>Ga0070741_10000069_pt1 | contig 368098 bp, 371 predicted proteins | sample Coa_R1_4_FD_66440 | JGI IMG/M metagenome (GOLD analysis project Ga0070741, IMG submission 66440) | Surface soil microbial communities from Centralia Pennsylvania, which are recovering from an underground coalmine fire - Coalmine... | ecosystem: Environmental > Terrestrial > Soil >...
ATGGTCGACCAGCTGAACGCCTTCGCGGCCGAGGTCACGCGCGTCGCGCGCGAGGTCGGCACCGAAGGCAAGCTCGGCGGCCAGGCGCAAGTCCGCGACGTCAGCGGCGTCTGGAAGGACTTGACCGAGTCCGTCAACATGATGGCCGGTAACCTGACCGCGCAGGTCAGAAACATCGCCGACGTCACCATCGCCGTCGCCAACGGCGACTTGTCGAAGAAGATCACCGTCGACGTCCGCGGCGAGATCCTGCAGCTGAAAGACACGATCAACACGATGGTCGACCAGCTCCGCTCGTTCGCTGCCGAGGTCACGCGCGTCGCGCGCGAGGTCGGAACGGAAGGAAAGCTCGGCGGCCAAGCCGTCGTCCCCGGCGTTGCCGGTACATGGAAAGACCTGACCGACTCCGTCAACGCGATGGCGAGCAACCTTACCGCGCAGGTCAGAAATATCGCCGAAGTCACCATCGCCGTCGCCAACGGCGACTTGTCGAAGAAGATCACCGTCGACGTGCGCGGTGAAATCCTCCAGTTGAAGGCCGCCATCAACACGATGGTCGACCAGCTGAACGCCTTCGCGGCGGAGGTCACGCGCGTCGCGCGCGAGGTCGGTACCGAAGGCAAGCTCGGCGGTCAAGCCGTCGTCACCGGCGTCGCCGGCACCTGGAAAGACTTAACCGAGTCCGTCAACATGATGGCCGGTAATCTTACCGCACAGGTCAGAAACATCGCCGACGTCACCATCGCGGTCGCCAACGGCGACTTGTCGAAGAAGATCACCGTCGACGTCCGCGGCGAGATCCTTCAGCTGAAAGACGCGATCAACACGATGGTCGACCAGCTGAACGCCTTCGCGGCGGAAGTCACGCGCGTCGCGCGCGAAGTCGGCACGGAAGGAAAACTGGGAGGTCAGGCGGTCGTGCCCGGCGTCGCCGGCACATGGAAAGACCTCACCGACAACGTCAACCTGATGGCGAACAACCTTACCGCGCAAGTCCGTAATATCGCCGACGTCACCATCGCCGTCGCCAACGGCGACTTGTCGAAAAAGATCACCGTCGACGTCCGCGGCGAGATCCTGCAGCTGAAAAACGCGATCAATACGATGGTCGATCAGCTGAACGCGTTCGCGGCGGAGGTCACGCGCGTCGCGCGCGAGGTCGGCACCGAAGGCAAGCTCGGCGGCCAGGCCGTCGTCCCCGGCGTCGCCGGCACATGGAAAGATTTGACCGACAACGTCAACGTCATGGCTGCCAACCTTACAGCGCAGGTCCGCGGTATCGTCAAAGTCGTCACCGCCGTCGCCAACGGCAGCTTGAAGGAGAAGCTGACCGTCGAGGCGAAAGGCGAGGTCGCGGCGCTGGCCGAGACGATCAACAACATGACCGATACGCTCGGCATCTTCGCCGAGCAGGTCACCACCGTTGCGCGTGAGGTCGGCGTCGAAGGCCGCTTGGGCGGCCAGGCGAACGTTCCCGGCGTCGCCGGCATCTGGAAGGACCTCACCGACAACGTCAACCTTCTCGCCGCCAATCTGACGACGCAGGTTCGCGCGATCGCCGACGTCGCGACCGCCGTGACCAAGGGCGACCTGACGCGCTCGATTCAGGTCGACGCACGCGGCGAGGTCGCGGAGCTCAAGGACAACATCAACGCGATGATCCAGAACCTCCGGGCCACGACCGAGCAGAACACCGAGCAGGACTGGCTGAAGACGAACCTTGGAAAATTCACCAGCATGCTCCAGGGCCAGCGCGATCTGACAACGGTCGGCCGCATGCTGCTCTCCGAGCTCGCGCCGCTCGTCAACGCGCAGTACGGCGCGATCTACCAGATGGACGCCGGCGGCAACGGCAACGACCGGCTTCAGATGCTCGCCGGCTACGCGCGCGGCGACGACGCGGCGATACCGAGCAACGTTCCCGTGGGTTTCGGTCTTGTCGGGCAGTGTGCTCTGGAAAAGCGCCGCATCCTGCTGAACGAGATCCCCATCGACTATGTGCGCATCGGGTCCGGCCTGGGCGACGCAGCGCCGCGCAACCTGATCGTTCTGCCGGTTCTCTTCGAGGGGCAGACGAAAGCCGTCATCGAGCTCGCCTCGCTCGCGCATTTCACCTCGACGCACTTGACCTTCCTTGCGCAGCTGACGGAAAGCATCGGCATTGTTCTCAACACGATCGAAGCGACAATGAGAACCGAAGGCCTTCTCCAGCAGTCGCAGAAGCTCGCGGTCGAGCTGCAGGCGCAGCAGAAAGAGCTGCAGCAGACGAACGAAGAGCTTGCAACCAAGGCGAAGCAGCTCGCCGAGCAGAACGCCGAGGTCGAGCGCAAGAACCGCGAGATCGAGCAGGCGCGGCACGCGGTCGAGGAGAAAGCGGCCGAGCTGGCGCTCGCTTCCAAGTACAAATCGGAATTCTTGGCGAACATGTCGCACGAGCTGCGCACGCCGTTGAATTCCATTCTGATCCTCGCGCAGCAGCTCGCCGACAACCGCGAAGGCAACTTGAACGGAAAGCAGGTTGAGTTCGCCCGCAACGTCCATGCCGCGGGCGCCGACCTGTTGAACCTGATCAGCGACATCCTGGACCTATCGAAGATCGAATCCGGCACCGTCACCGTCGAGCCGGAAGAGGTCCCGTTCAGCAAGGTGCGCGACGCCGTCGAGCGGAGCTTCCGCCACGTCGCCGAGGCCCGCCAGCTCGCTTTCGACATCGATCTCGATCCGCAGCTGCGCGGCATCACGACTGATATCAAGCGCCTGCAGCAGGTCCTCAAGAATCTGCTTTCGAACGCGTTCAAGTTCACCATGCAAGGCCGCGTCAGCCTGCGCATCAGGCCGGCCGAAAGCGGCTGGAGCTTCGATCACACGACGCTCAACGCCAGCGCGAGGGTCATCGCTTTTGAGGTAAGCGACACGGGCATCGGCATCCAGCCCGACAAGCAGAAGATCATCTTCGAGGCGTTTCATCAGGCGGACGCCGGCACGAGCCGCCGTTTCGGCGGCACCGGCCTCGGCCTCGCGATCAGCCGCGAGCTCGCGACGCTGCTGGGCGGCGAGATCAAGCTCGTGAGTGCGCCCGGACAAGGCAGCACGTTTACGATGTACTTGCCTGAGCAGTACATGGGCGCGGCGCCCGGAGCGGCGATCAAGGGCGCCGACATACCAATGCCCGCGCCGCTCATCGTTCGGCAGGCCGAGAAGCCGGAGGAAATTCCGGACGACCGCCACGAGATCATGCCCGGCGATCCGGTCGTGCTCATCGTCGAGGACGATCCCCACTTCGCGCGCGTGCTATTGGGGCTCGTGCGCGAAAAGGGCTTCAAGGGCGTCGTCAGCAACCAGGGCGGTCTCGTCCGCTCGCTCGCCCGCCAATACAACCCGCTGGCGATCACGCTTGACATTTTCCTGCCCGACATGCTCGGCTGGACGGTGTTGAGCCACCTGAAGCAGGACCCGGCCACCCGCCATATTCCGGTACAGATCATCACCGTCGAAGAAGAGCGGATGCAGGGCTTGGGCCACGGCGCGTTCTCGTATCTCATCAAGCCGTCGACAACCGACGAGCTGCGCAAGGCCGCCGACCGCGTGCTCGACTACGCACAGTCGACGCGCCGCAACCTCCTCATTGTCGAAGACAACGAGATCGAGCGGCAAAGCGTCGTCGAGCTTCTCGGCCACGACAGCGTCGACATCACGACCGCCGCGTCCGGCGCCGAGGCGTGGGCCGCGCTGCGTAACGGCGTCCGCTTCGACTGCGTCGTGCTGGATTTGCGACTGCCGGACATCTCGGGTTTCGAGCTCCTGGAACGGATCCGTCAGGAACCCGAGCTCCACGATCTCCCGATCGTCGTTTTCACCGGCAAGGACCTCTCTGAAGAGGACGAGATCCAGCTCCTGCGCATGGCGGAGAGCGTCATCTTGAAGGGCGTTCAGTCGCCGGAGCGGCTCCTCGACGAGACCTCGCTGTTCCTCCACCTTGTCGAATCGGAGCTTCCGGAATCGAAGCAGGGTATGCTCAAGCGCCTGCGTCAGACCGACGAAGCGCTGGTCGACAAGAAGGTGCTCGTCGTCGACGACGACGTGCGCAATATCTTCGCGCTGACGAGTCTGCTCGAACAGCACGGGCTCAACGTCGTCAGCCGTGAAACCGGAGCGGAAGCGATCGACCTGCTCGACGAGGACCAAGAGATCGACGCCGTCTTGATGGACATCATGATGCCGGAGATGGACGGCTACGAGACGATGCGGAGAATCCGCAAAAATCCGCGCCACCGCCTGCTACCGATCCTGGCGCTCACCGCGAAGGCGATGAAGGGCGACCGCGAAAAATGCCTCGAGGCGGGCGCTTCGGACTACATCGCCAAACCGGTGGACACGGAAGAATTGCTCGCGCTGCTGCGCATCTGGCTTTTCGGCAAGCAGCCCCTGACCCGAAGACCGCCGTCGATGGCAAGCGAGAGCCCAGCCGCCTAGGGCACGGCGCTATGCGGAGGTTCCGAGCGAAAGCGAGGACATGAGCGAACCGATAGCCAACATTCTCATCGTCGACGACGACGTCAAGACGTTGATGGCCATGGAGGCGCTGCTGTCTGCGCCCGGCCGCCACATCGTGCAGGCGCGGTCCGGCCGCGAGGCGCTCAGACAACTGCTAAAGCAGGATTTCGTGCTCATTCTGCTCGACGTCCGCATGCCGGACATCGACGGCTTCGAAACCGCGTCGATGATCCGGCAAAACGAGCGCTTCCGCTATACCCCGATCATCTTCCTGTCCGCCGTCGACACGCTGGACGAGGATGTCGTCCGCGGCGTCGCCAGCGGCGCAGTCGATTATCTCTTCAAGCCCGTCATGCCGGACGTCCTGAAGGCGAAGGTAACGGTTTTCGTGGACCTGTTCCGGATGAGCGAGCGCCTGAAGCAACAGGCGGTCAAAGAAGTTCAATCCCTGCTCGCCGCGGTGGTCGAATCGTCGCAGGACGCGATCGTCAGCAAAAATCTGGATGGGATCATTCTCTCGTGGAACGGCGGCGCCGAGAAACTCTTCGGCTATAAGGCCGAGGAGGCTATCGGCAAGCATATCACCTTGGTCATCCCTGCCGACCGGCACTCTGAGGAAACCGACATTCTGCGTCGCGTCCGGCGCGGCGAGCGCATCGAGTCTTACGAAACGGTTCGCCAGAAAAAAGACGGCCGCCTGTTCGACGTGTCGCTCACGATCTCGCCGGTCTTCGACGGCACGGGGCGCATCATCGGCGCCTCGAAAATCGCTCGCGACATCACCGAGCGCAGGCGCATGGAAGCCGAGCTGCGCTCGCTCAACGCGGAGCTCGAAAAGCGTGTCGCTGACCGCACCGCCGAGCTCATCCGCACAATCGAACAGCGCGAGAGGCTCCAGCAGCAGCTCGCGCAATCGCAAAAGATGGAGAGCATCGGCACGCTCGCCGGCGGCATTGCGCACGATTTCAACAATATCCTGACGATCATCCTCGGCTACTCGTCTTCCCTGGGCGGCGTCGACGACCCTGCGCGGCTTCGTGAAGGCCTCGACATCATCCGCGAGACCGGCATGCGCGGCGCGCTGCTCGTACAGCAGCTTTTGACATTGGCGCGGAACGGCAATCTCTCCTTTCAGCCCGTCGACGTCAACGAAATGTTGCGCCAGTTCGTACGGCTTCTAGGCGAGACCTTCCCGAAGACAATAAATATTTCGCTCGACGTGCACGACGATCTTCCCGCCACGATGGCCGATCCCAACCGGCTCCACCAGGCGCTGCTCAACCTTTGCGTCAACGCGCGCGACGCCATGAACGGCACGGGCACGCTCGGCCTACGCGATTCGGTCATTTCCGGCGAAGAGCTGCGGACGCGCTTCCCCGAGGCGGCCGACGACGCGTACCTGTGCATCCACGTGAGTGACACCGGCACCGGCATTGAGGCGGCGGTCCGTGACCGCATCTTCGATCCCTTTTTCACAACGAAGGAACCGGGACAGGGAACCGGCCTCGGTCTCACGGCGGTTTACGGCATCGTGCGCGAGCACGACGGGTTCGTGGAAGTGGACAGCGAGCGTGGACGCGGAACGACGTTCAGGCTGTATTTGCCGCTGCGGTCCGTGGATGGAACATCGACGGCGGCCGCAGACGATGTAAAAAAACACGATGAGAATCGCTATGGAAATGAAACGGTTCTCTTCGTCGACGACGAAGACCGTCAAGTCGACCTCATGGAGGGAGTTCTCAAGGAAAGAGGCTACCGCGTGCTTATCGCTCGCGACGGCGTCGAGGCCGTCGAGCTTCACCGCCGCCATAAGCACGAGATCGCCGCGGTCATCCTCGATCTCGGGCTTCCGCGTCTGAACGGCTGGGAAGCCTTTCTTAGAATGAAGCAAGAGCAGCCCGACGTGAAGACGATCTTCGCCAGCGGCTACATCAAGGCGGACATCCGTTCCGAGATGATGAATCAGGGAGTCGTCGGTATCATTCACAAACCCTACCTGCCCGACGAACTGCTTGCCAAGATCGGAGCCGTGATCGCCGAGCCCGCCGCGTATTCCGTAGCCGTAGAAAATTGAAACCAACGGGGCCCCGCCTCCGCTTTATGAAGCTGGTTTCCCTTCCATCTTTATGAGGATTCGCTCGCATCTCGTTATTCTCGTGCTCGCGGCCGTGCTGCCGATTCTGGCCTTCTCGGCAGTGATGACGGCGGTCTTTTGGAAGCAGCAGCGCGCGGCGTTCGACGAGCGGTTTCTCGACCGCGTGCGTGGCATGACGATCGCGCTCGACCGCGAGCTCGAAGGTCATATCCGCGCGCTCGAAATTCTCTCCGAGTCCTCCGCCCTTCGCGCGGGCGACATTAGCGGCTTCTACGAGCGCGCCGAACGGGCGCGCGAGCGGCAAACAATGTGGTCCAACATCATTTTGCTCGACGCCGGTAGTGCTAGGCAGCTGATGAACCTTCGCCTGCCGCTCGGAATGCCGCTGCCGGTGACGCCCGACAAAGCCTCGCTACAGGTGGTGATTGAATCAGGCCAGCCGTACGTCGCTCCGCTTTCCCGCGGACCCATCAGCGGCGAGGACGCGACGCGCATTTTGGTGCCGGTCGGAAACACCGACGGAAAACCGCGCTACGTTCTCGTCGCGGTTATCAGCCCGGCGGGCTGGCTCGAACTGTTATCCAAATACCCGATCGATCCCGACGCGACGCTTACATTGCTCGACCAGAATTCGGTCGTCGTCGCGCGCACGCTTAACAACGACCGCTGGGTCGGCAAGCTGCCCTCGCCGGGCTTGCTGGAGAATGCGCGCAAGGCGTCCGAGGCCGCGTACCGCAATATCGGCCTCGAAGGACAGCCCTTTTACTCCGCGCACAGCCGGTCGAAAATCGCCGGCTGGACGCTCGCGACCGGTGTCCCCGTCGCGAGAGTCGAATCGGCCCTGTGGACCTCGATGCTAACGATGGCGGGGGGCGTCACGGCGACGGCGTTGCTCGCCGTGGCGTTAGCCTTCCTGTTCGGCCGCCGCATCGCGGCGCCGATCGCAACCCTCGCCCGCTCCGCCGCCGCGCTGCCGCGCGGAGAGCCGCTCCAGGAGAGCGACAAGACGACGATCGAGGAGGTCGAGGAGGTGTCGCTCGCCTTCCGCAACGCCGCGAAGCAACTCAAAATACACGAAGAAGAGCTCCGGTATCAAACGCAGTTGCTCCGAACGATCACCGATCACGCTCCTTCGATGCTCCTGCTCATCGACGCGGAAGGTCGAGTGACGTATGCAAACCCGGCGACGGAGCGGATGACGGGCTTCAAGCCCGAAGACCTGATCGGCCAGCGGATGCATGAGAAAATCCATCATTCGTTCCCCGACGGCCGCCCCTATCCGGCGGCCGAATGTTCGCTGACGCGCAGTCTCCAGCTCCATCAATCGGTGCGCGATCTCGAAGACATGTTCATTCGCAAAGACGGCAGGTTTTTCGACGCTCTGTGCTCGGCCAGATCCATTTTCCGCAGCGATCTGCACGTCGGCGCGGTCGTCGAAGTCCAGGACATCACGCGCCGCAAGCGCTACGAGGAGGAATTGGAGCGGCGCGTCGCCGAACGCACCGCGGAGCTCGAAGGCAGCGTTAAGCAGCGGGAGAAGCTTCAAGAGCAGCTTCTCCAATCTCAAAAAATGGAGAGCCTGGGGACGCTGGCCGGGGGCATCGCGCACGATTTTAACAACATTTTGAACATCATCATCGGATACGCCGCCACGCTCTCGCGCGACCAGGCCGGCGAGTTCTCCGAAGGGCTGAAAGTCATCCGCGACGCCGCCGAGCGCGGCGCCGCTCTCGTACAGCAGCTCCTCACCGTCGCGCACAAAGACTCGGTCGATTTCGCGCCGGTGGATATCAATGATTTTCTGCAAGGGCTGGTCGGACTTTTGCGCGAGACGTTCCCGAAGACGATCGCGATTTCCTTCACGGCCGATCCATCACTGCCGCGCATCATGGCGGATGCCAACCGTCTGCATCAAGCGGTGCTCAATCTCGCGCTGAACGCGCGCGACGCGATGCCCCAAGGCGGCTCGCTCAAGTTTGCGACCTCGCGCATCGCCGGAAGCGATTTAAAAAGGCATTTCCCCGCCGCCGACGCAGAGGAATATCTTTCGATCATCGTGTCCGACACCGGCGCGGGCATGGAGACGGTCATCCGCGAGCGCATCTTCGATCCATTCTTCACGACGAAGGAACATGGAAAAGGAACCGGCCTGGGACTAACCGTAGCGTACGGCATCGTGAGCAGCCATGAAGGCTTTATCGAGACGAACAGCCACCCCGGACAGGGAACGACATTCCGGATATGCTTGCCGGTGCGTCCGGCCGACGGAAACGGTGAGCCTGCGCCTGCGCCGGCTGGCACCAACAACGGGGCCGTCAGCAACGGTTGCGAGACGCTGCTATTCGTAGACGACGAGGAGCGCCAAGCGCGGCTCATGAAGATGATTCTCGAAAGCCACGGCTACAAAGTCCTCGTCGCTCACGACGGCGAGGAAGCGGTCGCTCTGCACCAGGTTTATAAACAAGAGATCGCGGCGGTCATCCTCGATTTGGGACTGCCGCGCCTTAGCGGCTGGGAAGCGTTCAAACGCATGCGGCAGCAACAGCCGGAGCTGAAAACCATCTTCGCCAGCGGTTATATTGACTCGGACATCAAAGCGGAGATAACCGTGCAAGGAGCCTCGGTAATCCACAAGCCCTACTTGCCCGAAGAGTTGCTGGCGCAAATCAACGCCGTTATCGCAAGGCAGAAGGAGATCCGTGCGAAGTAGGTCGATCATGGGACAGGCGACGTATTTCCCGCCCGAATGCTCCGCGGACGAATCTGCTGTCCAGGCGATGCTTCTCGCCCATGTGAACGACGCGGTGATCGCCGTCGATAACGAAGAGCGCATTACCTACTTCAACGGCGCGGCGGAAAAGCAATACGGCGTGGCGGCGACGGAAGCGCTCGGCCGACCGCTGGAACAAATCTACCGGTATTTATGGCTGCGGGAACAGGATAAAGCCGCCGCGTTCGCGGCGCTCGCGAGCAACGGATCGTGGCGCGGCGAGAACCTTCACGTGCGTAAGGACGGCACGACGATGCAAGTCGAGTCCGCCGTTTCCGCGCTGAAGGATAAGCAGGGTCGTCAGATCGGGCTGCTCGCCGTCATTCGTGACATCACGCGCCGCAAGGTAAGCGAGGAGGCGCTGCGCGACAAAGAAGCGCAGCTGCGCCTCGTCACGGATTACGCGCCGGTGATGCTCGCCCACCGCAGCCGCGACGAGCGCTACCTTTTCGTCAACCGCGCCTATGCGCAGCGGTTCGGACTCACTCCGGACGAAATCACCGGCCGCACCGTCGCCGAAGTCGTTGGACCCCAGACCTACGCACAGATACGTCCCTACATCGATCGCGTGCTTGCGGGCGAGCCCGTCGCATATGAATCCGAGACTCCCGACGCGGAAACCGGCAGCCGTTTCATCAGCGTCTCGTACATTCCCGAGAAGGACGATCACGGCGCGATTCTCGGCTGGGTCTCGGCGATGACCGATGTGACCGCGCGGCGGCAAGCGGAAGACGCCCTGCGCGAGAGCCGCCAGCGGCTGCGGCTTGCGATGGAAGGCGCCGAGCTCGGCATATGGGAGCGCAGCCTCGATACGGGGGCGATTGTAAATTCCGAACGGGCGCTCCGGGTATTCGGCAAGCCATTTACTAACGTCCAAGAATGGGAAAACCTGATCCATCCCGACGACCGCGAGCGCGTGAGGTCGGTGTGGCAGGCTGCCGTATCAGGCGTCGCTCAATACAACATGGAATACCGGGTCACGCGCCCGGACGGATCGACGCGATGGGTCTTGTCCAAAGGCGCCCTGCTCCGCGACGAGCAAGGAAAGAAACGCCTCGTCGGCGTGGCTGTGGATGTCACGGCGCGCAAACAGGCCGAAGAAGAGTTGCGGCGCCGCAAAGACGAGCTCACGGCGTTTTTTGAAAACGCCAGCATCGGCCTTAATTGGATCGGACCCGACGGAATCATCGAGTGGGCAAACCCGGCGGAGCTTAAAATGCTGGGATACTCGCGCGAGGAATACGAGGGGCATCACATCGCCGAATTCCACGTCGATAGCGAAAATATCAATGACATTCTCGCTCGGGTCGCGCGCGGCGAAAGGCTCGCCAACTGCGAAGCGCGCATGCGCTGCAAGGACAGCTCGGTGAAGGATGTGATGATCGACTGCAGTGTCTTGTGGGAGGAAGGCCGCTTTGTCCATACGCAATGCTTCACGCGCGATGTCACCGACCAAAAACGCGCCGAGCGGCGCCTCCACCTTCAATACCGCGTGAGCCGCGTGATCGGCGAAGCCTCGGGGCTTAACGTGGCGGCCGCGCAGATCCTGGAAGCGATTTGCACGGAGGACGGCTGGGATGCGGGCGTCTTATGGTTGCTCGACGAGCCCGTCAACGAGCTGCACTGCGTCGAGATCTGGCACGCCGCCGACCTGCATGCCCGGGAGTTCAGAGCCGTCACGGCCGCCACCCGTTTTCGCCGTGGCATCGGCCTTCCCGGCCGGGTGCTGAACGATGGCGCTCCAGTATGGATCCTCGACGTGACGCAGGATATTAATTTTCCCCGTGGGGAGGTGGCGCGATCGGAAGGGTTGTGCACCGCTTTTGCGTGTCCGATTCGTGTTGGAAACGATGTGATCGGAGTGATCGAGTTTTTCAGCCGCATAAAGAGACAGCCGGACGCCGATTTTCTCGATTTGATCGGCTCGTTCGGCGCGCAGATCGGCCAATTCATCGAGCGGAGCTACGCCGAGGACGACCTGCGCCGCCTGAACCTCGAGCTCGAGACGCGCGTTCGCCGTCGTACGGCCGAGCTGATTGCCGCGAACCAGGCGCTCCGGAGCGAAATGGACGAGCGCGCGGTCCTCGAGGAGCAGTTTCGACAGGCGCAAAAGCTCGAGAGTATCGGCACGCTCGCCGGCGGCATCGCGCACGACTTCAACAATATTTTGAACATCATTCAAGGATACGCATCTTTGATGAAGGAGTGCACCGATCCGACGGTGGCGGAAAGTCTTCCGGTAATCGCAAGCGCCGTCAACCGCGGCTCCGCCGTCGTCCAGCAGCTGCTGACGCTCGCACGCAAGACCGATCCGTCGCTCGAGCTCATCGACGTTAACGCGCTCATTCGCGAGCTCGACAGCCTTTTGAAGGAAACCTTCCCGAAAACGATCGAGGTCGTCCTCGAGCTCGGCGACATCTCCGCGATACGCGCCGACGCCAACCAAATGACGCAAGCGCTGCTCAACCTAAGCTTAAATGCCCGCGACGCCATGCCAGACGGCGGGCAGCTCACCGTCAAGACTGTCATGATCGAAGGGAAACAAATCGCTTCGGCGGCCGACTCGCGCGGCGGCAGGTACGTCTGCATCGAGGTGATGGATACGGGACTCGGCATGGACGAGACCGTACGGCAGCGGCTCTTCGAGCCGTTTTTCACGACCAAAGGCGTCGGCGAAGGGACCGGCTTGGGGCTCGCAGTGGTCTACGGCATCGTTAAAAATCACGAAGGGTTTGTCGAAGTACAAAGCCGGCCGCGCCTGGGCAGCATGTTTCGCATCTATCTGCCGGCGGCGGACGAGGCCGACCGACCGCGGGCTATCCCCACACCGACGTATCATGACAGTAAGCGCGGACGCGTGGCGCGCGGCACGATTCTCCTGGTCGAAGATGAGACGATTATCCTGCGGCTGCTCGAACGCACATTAGCCGAACACGGCTACCGGGTCCTTACGGCGGGCGACGGCGCGGAAGCTCTCGAGGTCTATCGCGCGCGCGGCAGCGAGATCGATCTCGTCGTGCTCGATGCGGGTCTGCCGAAAATCGCCGGATGGAATGTCTTTCTCAGGATGAAGGAGGCGAATCCGAGCGTGCGCGCTGTGATCGCCAGCGGCTATTTGGAACCGGAACTGAAATCGGAGATGTACCGCGCAGGAGTCGAGTATTTTCTGCAAAAGCCTTATGTCCTGACTGACGTCGTCGATAGGCTCGATCGCCTGCTGGAAAACAACGCTTAGCGCGTGTACCCGCGATCGGGGTAATTCCCTAGGTCTTTCGGGCTTTTACCCGATTGGCAGCGGCTAAAAGAAAGTTAGAATATTCATCGGTTTTAAACGCTCATCCTTATCGGTCGGCAGCGCAGGGAAAAACCGGCCAATCGAACGTCATGGAGTCGGAACTGACACAGCGCGCATTGAATTTGCTGCCTGGCGATCATCTCTGTCTTTTTTACGACAAGGATCCTGCCGAGCAGATGCCTGCTTTAATGCCGTTTATTCAAGAGGCGCTCGCCGGCGGCGAGCAATTCATTTACGTCGCCGACGATCAGACGATCGATGAACTGTCTAACCGGCTGGAAGCCGGCGGCATTGATGTCCGCCGCGCCTGCGACAGCGGCGCACTGAAGCTTTGGACGCGCGCCGACTGGCGCCAGCCGGGCCGACTCTCGCCGGACAAAAAATCCCGTCAAGTATTGCAGCTCATCGACGACGCTGCGAAATCGGGCTTCAAGGCAAGCCGCTTCGCTCTCGAGATGACCTGGACGCTCGGCCCTGACATCAATACCCGTCTGCTAGAAGCCTGGGAGGCGCGGCTCAACGCGATCTTCGTTCGCGGTTTCGCGGGAAAAATCGTCTGTCAATACAACCGCAACCGCCTTGCGCCCGAGGCGCTGTTCGCCGCGCTGCGCACGCACCCAATGGCGATTATCGGAGACGAGGTCTATCCGAACTTCTTCTACGAAGCGCCGCTCATCCTTTCGGGAAACCAGAAATCCAGCCAGGCGAGGGTCGACTGGATGGTCGCGCAGCTCAAGAGCGCTCGCGCGATGGAAAAGGAGCGCGAAGAGCATATCCGCGGACGCGCCGCGCTGGCCGAGGCGGAACGGGGTCGCGCCGAGCTTGAAAAGCTCAACCAGGAGCTCGAGCGGCGCGTCAGCGAACGCACGGCCGAACTGATCGCGGCAAACGATGCACTTCGCACCGAGATCGACGAGCGCGCCGCGCTGGAAGAGCAGCTTCGCCAGGCGCAGAAAATGGAAAGCATGGGGACTCTCGCGCGCGGCATCGCGCACGACTTCAACAACATTCTAAACATCATTCAAGGATACTCATCGCTCATCGCCGCCCAGACCGGCGAGGGCGCCGACATTGCCGAGAGCTTGAAGGTCATCAACGAAGCCATCAAGCGCGGCGCAGGAGTCGTGCAACAGCTGCTGACGATGGCGCGCAAGACCGAAGCCAACCTGGAGCCGACCGATCTCAACGCCGTTATGAGCAACCTGGTCGAGCTCGTCAAAGGAACCTTTCCTAAAGACATCGCCGTCAAGCTCGAGCTTGCCGTCGGACTGCCGATGATCATGGCGGATCCGAATCAGGTCAATCAGGCGCTGTTGAATCTGTGCGTCAACGCGCGCGATGCGATGCCGAACGGCGGCCGCCTGACGCTGCGAACGTCGTTTGCGGACGGCGTCCTCGGCAACGGGAACGCTACCGGCGAGGAAGCCGTGGCCGTCGAGATCAGCGATAGCGGCACCGGCATGGACGAAAAGGTGCGCGAACGCATATTCGAGCCGTTTTTCACCACGAAAGACGCGGCCAATGGCACGGGCCTGGGACTGTCGGTGGTCTATGGAATCGTAAAGAATCACCGCGGAAGGATCGATGTCACGACCGCCCCCGGTGCCGGCTCCACATTCCGCATCTTATTGCCGATTGGAAAAAAGGCATTCGACGAGCAAGACGAACATCACACCAACGCGACGGGAAAACAAAACGGGCGCTGCGCGACGGCATTGGTGGTGGAAGATGAAGAGACGGTGCTCCACTTGTTGCGCAACCTGCTCGCCGAGCGCGGCTATCGGGTGCTGACGGCCGTCGATGGCGAAGAAGCGACAGCTCGGTACCACCGCAACGGCGACGATATCGACGTGGTCCTGCTCGATCTGGATCTACCGAAACTTTCTGGGGCCGAAGTGTTGCGGAAAATCCGCGCGAGAAATCCCGACGCACGCGTCGTCGTAACGAGCGGCTATCTGGAACCGGAGCTCAAGGCCATCCTCGCGCGAGAGGGCGTCAGCCGCTTCGTTCACAAGCCTTACATGCCGCAGGAAATCATCGCGGCCCTTGAAGATGCTCCGGAGCCGGAGCACGGCGGCGATAACGCGATTCGATAGTTTTCTGAATTGAGTGCGCGTCAGCTCTGCTGATCGCCCAGGGCCTGACGCACGCTTTTGACGATGGTTTCGGGGACGTACGGCTTCGGGATAAAATCGCGCACGCCGCCCTTCACCATATCCGATTTGACTTTGGGATCGAGATAGCCGCTCGTCAGAATCATTTTGACTTGTGGGTTGCGTTCTTTGAGCGCCAGATACACCGTCCAGCCGCCCAGCTTGGGCAAAGCCATGTCGCAGAGCACCAGATCGACGTCGCTCTGGTGACGGCTGTAAACGTCGATCGCCTCGATGCCGTCCTTGGCCATGAGCACACGGAATCCCGCATCCTCAAGAATTTTCTTGAGCAGATTAAGCATGGGCAACTCGTCTTCGACGACGAGAATCATCTGTCCGGCGTTCGCCATCGCTTCACCCCGGAGATAGGTTTTCATAGTAGCGGCGGCTCGTCAAGAGCTTGCGGGAAATCGCCGGCGCATCGCGTATCAGCGAAAAGCGCTCTTGCCGAGCGGCTGCCCGCGTACGGCGAGGAGCATGCCTGGAACCTCCATCATCGACGTTACCGCCGCGAGAACGAATGCGGCAGGCAGCTCGTACCATGCGACGTCGTAGGCGCGCCTGCGACGGATACAATTCCAGCAGCCATGCAGCGCCCTCAGCGCGGCAAATAGCGGAACCGAAATATACCCCATGCGCGCGACGCGGGCGTACGGCAAACGACCATCGATGAGGCGCGTCTTGATCACGCCGTAACCTAGGCTGCGGCGAATCTCGCGCTCGTTGCTCCAGCCGTCGTAAGCATGGCGAACGGAAAGACGCGGATCGAAAAGCACGCGGTGTCCGGCGCGAAACAGCGCTTCGGCCTGGAGCAAGGACATATGCGCGCCGCCTTCGTCCGGGCATGGATAGGATAGAAAAACCGCCCGGCGAAAGCCCGCGTTATTGACCGCCACGTGTCGCGTGTAGCCCGGCGAGTCCTGATCCAGATACGACCGCGACAAAAGCGCCATGACGCGATTGAGAAAACCGGCCGCTCCGTAGTGCGTGCGGCCGGTTGCGACGGCGACTTCCGGGTGCCCGCGCATATCCTCGAGAAAATGCGTCAGCCAGCCGGGATGCGCGGCGCAATCCGCGTCGATGAAAACGATGAGGTCGGCGATGGCGGCGTGGGCGCCCGCGTTCTTGAGCTCCGCCGCGGATTGCCGGGGTGCCGTAAGGATGCGCAGACCCGGCAGAATCTCCGTCAGCCGCGCGGCGACATCAGGAGCGAGATCGCTGTTTTCGACGAGAATAAACTCGACCGGCTCTTTGACATCTTGACGCGCGAGCGCCTCGATGCAATCGCGAAAATTCTCTATGCCGTTCGGCGCATGGAGACCGTAATCGGAGGTTACGACAACGGAGGCTGCCGGCTGCATTGACAAACTATTTTAACCGCAGCCTGGGCGGCGTCAAGCGTCAAACGTTGAAGCGGAAGTGGATGATGTCGCCGTCGGCAACGACGTAATCCTTGCCTTCGAGCCGGAGCTTGCCCGCCTCGCGGCACTTCGCGTCGCTGCCGTAGCGGATGAAGTCCTCGTAGGCGACGACCTCGGCGCGGATGAATCCGCGCTCGATGTCGCTGTGGATTTTGCCGGCAGCCTTGCGCGCCGGCGTACCCTGCTCGATCGTCCAGGCTTTCACCTCGTCTTCTCCGGACGTAAAGAAGCTGATGAGATTGAGGAGCTTATAAGATGCGCGAATGAAGCGGTCGCGCGCCGGCTCGTCGATGCCGAGCTCGTTGAGAAAGCCCTGACGGTCCTTCTCGTCGAGCTGCGCGACTTCCATCTCGACCTTGGCCGAAAGCGCGAGGCCCGGGATCTGCAGCCGCTCGAGCTCCTTGCGATAATTGTCGGGCAGATCCTTCCCTGCGCGCTCCTCGGCGACGTTGAACAGCGCGATCACCGACTTGCGGCTCAAGAAGCCGAAGCCCGCCAGCAGCGACTCTTCGTCCGGCGTAAAGTCGATGGAGCGCAGGCTCTCTTCGGCTTCGAGCGTTTTCAGACAGCGCGCGAGCACCTCGCCTTCGCGCTCCTTCCCCTTTTCTTTCTTGAGCTTCGTCTGGCGATTTTCCACCACGACGAGATCGGCGAGGATCATCTCCGCCAGGAGATCGCGCAAGTCTTTCAAGGGATCCGACGCCCCGTCGAAATCGTTCAGCACGAGCGCCATAGCATCGACGTCGCGCATCTGCGCGATCAGCGCCGCGTTCGCCTTAAGCTTCTCGTTGCTCTGCGCCGGAAAATCGGTAAAGCGGATCTCCGCGTAAGTCGTCTTCTTCGGCTTGAAAATCTCCGACAGCCGGTCGATACGCGCGTCCGGAACCTTCGTCACCCCGAGATGGCTTTCGTTTCCGCCGGTTTCGGCGCGAAGACCGGTGAGCGCTCCGAAGATCGCCGTTTTCCCGGAGCCCTGCCGCCCGATGAGTCCTACCTTCAACGTCCCTCCAACTTAAAAGTGAATTAAAACGAATACCAAACGGCGCGCAAAAAAGCGAGACAGAGAAATGAGACAGGGACAACGGTTTTGCATCTTTCTCTGTCTGTTAAACTCCGCTTTCAAGCGCGGGCGAAAAACGATAAACTACGCGGACTCGTCGGGTTCTACCCGGCCTCCAAGCGCTGAAAAATTAGCATGTCCACTACGCCATCCTCCGGCGCCGACGCCGCGCTGCCGCGTCCGAGCGTCGCGCGCAACGCCGGCGTCGTTAGCATCGCGATCATGGCCAGCCGCGTGCTCGGCCTCGTGCGCGACCAGGTCTTCGCCGCGCTTTTCGGCGCCGGGTTGCAATACGACGCGTTTTTAACCGCCTTCCGGATTCCCAATCTCCTGCGCGATCTGTTCGCGGAGGGCGCGCTGTCGGCGGCGTTCGTCACGACGTTCTCACAGGTGCTAGCGAAGAAAGGCGAAGCCGAAGCCTTTCGCCTCTCGAACCGCATCGCGACCCTGCTGGTGCTGCTGCTCGGCCTCATATCGATCGCTGGCTGGTTCGCCGCACCCCAGATCGTCCACCTGCTCGCGCCGGGCTTTTTCGACGTGCCCGACAAGGCGCCGCTCACGATCCACCTGACGCGCATCATGATTCCATTTCTGCTCTTCATCGCGATGGCGGCGAAGGCGATGGGAATTCTCAATTCGATGCACCGCTTCGGCGTGCCGGCGATGGCGTCGGCCTTTTTCAATATCGGCTCGATCGTCGGCGGTCTCTTCCTGGGATTCATGATCGGCCCGCGTATCGGTCTCGGCGCAATCGAGGGCATGGCCTACGGCACGCTCTTCGGCGGATTCCTCCAGTTTGCCGTGCAGTGGCCGAGTCTGCGGAAAGTCGGTTTCCGCTACCGGCCGGAGCTGAGCTTCACCGATCCCGGCGTGCGCCAGGTCATGGCGCTGATGGGGCCGGCGATCATCGGCGCGGCGGCAGTGCAGATCAACATCTTCGTCAACAGCAACTTCGCGTCCTCGATCATCGACCCGGCGACGGGCCGCGTCGGCAACGGGCCGGTGTCGTGGCTCAACTTCGCATTTCGCTTCGTGCAGTTTCCGATCGGCGCTTTCGGCGTCGCAATCTCGACGGCCACGCTGCCTCTCATCTCGGCCGCGGCCGCGCGGAAAGAGACGGTCGAGTTCCGCCGCACGCTGGCGCACTCGCTCGGCCTGATTTTTCTCCTCTGCATTCCGTCGGCCGCGGGGCTCATCGTACTGCGCGAGCCGATCGTCGGACTCGTCTTTGAGCACGGGCGTTTCACATCGTCCGACACGGTTCAGACCGCGGCGGCGCTTGGCGCCTATGCCATCGGTCTCGCAGGCTACGGCGGCGTGAAGGTTCTCGCGCCGGCGTTCTACGCGCTCGACGACGCGCTGACACCGATGCTCGTCAGCCTCGGCTCCGTCGCAGTCAATTATATTATGAATTATCTGCTCGTCGGGCCGCTGGGCCACGTCGGGCTCGCCTGCTCGACCTCGACCGTCGCGCTGGTGAACTTTGCGCTGCTGCTCGCGCTAATGCGCCGCCGTCTCGGACGCGTCGAGGGTCGCCGGCTAACCGCCAGTGCGCTGCGAATCTCACTCGCGACTGCGGCGATGGCGGGCGCGGTTTGGCTCGCCGCGATCGCGCCGGCGGGACAGCTGCCGTTTACCGGCTTCAGGCTGTATCTGGCGCAAGTGCTTTTGGGGATGGGAGTCGCCGCTGCGGTTTTTTACCCCGCTTGCCGATTGTTCCGGGTCGAGGAGCTGAACGAAGCGGTGACCGCGGTCACTAGCCGCTTTCGCAGAAAAGCGGCCGCGTCACTTCGCCCATAATGCTTTTATAAAGCCCTCGCGCGCGAGCTCGCCGATGATCGTGTTGTCCATGAAATCGGCGGCATGCGCCTGCCGCGCCTGCGGATCGGTCTTCGCCTGCTCGTTGAGCATGACCTGAATCCCGGATTCGGTGGGACTGCCGTCTTTTTGGATCGCCTGGTATGCCTCGTCGTAGGTCGCGGAAAGCACCTGCGGATCGCTGATGCGCGTATATTTGCTCAAGACCTTCATCGATTCTTCTTTGCTGCGGTAGGTCTCGCGCACGCCTTCGAGATAGCCTTTGGCGAAGGCCTTGACGAGCGGGCGGTCGTTCTTGAGCGTCGACTCCATCACGTCGCCGCACTGGTGCTGGAACGTGACGCCGAGCTTCATCACCTCGCTCGGCGGAATCAAGACTTTCATCCCGGCATTGCGCGCGATCACGCTCTCGGGCGCCGAAAGGGTCGTTGCCTGAATCAACCCTTTGGTCAGCGCGGTCAGCCGGTTCTGCGTGCTGCCGAGCTGCATGATCGTGTAATCCTTCTCATCAAGGCCAAGTTTTTTGAGCAGCATGACGGTCGCCGTGTGAGATGAAGAGCCGATGCGTGTGACGGCAACTTTCTTCCCCTTGAGGTCCGCCGGCGTCTTGATGTCCGGCGTCGAGAAAAACGGGTTGGGATAAAAGTTGACCATGCCGAGGAAAATCTTGACCGGCGCACCGCGGAGCCGCGCGTTGATCGCCGAACTGCCGTCGGCGACGATGATTTTCGCCTCGCCGCCGAGCAGCGACTGCATGCCCAGCGTGCCGCTCGGGATGTAGACTGTCTCGACGTCGAGGCCGTATTTCGAGAAATAGCCCTTCTCCTTCGCCATCCAGAGCGGCGAGGTCAGCAGGTTGAGCGCGCTATGGACGATGAGCAGCTTCTCGGCGGCAAGAGCAGCGGATGGCGGAAGCAGCGCGCCGACGACAAAAACAACGGCGAGCAGCTTAGCGGCTTTCGACATACGGCCTCCTCCGGACGGATTCGTTCTTCGATAGATACGCCGCCCACTGCGGCGCGTCAACCGCAGCGGCGGCGATTTGCGCCGTTACACTCGTGTGATAAGGAGTATCGCGACGAAAGCCGAAAGCCTCATGCCGGCACTCGGGTTGACATAAAGTGGACCTTATCTGGAACGGCATCGCCACAGCGTTGGCGCTCGTCTTCGGCGGCGACGCCGAGGTCTGGGCGATTACCTGGTTATCGCTGAAAGTCTCCGGCCTGGCGACGATCCTCTCGCTCATTATCGGCATGCCGCTCGGCATCCTTCTCGCGATGAGCCGCTTTCCCGGCCGCGCCCTGGCCGTCGCGCTGGTCAATACGGGTATGGGCCTGCCGCCGGTCGTGGTCGGCCTTTTCGTCTCGATTTTTCTCTGGCGAAGCGGGCCGCTCGGGTTTCTCGATATCATCTACACGCCCACAGCGATCGTCATCGCCCAGGTGGTGATCGCTTTTCCGATCGTCGCCGGCCTCACGCTCACGAGCTTCCAGACGTTGAATCCGAATCTCGCCCTCCAGCTCGCCGGCATCGGCGCCTCCAAGGCGCAAACGCTGTGGTTTCTGAGCAAAGAGGCGCGATTGCCGCTCCTCGCCGCCGTTATGGCGGGCTTTGGCGGCATCATCTCGGAAGTCGGCGCGTCGATGATGGTCGGCGGCAACATCCGCGGACAGACGCGCGTGCTCACGACGGCGACGGTGCTGGAAACGGCGAGAGGCAACTTCGATCTCGCCATCGCGCTCAGTCTCATCCTGCTCGCGCTCAGCTTCGCGATAAATTTCGTTCTCACGCACATCCAGCAGCGGCAGCTCACCCGATGGCCGAAGCCCTCCTGACGCTCTCTGAGATCATTGTCCGGCACGGGCAAACGACGGTTCTCGACATCCGGCGGCTCGAAATCTTCGCCGGCGAGACGCTCGCTGTCATCGGGCCGAACGGCGCGGGAAAATCGACGCTGCTGCGGGTCATCGGATTGCTCCAGCCGCTGAGCGCGGGCGCGATCGATTTTCGCGGCGAACGCGCGAACGGCGCCAACACGCTCGCGATGCGGCGCCGCATGGCGAGCGTCCTTCAAGAACCGCTGCTGTTGAACGCGTCGGTCTACGAGAACGCGGCTCTAGGACTGAAGATCCGCCGGCTCGAGCGCGCGGAGATTCGCCGCCGCGTGGTCCCATGGCTCGACCGCCTCGGCATCGCACATCTCGCGGACCGCCGGGCGCGCACGCTCTCGGGAGGTGAATCGCAACGCACGAGCCTCGCGCGCGCGCTGGCGCTCGATCCAGAGGTGCTGCTGCTCGACGAGCCCTTCTCGGCGCTCGACCCGTCGACGCGCGAAACGCTGCTCGTCGATCTTTGCGACATTCTGCGCCAGACCGGTATCACGGCGGTCTTCGCCACGCACGACCGCGACGAGGCGTTCATGCTCGGCATGCGCGTCGGCGTTTTAAGCGGGGGCAAACTGCTGCAGCTGGGGGGCGGTGCGGAAGTCTTCACGCGACCCGTCGACGAGAAAGTCGCCGAGATCGTCGGCGCCGAGACGGGAATCCGCGGCGTCGTCGAGAGCCGCCGCGGCCGTGTCGTGTTGGTGCGCATCGACGGCGGCGCTGCGGAAGCGATCGGTGATTTTTCGCCCGGGACGCCCGTCGTTCTCTGCCTGCGGCCGGAAGACATCCGCTTGAGCCGCGATCTCGGAACCGGCGGCGCCGGGATCAACCGGCTGGCGGTCACCGTCGTGAAAATCATCCCGTCGACGGCGCACTACCGGCTGTTGCTCGCATCCCGCGCGGGAGCGCTCAGCGCGCTCGTCCCGCGCGCCGCATTCGAGGTGCTCGATGTCCGTGAGGGCGACGCGTTCAGCGCAGCGTTCGACACGACAGCACTGCACGCCATCACGATTGCGAAGCAGTAATTTTATTTGGACGGCCGCGCTCCGGCGCCGTCGCCGAGTATCGCGCCCTGGCGGAGCAATTCATCCTGCACCTCCGCCACCGGTACGGCGCGCGGCGGCTTCTCCCGCCGCACCGCGAGCGCGGCGCACACGCCCGCGGCCTGCCCCGTCGCCATCGACACCGGCATGACGCGATAAGAAGAATGGGCCTCGTGCGTCCCCGAGATGCAGCGGCCGGCGACGAGAAGATTTTCGACCTTCTGCGGCAGCAGGCAGCGAAGCGGGATATCGTAGGCCTCGCCGGGGGGCAGCCGCTTCAGCATCGTTCCGCTGCCTTCGGGATTGTGGATGTCGACCGGATAGCTGCTGCGCGCGATCACGTCCGAGAATTTCCGCGCGTTGAGAATGTCCTCGACCGTGAGCTCGTAATCACCGCGAATGCGCCGCGTCTCGCGCACGCCGACATGCACGCCGCTCTGGACGACATAGGACTTTTCGAAACCCGGGACGTATTCGCGCAGAAACGCCGCGATCTCGCGCATCTGGCGCCGGCTCTCCCATTCGGCACACGACCAGTCCCAAACATCGGTGCCGAGGAAGCGATTGACGCGCGTGCTGTTGACGCTCACCTCGTGCTCGTGCGGCGTTGCGAAAAACAAGATGTCCTCGCGCGGGAGACGGAGCTTTCCTTCCGCGGTGGCGCGACGCACCAGATCCCACAGGCCGTGCACGCCACGCCATTCGCCGGGATGCGCCTTGACGTAGGCGTCGAAAGCGGCGCGGTCGAATTCCGTCATGCGGAACATGAGCGTCATCGGCTGGACCAGCCCATCCTCTTCGCGGCCGACCGTGTATGGCGCGCCGGCGTATGCGGCGATGTCGCCGTCGCCGGTCGCGTCGACGACGGCGCGCGCGCGGATCACAATCGTGCCCGACTTCGTTTCGAACACGACGCCTTTGACGACATGCTCGCCGATGACCTCACTCGCAAGCGCATGGAAAAGGTACCGCACCCCGGCTGTGTCCAGCAGCTCGAGGGCGACGAGTTTCAGGACTTCCGGATCGAACGGCACGACATAGCCGGTCTTCAGCGAAGGCGCGATCGCGCCGCCGGCTTTCACCAACCCGTCGAGCATCTTCGTCAGCGCGCCGGCGATTACCGGCTCGCCGCGGCCGTGGTCGGTCGGGAAGAGCGTCGTCGAGCCTTTTTTTTCCGCGCGCGGCCGCTGCGTGTGAAACGACATCAGCGGCATGACGAGCGCCGCCGTCGCATTGCCGCCGAGGAAGCCGTAGCGCTCGGCGAGCACGACGCGCGCGCCGGTCTCGGCGGCGCCGAGAGCGGCGCCGATACCTGCCGGACCGCCGCCGACGACAAGCACGTCGGCGTCGGCCGCAAGCTGCGCGCGGCGCGGCGGAAGCTCGATAATGGCGGGGTTTTCAGGCCGGGCTAGCGGAGGCATAGCAAGAGCCGGGCTCGGGCGCGGCAGCGCCGCGGGCTAGTGGCTGCCCGCGGCGTTTTCCTCTCCGGCACCGTCGCTCGCGACCGGCTCGGGCTTGAGCGACTGCAACAGCTCGCAAAGCATGACGTTGGTCCGCTTCGCGCGCTCCTGGAGCGGCGGCACTTTTTCCTCGAGGCGCTTTTTCAACTGGTGGCGCAGATCCCACGAGCGGTCGAGATAGGCGCAGAGCTTGCCGATATTCAGCGCGGTCATCGGCGGCATAGGCATTTCCAGGTCGGACAGAAAGCCGGAAACCTTGGACGCGTAAGGGAGCGGCACGAAGGGCACTTTCTGAATGCCGGCGAAGATCAGAAAATGCAGGCGCATGCCGACGGCGAACGCCATGTGCTTCATCAGGCCGAGCACCTCTCCCGACGAATATTCGCCCTTGAGGACGCCCGCGCGCTTCGTGTTGGCCATTTTCGAAATGACCGCATGCGAGTGCTGCGGGTCTTTGTTCTCGCCGCCCTCCATGGGAACGAAAAGCACCTGCGCATCGAAACGCTCGACCATATAGTCCGCCGCGTTCGCCAGCATCGCATGGTACTGCTCGATGTTCAGGTCCGGCGCCGCCGGCCCCGGCTCGCGGACGGAGAAGCCCACGAGTGGGGTATCCGGGTTGACCCCCTCTTTTTTGAGCATCTCTTTGGTGAAGTTTTGCGGCTTCAACAGCAGCGCCGGATCGCTCGTAATCTCGATGTCGCGGTCGACGCCGAGGTCGGTAAGAATTCGCTTCGCCTCGCCTTCGCGGACGGTGATGAGATCGACGCGATTCAGCACTTGCGTGACGAGCTGCTTCGCTTCAGCGCTCTTCAGCGGCCCCGCGCTAATGGCATAGATCATCACCGGGACATCCAGTTCCTTGGCCCAAATGACGTCGCGCAGGAATGTCTGCGCCACATCGTCGTAAAGAATCCCGCCACCACCCAATATGAAAAGATCGAGTTTGCGGAGCTCTTCGAGCACTTCGTTCTTGTGCAGCTCGCGTATCGCCACGGCGCGGACTTTGTGTCGCTGCTCGGTGTCCTTCGCGTTGTGCGAAAAGACAGTGACGTCGACGTCGAGCGACGATCGCAGTTCTCTCAAAATCGATTCGAGAATCGCCTCGTCGCCCAAGTTCATGCCTCCGTACGAGCCGGATATTGCCACAGTATATTTCATGGGTTGCGTTTGTCGCCCTTCTTCCGGAAGGATCGGGGTCCCTCCTCAAAGCTCCTATCAAAGTAGCAGTCGAAGGGCTTTGCGCAATAAGGTAAACACCGTACGCTCCCGAAGCTCCGCGCGTTGTTTAGCCGCGGTTATTCTAGTAAAAACGCTGAAAGGAGGGCTCAATGGCCAACAAATGGGACGAGCGGAAGAAGGCGCTGGAAGATGAATATTTCGTGAAGAAAGAAAAAGAGCTGATCGAGAAGCTAAAGGCGAAGCAGGACAAGGAATCGAAGCAATCGTTGAAGCAGATCTGCTCGATGCGCTGTCCGAAATGCGGCGAGCCGCTCAAGGAGCGCAGCTACCAAAAGATCGCGATCGACCAGTGCACCGGCTGCGGCGGCATCTGGCTCGATCCCGGAGAATTGGACCAGGTCGCGAAAAAAGACGAAGGCAGCTGGCTGGGGAAATTCTGGGGGAAAGAGAAGTAATCTCCGCTGCGCGCCGCTACTTGCCCGAAAATTGAGGGAGGAGTTCTTTGCCGCATGAAGCCGCCGATTCTGTGAGCTTCTGCTTCAGCAATGCTCCTGAATTTGCCGTGAACTCGTCGAAGGTAGCCCGCCATTGCGCGTCGGAGCCCAAATGCTCGCAGTAGCCTTGCCATAGGGTCTTGCCATCCGACAGGCGCACGAATCTGGCTCTGACGGCATACGAGACCTGATACGTCGAGAAACGCATTGGCGCCGAGGTGAAGCCCCATAGGCGGGTTTTGAAATCGAGGACGACCACGCTGCCGACGCTCTTTTGCAGCGCCGCGACGCCATCGTCCGTTAAAGTTTCCGGTGCCGGCACGAGACGCCCGGGGTCAATGCCGGCCGTGATTCCGGCGATAAAGGCGTCGCGGGCGCTGCCCACTGGATCCTCCAACGAATATTCCTTCACGAAGCGATCCGCCTTCGCCTCCATGGCGACACCATAGGCGGCGCCACCGAGCCCTCCTGTAAGCGCGCCTACTAGGCCGACCGCAGCGGCATCCCCGGCGGTCGAGTAATTGAATTGACTTGGCTTGTAAACGACGACGGTAATTTTGCTTTCGCCGCCGAGACGCGCCAATTCCTCTTTTTCGATTTGAACCACGGACAGTCTGCAGCCGGCCGCGAGACAAAGGAAAACGAAAGTGAGGATACGGTGCATTCTCATTGGATGTTATCGATAGGGTTGGTTTATAAGACAAAATAGCCTCTCATGTCAAATATCTTGGTTGTCGTGCCGTGACGTGAGTGTTAAGCATTTCAGCGGTATTCAAAAAACGGGAGGTCCTATGACTCAGGCGCAAAAGATCCGCGACGCGTTGCAGCAGAAAGGCGTGCTCGTCATGCCCGGCGTGTACGATTGCCTCAGCGCGAAGATCGCCTCGCGCGCCGGCTTCGAGGTAATCTTCATCACCGGCTACAGCGTCTCGGCGACATTCCTGGGAGAGCCGGACTTCGGCCTGCTCACACAGACCGACCTGCTCGCCGCGTCGCAGCGCATCTGCTCGGTCACGCCGCTGCCGGTGATCGTCGACGCAGACACCGGCTACGGGAACGCAGTCAACGTGATCCGCACGGTTCGCGAGCTGATCCGCGGCGGCGCCGCCGGCATGTTCCTCGAAGACCAGATCTGGCCCAAGCGCTGCGGCCACATGAAAGGCAAGCAGGTCGTGCCGCTCGAAGAATATTTAAAAAAACTGCGCGCGGCGATCGACGCGCGCGGCACCGACGACTTTTTCATCGTCGCGCGCACCGACGCGCGCCAGGCGCTGGGATTAGAAGAGGCGATCCGCCGCGGACGCGCCTTCAAGGAAGCGGGCGCCGACGCCGTCTTCATCGAGGCGCCGAATACGAAGGAGGAGATGCGCGAGATCGGTCGCAGCGTGCCCGGCCCCCTGGTGGCGAACATGATCGAGCGCGGCGTGACGCCGACCATGGGCCCCGAAGAGTTGAAAGAATTGGGCTTCCAGCTGATCGTCTGGCCGCTCGGGCCGCTCTACGCCTCTGCGCGCGCGCTCGAAAACGTCTACTCGACGCTGCGCCGCGCAGGCACTACGCACGAGATCATCGACCGGCTGATCTCGTTCGACGACTTCCACGATATCATCGGGCTCAAGGAAAAATACGCGCTCGACGAGAAGTACAAAAGCTAAAAAACAGGAGAAGGCGGCGTCTGCCGCCTTCTCCTGAACTTCGTTGATCGACTAGTTGGCGATCTTGAGGGCAACGCCGAGCGGCAGCGCCTGCGTGCCGCTGCTTACCGCCGTACCCAAGCGCGAGACCTCCCAAGCGGGCACCGAGTCCTTGGAGAAGCCGTCTTGGCCCTCCTGCGCCGGAGCGCCGGCGGCCATCGGTTTAACAAGGTATTTGATATTGCTCCCGTCGCGGAGCGTCACGGACAGCACCATGTCTTTTCCTTCAGCCACCGGCATCGTCTGAATCGTCGCGACTTGGTTCCAGCCCGCGGCTTTGACTACTGTATCCGCGTACATCCACCAAAAGGCCCCGATGAACGCGATGAGCAAGAGCCAGCCGTACTGGCCGACTCTCTTTTGCCGCGTCAAAGCGCGTTTTCGCTGTTCGTTGAACAAACCTTGATAGGCCAGTCTCTCGGCTTCCAATCGCCTGGCGGGATCCTGCTCGGTCGAACTCGGGGGCTGGTCGAATGAGAGGCCGACGCTATTCAATACCATTCCAATGATCACAAGCGCCAAAGGAATGGCGAGCACCCAAAGAGGATTCATGGTTCTCTCCTTACGATTAAAGGCGATTCGCCTTTAAGCTATTGGAAGAGGGCGGGTCACGTCGTGGAGCGACCAATCGCTGCGACCCGGAGGTCTTTACCATTAAAAGCCGCGAGCCGGGCTTTCCTCCTCTTGCGCGCCGTTAAGATAGATATCGGAGTATCATTCGCCTCCTGAGCCAATCCTATAGGATCGGCGTTATGGGAGCAACCTGTATTTTTTGGCAGAAACTATCGCAACGGGATCAGCGAAGCCGGCCAGCGGATATCATTTCAACTCGAACTCGAAGGTGCTGACGACGCGGATCTTTTTCGCCGGCGTGCTGGTCTGGCTGTACGGCGCCGATTCGTCGTTGCCGTCGGTGCCGAAGATCTGGATCGTCCCCTGATTGGCCGAGCGGATGCTACCGACGCGCGTGCCCGAGTCGGCGGCGAACTGCTCGGCGATCTTGCGCGCGTTCTTCGTCGCCTCCGCCAAAAGCTCCGGCCGAAGCTCGTTGAATTTCGAAACGACGTAGCGCGGATTCGCGGCTCTCCCCTCGTTTTCGCCGTCGAGAACGATACCCGACTTGAGCAGCTCGTCGGTCGCACCGAGCGACGAGCGCACCAATTCGACGTTAGCCGTGCGGATGTCAACGGCGGCGCTGACGACGTAGCGAAAGCGTTCGTTCTGGTTCTGTCCGTACTGGCGGGCGAGCTTGTCGAAGATCACGATCGGCTGGGGCTCGATCTCGCCGTCCTTGAAGCCCTGCTTTTTCAGAAACGCCACCACGGCGTCGCGATCCGCGGTGATTTTCGCTTGCGCGTCTTTCAGATCGTCGCCCGCGCGCCGCACGCGCAGCGACCAGACCGCCTGATCCGCCTTGACCTCGCGTTCGACCAGGCCCTTTACAGTTACCGTGCGCGTATCGGATTTGAAGCGCGATCCGCCCCTGCCGATGAAGTAGCCGCCGGCGGCGAGACCGGCGATCAGGCACACCCCTAGAACGAGCGCCGCAAGCGTCCGCTGCGGCGTTTCAGTGACAACCATACACAACCTCCGGTTGCCGGGTTAGACGCGCCGGTCGACTTGCTATTCAGTTGGAGCCTTGTGTCTGCACGATCATTCCCACAATATCCACCGGCGCTTGAAGCGCGGCGCTTGATAGCTCAAGCCGAAGCGGCCGAGCGCGATATCGGTGATCGACTTGACCGCATCCTCCGCTGAATCGGTGACGATGATACGCTCCGTGTCGTCACGATCGATCGTCCCTTCTTTGATGAGCCGATCGCGCATGAACTCCAGCAGCGGTCGCCAGTATTCGCGTCCCATCAGCACCAGCGGAAATTCTTTGATCTTGCCCGTCTGGATCAAGACTGCGGTCTCGAAGATCTCGTCCAACGTTCCGAAGCCGCCCGGCAGCGCGACGAAGGCGTAGGAATATTTCACCAGCATCACCTTGCGCACGTAGAAATGGCGGAAGGTGATCCATTTGTCGAGATACTGATTGGGCTTCTGCTCCTCGGGCAGCTCGATGTTGCAGCCGATCGAACGGCCGCCGGCCTCTTTCGCGCCGCGGTTCGCCGCCTCCATGATGCCCGGTCCGCCGCCGGTCATGACGGTAAATCCCGCACGCGTGAGCCGCGCGCCGAGGTCGCGCGCCATGCGGTAATATTCATGGTCGTCGCGAAAGCGCGCCGAGCCGAAGACCGTGACGCACGGGCCGACGAAATGGAGCGTGCGAAAGCCGCGCATGAACTCGCAGAAGATTTTCAGCGCGCGAACGAGCTCGCGGGTGCGCTCCTGCGGGCCGTAGAGAAAGCGGATTTCCTCGTCCGCGCCGGGCGTTTTCCCCCACCGCGTTTGGGAAACTTTTTTGGCGTTGTCGTCGTTGGTTTCGACCCGGTGTGGAAGCAAATCTTTGATGCGCATCACTCGAGCTCGCGGCTCTCGTCCTGCTTTGGCAGCGAGACCTCAAAGCCGAGCTTCTGGCGAATGGAGTCGGCGAAGGCGTTGCGCGCCTTGTCTTCTCCATGAACCAGAAAGACTTCGCGCGGCTTCTCCGGAATGTCGGCGAGCCAGTCGAGCAGCTCTTTTGAGTCCGCGTGCGCAGACAGCGCAGGGATCTCCTCGATTTGGGCTGCGACGTGCACCGAGTGGCCGAGCACCTCGACGTCCTTGGCGCCTTCGAGGATGCGCCGGCCGAGCGTTCCCTCGGCCTGGTAGCCAACGAAGAGCAGCACGGTGTCGGGATCGGGCAGACGGCGCACGAGATGATGGAGGATGCGCCCGCCATTCAACATGCCGGAGGCGGAGAGAATCACCGCCGGCCCGCGCAGATTGTTGAGGCGCTTGGATTCATCCGACGAACGCGCGAACTGCATCGACGGGCCTTCGATCGGGCAGGCTCCCTGACTTCGCAGCTGCTCCATCTCGAAATCGTGCTCGGGTGTGTATTCGCAGTAGAGATCGACGGCGGAGATCGCCATCGGGCTGTCGACAAAGATCGGCAGCTTCGGCGAAAGCCGCCCTTCGCGCTGGAGCGTGCGCATATGGTAAAGCACCTCCTGCGTTCTGCCGACGGCGAACGCCGGAATCAACAAGATGCCGGCGCTCTTGACGACGCGCTCGCACACGCGCGCGAGCGCCTCTTTGGGATCTTCGGCGCCGTGCAGTCGGTCGCCGTACGTCGATTCGAGCACGACGTAGTCGCCGGCGGCGATCGGCTCGGGGTCTTTGAGGATCGGCACGTTTTTTCTGCCGACGTCCCCGGAGAAGACGATCCGCTGAGCGCCGCCGGGCTTTTTCGTCTCGACGACGACGAAGCCCGCGCCGATGATGTGACCGACGCGGTGATACGTGACCGAAATCCCCGGAGCGACCTCGAAGCTCTCGCCGAACGGCGCGCGGCGCACGAGCGGCAGTACGCGCCGCGCGTCCTCTTCGGTAAACAGCGCGAGCGCGGGCTTGTGCCGCGAATAGCCGGCCTGATTGACGAAGCGCGCCTCTTCTTCCTGCAGGCGCCCGGCGTCCGGCAGCATGATGTCGAGCAGCGCCTTCGTCGGCGGCGTCGCGAAAATGGGGCCGCCGAAGCCCTGCTGCACGACGCGCGGCAAGTAGCCGGTATGGTCGATGTGCGCATGCGTAAGAACGACAGCGTCGAGCGTTTTCGGGTCGAGGCCGAGCGGCGCCCAGTTTTTCTGCTTGAGCTCGGATTTGCCCTGAAAGAGGCCGCAGTCGATCAGCACGCGCCGCCCTTCGGACTCGACGAGAAAGCGCGAGCCGGTCACGGTGCCGGCGGCCCCGAGAAAGCTTACGCTCGCCACAGTAGATCGCGGAAGCAACGTAGACGACGAGTTGTGAGCATGAATAATGATCGCATGATCGCGTCTAAATGTCTAATTTTGCAGTTGCAAACCTCGGCAATTGGAGGACACAATAACGCCATGCGAACGATCATTGTCGCCGCTGTCTTGTTGTTTTTTCCTGCTTTGGCTCATGCTCAACAGTTTCAGCTCGACGTATCGCCGCGCGTCCCGTCGATTACCGTAAGCGGCGAAGCGGTGGTTTCCGTTGAGCCAGATCAAGCGGAGATCGACATCGGCGTTGTCGCCGAGGCGAAGACGGCCGCGCAGGCGGCGAAGGACAACGCCGCCAAGCTCGGGGCGGTAATCGCCGAGGTTAAAAAAATCATCAAGCCCGGCGATCAGACCAAGACGGTCGGCTATTCAGTGACACCGACCTACCGTTATCCAAAGGACGGCAAGCCCGAGATCGTCGGCTACACCGCGACAAACGTCGTGCAGATCAAAATGGCCGGAATCCAGGATGTCGGCCCGTTAATTGACGCGACCACGGCGGTAGGCGCCAATCGCGTTCAGCGCTTGGTTTTTACCTTGAAGGATCAGGACGCGGCGCAACGAGACGCGCTGCGCAACGCGACGGTGAGGGCGAAACAGAAAGCCGAAGACGTCGGGAAGGCCCTGGGCGTCAAAATCGTACGCGTCATGTCGGTCACGGAGAACGAGCGCTCCGTCCAGCCGATTATGCGCAGCATGCGGGCGGGCGCCGATACGCTCGGACAGGCCCCGACGCCGATCGAGAGCGGCAGCGTCGAGATACGCTCGTCGGTCACGCTGGTGGCAGAAGTGACGGCGCAGTAGAATCAGCCCACGGCGGCGATCAGCCACGCGGGGACGAGCGCGATCCAGCCTATTAGCCATCCGAGAAATACCGCGGGTTTGGATTTCGCATTTCTCAGCCAATAGTCCGTCGCTATAACTCCGAGCAGGCCGGCGCCCGAAGACAATAATGCGCGCGGCGGCAGCGGCACATCCACGGTGCTGCGCGATGCGGGATCGATGAGCGTAAGAAACGCGATGAGCCAGGCGGGAAAGATACCGGCGAGACCGATCACCCAGCCATACCGCGCATCTTTAGCCGCATAGTGCGTCGCAACCGCGCTCGCGAGCGCTCCGGTGCCGGCGATAATCAGCGACGCCGGGCTCACGGCAGGATGTCAAATTCGACGCGCCCGTCGCCTTCCACGCTCGGCGGTGAAGGCTTTTCTTCCGATTCCAGCCGCTGCGCGTCCGTGCCGGTGTTAGTCAGGCGATCGCGCACCGCTTCGACGCGCCGCGCCGCGAGCCTCTTAGCCGCGTCGTCGGGCGCGGGCTCGATGTCGCGCAGGACGGCGACGACGCCTTCGACGGTCTCGGGCGGCTTGATGTTCGCGTAGCGCTGGCGGAAAAAGCGCTGCGCCGCCGAATTGAGATCGCCGATGTTCTGCTCGCGCTGATAGCGCTGAATTCGCGCAGTGACTTCCTGCGTCTTTAGCGCCGCGACGTCAGGCTCGGTGACCACGGCCGAGAGGCCGAGGCGGACACCGGGCGAGCCGCGCATGAATTCGGCCATTTGCTTCAGCCGCGCGTCGGCTTTCTGACCGATCGCGGCGCTGCCCGGATCGAAGGGAACCGGATCGACCGAGAAGCCGGTGATCTTGTCGCCGGAGGTGAACATGCTGCCGATCAGCTTGAACGGCGCGGCGAGGATGTTCACCAGCACGTTCCTCACCGCCGTCCAGATCGCCTCGCTCAAGCTGAACTGCGGCGAGCTGAGGCTACCCGAGACCGGCACGTTGACGCGTATCTCGCCGCGCGAATCTTTCATCAGCGCGACGATCAATCCGAGCGGCAGGCCGATTTTGTCCTTGACCTGATCGTCCTCACGCGCCTTCACGAGAGCGAGACGGCCGACGACAATCTCGCTTTTCGCGTCGAGCTTGTCGCCGTCCAGACGGAAATGCAGCTTAGTCGCGAGCCGTCCGTCCTTCGCGATCCACGAGAGAATCCGCGCGGTGTACGGGTTGGTGCGCGGGATGGAAAAATCCCTCAACTCGCCGTCGAGGTCGAGAAAGAGCGTCTCGCCCAGCGGTGCTATGTCGCCGTGCAACTCGAGCGCGCCGGTCGCGCCGATGACGCTCTGCAGTTTGAGCCTGCCTTTTTTCCCGGGCGCATTGGTCAGACCCTTGATGTTCATCGCGAGGTGCGAAAGCTCCTCGTTGTAAGGCGGATCGCCGGTGCGGTCGGTGAAGCGCGCGTTGCCTTCGTCGACTGTGATGTCGCCGATCTCGATGGCGGGCTTCTTCTGCCCCGCGGCAGGCGTCGCCGGCGCCTTGGCCGCGGCAGGCGCAGCAGTTTTCGTGGCGACGGGAGTCGCGGACGGGCCTGGCGGCTTCGCGTCCAGTTTGGCTCCCGGCGGCGCAAAGACGCCGCGCAGCGGCAGCGTCCCGTCGGCCTTGCGCTCGATGAACGCATACGGTCTGCGGACGCGCACCTGACCGACCTTAATCTGCTCAGGCCAGCGCACGTCGATCGTCGTCGCGCTCGCCTGCTGGACGGAAACGAGCGGAGCGCCTTTGGGACCGATAACAACGCTGCTGACGGTCGCCTTACCGCGCGCTGCCGCCTGGACGACCGCGCCGTCCACCGTCGCGTTGACGTCGAGGTCGGCGTCGGCCCGGCCGGCGAACGGCGCCGAGATAGGGAGATAGCGTTGATACGCGGAGAGGTCGGCGTCTTTGACGACGACCTTGAGATCCGCCTTGACCGGTTTAAATAGCACCGTGCCGGCGACGTCGAACGCGCCGCCCGTCGGTAATTGCGATGTGACCTGCACGTTCGCGGGCTCGGTCTGTGGCCAGGTGAGCTTCTGCACGGCAACTTTCAACTGCTTGAGGTCGAAAGTGTTCGCGGGGGTGAGACTCATATCCGTGACCGTCGGATCGCCGGCCACCTCTACCGCGGCTATGTTGAAAACGCCGCCCTTCATCTGGATGTCTTTCAGCTTGATATTGAGCTCGGGCGCGGTGAGAACGGGATCGGGCTTCTCGTGCTGGAGAATCGCGAGCGTCTGGAGACGGATGTCGCCGTCGAGCCTTATGGCGCCCGCATCGCCGTAATTCATCGTGAGCGCGGTGCTCAGCCGGCCGCTCTTGAGCGTCGCCGGCGCATCGGCGGGAACGTACGGCAACAGCAAAGCGAGATCGAAACCCTCGAACTTCACGGCGGCGCGACCGTTCTGCGGCGTGAGATGAAGATCGGAGGCGTTCAGCGAGATCGGCGTTCCGGCGAGCGTTAGATTGAGCGTCGCGCGTCCCGACGGGCCGTCTTTTCGCGTCGAGAGATTTTCGACCTCGAAATTGATTCCCTCGGCCTTCCACGAGCGCGCCGGCTTTACGGCCTCGTCGTCGAGCGCGATCGCGCCATCGCTCAGCTTGAAATGATCGATCGTGAAGGCCATGCCGAATTCTTTTTTCTCTTGCTTCTCCTTTTCCGGCGGCGGAATCAGATCGGAGAAGTTGAAGTCCGACGCTCCCGTGCGCGCGATGCCCCAGGACGGCGCGACAAGGTTCAACTCGGCGAAGCGCAAGTGCTTGGCAAAAAGAGGCGTGTAGTAGAACTTCGTCGATAGCTCTTTAAATTGCATCAGCGCGTCGGGACGCGATCGGTCGGCGAGACGGAAATTCTTGATCGCGATCCGTCGCGTGAAGAGATTAATATCGATGTCTTCGATGGCGACGGCCCGGTGCGTAGTGGCGGCGATCTGCTTGAGAGCGATGCTGCGAACGATCTCCGGGAGAGTCCAGATGAAAGTGATGAACACGGCGAGCGCCGCGCCCGTGATGATGAGCCATTTTTTCCGCCGGCGGGTCATGGCTGAGCTTTTGGGAAAACCGTCTAACCCATACCACCGGCGATATACAGCCGCAAGCAAGCCGATCATTCGTTGAGGTTGATTCCCCCCGGTGTTATCTTCCCGCAAAAGGAGAACATTCATGGCCGCCGACAAGCCGAATCTTCCGGAATTCAATCCGCCGCGGCGCATCCTGCTGGGTCCCGGCCCGAGCCCGGTCGACGAACGCGTAATGCGCGCGATGGCGGCACCCGTGCTGGGGCATCTCGACCCGCTGTTTCTGCGGCTGATGGACGATATTCAGGCGCTGCTCCGCTACGTCTTCGAGACGGAGAACCGCCTGACGATTCCCGTCTCGGGCACCGGCAGCGCCGGCATGGAAGCGACGGTAGCGAATCTGCTCGAGGCGGGCGACGAGATCGTCGTGTGCGTGAACGGTTACTTCGGCGAACGCATGTGCGACATGGTGTCGCGTCTCGGCGCCAAGCCGCTGCGCGTCGAAGCCGAATGGGGCAGGACGATCGATGTCGATAAAGTGCGCGCCGCCTGGAAAAGCTCGCGCGCGAGCGCGCTATTCGCTGTCCAGGCCGAGACATCGACCGGCGTGCTCCAGCCGCTCGCGCCGTTGCGCGAGATCGCCGACGAGCGCGGTGGCCTGCTCATCGTCGACACGGTCACGAGTCTCGGCGCGCACGCTGTCGCCGTCGACCGCCACGGCATCGACGGCTGCTACTCGGGAACCCAGAAGGCGCTCTCCTGCCCTCCCGGCCTCGCGCCGGTGACATTCAGCGAGCGCGCCGTGGCGAAGATCAAAAGCCGCAAGGCGAAGCCTGCCAGCTGGTATCTCGATCTCGGGCTGGTCGCGAACTATTGGGGCAGCGAGCGCACCTACCATCACACGGCGCCGATCACGATGAACTATGCGCTGCGCGAAGCGCTGCGCATCGTCGCCGAAGAAGGCCTCGAAGCGCGCCGCCGGCGCCACGAGCTCAATCACCGGGCGTTCGTCGCCGGGGTCGAAGCGATGGGTCTTAAAATGCACGTCGCGCAGAACGAGCGCCTCTGGACGCTCAATACCGTCGGCATACCCGATGGCGTCGACGACGCGCGCGTGCGGCGACGGCTGTTGGAGGAATTCAACATCGAGGTCGGAGGCGGCCTCGGGACGCTGAAAGGCCGCGTCTGGCGTGTCGGCTTCATGGGCTCTGGCAGCACGGCGAACAACGTATTCCTTCTGCTCGCGGCGCTGGAGAAATGCCTGCTAGGCGAAGGCTTTAAAATCCACAACTCCGGCGTTAGCGCCGCCGCCGCGATCTATTCCAAGGAATGATCCGGCGGCGGCGCGCGGCGCCGCTGCTTAGAGCGAATTCAAAAACGCCATCAGCTTCTGCGCGTCGCTCGCCGAGAGCGCGGCGAAGCGGTTTTTCGCGGCCTTCCCCTGCCCATCGTGCGCGAGGATCGCAGCGTCGAGCCCGAGCGCGCGGCCGTCGTGCAGATAGGTCGAGCGCACGCGCAGGCCCCAGAGCGGCGCCGTTCGCATGTCGCGGCCCGTCGCTTTCCCCTGCTCGATGCCGTCGCCGAGACTTCCCATGTCGTGCAGGAGAAAATCCGAATACGGATGGAAAGCGACCTTGTTGAACGCCTTGACCTTGCTCGGGCCCGTAATGAGCACTGGCACGTGGCAGCTGCCGCAACCGATGCGGAGAAAAACGTTCTCGCCGGCCAGCACGTCGCGCGTGATCGGTCCGCGCGGCGGCGCCGCGAGCAGCGTCATGAAATCACTGAACGCCTCCACGTCGTCGCCCTCGTCGTCGAGGCCGGCGTCGGGATAGCACGACGGCATCTGCGAGCAGTCGCCGTTCGGGCAGTTTTCAGCCGGAAACATCGGATTAGTGATGCCCATCTCGTTCACATAGGCGTCGCCGGAAAACTGCAGCAGGTTGGGATTCTGCGCTTTCCAGCCGAATTTGCCGACCGCAGGCTTTCCCGTCGCGAGATCGGTGACGATATTCGGACGCCCCGCCGTCGACGGCGAAACATTTTTTTCCAGCTGGGCGAGCAGCAGAAACGCTGCGTCGGGAACATGGTCGACGAGTCCCAAACCGAAAAGCGGCGTCGTCTTGCGCTTCGCGACGATCGTCGCATCCGCGGGCACCGTCTCGCCCGCGAAGTTGCACGTCCCGAACGCGCCGATGCCCTGCGACTGAATCAACGAGCCGCCGAATTGCGCGAGCGGATCGAAGTGATTGTTCGTCGTGGTGCCGAAGCGCGTCTCGAGGATATCGCTGTCGCCGCCGACAGCCGGATTCGAGTGACACGCGGCGCATGAGTTGTCGTTGAAGACCGGGCCGAGGCCTTCCTCGGCCGTTTCGACCGTCGAAAATTCCTCCTTGCCTTCAGAGAATAAATCGCTCAGCTCGGCGGTGATTCTCGGAAAAGGATCGCCGAACAAAACCGGGTTGGTCGCGACCGCCTTCCACGAAATCAATCCCGTCAACGCAAGCGAGAGCGCTGCTGCACAAATCTTGTGTTTCATGGTTCTCCCTCCGGGGGAGAACGCGATCAGCAGGTTTCATGCCACGGCATGAATTCGCGGCGTTGAGCAGTTTGGTAGTATCGAACGCGGCAGCGAAAAAAGTGAACGTAGGATTAGACAATATTTGTCAGCGCGCGCATTTCCCGCGCTCAATAACGGCGCGCGGGGTCACAGGCCGCGGCCGCGCGGAGCGCAGGCGGCGGGATGCAGCTTCGGGCGGGTTTCCCTACAGACCGGCGGAAGCGATGAATCGGACCGTTATGAATTCAATCGCGCGCCGGCTCGGCATTCGAACGAATCCAATCCTTGATGCCCTTCTCTTCGTCGTCCTTGTGCGCGTGCTGCAGCTTCGCGTGCAGCCAGCCGAGTTCGGCGACTTCGTCGGGCGTTCCGGAGATTGCGATCGTGCAGCCCTGCGCGCTCGGATGCTTGCGGCAATCGACCCTGACTCGCTTTTCCATGGCGGGACTCCTTTGCGGCTACTCTGGAACTGCTCTAGCGCTCGGTGTCTTCCGCGTCAATGCGGCTGCCGGAATAAATCCGGCCGGCGAGCGCGCGCGTGCTCCGCGGCTGCCGCGATAATTCGTACGCGCGCTCGGCGGAGATATAGTCGAGCTCGCGGCCTTCGCGGACGCAGCGCAGCATCAGGCCGCCGCGGCTCATGTCGCCGAGGCCGATGAACTCCGCCGGCACGCGCAGCCGCGCGCCGAAAACACCCGTCAAAAGATCGAGATATTTCCCGCTCGCGATGCTGCCGAGCAGCACGACTTCGCAGTTTTCGCCGATGATCGTGGCCAGCGCGCGGGAGGTCAGGACGAGTGAGCGGCGGTACAGTCGGTGGTTTTTGTGCACCGGCACGCGCGCGAAACCGCGCAAAGTGGAGACGCGGATCGCCGCGTCACAGGAGACGAGACCGCGCGTCGGCGTGATCACGAAGATGCCGGCACCGGCCACCGGCGGCCGGGTGAAGGCGCGCGCGTACGCGAGCTTGCCGCGGAAATATAGCGCGCTCAAAAACGCGAAGACGTCGCCCAGCGGCGCGCCTTCGGCGCTGCGGAGCTTGAGCGCCAATTCGGAGCGGGCGTTCGACCGGACGAGCCATTGCGCGCGCTCGCCGTTGCAGTTCGCGGGCGAGAGGAGAAAAATCCGGTTCACGGGCGGACCGCCGCAAGGAAATTCTTCAGCGGCAGCGTGTTCAACACGTCGCCAGCGGTGAGCCAGCCGCGCCTCGCCATGTCGACGCCGTAGCGTAGATAACGCAGCGCGACCGTAGAATGCGCGTCCGTCGAAATAAGAAACTTGATGCCGCGCTCGCGCGCAGCGCGAATCCAGCGCGGTTCGAGATCGAGACGGTGCGGGTCACCGTTGACCTCGATGGCCGCCTTCGCCTCCGCGATTGCGTCGAGAACGATTTCCATGCGGCACTCGAGCGGCGGACGCGAACCGATCAGGCGCCCGAGCGGGTGGCCCCAGACTTTGAAGAACGGCGACTTCATCGCGGCGACTAGGCGCCGCGTCATCTGGTCGGCGTCCATCTTGTTGCGCTGGTGGATGCTCGCGATCACGACATCGAAACGCGCGAGGACCTCGTCGGGATAATCGAGCGAGCCGTCGGGACGAATATCAGACTCCGTGCCTTTGAGCAGCCGCACCTTCACCTTCTGCTGCGCGCGATCGATCTCCTCCCACTGCTGCTTCAGGCGCTCGACATCGACGCCGCCGGCGTAAAAGGCGCTCGGCGAATGATCTGTAATCGTCAGATACTTCATGCCCAGGGCGTCGGCGGCGAGCGCCATCTCTTCCACGCTATTTTTGCCGTCCGAGTAAACCGTATGGCAGTGCGTCAGCCCGGTGATGTCGTCGTATTCGACGAGCGGCGGCAGCTTGCCCGCGAGCGCCGCCTCGATCTCGCCTTCGTCCTCGCGCAGCTCCGGCGGCACGTAATGCATTCCTAGGTGGCGGTAAATTTCCGTTTCGTCCTTCGCGGGCGCATCCAAATCGAGCCGCTTCGCCCGCGCAAGCTCTTCGAGGCGCGCGTAATGCCTTTTGGAACCCGTGTGACGCATGAGCGACGCAGCGTAATCGGCGTCGTGAACAGCATGGAGCTCAACCATGGCGCCGGACGCCAGGCGCGCGCGGCATAAGGCGTCCATGCGCTCGGAATGGACGATCGCCGGATAGCGGAGAAAATCATCGATCAATTTATCCGGCTCTGCCCCCGCGGCGACGATCTGAATCCGCGCGACGGATTCTTTTCGCCGCCTGAGCGCGCCGGCAATGTCCGCCTTCGCGGCTGCTCGCACATGGCGCAAGAGCCGCTCCGCCTCGTCGGTCGCATGGTCGAGCAATAATCGCGCGTCGCCGCTTTCGAGCTTATCAATGGCGGCGAGGATCTTCGCCTCGCCTTTTGCGCCGAAGCCCTTGACCGTGCGGATCAGGCCCTTTTCGCCGGCGGCTTTCAAGTCCGCGACGCTCGCGACGCCGAGCGCGGCGTGGAGCGCGGTGATTTTCTTCAAGCTCAAGCCGGGGATGAGATTCATTTCGACGGCGCCGGGCGGCAACTGCTCGCGGAGCTCGTCGAGCAGCGAGCTTTTACCCGTGCGATAGAGCCCGTCGATGACCGCGGCGAGCGCGGAGCCGATGCCGGGAATTTCGGTCAGGCGGCGATTGAGGACTAAAAGATCGAGATCGGCGTCGAGCGTTTCGAGCGCGCGCGCAGCGCGCTCGTAAGCCCGCGCCTTGAATCGATTTTCGCCTTTGACGTCGAGGAGCCGGCCGATCTCGCGCAACTGGCCGGCGATGAAGAAGCGATCCTGCATGAATAATGATAACCGCCCGTCGCGGCGGCGGCAAGCCGGATGTCAAATCCGGACAAACGATATATAGTCGCCGTATGGCGAACGCTCAAAGCGGCGCAGCGGAACCCAAGGTCCGTTTTACGGAAGAACGCGCCGGGCGCTTCGGAATCGGCTTCATTGCGCTCGAGAACTCACGCGCGCTCAACGCGCTCGACCTACCGATGCTCGCCGCAATCGGCGGCAAGCTGCTCGATTGGCGCGGGCGCGAAGAGATCGCCTGCATCGTGCTCCACAGCGGTTTTGAGCGCGCGTTTTGCGCGGGCGGTGACGTGAAAAGCCTGGCGCTCGCGCTGGCTAAACCGGAGGGCCTCGCTCTCGCGCGTGAATACTTCACGACGGAGTATTTCGTCGATTATCTGATCCACGCCTATCCGAAGCCGATCCTCTGCTGGGCCGACGGCATCACGCTGGGCGGCGGCATCGGTGTCATGAACGGCGCGTCCGACCGGATCGTTACCGAGCGTACGGCGCTCGCGATGCCCGAGGTCGCGATCGGTCTTTTTCCCGACGTGGGCGCGACATACTTTTTGAGCCGCCTGCCCCACCACATCGGCCTGTTTCTCGGCCTCACCGGCGCTCATTTCACCGGTGACGACGCCGTGGCGCTCGGCATGGCCGACGCGCTCGCGCGCGCGGAACAAAAGAGCGCTGTGTTCTCCGGCTTGCTCGACCTCGCCTGGAGCACAGACGAAAAGAAAAACAAAGACACACTGAGAAAGTTTCTTGTTCGCCTATGCGAGACGGCACCGGTAGAAAAATCGGAGTTATGGCGGCGCCGCGATACGATCGAGCGGCTCGTCGGGGAAAATACGATCGAGGGGACCGACGGGAAGCTTCGGAGCTGGAGCGGGAATGATGAGTGGATCGAGCGGGCAGTCCGGGGCTACACCGCCGGTTCGCCAACGTCCGCCAGGGTCGTCTTCGAGCAGCTTCGCGGCGGACGGACGCTGGCGCTTAGAGACGCTTTTCTGCGCGAATGGGACATGGCGATCCGGTTCTGCGAGCGCTCGGACTTCGTCGAGGGCGTGCGCGCGCGGCTCATCGATAGGGACAACCGGCCGCGCTGGAATCCTCCAGTGCTGGCGGGTGTAGTCGATGCAGATGCCGCGCGGTATTTCTCACCGCATGACGGTCCTCACCCGCTGGAAGAAAAATTCCGCGCCGCGGGCCTCTAGTAGCTGCCGCGGCTGACGACGATTTCCTTAATCACCACATCCTTGAGCGGCTTGTCGTTGGGGTCGCGCGGCGTTTGGCTGATGGCGACGACGACGTCCTGACCTTTCACGACCTCGCCGAAGACAGCGTGCTTATTGTCGAGCTGCGGCACGGCGCGAACGGTGATGAAGAACTGGCTGCCGTTGGTGTTCGGGCCTTTATTGGCCATCGATAGGATGCCGGCTTTCGAATGGCGCAACTCGGAGTTGAACTCATCCTCGAAATCATAGCCGGGCCCGCCGAATCCGGTGCCGAGGGGATCGCCGCCCTGGATCATGAATCCGGGAATGACGCGGTGAAAAATAATTCCATTGTAAAATGGCCGCTTAACTTTCTGCCCCGTTTTAGGATCGGTCCATTCCTTCTTTCCCGTCGCGAGGTCGACGAAGTTGGCGACCGTCTTCGGCGCCTTGTCGTCGAATAGATGCACGACGATGTCGCCCATGCTCGTCTTGATCGTCGCGTAGAGCGGCCCTTTTTTCTCCTGCGCATGCGCGAAACTGAGAGCGAATGCGAGAACAATGGCTGCGAGAAATATATTTCTGATCATCTTGACCTCAGTTGGGGAGTTGGTTCATCGCCATCGCCATGCCGCCGAAGTACGCGCGGTGGATGTCCATCGATTCTTTCGCCGTCGCGAGCACGCCTGCTTCGCCGCCGGGCGCGACGTGCTTCTCGAGCACGGGCAGGAACATGTCGGAGTGCTTGACGTCGGCGATGCTGTGCGCGACGAAATTCGGCATCTGCTCGGGGCGGAAGCCCAGGTCCCGGCCCCAGCTTTTCGCGAGCCGGCTGCAGTTGCCGCCGCCGATATCGCCGAGCAGCCGGTCGTCGTTGGTCCATTCGGCGATCGTCGAGGCGGCGATCGCCTCCTGCCACGGGCGGTTGCGCGCGATCCACCACCATGCGTAGATCGCCGCCTTAGTGGTCGGCAGCGGCGCCGCTCCATAAAGCTCCTTCTCGGTCATGCCGACTTCGTGCGCCTGGCGCACGACGAGGTCGACGTGTCCCTTGTCGGAATGCTCGTCCTCGACCAATTCTTCGTACTCGTGCGCGAGGATTTTCTGCTTGACGTCGAACTCGGGGCAGTTCGCGGCGACCTGTGGCCAGTAGTTCCGCCGCTGGCGGACGTAGATACCGAGCTGCGCGAGGTAGATTTGCGCGCGCGGTTTGGTGACTTTAATGGAATAGAATTCCTTCATCTCGGGCGAGAGGAAAAGCTCCCGCACCAAATCGCCCAGTTCCTTCCGCCATTGCTCGGCTTTCATGAAAACCTCCGGCGTTGAATAAAGAAAAGGGGTCTGCTCGACCCCAAAAGAAAATAGACCGATCGGTGCGCAGGGTCAAGCGAGCGGCGGCGTTCCGCCGGACTGCGCGCGCGGCAACTCTTCCAGCGCGGCCTGGAACACTTGATCGACGGCGGCACCGCCGGGCTGATAGACGATGCGGCAAACCGCTTCCGGCGGTCCCCAGTGCCGATGATCGGCTTTTTGAAAAATCGCGATCGTCCGCGTGCCGACGGCGCAGGCGAGGTGCATCGGCCCGCTGTCACAGGTGATGAACAACGCGCAGGCGGCGACCATCGCCGCGAAACCGCGAACGGAAGACTCGAACAGTACCGGCACCTCCGCGCCGAGCGCTTTTTGGAAAAAAGGGATCAGGTCCTTTTCCTCCGGACCGACGAAGAGCGCGATTTTAGCGCCGCGGCTTCTCAGCGCCGCCGCGAGCGCGACAAAATTTTCCGGCGGCCAGCGTTTGAGGCGGCTCACCCGCCCGCCGGTAAAAATGCCGACGATTCCGCTTTCCGGCAGGCCGGCGGCGGCGAGATGGCGTCTTCCCTCGGCCTTTTCGGCATCGGAGAGGATCAGCTTGGGATAGATCTCTTCCGTTTCGAGACCGAGCGCGGCGACCAGCGCGGGGAGGCTGCGATATTTGTTGCGCTCGGCGGGCCTGGCAACGCGGATGTTGAGCCAGCGGTCGCGCTTGCCGCGCAGCCCGGCGCGAAAGCGCGCGCCGGAAAAGCCCACGAGGAAAGCCCCCATCGCCGACTGCGAGCCGCTCACCTCGACCGCCAGATCGTAATGAAACCCGCGCAGGCGCCGGATGAGAGCGAAATAGCTCCACATCGCGTCGGGAAAGCGTCGCGTGATCTCGTAGTGGCGGTCGATCGGCAGATTCTCGAATAAGGCGCGCGACATGGGCGAGCCGACGAAGTCGATGGTCGCGTCGGGGAAGTTTTTCCGGAACAGATAGATCGCCGGCGCCGCGAGAACGGAATCGCCCATGCGGAAGTTCCCACGCACGAGGAGGATCTTGCGGATCGGCTCGCGCCGGAGATTGACCTGCTCATCCGGCGACCTGCCGCTGCCGAGCTTCATCAAGTGCATGGCGAGCGTGCTGATGCGCTTGTTGAGCCGGTAATTCGCAGGCAGCGGCATCTCGACTATTTACACGCTTCATGGAGATAATGTAAACAGAATGAAACACGCACAGCACGAGGATGAAACATGCCGAATCGGCCGATACCAAAAGAGGTCGCCGTGGACGCGCGCTCGACCGCATTACTGGTGCTCGATTTGAATGCGCGCTGCGAAAATCCGGACGAGCGCTGCCACCAGCTCGTCGAGCCGGTGGCGAAATTTCTGCGCCGCGCGCGCGAGCGAAAGATATTCATCGTCTACACCGCCTCGGACCGTTACAAGGGCACGGCCGAGGAGCGGATGCCGCGCGCCTTCGCTCAAAAACCGGACGAGCCGGTGCTCTTCCCGCCGGCCTTCGACAAATTCTACAGCGGCGAGCTTCAGCCGCTGCTCACGGCGCGCGGCATCAAGACCGTGATCGTCTGCGGCGCGTCGAGCAATCAGGCGGTTCTGTACACAGCGACCGCCGCCGCGCGCCCGTTCGGCTATGAGGTGGTGATCCCTGTCGACGGTCTCATCGCGCGCGGCGACTACGAGCATGAGTTCACGCTGCACCAGTTCACGATTCTGCCCGGCGGCGCCGCGGAGAAGTTCAAAATCACCGAGTTCGACAAGATTCGTTTTTCCTGATTTTTGACTCATAATGTATTGAACGAAATTTCTCATAAGACTTTTCATGCGCGACTACGACGATCGGCCGGCCCGACATCTCTGGAACTTCGCGACGCTCCGCTCGATGCGCCACCGGAACTTCCGGCTGTTACTCTACGGCGCGTTCGTTTCGGCGGCGGGCGACTTTATGCAGAATATCGCTCAGGCGTGGCTCGTGTGGGAGCTGACGCGCTCGCCGGTGCTGCTCGGCGTCGTCGGCTTCTTCGACACCGTCCCACGCCTCATGTTCGGCGCGCTCGGCGGCGCGCTCGCCGATCGCGTCGATCGCCGGCGGCTGCTCATGCTAACGCAGGCGCTCGGGATGGTGCAGGCGTTCATCTACTGGTTCCTAGTTTACTTTCATTTCGTCGTCTTCTGGCACATCGCCTTGCTCGCTTTCTTTCTCGGCGCGGTCAACACCGTGAATCAGCTCGCGCGGCAGTCGCTCGTCAACAGCCTCGTGCCGCCCGAAGATCTGATGAACGCGATCGCGCTGCAATCGTCGGTGTTCAATCTATCCAAAATCATCGGACCTTCGGCGGGCGGTATTTTGATCGCGCTCGTCGGCGTCTCCGGCTGCTTTTTCCTCAACGCGCTCAGTTTCCTCGGATTGATCGGCATGCTCGTGATCATGGAGCTGCCGCCCTGGGAGCCGCCCGAAAATAAGCACGGCATCTGGAGCGACATCCAGGAGGGATTCAACTATCTCACCGGCAACCGGCGGCTCTTCTGGATTGTCGCGCTGTCGTACGTCATCGCGCTCGTCGGCGCGCCGTACCAGCGCTTTCTGCCGATGTTTGCCACCAACATTCTGCATGTGGGGCCGACCGGCTTCGGCGTGCTCGTCGCCGCGCCCGGCCTAGGCGCCACTTTCTCCGCGCTCACGCTCGCCTCACTGGGAACGATGAGCCCGAGCCTCCTATGGATCTGTTCCTGCGCGCTTGCCTTCGGGCTCGTGCTCGGGCTTTTCGCTTTCTCGCACTCGTTCGCGTTTTCACTCGCCATGCTGATGCTGACAGGGTTTTTCTTCATCGCAGGCCGCGCTTCGTCGAATACGGCGATCCAGGCCGATACCCCGCGGCATCTGCTGGGGCGTGTCCTCAGCCTATTTTTCATGGACCGGGGTCTGTGGTCGTTGGGGGGCCTTTTGATCGGCAGCTCCGCAGCCGCGATCGGCATCGACCACACGCTGGCGATTTGCGCGGCGCTTTGCGCGCTCGCGGCCGTTGGCGTGCTTTTCGCCAGCGGCAGTTCCGCCGGCCAGGCCGCGGCTCTCAATGTCGGCGCTTTTCGCAATCCTAGACCCGCCGAATCGGCGGATCCAAAGCAGCCGCAGTAATGGTCAGGTAAGTAAACATCCGAGAGCAGTGGCAGGAGTGGGAGGCCGATGATGATCGATTCAGTCTTTGTGACCGAGCCGTCCTGGGCGATGGCCGTCGTGCGTCTCGGTCTTGCGATTGTATTCTTCGCTCACAGCGTGCAGCAGATCCGCAACGGGGCGGGAAAGACGATCGGTGCGTGGAACGAGCGCTACGCGATTCCTAAGCCGATCGGCGCGCTCGGCATTTTTACGGAATTTTTCGGCAGTTTTGCGATGCTCGCCGGATTTCTCGTCCGCCCGTTCGCACTCGGCCTCATGATCTTCATGTTCATCGCTATGTGGAAGGCGCACTGGAAACACGGCTTCTTCCTCGCCCATCGCGGCGGCGAGGGCAACGGTATCGAGTTCTGCCTCGTATTGTTTCTAATGGCGCTCGCTGTGCTGATCGGCGGCGCGGGCGCGCTTTCGCTGGATATAAAGTTTTCGTAACCGAGTCGCGCGGCGCGGGGCTTTGCGGCTCAGTCTTTCGCCAGTCTCAGATCTACAATCCGATGCAGCTTCTTCGCCGGCGCGGAGGCGCGCGCCGCGCAATACGGGCAAGGCGCGATCTGCGGCACGAGCGCGATCCGTTTCAGCGGCAGCTTGCGAATGGTAAAATGGCCGCCGCAGTTATGGCACCGCAGCACAGCGTCCCAGTCGTGGGCCGGCTGCGGCGGCGAAGGAGAAGCGAAGAGCGAGAGCGGTACAAAGCGGTGTTTCGGTTCGCTCGGCAGCGACTGTTCGTCGGAGGGATCCTCGGCCTTCCGGCTCATAAATCGACCTCCAAAGACCCTTGACTAACGGGTCGAAGGCGTCGCCGTGGGGCGGCCGGCGTAACGCTTATAAGCTTGGCGCCGGGCAGTTCGCTTTGGCGCCTCGGCGAGCTCGGCGGTCTGCGCGAGGCGTTGGCTTCCGATTTGCAAACGGTCGCTGAAGGCTTTCCAGAGCCTCCCCTCAGCAACTCCCGAGGCATCGGCGCTTTCCTGCTCGTCGATTTTCCTGAGCACCCATTCGATCGAGCGCGGCAGTCCCCAATCACTCCACAACACGCCGCCCATCGAAAGCACCGAGAGGCACGCCGGATGACGCGCCGGCAGCTGCTCCACAATGCCCTTGGAAAAATTTTCCGGCTTGACCCTCCGGTAAATCTCTCGGATTCGGCTTGCTTCGTCCGGCTCTCCGATAGCGACAAGAACTTCCTGAAACGCGGCGGACAGTTCCGGATTGATGCCAGCGACGATGTCGAGCAGATTTTTGGCTTTGAAAACCATGACCATCGTGTTCCACAGAGCGCCGCCGCCGATCAGCTCGGCCGCCGTCGGCGCATCTGGTTTCTCGACGAAGTGCCGCACGCGCCGGAGCGTCGAGGGGCATTTTTCCCCATCGACGCCGTGCGGCACGATGTAGCCGTATTCGGATTGCACCTCCGTCGGCTCTACTCCGAGCAGGACGAATAAGGACGGGTTGCGCTCGACCGCCTGAAACGCGAGCGCGACATGGCTCATGAACCGATCTTCCTCGAAAATGAAATGGTCCGATGGAAAGACGGCGACCAACGCCTCGGGGTCTTTTTTGTAAACGTGCATCAGCGGCAGCAAAATGCCGGCCGCGGTTTCCTTGTTTTCCGGCTGCGCGACGACGGTGCCCGGAGCGCATGCCGCGATCTGACGGCGTACCGAGGAAAAGTCGGTGTGATGCTCGGCGATGACCGTGAAAATGCGTTCGCGCGGGATAAGTTTTTCTGCGCGCGCGAAGGTGTGCTCCAACATCGAACGGCGGCCGATGAAAGTCACGTATTGCTTCGGTAGAGAATCGCCGCGGAGCTGACGCACGAGCGGTGCGAGTCGTTTTCCTTCTCCCGCCGCCAGCACGATGCCGTAACGATCTTGTCGCCTCATAATCACCTCCGCCGAACCCGGAACCGATTTTGAGAACGGCCGGATAACGGCCGCGAGGGAATATCCTAAGCGTTGCCCGGCAAACCGCCAATCGGGTGAAAATAGTAAATTTCAGCCGGTAAATACCGGATAGCCAATCTGGGCGGCGCGCGGGCGGTTTTTTCGGTTTTCGCCACCCCGAACCTTGCAGAACGCGCAGGGTTCCGCTAACGAACACAAGGGGGCGCCGGGCCGCGGGAATAATCCTTCCAATAACATCATCATGCCGACGGAAGATCCTCCCATGACCAGCGCGAGCCGTGTCGAGCAAATCGCCGCGGTCGCTTTGCTCCTCCTGCTGCTGCTCGGCTGCATTCTCATTCTCCGTCCGTTCAGTACAGCTTTGTTGTGGGCGCTTATCATCGTATTCGCCACCTGGCCGGTTTTTTCATGGCTGGAGGCCAGGTTTCACGGCCGCAAAGGATTGGCGGCAGTGGTAACGACCATATTGATCGCAGCGGTCGTAATCGGCCCGCTTGTCGCGGTGGGGTCGAGCCTGAGCGACGATATCGGCCGGGCTATCAATTGGGGCCGTACCTTAATGGACGAGGGTCCGCCGGACCCTCCGGCCTGGGTAGCGGCTGTTCCGCTGGTGGGCGGCAGCATCAGCCGTTATTGGGCCGATTTCGCTCACGACAGCGCCCGCCTCATGACCGAAGCGGCGAAATACTTGTTACCGGCAGGAGAATGGGTAATTACCGGCGTCAAAACCGTCGGTCAAGGAACCTTGCAGGTCTTGCTCAGTCTGTTCATCGCCTATTTCTTTTATCGCGACGGCAGCAGCGGTGCGAAGCACCTGAATACGATGGCGGTTCGGCTTTGGGGCGACCGCTCTCTACGCTTGATCGCAATCGCGGCAGCGACGATGAAGGGGGTGATCTATGGCATCATCGGCACCGGCATCGTGCAAGCGATTCTAACGGCTTTTGCCCTATGGCTGTCCGGCGTCCCTGCGGCCTTGCTACTCGGCGTCATCACCTTCTTTGCCTCGCTTGTCCCCGTGGGGGCGGCGCTGGTCTGGCTGCCTGCGGCTATATGGGTATTCTACAAAGGCTCCGTCGCTTGGGCGATTTTCGTATTGGTGTGGGGAGCAGTGGTCGTGAGTAGCGCCGATAACATCATCAAGCCATACTTTATCAGCCGTGGGGGCGATCTCCCGTTCATCCTTACTTTCCTCGGCGCGCTCGGCGGGGTGATCGCCTTCGGATTTCTCGGGATATTCCTCGGACCGACGCTGCTCGCCGTCGGCTACAATCTCATTCGCGACTGGGCGTGGATGGAAACGTCGGAAGCAGCTTAACGCTTGTACGCCAGCATGATGCCGTCGCGGACGGGCAGCAGGACGTTCTCGACGCGCGGGTCCTTTTGAATCCGCTTGTTGAGCGCGTCGACCGCTCGCACGCGATCATCGGTCGGATTGAGAACCTTCCCGCCCTGCATCATGTTGTCGAGCACAATGAGTCCGCCTTGTCTGGTAAGGTGTAGACACGCGTCATAATAAGCGTCGTAGCCTGTCTTATCGGCGTCGATAAAACAGATATCGAACGGTCCTTGCAGCGTCTTGAGCGTGTCGAGCGCCGGCCCGAGTCTAACTTCGATTTTGTGACCGTGCGGGCTTTTGGCGAAGTAGCCTTGCGCCATCTTCGTGGTCTCGGGGTTGACATCGCAGGTGACGAGCCGGCCGTCTTCGGGCAGCGCCTCGGCCCAGGCGAGCGCGCTGTAACCGGTGAACATGCCGATCTCCAGCACGCGCTTCGCCCCGGTTGTGCGCACAAGCAGCCTTAGGAAGGCGCCCTCCAACGGGCCAACCATCATACGCGGCGACTTGGTTTTTTCGTAGGTGTCCTTCCACACCGTCGCGTGGAGGTCAGACATGCCGCGCGTGTGGCGCTCGGCGTAGGCTTCGATCTCTTCGGGAACCGGAATCATAAGTACGGCCTCTTTGTTATTTATTATCCTCTTCCGCGCACGGTTAGAACAGGCACCGTGGATTCGGCGACGATGCGGCCCGCCACGCTTCCCATGAGCAGCTTTTTCAAGCCCGTGCGGCCGTGCGTGCCGATAACGATCATATCGGCCTTGCGATTCTTGCCGGCGCGTACGATCTGGTCGGCTGCGCTCCCGCGCAGAAGCACTCCCTCGACCTTCAGCTTGGATCGCTGGAGATCGCGAACGAGTTTTTCCAGCTGAGATTGCGCATGCCGGCGCTCGTTGCGCTCGATCTCGACGTAGAGCGTCGGATCGGCGTAGCTGTCGGTCGGGTAAGCGATGTTCGGAACCAACACGTGCGCGATAAAAAGCTGCGCTTTATTCTGCTTCGCGAAATCGACGGCCGTTTCGAGCGCCCGCTTCGATGCGCTGGAAAAATCGGTGGCATGCAGGATGCGGCGGATTCGGTTCATGATTGACCTCCGGGCGGCGGCGACGATGGATTAACGTTAACTAAGACGATTTGCACTCCACGTCAAGCACATTGCGCCGCGGCGGCGAGTTTGGTAAGACGCGCACGTAATGAAGCGCCTTCTCTTCCTGCTCTTATGGATGGTCGCCGCACAGGCGGGAGCCGCCGACACCGACGCATGGAAAGCCGAGTGGGCCAGAACGGTCGAAGCGGCGAAAAAGGAAGGACAGCTCGTCGCGTACGGCGGCTCGGAGATTACGCGTCCCGAGATTCTCGCCGCCTTCAACAAAGAATATCCCGAGATTAAGGTCACGACGGTCGGCGGCCACGCCGCCGATATTACGTCGCGCATTCTCGCCGAACGCCGCGGCGAAAAGTACATCGCGGATATCATCGCCAGCGGGCCCAACGCGCCGCGGAGCCTTTATCTCGCCAAAGCGCTCGACCCGATCGCGCCGGCGTTCATCCTGCCGGAAGTCACCGATCAGACGAAATGGTACGGCGGCAAGCACTGGTACACCGACCCGGAGAATAAATTCATCTTCATGTTCGAAGGCTCGGTGTCGACGACCGGCCTCTCGGTCAACACGAACCTGACCAAACCAACAGAGATCACGTCGTACTGGGACCTGGTCCAGCCGAAATGGAAGGGCAAAATTCTAATGATGGATCCGCGCGGCGCGGCGCTGCCGACGCCGCTGCTGATGCTCTATCACGATCCCAACGTCGGTCCCGACTATTTGAGAACGCTTTTGACCAAAATGGACGTCACGCTGTTCCGCGACCGCAGGCAGGGCACCAACTGGCTCGGCGTCGGCAAATATCCCGTCTGCTTCTATTGCCGCGACCTCGACGTGGCGCAAAAACAGGGGCTCCCGATCAGCGAGGTTCCGCCGGCGCAGTTCAAGGAAGGCGGCACGATCGGCGGCGGCAGTTGCAGCGTGATCTCGCTCATCAATCGCGCGCCGCATCCGAACGCCGCGCGCGTTTTCATCAACTGGTATCTTTCGCGGCAGGGGCAGAGCGTCTGGCAGCGCGTAATGAACACGCTGGAAGTAGAGCCCTCGGATTCGATGCGGATCGATATTCCCAAGGACGACGTGATGCCCGATGCGCGGCGCGCCGAGGGAAAGAAATACCGCGTCGTCGGCTTCTTGGATCAGAAGCCGCTCCAGGCGCTGCTCAGCGAAATCTTGAAATAGGGAGCTGTAATGACACACGAGGAAAATTATTCACCGATCGAGCTCAAAGCTTTTTTCCGCTCGCACACGCATCTGCCGATCTGGGAGGTAATCGAGCGGGCGGGAATCTGGCAGCGGCTCGGCATAAAAGTGTCGTTCGATTTCTGCGACAGCTCGACGCTCGCGGAAGCGGCGCTGTTCGGCGGCGAGGTCGATTTCGTCTCGGGCAATCACATCACGCCCTACGCGCTGGTCGCGCGCGGCAAGCCGATGGTCTGCCTCGCTTCCCCTTCCAACAGCGTCAACGACAAGCTCGTGACACGCGAGCCGGTGCGCTCGGTCGCCGACCTCCGCGGCAAGCGCATCGCCGACACGACGCTCGTCGACTCGCACGGCGGCTACCATCATCTGCGCGGCAATCACATGGTCTATGTGATGCGCGCGGGCTTGCGCCTCGACGAGGTCGAATGGGTCGAGCTCTGCGAGACGATGGACGAGTTCCGCACCGCGCAGCTCGAAGGCATGAAATCGGGCCGCGCCGATGCGACCTTCGTCACCGGGAGCACGGAGAAATTCGAGCAGGCCGGCTTCCACGCGCTCGCGATCGAGCCGCTGCCGATGATCACCGGCCCGACGGTGACGAGCACGCTCGACAATCTCAAGCGCAAGGACCGTCTCGGCGAGCGCCTGGTGAAGGCTCAGGTGCTCGGGATCAACTTCGCGCGTACGCACCGCGAGGAGACGGAAAAGATTCTCGCCGGGCTGCGCGAGCGCGAGCCGCGCGCCGCGCGCGTAACCTATAACAGCGTCGCCAAGCTTCAGCCGAAGCCGTATCCGGATCTCCGCGGCATCGGCAACGCATACGAGCTTTGCTGTCTCAAGGACCCGGCGGCGAAAAACATCAGCCCGAGCGCGCTGTGGGACATTCACTACTTGAGAGAATTGGATCATTCGGGCTTCATCGACGGGCTGTACCGGACGTAAGCGAGCGGACGATATGACGATCGCGCTCGTGCCAGCGGTTTTACTCTGCCTTCTCATTACTCCGTTCGTGACCGCCGCCGAGAGACCCGACGCGAAGGCGGGATGGGAAAAAACCGTCGCCGCCGCAAAAAAAGAGGGCGAAGTCCGCGTCTGGGGCGATATGGAGATCACCCACCCGGACATCATCGCCGCCTTCAGCAAGGAATTTCCCGGGATCAAGCCGATCATCGTCAGCGGCAAGGTCGGCGACCTCATGCCGCGCATCATCGCCGAGCGCCGCGCCGGCAAGTTTCTCGCGGACGTTTACAGCGGCGGCCTGGGCGGCCGCGCGTTTTACGACTTCCAGCGCGCCGGCGTTCTCGACCCGCTGAAGCCCCTTCTCATGCTCCCGGACGTCGTCGACGAATCCAAATGGCTGAACGGCAAACACCATTACGCCGACGCAGAAGGTCAGTACGTTTTCATGTACGAAGGCAGCGCCGCCGGCGTCGGCCTCTATTACAATTCCAAGCTCGTCGACGCAAAAGAATTTCATTCCTATTGGGACGCGCTCAGTTCGAAATGGAAAGGCAAGGTCCTGCTCTTCGAGCGGCCGGGCACCGGCTCGCCGAACATGGTGCGGTTCTACTACAACCCGCAGCTCGGTCCGGATTTCGTACGCAAGTTATGGAGCGAGATGGATCTCGTCGTCTCGCAGGAGCGCCGTCAGGCGACCGACTGGCTCGGCACAGGGAAGTTCTCGCTCTGCTTCGACTGCGCCGACACCGACATGGCGCGCAAGCAGGGCGTGCCGGTGAGCGAATTCGAGCACGCGAATCTCAAGGAAGCCGCGGGCGAGATCAGCACAAGCGGCAACAGCGGCCTCGCGCTCATCAATAAGGCGGCGAATCCGAACGCCGCGCGCGTTTTCATCAACTGGTTCCTCTCGCGCCAGGGACAGACCGTCTGGCAGGACGTGATGAACAAAAAAGTCGTCGAGCCCTCCGACTCGATGCGCATCGACATCCCGAAAGACAATGTGCTGCCCGCCTCGCGCCGCGAGGACGGAAAAAAATACAGCGTGGTCGGCTTTCAGGATCCAGAGCCCGTAGCGAAGCTCATCAACGAGCTGCGCAAAAAATAAACTAAAAAACAGGAGCAGCAATGGCCGATTACGAGCACGTTCACCTCCGCGCGTTTTACCGCTCGCACACGCATCTGCCGATCTGGGAAGTGATCGACAAAGCCGGCATCTGGAAACAACTGAGTATCGAGGTGAGCTTCGAGTACTGCGACAGTTCGTCGGTCGCGGAGGCGTCGCTGTTCGACGGCCGGGTCGATTTCGTCTCGGGCAACCACATTAGCCCGTACGGTCTGGTCGCGCGCGGGAAGCCGATCGTCTCGCTCGCCTCGCCGTCCAACAGCGTCAACGACAAGCTCATCTCGCGCGCGCCGATCCGCTCGCTTGCCGATCTCCGCGGCAAGCGCCTCGCCGACACCACGGTGCTCGACAAGGGCGGCGGCTACAACCACATCCGCGGCAACCACATGATCTATTTGATGCGCGCGGGTGTGCAGCCCGACGAAGTCAAATGGGTCGAGATCGCCGACATTATGTCGGAGGATTTTCGCAAGGATCAGATCGAAGCTGTAAAAGAAGGCAAAGCCGACGCCGCCATGGCGACCGGAGCGGCCGAGACCTTCGCGAAAGAAGGATTGCAGGTCCTCGAGATGGGACGCGTTCCGATGGTCAACGGCCCGACGCTCACCTCGACGATTCCGAACTTGAAACGCAAGGACCGGCTCGCCGAGCGCCTCGTCCGCGCGCTCGTGCTGGGGATTCATTACGCGCGCACGAACGCGCAGGAGACCGAGGCGATGCTCGCCGACTTGCGGCGGCGCGTGCCCGAATCGAACGCGACCTACAACAGCGTCGCGAAGCTGCTGCCGAAGCCGTACCCCGATCATCGCGCGATCCTCAACGCGTACGAGCTCTGCTGCATGAAAGATCCGAAAGCCAAGGAGCTGAGCGCTCTCGCGCTGTGGGACCTCCACTACTTAAGAGAGCTGGACGGCTCGGGTTTCATCGACGGGCTGTACGGAGAATAACGATCCATGACGCACGCGCGTGGTAGACGAGCGCTCGCGGTCCATCTCGCCGTTCTCGCCTTCGCGCTGGCATCGGGCATGGCGCGGGCCGATTGGAAATCGGACTGGGAGAAGACCGTCGCCGCCGCCAAAAAGGAAGGCCGCGTCAATCTCTACATCGGCCGTTACGGCCAGCCGCAGATTCTCGCCGAATTCACGAAAGAGTTTCCCGATATCAAGCCCGTCTCGGTCAACGGCAGCGGCAACCAGCTGTCCCTCAGAATCATCGCCGAGGCGCGCGCGGGAAAGCCGATCGGCGACCTCTTTAGCGGCGGCGCGAACTCGAGCTATACGCTGTTGTACAAGGCGCGCGTCCTCGCGCCCGTGCCGCCGGCGCTGATTCTTCCCGAGGTCGTCGATCAATCGAAGTGGTGGACGGGCAAGCACGCCTACACCGACAACGACGGCAAGTATATCTTCGTGTACATCGCCAATCCCGGGCGCGGCAGCATTTCCTATAACACTTCGCTGGTGAATCCGGTGGAGTTCAAATCGCATTGGGATCTCATCAATCCCAAGTGGAAGGGAAAAGTCGGCTCGCAGCCGCTGACCGAAACTGGCCTCGGCGCATCGTTGCAATTTTTCTATTATCATCCGGAGATCGGCCCGGAGTGGATTCGGAAACTTTATTCCACGATGGACGTCACCTTCGGCGACCGCCATCTGCTGGTCGATTGGCTGGCGAAAGGCAAGCTCGCGCTCTGCATCGGCTGCCGTGGCACGGAGAAGGCTAGAAGCCAAGGACTACCCGTCGCGGATTTCGACGACGGTATGTGGAAGGAAGCTCAGGGCGTAACCACCGGCGGCGGCTCGCTGAGCCTCATCAAAGACGCGCCTCATCCGAACGCCGCGAAGGTTTTTATTAACTGGTTCCTGTCGCGCCGCGGTCAGATTGCGATGCAAAGCTCGAACGATCTTTACGGCGAGCCGCCGCCGAACTCGCGGCGCATCGATATTCCGAAGGATACGCTGCTGCCGGAGAACCGCCTCGTCGAGGGCAGAAGCTACATCGATATCTCCGGCAGCCAATACGCCGATCTGACGCCGATCTTCAAGCTCGCCAAGGAGATCATGAGGAACGTCGAGCAAAAGCGGTAATCACCCACAGCATCCCACCTCACAACGAACGCCTAGCGTGCCCCGCAATTCGCAAAGGAAGCGTCCTCTGCTTCCTGCGCTGCCGATTTGTCATCCGGCCAGTCGTCGCCGCGGCGCTTAACAACCATCGCGGCGGCGGCCGCCTCGCCGACGGCCGCCAACGCTTGCGCGACAGCTTCCAACCCAGCGCGGCTCCGCCGCGACTCCGCCGCGATCATGGCGCGCAGCAGCAGGCCATGGACCGCGTCGCTCGGCTGCCGGACGCCTTCGAGCTTTCTCATGCCGCACGCGGCGGAAAGCAGCCCGCGCCAATCTTCCGTCCAGGAGGCGGCGCGCGCGGCATTTACGTAGAAATGCCGGGCCTCGTAACGATCCCCGCGGGCGGCGGCGGCTTCTGCGCGATCATACAATGGCCGCCAGTCCGGCGGGGGCTGCCGCCCCCATTCGAGATGCGTCAATAAAACGAAGGCTAAAAACAAACTTGCGGCCGAAGCGGTCGCCCCCGCGATCTTACCGCCGCTTGTCCAGCCGGCCAGCCTCATGCGGATCGGCCGTGCTCGTCGGACGACGCGCGCGGGGCCGGCTTTCTTGCCTTCGAACATAATCGCATGGCGCGATTCCTGCGGCTCACCGTTGCTATATTCGATTATGGTATTATAAGATATGATCTCAAATGGTTAATTTTCATAAGTTTGATAACTTTTAGGAATACCTAAAAATCATGACGCTGGACCAGATCCGGACTTTCCAGGCCGTCGCGGCGGCGCACAGCTTTCGCCGCGCCGCCAGCGTTCTCCACCTGACGCAGCCCGCCGTGAGCAAACAAATTCGCGCGCTCGAGGCGGAGCTGGGGCTTCCTCTGCTCGAGCGCGGGAAAAACGCCCGACTCACGACGGCCGGCGCCGCGCTGCTGAAGCACGCCGAGCGTCTGGCCGTCGTCCTTCGGTCGGCGCGCGAAGAGATCGCCGACATCAAGGACCTGCGCGGCGGCCATGTGTCGCTCGGCGCGACCCACAGCTTCGCCACTTATGTCCTTCCCGGCCTTATCGGAAGCTTCCGCTTGCGCTATCCCGGCGTCCATCTTTCGATCGAGTCCGGCTGGTCCCCCGACCTCGCGCGCCGGGTGGCTGCGCACGAGCTGGATTTCGGACTCATCGTGCTGGTCTCGCCGAAGATGGAGGACCATGCTGAGCTGCGCTTCGTGCCGCTCGCGACTTGGGATCTCGAGTTCGTCGTCGGCAGCCGTCACCCGCTGGCGCGAAAGGCCGAAGTCACCTGGGACGACCTCGAAGACGTTCCCTGGATTCTCAACCAGGAGGGCTGCCAATTCCGCGGCTATGTGGAGAAGCGGCTCAAGGAGCGCGGACGGGCGATGAAGGTGGAGGTGGATATCATCGGCTTCGAGCTGCAAAAAAGGCTGACGCAGCTCGGCCTCGGAGTTTCGCTGCTGCCGAAAGAGTTCGCGACGCGGGAGCTCAGTCAGCGAAGCCTCAAGGTCCTCGACGTCAGGGGGACCCGCCCGCAGGCTTACACCTGCCTCGCGTTCCGCAAGGACAAGTACATTCACGGCGCGATGCGGGCGTTCTTCGAGCTATTGGAGGAGCGCTTCGACCCCGCCAAGAGCGTCTTGAAGAAATATATTTAAGCCGGCGCGGAATCTTCGCGCAGATTTCGCGCGCTGCAGGCTAGACTTTCAGCTTGGTAAAGACCTTCAGCGCGTTCTTGTTGAAAATCTTGACCTTGTCCTCGGTGCTCAAGAAGCCGAGCTTGTCGACCGTCGGCAAGACGTCGTCCGACGGCCTGCCGTCTTCGCGCACCGCGCCGCCCGATCCCGGGAACTCGGTGCCGAACATCATCTGATCGACGCCGCGCTGTTTGATCGACGCTTCCAGAAAAACGTCGTCGTAAGCGCAGCAGTCGTAGAAAAGATTTTTGCTGAAATCCTTCTGCGCGATGTGGTGGTCGGTCGGGATGAAGCGGTTCAGCGCGCCGCCGCAGTGGCAGATGACGATCTTCAAGCGCGGAAAGAGCTCGAAGACGTTGCTGTGCTGCAGCAGGTGCATCGCGATGAATTCCTCGATGTAGTTGTTCATCTGATAATTGTGCGGGATGACCTCGATGCGCGGGTCGTAGCTGGTCGACGGATGGACCATCAGCGGCACATCGAGCTCCTGCGCCTTGGCGTACAGCGGATGCCAGTACGTATCGTGCATGCCGGGCGCTTCGCGCTTGCCGCCCGGATCGGGATTGACATACGCGCCGACGAAGCCGAGCTCCTTCACGCACCGTTCGAGCTCGGCGGCGCAGTTCTTCGTGTCGAGCGAGGCGCTCTGGGGCAGCTGGGCCATGCCGACGAAGCGGTCAGGATGGAGTTTGACGATGCGCGCGATCAGGTCGTTGGTCACGCGGCAGATCGCCGCCTGGAGAAACGGCCTCGTCCAGTGCCACATCGCGACCGGACGCGGCCCGATGAGCTGGACGTCGATCTTCCGCTCGTCCATTCCTTTGAGATGCGCCTTCTGCGCGTTTTCGAGCAATTCGTCCGAGATATCCAATTTACGATTCGGCGTGTTGAGCGAGACCATCCCGCCCAGGTGGCCGCGGAAATGGGGCGGCGTGCTCATGTGGCCGTGTACGTCGATGACTTTGTGGTTCTGATACATGCTCTCCCTCCTGTTCGACCCCGCTTGTTTCGCTTGTCTTACTTCTCCCGGAGAATTTTTTCCAGTGGCCCGTTCTCGCGAAACGGCTCGGGCCAGTTGAGATATTCCTTTAGCTCGGGCTGCCGGCGCATCAGGTCCTTAACGACGTTATCGATGCCCTTGTCCGGCACGATCGGCGCGCGTTTCAAGAGCGGCGCGTAGGCGGCGACGGAGCGCTTGACGATCTCAGGATCTTTTTCTCTGAGCCATTTGGCGAAAGATTTTTCCGCCACATTATGATCTCTGCGGATCAAGTTGATCGCGGCGACGTAGGCGCGGAGAAAATCCTCCGTCGTCTTCGGCTCGGCGCGAATGTACGCGCGGCTGCTGGTGACGCAGGACGCCGGATAAACGACGTCGGTCTTGCTCAGATCCACGAGCACGGGCCAGCCGCGGTCGAGAAACGGCAGCGCGTAGCGCGTCGTCAGCGCCGCGGCGGAGATCCGGCCGCTGTGGAGCGCGGCGACCATCTCCGGTCCGGCGCCCAGCTGGAGAATCGAGATATCTTTCGCCGGATCGAGGCCGATGTGCTGGAGCGCGGCTTTGAGATAGAAATGCGTGCTCGAGCCGTAGCGCGTTACCGCGCTCGACTGGCCTTTCAAGTCGGCGGGCGTTTTGATCTCGGGGCGGGCGATCAAATAGACCGGATCGGTGTCGATCGGGCACGCAAGCATCACCACGTCGCCGCCCGCGGCGCGCGCGGCGACCACCGATTCGGCGCCAACGCCCGACAGCGGCAGGTCGCCGGTGATGATCACGAGCGCGATCAGCGAGCCGCCGCGGATCTGCACCGGCAGGACATCGAGGCCGTAGCGCGCGAAAAGACCGTTGTCCTTCGCGACCCAGACCGGCAGATGCGCGGGCGAGGCGGTCGTGCCGTAATAGATGCGCTTGAGCTCTTCAGAGTGCGCCGGCCGGGCAAGCGCGATCAGGCAACAGATAATCAACAGACAGTAGAGATACGATCGGGTCATGGTCGTGCGGCTTATCCGGTCGTCGCCCCGCACGTGGGACGCTCACTCTACTTTATATCCCAGCTCCCGCGCGACTTCGATGGCGAAGCGCGGTTCGGCGACCTCGGCATAGGCGACCGATTTCTGCGGCCCTTTGATTTGCGACTGCACCATGCGGACGATGTTGTTCATCCCCGCCGGCGTCGGCACGCCGCTGTCGTTGAAGTTGGACTGTACCAGCGTATACGTCTCGACCGCCGTCGCGCGGTCCATGTTGAGGATGCGCACGATCAGGTCGAGCGTCTTTTCCTTCGCCTTCAGCATCTCTTTTTTCGCGAGCTGGAGCGCGCGGATGAGCTTTTTGATCTCCTCGGGGCGCGCCTTGATCGTCCTCAGCGTCGCGGTGAGCCCGCCGGAAGGCATCTCGACGTACGCGCCGATATCGAGCAGCCGGCGGAAACCCTGCCGCTGGGCGAAAAACATGTACGGCGGGTTGATCGAAATGGCATCGAGGAATTTCGATTCGAGCGACGGCACGAGCTGGCCGGGCGGGACGCCGAGGATGACGACGTCTTTCGGGTTGAAGCCCTGCTTCTCCAGCGCAAAGAGGAGCGCGAGATGGCTCGTGCCGCCGAGGCCGGAGACGCCGACGCGCTTCTGCTTCAATTCCTGAAGCGTCTTGATCTCCGGCCGCGTCATCAGCCAATAGGCGATCTGGTTGGTCGACGACCAGAGCGCGCGCGTGTCGAGGCCGCTCATGCTCGCGCCGACGCTCGCCGTGCCGATCCCGGACTGATAATCGAGGTCGCCCGACGCGAGCGCGGCGGCGGCCGCGGCGGAGCGCATCAGGATTATTTCCACATCCAATCCCTGATCGCTGAAATGCTTCCACTCGCGCGCGGCGAGCAGCGGCAGCGCCGTGAAACTGAAATTGGCGTTGGAGATGCGCACCTTGCGCCGCTCCTGCGCGCCGCCGGAAGCGGCGAGGACCAGGACAATCATGACGCAGACAACACCGGTGAGAATCGGCGATCGGACGCGCGACATCAATGGACCTCCGTGACTTTCTTCAGCATACTCATATCCTCGAGATCCTCGGGCGTAAACGTCTTCGCGACCTTCAGCGTCTCGCGATAGATCTCGATCTCTTTTTCCACCGCAGCGCGCGGCTTGGTGCCGTCGCTGCTGAGCGTCGGCAAAATCGCGGCGAAGGCTTTCTCCGCGAGCGCGGCGTCGATCTTGTGAAAGGCGGCGATGTAGCGGACCATCTCGCCGCGATTCGCCGCATCGTGAATAAAGGCGAGCGTTTTCAGCAGCCCCGCGATCATCGCCTCCGCCTTCGCGGGAGTTTTCTTGAGCGCCGCGCTCTGCGCCACCAGCCCGATGAAGCTCAGCGGCGCGTACGCGCGCGCCTCCGCCAGATGGCTGTAGCCTTTCGCCTCTAGCTCCTGCGCGAACGGCGGTGCCAGCATCGTCGCCGCGACTTTTCCCGTCGTAAGCGACTTGTAGGCGGTCTCCGTAACCCCGGTCGACAGCATCGTTACGCGGGCGGGATCGACACCGTTCGCTTTGAGAATCAGCTTTGCCGACATGCCGGTCGCATCGGTGATCGCGTTGACGCTGATGACTTTGCCGACGAGCTCCTTGACGGTTTTGATCTCCGGCTGCCCCACGAGCACGTGCGCGGGCTCGTGCTGCACGTAGAAGATTCTCTTCAGCGGATGGCCCTGCATGATCGCCGACGTCGAGGCGCCAAGCGTCGTCGAGAAATCGAGCTCGCCCGCGACGAGCGCGGCGACCGCCGTCGGCGGCGACATCGCGATCAGCTCGACGTCGACGACTTCGCGCGGAAAAAATCCTTTGTCCTTGCCGAAATAAAACGGCATCAGCGCGAGGCTTTTCGACGGAATGTGGATTCTGACTCTGGCGGGCTGGTTGGCGGCGAAGGCAGCGCCGGAAATAAACAAAACCAAAGCGGCGGCTGAAAATACTGTTGCCAGCGCACGCGCGGTTCCCGAACCGCCCGCGTACAAGATCGGACGCTTCCGCATCTGCGTTTATCGCGCGCCGAGATGATGCGCGAGAAAGTCGGCGATGAGCGGCCGGTAGCGCCACGGCATGTTGTTGCAGACGTGATTGCCGCCTTCGAGGACGACCATCTGCTTCGGGCCGGACGCCTCGGCGAAGATCCGCTTGGGCTGCTCGAGCGGAATGAAATCCTTCGTGCCGTGGACGATCAACAGTGGGCAGCGGATTTTCGGCGCGAGCCCTTCGAGCGTGCAGAGCCGGTGAAGCTCGGCGAGCTTCTCCTTGTCGTAGATTTTCCAGATGTGCGCGATGCGCGCGAACTCGAAGGGATCGTCGAAGCGGTTGAGCGAGCGCGTGCGGTCGTACATGCCGCCGGAGAGCGTGCACGCTTTGATGCGGTCGTCGTACGCGGCCGAGCGCGGCCCCAGATAGCCGCCCATGCTCGGTCCGAAGACGCCGAGGCGACGCGCATCGATCTCAGGGATTGTTTCCAGGTAATCGATGACCGCCGAAGTGGCGCGCTCGAAGTCGACGATGATGCCGCCCTGAAACCAGCTCTCGCCCTGCCCCGGCCCGTCGAAGGTGAACGTCGCCAGGCCGCGCCGGATAAAGACGTCCTCCATCGTGCGCGCCTCTTCCTTGGTCGATTCGAGGCCGGAGATGATCACCACGACCGGCGGCTTCTTAGCGTTCCGCGGCACGCGCAGATACGCCGGCAGGCGAAATTTTTGGAAGGCGACCTCGTGGCGCGCCGCCGGCGGGTCGATGTAAGGCGCGGCCTTGGCGTAGCACTCGACGCGCTTTTTGTGCGCCGCGGTATACTGTTCCAGGTCTTCGGGAGAATTGTTGCAGGCGAAATGATAGCTCATCGCAGCGAGCAGATAGGCATCTGTCGCGCTCTCGCGATTGCCCTTCGCCTCGTTCTCGCGCGCGAACTCCTCATGCCCCGCCGCGGTCGCCGACCACTCGCGGCACCAGTCGCTCCACTCGCCAATGCGCGCCGACGTCGTCAGGAGATCGTTGTAGTCGACTCCTTGAACGATCATGCGCGGCGACCAGGTTTTCAAGACGTGATCGACGGTGTGATCGGGATGAGTGGCAAGCATGACGGTCTCCTTTCGACTAGTCCGCGCACGCGCCGATCTTTTTCGATCCTCCGGCCGCTTTGAGCGCCTCCTCGCCGAGCTTCACGTCGACGACCTGCTCATAGGTGGGCTTCTTGTCAGCCTGGATGTCGCCGTTGTCGACGCCGTTCTGGATCGACCATTCCGTGCGCTCTTTCGAGAAGCCCGTATTTACGGCCCAGACGCAATTCTTGACGAGGTAATCGTACGCGAAGTTCACCGCCTCCGCCGGCTTCTTGGTCGCGTCGACCATGATCGGCAGCACCTTTTCCTTTTGCGTGTAGATGGCGCGGTTCGCCTCGATGAGCGCCGTCGCGACGTCGCGCACCAGCGCGCGGTCTTTCGTCAGCATCCCTTCGCCCGCGCCGTACGCATTGAAGAAATATTTCGGCACGAGCTTCGACAGATCGACCAGCACGCGGACGCCGGGCTTTTCCTTCTGCGCGAGGTAGACGTCTTCGGGATGCAGCGCGACGCCGCTCAGTTGCCCGGCGACGAGACCCGGCAGACGGCCGGCCGTCGCGGACGAGACGAACTGCACGTCGTCGACGCTTAGGCCGGCGGTCTTCAGAACTTCGCGGCCCATGACCCAGTTGAAGCTGCCGACGCCGCCGCCCGCGGCGCTCAAGCGCTTGCCTTTCAGGTCCGCCGCCGTCTTAATGTCCTCGCCCACCATGTACGCCTGCGGCAGGCGCGGCGCCATGCCCCAGATCTGCTTCGCCTTCAGGCCCTGCGAGATCGCCGTGGCATTGATCGACGCCAGCGCCGTCCCCTGCACCACTGCCGCGAGGTTCGCCGCCGAGGCGCCGCCTTCGAATTCGATGATGTCCGCGTCGATGCAATGGCGGCTGAAAATGCCGAGCGACTTGGCAACGAAGACCGGCGTGTGCACGACATTCGGCGGCGAGACCGACACGCCGAGCTTCACCTTGCGCATCTCCTTGCAGGCCGGCTCGGCGGCAAAAGCTTCGATGGAAAACAAGCTCGCCAGCAGCACGGCGCCTGCGAAAGCCTGTAAAAGAACATTCACGATCATCGCATCCTCCTTGTTATTCGCGGCCCGCCTGGTGCGCCCAAGGCGCTATGCGCCGCTCGACGAAGCGCAGCAGGCTGGTCAGCGTGATGCCCAAAATACCCAGTGTGACGATCGGCACAAACATGGCATCGGTGCGGTAGGTGCTGGCGTAGCGCGCGATCAGATAACCGATTCCCGTAATCGCGGTGTAGAGATCGGCCAGTACCATGCCGATGAGCCCGCGCCCGATCGCGAGCCGCAAGCCCGCGACGATGAACGGCAGCGCCGCCGGCAGAACGATATGTATCCACAGGTCGCGCTCGCCGCAGCGAAACGCGCGGCCGACTTCGAGGAGCCGCTCGTCCACGTTTTTGACGCCCTGATACGTATTAATCACGATCGGAAAGAACGTGAAGAGAAACACGACCGCGGTTTTGGCCGTGATCTCGAAGCCGAACCACAGCACCAGCACCGGCACGAGCGCGACCGATGGGATCGAATAAAGCGCCGTGATGTAAGTATCGAGGGCGATGTCGATCACGCGGAAGCGCGCCATCGCGAGGCCGAGCGCGATCCCGAAGACCGAAGCGAGGCCGAGGCCGGCGAACAGCACGATCAGGCTTTGCGAGAGGTATTTCCACAATTCGCCGCTCGCGATCATCTTGACCGCGGCCTGCGCGACCGCCGTCGGATAGGTGAAAAGAATCGGATTCGTCTGGCGGCCGAAATATTCCCAGCCGCCGAGGACGATCAGCAGCGAGACGAGGCGGATCGCAAGACGGCCGACGGCCGCTCGACGCTGGAGCGCGCCCGCGCGGATTCGCGCCGCCTCCTGCTCGCGCATTAGTTCCTGGTCAGCGGAAGTCACGCCGGCGGCGGCTATGCGCTGGTCGGTTTTACTGATGCTCATTCTTTTACACCACAGCCGTCGGCCGCAGCTCGCTCCAAATGTGATTTCTCAGCTCCGCGTAGCGCGCGTCGGCGCGCACGGCGGAGGCATCGCGCGGCCGCGAGAATTCGACCGGCAGCACCTCTTTGACGCGTCCGGGATGCGCCGACATGACGGCGACACGGTCGCCGAGCACGAGCGCCTCATCGATCGAATGGGTGATGAAGACCATCGTCTTGCGCTCGCGCTCGTGCAGGCCAAGAAGCTCCTCCTGCAGCACCTCGCGCGTCTGCGCGTCGACGGAGGCGAACGGCTCGTCCATGAGCAAAATTTCCGGATTGGTCGCAAGCGCACGCGCGAGGCCGACGCGCTGCTGCATGCCGCCGCTCAGCTGGTACGGATAATGGTTCTCGAAGCCGCCGAGACCGACGAGCTTGATGTAATGCTCCGCGCGCTCCGCGGTCTCGCCGCGCGGGGCGCCGCCGACCTTGAGGCCGAACGCGACGTTCGCCGCGACGGTCTTCCACGGCAGCAGGCCGAAATGTTGGAACACAATTGCGACTCCGGCCCGCGGCCGCTCGACGGTCGCGCCGTCGATCAGAACGCGGCCGGACGTCGGCGCAACCAGCCCGCCGATGCAGCGGAGCAGCGTCGTCTTTCCGCAGCCCGAAGGACCGACGATGCAGAGGATCTCGTTGGTGCGGACGCTCAGCTCGATGTTGCGAAAGGCGACGACCGTGCCTTCGAGGAACAGCTTGCTCGCGCGATCGATGAGGATTTTTGCGTCTGCCATGAACGATCGATTTTAAATTATCTGCCCCACAACTCTTTCGTCGCGATGCGCGCGCCCTCGGCCATGGCCTCGAACTTGGCCCAGGCGATGTTGGCATGGCCGACGCGCGGTCCCAGGCCGCAGTCGGTCCCGCCCATGACGTTCTCGCGACCGACGATTTTCGCGTAGCGGATCAGCCGGTCCGCGATGAGACGCGGGTGCTCGACGATATCCGTCGCATGGGCGACGACGCCTGGAACGAGGACTTTGCCCTCGGGGAGTTTCACCTCTTCCCAGACGCGCCACTCGTGCTCGTGGCGGACGTTGGCGGCCTCGATCGAATATGTGTTCGCGCGGACTTTCAATATCAGATCCACGATTTCGCGCAGCGGGATGTCGTATTTGTGCGGGCCGTGATAGCTGCCCCAGCAGGTATGAAAGCGAATCCGGTCCGGCGGCAAGCCGCGCAGGCCGTGATTGAGCGCGTCCACCCTCATCTCGGCATACTTGCGGTACTCGGCAACGCTCATCTCCGGATACACCTGCCAGGCGTCGGGCAGATCGGGGTTGTCGATTTGCAGAAGAAAGCCGGCATCGACGATCGCCTTGTACTCCTCGCGCATCGCCTCGGCGAGCGCAAAGAGATATTCCTCGTCGGTCTTGTAGTAATCGTTTTTGAGCCAATGCTCGAGCGTGCCGGGCGCGACCGCCGGCAGAAATGCCTCTTCGACCTTGTGGCCCTTGAGCGCCTCGCGGAAGTTCTCGATGTCAGCCTTGACCGCGTCGTGGCCGATGTACTTGAGCGGCCCGTTGCAGAATACGCGCCAGACGTTCTCGCCGCGCATCGTCGTTGTCCGCTTCTGAAAGTACTCGGCGAATTCCTTGAGGTCGCGGCCGTAGATCGTCGAGGGGCGCTCGTCCCCGCGCGCCTGCCGCTCGACGAAGCCCGAGAGCCGTTCGCGCGCGTAGCGCGAGAAGTTGGGCTTCCCCAGCTCGCCGTCGTTGATGATATCGAGGCCGCAATCGAGCTGTTTTTTGACCGCATCGGCGACCGCGCTCTTCACGCGCTGTGCCAGCGCCGCCTTGTCGTACGGCTGGCCGGTATTTTTCGCCACCAGCATCTCTTTCAAATCCGGCGGCAGAGGGAGGCTTCCGGCATGCGTGGTGAGAATACGGTCGGTGCTGTGCTTCATCTTATGTCCTCCGGCGTTTTGAGACTATGCAAAGCGGGCACCTCCGTCAACCGACCGTTTCAGCGCGGGAATTGCTTGGCAAAATACGCGTATATGTTGGGACGGAGCAATTCCAAAAGCTGCGGGTCGACGACATAAAGCGAGAAGCACTCGGCAAAGTACTCCGACCAGCTTTGCTCTGCGTATTCGGTGATGCGGACCGCTCCGTCCGACACGGCAGCCTTGCGGAACACATTGCTCGAGTCGTCAGAATTATTTTCATCGATCCCTTTAAACATCTGCGTACCGGCGTCAAAACGCCAACGACTGCCCGACATGGAGCGCGAAAATTGCGTCGCCTGCATCGCATCCGCAATTTCTTTGTTATTCGCTTTCCAAGCCTCCTGCTCGCTGATCGGAACCCGGTACTCATTTCTTCCCGGAATCCTGTATCGCTCGAAAGCATCAAGTTGCACCAGCGCGGCAAGGTATCGGCTGGCTGCGCGGCGAAGCGGGACGAAGTCGAAAGCGTGGCCGAGCTCGTGCGCGACGGCCAGCGCAGCGCGATTCGACGGGACGAAACGCGTAGTGAAGACGTTAAAGGCTCGATCATACATCGTAATGGTATTCGGACCCGGCCGATAATCTCCACCGAGATCATGTTGCGTCGGATGGGCGACGCCGCGGGCGAACGTCAGGCCTTCGATATCACCAAGCCATGGGTCCGGCATATGATCCAGCACGGTGGCAAGCGTGCGCCGCTCTTCCTCGGCCCAACCCGTGCCGAAAATGAAGCGGTGCATCAATAACCGGGACGCGTTGTCGTCATCATCCGCCGCGAGTGCGGCGGGATTCACAACCTCGATAAAAATCTCACGGGAGCAGACTCCGGGACGTGAGTCGCGTCCGATATAAGTCAACCGTACCGTTCTTTCCCTACCAAACGGCTCCGGCAAATCGACGGGAACTGAAACCGTAGAGTTAACAGGGATCACCGAAAGTAGCGCGCCCGCAATGTTCCGGAGCCCCCGTCGCAACGGCTGCGGCACCTTGGAGTCGAACATCACCATTGCACCGGATATCGGAGCCGCTTTTCGCTCCGCGCCCGACAAGAAAAATGCTCCGAGTTCCTTCGGATTCAATCCGGCGTTGTCAGCGACTCGGAGTCGTCGGCGCTCATCAACGCTAAGGCTCGCAAGGAGACTGGAGCTTTGCGGCTGCGCCCCTGCCGCGCTCGCTGCCGGCGCAGCGCTTTGCTCGTCGGGGTTGCTTAACCGCCGCGGCTCCGGCAAGGCAACCGGCAGTTTCACGTCGACGAGTTGACCCTGCGCATCGCTGCCGGTGAGCCTGACAAACCAAAGCGGCGCTTTGAAGCCATCGCTGGACAACGGCAGGTGCAGCTCGCAGTACGGTGGGACTTCAAACTTTTCGGTCCACCGACTGCTACCCACCCAACCGCCGCCGTACAAAGTGCTCGAAACGTTCGTGAACGTAAGTCCGAGTCCGCGCGTCTCGCGCACCACAAGCGTAAAATCGTAGAAGTCGACTTCTTTTCCATCGACGGTTTTCCTGCCGGGTTGCAGGTCGATCGCTTCCCACTGCAGCGGGCCCGCGGTTCCCGATGTCTGGACATACAGCGGGCCCGCGCCGCAGCCGCCGATCGCGAGCAGCGCCAGGCCAAAGATCAGCGGCGATATGTGTATTAAAAATGCGCGCATGGTCTGCGTGTGCCAATAAACCGGATTGAAGGTATGCAAACGCCTGTGCTTCGTCAACGGGCGAACTTGACACCCGGAAGCCTGCCGCCTAGAATCGATTCCATTCCGAAGGGGGTGCGTTATGGGTAAGATCCGTCACATCGCGTATCGCGCGGCCGACGTCGAGAAGATGGCGAATTTCTTCGTCGAGGCGCTGGGCATGAAGATCACCCAGAAGCGCAAGAACCGGGCGATCGACCTCTCCGACGGCAGTATCAACATCACCGTGCTGCCACTCCGCGGCGTCGCTGACGAGCATCAGGGCATCGACCATATCGGTTTTTCCGTCGAGAACGACGACGAGGCGGGACGCGCCCTCGAAAGCGTCGGCGCGAAGAAGATCGCAACGATCGAGCTCGGGAGCCCCGCGCACTACGAGGCGAAGTACCAGGGGCCGGAAGGCATCGTGGTCGATATCGGCAAGTGGGTCGGCACGGAGCCGATCAAGCAATAAAATAGTTTCGGGTTTCGATTTGGGCGGTTCGCGAACCGCCCAAATCCATCAATCCCGCCGCATCTTCGACGACGTGTTGATCGTCGCGTGCACGTTTTTCGCGAAGTCGTTCGCCGCCGCCGTATCCATCCCGTAGGCATAGCGCGTATATTCCTTGACCGCGAGCACCGCCGGCAGCGGGTATTTCTTGAAGCGATCGATTAAATCCTGCGCGGCGCCGGAGAGCGCGCCGTGCGCCACGACGCTGCTCGCCAATCCCGCCGCAAGCGCCTCGCGCGCGCCGACCTCCTCGGTCGAGTAGACCAGATACAACAGCGACTTCCGCGGCACGCGGTCGATCAGCGCCGACATCGCGATGGTCGGCATGATGTTGTGGCTCATCTCCGGCACCTGGAAGCGCGCCTTGTCGCTCGCGAGCGTGATGTCGCAGAGCGCCGCCAGCGCGCAGCCGAATCCCGCCGCCCGGCCCTGCACGACGCCTAGGACCGGCGCCTTCGAGCGGCGGAACGCGTCGTAGCAGTTGAAGATCACCTCGCTCGCCGCGCGGAAATCGTACGCTTCGTTCTGCGGCCGGCGCTGCCCCATGGCCTCGCGCCCGAGGCAGAAGTCGTCGCCGGCGGCTCGCAAGACGATCAGTCGCGCATCCTTTGCGGCCGCGTCGAGGCGATCGGCGAGCTCGCCGATCGTCGGGTCGCTCAAGCGGTTGGATATCTCCGGCCGGTTGAGCGTGAGCGTCACGACATCACCCTCGCGTTGTTCGATCAAAGCGTCCGGCATATTTCCTCCTTTTCACAAACGCGCTTCCAGCCAGTCGAGCATGAACGGAATATTGTGCTCCCAGTAATCGTGGCTGCAATGGATCGTGCCGCCGGCGCTCGGGTCGTCGTAGATCTTGAGCGTCTTATCCGCGCTGCCGAGCTCTGCGTATAGACGCTGCGCCCCTGCGACGCGCATGAGCCGGTCCTCGCCTCCGTGCGTGATGAGCGTCGGGCATTTTATCTTCGCGGCCGCGACTTCCATCGTGAACGCCTTCAGCCGCTCGCGCGCTTCGGCGTCGTCGACGCCGCCGAGAATGCGCCTGACCGTCGGCTGTAGCGCGGGACAAAAAAGATAAAGATCGTCGAGAATGCTGTAGCAGCCCGACCAACAGACGAGCGCCTTGACGCGCGGATCGAACGCGGCCGCGCGCGGCGCGTAGTAACCCGCCATGCTGATGCCGACGAGCGCGACGCGGCCGGGATCGACCTCCGGCCGCGAGACGAGATAGTCGATGCAAGCGCGCGCCGGAACCTCGTAGTCGGGACGCGTCGGAATATTTTTCACGTAATGCGACGAGCCGCGCCCCGGCGTGTCGACCAGGAGCACGGCCCATCCGCGCGCGAGCATCGGCCGCGCGCTGAAATAAATTTCCTCGGCGTACGCGTCCGCCCCGCCGAGATAGAGAATCCCGGGCCCTGGGCCCGCCTGGGAATTTTCCGGATGGCAGAAATAGCCGTCGTACTCCTCGTCGCCGCAGCGGACGCGAACGATTTCGATCGGCGGCACGGACAGCGCGGCGCCGGCGCGGAAGTTTTCCTGCGCCTTCAAGAAGCGCTGCGTTTTGCGCTCCATCTCGGCCGCCGTAAGGAAAACGTCGGACATGCGATAGTATTGGTTCGCGTGAAAGAATTTCACGCGCGCCGTCTCGCAATGGCCGCCGACGAGCGCCGCGCGCGCCGCGGCTTCCGTGCTGTCAGCCAACTCAAGCCAGCCGCTCTCCCAGCCCGGTAAATCGCCGGGATTCAGCCGCTCGCATAAACGCGCGATGTCGAAGAGGTCGCCGCCGCCCTGCTGCGCTTCGGCGGCGAGTCGCAGGACGTGAAAACCCCAGGGATGGGTCGGCTTGAGAAAATCCAGCATGACGCGCTCGCGACGGCATCAAGACCCTAGGGAAATCCGCGCGCCGCGTCAAGAAACAAAAGGCCCGTCCGGATGAGCGGACGAGCCTTTGGATAGAACGAATATTTTTGTCGGCTAGAAGAAGCGGTCCCACAGGCGCCAGATGATGTTCGACTGGCGGATTTCCTCGTTGGAAACGAGCGTCACCTTGCCCAGCGATTTGTCGCCGAGCATCAGCGTCATCTCGCCGAGCTTGTCGCCTTTCTTGAGCGGCGCCCAGACCGGGCTAGTGAGCTGCACGGAGGATTTCACCGCCTTCTCATCGGAGCGCTTGACGAGTATCTGCGCCGGGCCGCCCGCGACCGCGTGGATCGTTTTCACCTGGCCGCCCTTGATCTTCACCTCCTGCTGAACCGTTTCGCCGGGTTTCAGCACGGTGAGCATCTTGTATTCGGCGAAGCCCATGGCCAGGAGCTTGGCACCCTCGCGGAAGCGGACTTTGTTCGACGGCGATCCCATCGTCACGGAAATGAGGCGCATGCCGTCGCGCTCGGCGGTCGCCGCGAGATTGAAGCCCGCCTCGTGATACGAGCCCGTCTTGAGGCCGTCGGCGCCGGGAAAGCGGCCGATCAAGTGATTGGTGTTCTCCAAGACGAACTTGCCGTCGCGAAAGCTATCCTTAGCCGTCGACGACCATTTGATGATCTCGGGATACTTGACCAGCTCGCGCGCGAGCAGCGCGATATCGTATGCGCTGGTCACATCCGGCTGCTGCCCCCTCTCGGGCGGCAGGCCGTGCGCGTTGAAGTACTTCGTGTCCTTCATTCCGAGTTCCTGCGCGCGCTGGTTCATCATGATGACGAAGGCGTCGGCGTCGCCGGCGATCTTTTCGGCGACGGCCTCCGAGGCGTCGTTCGCCGAATGGATCACGATCGCCTTCATCATTTCTTCGAGCGTGAACCGCTCACCCTGCTTCAGATAGACCTGCGAGCCGCCGATCTTGCTGGCTTTCGCGGAAACGTCGATCGGCTCGTCGAGCTTGAGCGCGCCCTGCTTGACCTTCTCGGCGACCAGCAGCATGAGCATCATCTTCGTGAGCGAGGCCGGCGGCCACGGCTTGTGGATGTCCTGCTCGAAGAGGATCTGTCCCGTCCTCGCTTCCATCAGGATCGCGGAGACATAAGGCGTCTGATTCTCTTCGACGACCTTCTGGAGCGCTACGCGCACGCGGCGCGCCTGCGCGAACGCGCCGGCCGGCGGCAGCGCCTGAGCGGCAAAGAACAGGGCCAAGAAAACGACGATCGCACGTCTCGCCATAAAACCCTCCCGGCAAAAAATCGCCGAGGTGGATTTTACAACGATTACGGGCGCGCTGACAAGAAAATTCTAGGTTCAGCGGGGAAAACGGCACGTCACGTCATGGCAAGAACGACCTTGCCGAAGTGATCGCGCCCCTCGAGGTGGCGCTGGGCGGCGCGGGTTTCCGACAAAGGGAAAACGCGATCGATCACGATTCGGAGCTTTTGCTGACGAATGAGGTCAAAAAAGGTATCGAGCTGTTTGAAGCGCTCGGGGTGAGCGTTGAGGTAATTCGTGATCGAAAAGCGCGTCGCTTTGCGACCGTCGGTCAGCTCGGGCGGCTTATCGGGAATCGGCCCGACGGCGCCGCCGATAGATACGAGTCGGCCGCCCGGCGCGAGGACTTCCAGGCTCTTGGTGTAAATATCGCCGCCCACCATCTCGAGCACGACGTCCACTCCGCGCGCCGAGGTCATTTTCATGATCTCTTGGCGAAAATCGCGGCTCGTGTAATCGATCGCTTCGTCCGCGCCCAGCTCGCGAAGCCGGGCGCACTTCTGGGCTCCGCCGGAGGTAGTAAAGACGCGCGCGGCGCCGACGACGGCGGCGAGCTGCACGGCGACATGGCCGACGCCGCTGCTCCCGGCCTGAATCAGAACATTCTCGCCCGGCTTCAGCGCGCCGTCCTCCAGAAGCGCAAACCAGGCGGTGAGACAAACCGTCGGCACCGCCGCGGCAACCGCCGGCTCGATCCCGTCGGGCACCGGCCGGGCCAGCGCAGCTTTGGTTACGGCGTACTCGGCATAGCCTCCCTTGGTCGGGTAGGCGACGACGGGCTGGCCCGCGCGAAAATCGCTCACGCCGGGACCGGCGCTCTCGACGCGCCCGGCGAACTCGCGGCCCGGAATGATCGGCAGGTCCTCGGGGGCGACTCTGTACGTGCCGCGCCTGAGACTCAGATCGGCGCGATTGAGCGCCGCCGCCTCGACCTTCACCAGCAGCTCCCCGGCGCCGGCGCTCGGCTTCGGCACTTCTTCGTATTGCAGGACGTCTTCACCCGGACCGAAACGGTGGATGCGGATCGCTTTCATGGCAACTCCCCCCGAATGGATTTATGCCGGGAGCGTGCGAATGTCCACATGCTCCGGAAAATTCCGCTTACGGATTAAGGGGAAGATTCAGACGCGGTCGGCGACGCCGTGGACGCCCTTCGCGCCGGCGCAATGCGCACAGCAATAGATCGATCCGCCCGCCTCGACGCCGTGCCCGAGGATCTTGCAGCCGCAGTGGGCGCACGACGGCGCGAGCGCCTGCGCGGCGCATTCGAAGCTGTCGAATACATGCCGCGCGCCGCCCAACGTAATTTCGAAAGCCTTATCGTAATCGTTGCCGCACAGTTCACAGCGAGCCATAGAAAACCTCCATCGGTAAAGAATCGACGCAGATCAAAACGTCCGCTTCCACTATAAGCGCGCTGCTGCGAAGGGGAACTCGGGTTTTTACTCCAACGGTATCGACGGTGTTCAGTCACAACGCTCGTTGCAAAGCCCGTGACCCGATGCGACAGTGAAACGTGAGCACCACAACCGCAATTGTCCCCCGCCGCTTCTTTCTCGCGTGGCTTTTCGCGGCTCCGGTTCTGTGGTATTTCGCGAAGTCTTTCGCCGCGACGCTCGAGCCGACGCCGACTTGCGGTGACTCCGGAACCACCCCGGCGCAAACGCCGGGGCCGTTTTTCAAGCCGCGCTCGCCCGAGCGCCAATCGTTGCGCGAAAGCGGGATGGACGGGACGCCGATCGTAATCGAGGGCTACGTCCGCTCGACGCGCGGCAAGCCGGTCGCCGGCGCGCTGGTCGATTTTTGGCAGGCGGACGCGAAAGGAAACTACGACAACGAGGGCTTTCGCCTGCGCGGCCATCAGTTCACCGACGATTCCGGTCGTTATCGGCTGGACACCATCGTGCCGGGACTCTACCCCGGTCGGACGCGCCATTTTCACGTGCGCGTACAGCCGCCCAGCCGCCGCGTACTGACGACGCAGCTCTATTTTCCCGGCGAGCCGGGCAACAAGAGCGACGGCATCTTCAATCCAAAGTTGCTGCTGGAGTTGCGCGAGAGCGGCGGCAAGACGGGCCGCTTCGACTTCGTCGTCGAAACGGCGTAGGTATCACTTCTTTTTCGCCTTGTACTTATCGATCTCACCCTTGAGGTCATCGTACTCCTCGCATTTGCCGAACCACGGGCAGCTCTTCTTGAGCGCCTGAAGCTCCTTTTCCGCCTCCGCCGGGCGATCGGTTTCGAGATAGAGCTCGCCCAGATACTCGTGAGCGCCGCGATGCGCGGGGTCGAGCTTGAGCGCGGTTCGATAGTGCTCGAAGGCTTTGTCGGTGTCGCCCAGCTTGCGGTAGCTGTAGCCGAGCAGGTTGTGGACGTCGGCGTCGTTCGGCAGTTTCTGCACCGCCTTTGTCAAGTTTTGTAAAGCTGTTTTGTAGTCCTTCGCTTCGACCGCCTTGCGCCCGGCCTCGTATTCCGGGGACTCGGGCTTGTCGCGCGACCTTTCGAAATCGGCGCGCGCCGGGGAAAGCACCAGCAATAAAAGAACAAACGCGAATAGGCACGACGATCGTAGCATCGACGTCTCCTTTCGGTTAGTCGCTAGCGACCGATCTCTTTTAATACTTCCTCGGCGATGGAAAGGTCGGTCACGCTATCGACCGTGACACTTTTTGAGATTGAACCCTCTTTTTTCTCCAGATTGAGCACGTTCTCGACCGACGCGACCGGGATTCTGCCGTCGCGGCTGAAGGCATTGGCGACGACGGCGTAGGAGTCGCGCGCCAACTGATCGTCCATCGCAAACCGGCGGCGTATGACATCGGTCGACCCGACGGAGTCGTCTCGGAGATAGCGGAGCGCCTCGATCTCGGATTTGAGCACGCGCTTCACCTGCGAGCGGTTCTGCTTGATGCGATCAACGGTCGTCGACAGCCCCGCGAGTGGAAACGCGACGACATCGGCGGCATTGGCGAGAACGGTATAACCTTCGCGCTTCATCATGACCGAGAACGGCGGCGCGACGAGAATGGCGTCGACCCGTTTGGCTCTGAACGCCTCGACGACGAACTTCTCCTCGCCGATGCCCAGAAACTTAATCTCCTTGTCGGGGTCGACGCCGAAATGCTGGAACAGCAGACGACCGCTGATCTGGTTTGTGCCGCCGACGCTCGCGACGCCGACGACGCGGCCTTTCAGCTCCTTGACGCTTTTGATCGACGGCTGGACGACGAGACTGAAAAACGGGGCTTTGATGCTGTTCGAGAACGCCCGGATGGGCGCGCCGCGCGCGGCCGAGCGGATTGCCGAGCCGAAGACCTCCACATAGTCGACGTCGCCACTGAGGAGCGCCGCGATGTTGACCGCCGGACGGGCCTGGATCAGCTCGGCTATAAGCCCGTTCTTCGCGTAGAAGCCCTTGTCTTTGGCGATGAAGGCAGCGAGAAAAGTCAGGGAGTTGTTGGCGTAAGTAATGCGGATTTTTTCTTCGGCGGCGTAAGCGCGCGCGGAGATGAGAATCGCTGCGACGATTACGGCTATCATCCGGATGTGCATACGTGACTGTATAATCCGGGTGAAAGGCGCGTCAAGCGCGACCCGAGTGTTTTCAGGGACGAAAATGATCGCGGGAAGATGCGGGGTCGCTGACGATTAGCCCGGCCAAAAAGTTCTGTGCGCGCGAGCCAGGCGACGGCGATTAGCCACCCAGACGGAAATCGCCGCGAGGACGAGGGCGACTGCCGATACCCATAACCAGCCCTCCGCCAGTACGAAGCCGCCCGTCGAATACGAGCCGCCTTCGACGGCCACTTGCCTGGTGACCGTCGGCAGGTCTTTTTCCTCCTCGCCGCCGCCCGGAACTTTGACGCTCGCGGTCAACGTCAAGACCAGCGGCTGAAGGCCGGAGCGGACCGGCGTCACGTCCCAGGACCACGATTGCGCATCGGCCGACAATGCCTTCACGTCCTCGGCGGGCTGCGTGACCTGGAAACCGTCGCCCGTGAGATTGGCCCTCACGACGCTCGCTTCGGCGATCGCTTCCGCATTCGCCATGCCGAGGTCTTTAAGGCTCTTGATGAAGTCTTCGCGGAGGTTTTCCGCGAGGCGCGCCTCGATACGCATCGTACCGCCGGCTCGGATCCGCTCCGGCGCATCGAGCACGACGCGGCCGGCTACTAGTTTTTCCAATTCGTCGCGCGCGAGCAGCGCCGCGAGCCTGGGGCCGACGAGCGGCGCCGCGGGACCGACGCGCTCGGCCGGCCGCGATGGAAGCATCGGCTTGGCCGAGGCGGCGGCGCTTTGAGCGCAGGCGGCACCTTTGCAATCGGCCGCCGCTCTTCGCTCCGGCGGCCCCGGCGGCAGCGAGCCGGTCATCCGCGAGAGGTTCAAGTCGCATCCGGCGCCGAGCGCGGCGACAGAACCAACGATCACAACAGCCAAAGTGGCTTTCATGGCGAAGAGTGTAACCGGAGATTTTTCCTTCCGTCAACAAAAAAATTTGTTTTGGAGAGCCACGCGCGTCTATTGCCATCCGTGAACGGCCTAACTATGATTTCGGCGGAAGGAGAACGGTATGGGTGTCCATGCGGGCGGGCTCGACGTCGACGAGAAGCTCTACAGTCTCGTGCGGGATGAGATTGCCCCGGGAACGGGGGTCGACCCCGAAGCCTTCTGGCGTGCGCTCGGCGCGATCGTAAAAGACCTCGGCCCGATAAACCGCCGGCTTCTCGACAAGCGCGACGCGCTCCAAGCGGAGATCGATCGCTGGCATCGTGCGCACAAGGACCTGCCCTTCGATCGAAAAGAATACACCAGATTACTCGAAAAGATCGGCTATCTGCTGCCCGAAGGACCCGATTTCAAGGTCACCACCGCGAACGTCGACGCCGAGATTTCCGAGATTGCCGGAGCACAGCTTGTCGTGCCGCTCGACAATGCACGATATGCGCTGAATGCCGCCAACGCGCGCTGGGGCAGCCTCTATGACGCGCTTTACGGCACCGACGTGATCGCCGAAAACGGAGGCTGCGAGAAAGGCGAATCCTACAATCCGCGCCGCGGCGCGAAAGTCATCGCCTACGTAGCCGAGTTCCTCGATAAAACAGTCGGCCTCGAACGCGGCAGCTTCGCGGACGTGACGCGGTTTGCCATACAGCACGGCGGCGGCACCAAACAGCTAAGAGCGGAACTCAAAAGCGGCTCGGAAGTTGGGTTGGCTGACCAGGGGAAATTCGCCGGCTATCAACAAAATACCGGCGAGCTTTCCGCGATTCTCCTCCGCAACAACAACGCCCACATCGAGATACAAATCGATCGCAGCCACCCGATCGGCAAATCGCACCCCGCCGGCGTGAAAGACGTCGTCGTCGAGGCGGCGATCACGACCATCGAGGATTGCGAAGACGCCGTCGCCGCCGTCGACGCCGCCGACAAGATCGTCGTCTACCGCAACTGGTGCGGCATTATGAAAGGCACGCTCCAGGCGGCGTTCGACAAAAACGGCACGCCCATCCAGCGGCGATTGAATCCCGATAAAATCTTCACGACGCCGACGGGTGAAACGCTCACGCTGCCCGGCCGAAGTCTCCTGCTCGTGCGCAACGTCGGCATTCATATGTACACCGACGCGGTCACGACCGAGACGGGCGAGGAAGTTCCCGAGGGATTCCTCGACGCGATGGTGACCGCCCTCGCGGCGGTGCACGACATCAAGGGCAAAAACGCGAACAGCCGCGTCGGCAGCATCTACATCGTGAAGCCCAAGCTCCACGGCCCCGAAGAAGTCGCGGCGACCGTCGAATTGTTCGAGCGCGTCGAGCAGGCGCTCGGGCTCGAGCGCAACACGATCAAGATCGGCATCATGGACGAGGAGCGCCGCACTACGGTGAATTTGAAAGAATGCATCCGCGCGGCCCGCGAGCGCGTCGTCTTCATCAACACGGGATTCCTCGACCGCACCGGCGACGAGATCCACACCAGCATGGAGCTGGGACCGATGCTCCCGAAGGAAGAGATCAAGGCCGAGCCCTGGATCAAGGCCTACGAGAACTGGAACGTGGACATCGGCATCGAGACCGGTCTGCCCGGCAAGGCGCAGATCGGCAAGGGCATGTGGACGATGCCCGACGAGATGCGCGAGATGGTAAAGACCAAGATCGCGCATCCGGAGGCCGGCGCCAACACCGCCTGGGTGCCGTCGCCGACGGCGGCGACGCTCCACGCGCTGCACTATCATTATGTGAACGTCGCCGGCCGCCAGGCGGAGCTGGCGCGCCGCCCGCGCGCGAGCCTCGACGACATCTTGACGCCGCCGCGGCTCAATCGCGAGCTCAAACCCGACGACATCCGCCGCGAGCTCGACAACAACGCGCAGGGCATCCTCGGCTACGTCGTGCGCTGGATCGATCAGGGGATCGGATGCTCAAAGGTGCCGAACATCCGCGACGTCGCGCTCATGGAAGATCGCGCCACGCTGCGGATATCGAGCCAGCACATCGCCAACTGGCTGGAGTATGGAATCGTCACGCGCGAGCAGGTGCTGGAGACGTTCAAGCGCATGGCCGAGGTTGTCGACCGCCAGAACGCCGGCGATCAGAATTATCGCCGCATGGCGTCGGACTTCGACAAGAGCGTCGCTTTTCAGGGCGCGCTCGATTTGGTCTTCAACGGCCGCTCTGCGCCGAACGGCTATACCGAGCCCGTGTTGCATGCCCGCCGCCGTGAAGCGAAGGCGGCGCGGCGAAGCTGAAGTGTACGATGGCCAGACGCACACAGTGGACGATTTCGATTCGTTGCCATCACTGCCAGCAGAGGTTCACCCTGCGCCACCTCGAGCTCGATTACGTTTTCTACTCGCCGCTCGTGACTTTCTGTCCGCATTGCTGCACGCAGCTGCACATCGGCTCCGGTCCGGGCGGCCGCGACCAAACTTATTTGCGGCGCATCGATCTGCGCGAAGAATCCGAGTCGGTTTATCGCAGATCACCGGGCGGCAGCCTCTGGCATTTCTCGGAAAACTGCTCCGGCTGGCCCACCGGCGAATACCTGCAGATCGAGATGGAGCCCGACTTGGGCGAGATCTGCGGCGAATGCAAAGCGAAGCAGCTGCGCATCAAGGTGCACTAATCTAGCCCGTGTGCGCGCGCGCGAATCCGCTCCAGGCCGCGAGGCAGACGGCGAGCGATGCCGCCGACAGCACGCCGAGTGTCGGCTCGATGCCGATTCTATCGGCGAGCGCGCCGACGGGCGGCAGGAAGACTGCGGCGGCGAGGCGGAATAGCAGCGTGTTCAGAGATAATACGCTGGCGCGGTCCTCCGCCGGCGCGTCGGCCTGAAGCGCGGCCGCGATCAGCGGTCCCTGAAGCCCGCGCACGGTCATGAATCCCAAGTAAAAGACGACGGCGACGGCAGAGGTGCCGAGAGCTAGGCCGAGATAACTCGCCGCCGCGAGAACGGCGCAGCCGAGCAGCACCGGCGCAGTGCCGAGCGCCTGCGCCACGCGCGCGTTGGCGAGCGACGTCGCCGCGAGCCACAGGTGCGCCGCCGCCCACAGCGGGCCGAACCACGCCGGCGCGATGCCGCGGCGCTGCATCCACGGCTGGATGAGCCAGACCGGGATGTAGGTCGAGATGCCGAGCGCCACGGATAGCGCCATGGCGGCGCGCAGTCGCGCGTGGCGCACGAGCGCATGCGTGACGATATGCCACGCGCGGCGGAGATGACCGATGCGCCCGGCGTCTTCCAATGGACGCGCCTCGCTCAACGCGGCGATCGCGCCGAGGTTCGCGGCCCCGACGGGAATTTGCAGCCAGAACGGGAGCCGCGGCGCTATGCTGTACAGCCACCCTCCGACGGCCGCCGACGCGGCTTCGCTCGCCTGCGACGTCGCGCGCACCCTTCCTTCCCACGCGCGGTAGCGGCCGGGCGATTGTCCGCCTTCGACCGAAACGTATAAGAGCGCGCTATCGGCGCCCGACATAAACGCGAGGCCGGCGCCGAGCAGGATCTCCGCCGCCGCGATGCCGGCGAAAGTCGTCCCGAGCGCGTAGACGGTCCAGCCGGCGAGCCAAAAGCATGCGCCGATCAGCAGCGAGCGCCGATAGCCGAGCCTGTCGGCAACGTAGCCGGAAGGAAATTCGCACACGACCGCCGTCGCGCCGAAGATCGACTGGAGCCACATGATCGCGGTCAAGGACATGCCGATCTGTTCTTTCCAGAAAAGCGTGATGACCGGAATCGGAAACAGCGCGAAACGCAGCCCCGCCGAAGCGGCGAGGAGCGACGCGTTCCGTTTGGTGGAGCCGGCCGAGGTCATGGCGCGGCAATTTTAGAACGTAAGGAGTGATTTTGCGACGACGATGGCGCTCAGGCGCGTGTCCCGAGAACGTCCTTGGTGAGCAGCACCGCGACCGGACGGCTGGAATCTTCGGCCAGAACCCAAGCGTTCTTGAACGTCCAATCGATCGCTTCCACGTCGCGCAAGAGATAATGGCGGATGCCGAGGGCATCGAGCACGGGCATGGTCGCCGTTCCCACGCGCGCGAAGCCACGGTCGCCGATATCACCGGCGTAATAGACGACGAGCAGCAGCGGCAGTTCGAGCTGGATTCCGGTAGTGACGATGCCGTTGCAGCTGTTGAGAAGCCCCGCGTTCTGCATGAGGAGCGCCGGCTTCTTGCCGACGAGCCGCGCGCCGGCGCAGATGCCGACGCCTTCTTCTTCGCGGCACAGCGGCACGTGGATGATCTCGCCGTCGCGCTCGAGCGCGCCGATGAGATCGAGGCAGTTGATGTCGGGAAGGCTCGCGATCAGATCGATGCCGGCCTTTTTCATGCCGCCGAGAATGGCGGCGGCGCGCGCCTTTGCATCCATGTTCGAATTCGTCATTGGTACAATCGGGCTATCCACCCGCTCTTGTCGAGCTCTTGCACGAAGCTCTGGTCGATGAAAGTCTCGGGATCGGCGCCTTTGGCGTCCGGCATGGTCGATTCGAACGAATCGAGGATCGCGCGCACGCCGCTCGGCTTCGGATACGGCGCGCGCGGCAGATACTTCAACGCGTAAACGCGGTAGGTCTCTTCGAGCACCGCCGGATCGCTCGTCCGCGTGTAGCGCTGGATGATTTTGAGCGCCTGCGCCTTGTCGGTCTTGAAGCTGTGGATCGCCTCGGCGAGCGCGCGGGTGAACTGCGCCACAGTGTCGCGGTGCTCGCGGATGAAGCGCCGCGTCGTGCCGTAACAGGTACTGGCATACTCGATCCCCGCCGCGCCGGCGTCCATGAACTCGCGGAAGCCGAGTGTCTGCGCGGTGATGTTGCTGGGCGGCGAGAAGACGCCGCCTTCGAGCTGGCCTGATTTCATGCCGGCCAGAATCTCGGGATAACCGCCCATGGCGCGCACTACCACGTCGCGCGCCGGATCGAGCCCCGAGCGCTTCAACACCGCGCGCAGGGTAAAATCCGAAAGGCTGCCGGCGGTGGTCACGCCGAATCGCTTGCCCTTGAGATCCTTCCCTTCTTTCATGTCGGCGCGCGTCATGACCGAAAAAACCGGCGTGTTATAGGTCGTGGCGATCAGAACCGCGTCCTTCGCGCCATTTAAATTCGCCGCGACGAGCGCGTTGCCGCCGGTGCCGATCACCTGGAGCTGGCCCGACAAAAGGGCCGCCATCGAGCGGGGTCCGCCCGTAATATAGACGAGATCGGCCTCGAGGCCGTTTTTCCGGAAGATCCCCGTCTCCTTCGCGATCCACAGCACGGCCTGCGCGCCGCTGATCGAAGGATAACTGACGGTGAGCGGCGCCGTCCTCTTTTCCTGCGCGGCGGCGAAGCCGTAGCAGAAGATCAGCGCGAGCGCCGGAACGACAAAATATTTTCGCATCAGCTTTTCTTCCAGCTGCCGGGAATGCGCGCTTGTAAAATCGAGACGCCCTCGGTCTGCTCGATGTGGCGCGTGAAGCGATACTTGTTCTCGACGTCGGGCCACGGCCACGGCGGCACTTCGCCGCGGCCCGGCTCGACGCGCGCGCAGATGAAGGTGTGCTCGCGCCGCGCGAGCGCATCGGCGAAAAGCTTTTTGAATTCCTCGACGGTGTCGGCGCCGAAGGCGTTCTTGATGCCGACCCCTCTGGCGACGGCGACGAAATCCACGCCCTCCGCCGTCGCTGTCTTGGTGCCGCCCGACGATTCGTAGACGCCGTTGTCGAAGACGACGTGAATCAGGTTCTTAGGTTTTTTCCGCATGATCGTCGGCAGCCCGCAGAGATTCATCAGCAGCGAGCCGTCGCCGTCGAGCGCGATCACCTGCCGGTGGGGCAGACCGAGCGCCATGCCCAGCGCCACCGAGGACGTGAGCCCGAGCGTCCAACAGCGAAGATTGCCGTCGCTCGGACGGTACGCGTTCCACTCCGAAGATGTGCCGCCGACGCAGACGACAACGAGCGCGTCGCCCACCGTGCCGGCGATTTCCTTCAGGCACTCGTGCCGCTTCATAGGGCGACCCATAGCAGCGTTTCCCCGGTGCGTCAACAATTCTTGCAGCGATGGCGCTTATTTAATACAGATGATGAAGAGGAGTTCGCATGGACGTCAAAGCCGCAGTCGCATTCGAGGCCGGAAAGCCGCTGAGCATCGAAACGGTTCAACTCGACGGGCCTAAGGACGGCGAGGTGCTGGTCGAAATCAAGGCCAGCGGCGTCTGCCACACCGACGAATTCACGCGCTCGGGCGCCGATCCCGAGGGACTATTTCCCGTGATCTTCGGCCACGAAGGCGCCGGCGTCGTCGTTGACGTCGGCCGCGGCGTGACCAGCGTCGCGAAGGGCGATCACGTCATCCCGCTCTATATTCCGGAGTGCCGCGCGTGCAAGGCATGCCTCTCGCGCAAGACCAATCTCTGCACGGCGATCCGGACGACGCAAGGCAAAGGCGTGATGCCCGACGGCACCAGCCGCTTTTCGCTCGGCGGCGAGAAGCTCCACCATTACATGGGCTGCTCGACGTTCGCCAACTTCACCGTGCTGCCGGAGATCGCCGTCGCGAAAGTGCGGCAAGACGCGCCGTTCGACAAAATCTGCTACATCGGCTGCGGCGTCACGACCGGCATCGGCGCCGCGCTCAACACGGCGAAAGTCGAGCCGGGCTCGAACGTCGTCGTGTTCGGTCTCGGCGGCATCGGCCTCAATGTCGTGCAAGGCGCGCGCATCGCCGGCGCGAATAGAATCATCGGCGTGGATCTAAATCCACGGCGCGAGGCGCTGGCGCGAAAGTTCGGCATGACGGACTTCATCAATCCGAAAGACGTGCAGGGCGACCTAGTGGCCTATCTGATCGATCTCACCGACGGCGGCGCGGATTATTCCTTCGAATGCATCGGCAATGTCGACGTCATGCGTCAGGCGCTCGAGTGCTGCCACCGCGGCTGGGGCGTCTCGACGATCATCGGCGTCGCCGGCGCACGTCAGGAGATCCGCACCCGGCCGTTCCAGCTCGTCACCGGCCGAGTCTGGAAAGGCACCGCCTTCGGCGGCGCGAGAGGGCGCACGGACGTGCCGAAGATCGTCGATTGGTACATGCAGAAGAAAATCAACATCGACGATCTCATCACGCACACGCTGCCTCTGGAGAAGATCAACGACGCGTTCGACTTGATGCACAAGGGCGAGTCGATCCGGAGCGTCGTGATCTACTAGACGCTAAACTTTTTTCCTGCCCCAGCCGAACGGGATGATCGTCGGCACGCGCCGCTGATACTCGCGGTAAGTCTCGCCGAAAATTCCCACCAGATCTTTTTCCTCGAACGTGATCGCGCCGAGAATATACACCGTCGTTACAACCGCGAAGAGCAGGTGCCCGACGCTCATTTTCGGCGTCGACCAAAAGGCGAACAGAAAGCCGAGATATAGCGGATGGCGCACGACGCGGTACGGCCCGGGCGTGCGGAATACGAGCGCGGTGTGCGGCCTGCCGGTCAAATGGAGCCAGACCTGGCGCAGGCCGAAGAGATCGAAATGGTTGATGATAAAGGTCGCTGCGAGCACGAGCAGCCAGCCGAAGGCGAACAGCGCCCAGAGGATATTCTGCGCCGCCGGCGAGGTCACTTCCCAGACGACGCCCGTCATCGGCCGCCATTGCCAGAAAAGTAGAAGAAGAAGCAGGCTGGCGAACAGCACGAACGTGCTGCGCTCGGCCGGCTCGGGGACAATCCTGGTCCACCGTTGCTTAAACCACGGGCGCGCCATCACGCTGTGCTGCACGGCGAAAAGGCCTAAGAGAATTACATTGATGACAAGGGCGGCGGCGAGTGGTCCTTCGACGCCCGAGTCGATCGACTTCGGCACGGCGAAGTTGCCGACAAAGCCGATTGCGTAGAGAAACGTGACTAAAAAAATGAGATAGCAAACGATGCCGTAGAGAAAAATGAGAATGCGTCCCATAGGATCCTCCTGGGGGAAGTTGGGATCGATGGTGCACTTAAACGCTAGGCTAAGGTAGTGGGCGTGTCAAGTTTCATCCACCGTCAAAACGGCAGACCCATCTGCTCGCCGGATTTCGCCTCGACGGGCCGCTTCGCCAGGCCCTTGATCCGCGCTTCGAGCCACTGCATGTAGAGGCGGTGCGTCCTGCGTTTTTTAAGCGCGGCGATGCAGAGGCGGCGCACGGGCTTCGCGTAGCGCGGCCAGTCCTCGCGCATTTTTCGCGGCAGGCGAATGTAGGTCGGCGCGTCGTCCAAAAACAGCGGGCTCCGCGCGAGCGTCCAAATGTCGCATTGCTTCTCGCCGAACGGCATCGCCTCACTCGCCTTGCCCGCCTTGAAATGAATTTTGGAAAGCCCCTGAAGCAGATGCGTCAGCTCGTGCCCGATCGTGTTGTACGTGAGGTTCTTAACTTTGAGGCGGATCGTTAGGCGCGCGGCCGCCTCTTCGCGAAGCGGCACCAGCGCGCTGCCGAGATGCGCGGAAGTATAGCCGACCGTGATCGTCTTGCCCTGTAACTCGGGAAACTCGCGCAGCGAATTGAGCAGCATGTCGATGACGCGCCGCGAGAGCCGCCTTCTCATGCGCGGCGTGAAGCGGAAAGGAAATTCCTGCTCGGCGCTCATCGAGGAGAGCCGATTGTACTTCAAGTCGCGCCGTTTAGTCCAGCTTGGCGTGCAGCCACTGAATGACTGTTTGAAAAATATTGTCGATCGCGCCCATATGGCCGCCGGAAAAAAGGCGCATCGCCTTGGGATCGCCGTGCTCGAGGAGCAAATAAAAATCCTCGATCGGCACCTGCTTGTCTTCCTTGCCGTTGACGAGCAGCATCGGCGCGCAGGGCTTATCCAATAGCCCCTGCGTCACGAGCGAGAGCGACGGCATCACCGCGCATAATTCGTCGAACGTCCTTTTGCCGAACAGATTAGCGCGCGCCTCGATCAGATCGAAGAGATAAGACGGCGCGTTGCGCGACTTCTCCTGCCATTCCGGCTGAAAGAAATAGTGCACGCCGCCGCCCCAGTTGACCACCGCGCGCAGCCGCTCCGCTTCGATGTGCGCCATCTTCGTCGCCCAGTAGCCGCCGAAGCTCGCGCCGACGACGGCGATCTTCTTGGTGTCGACCTCTGGGCGCTTCAGAACATAATCGAGCGCCGCGGAGTGGACGCGATGCGCGTCCGGTCCGGCGAGCATCGGACACTCGCCCGTACCCGGGCTGTCGATCACGAGGCAGCCCCAGCCTTCTCTGACGAACGACTCCGCGAACGTCAGCCGTTCTTCTTTCCAGTTGTCGATGCCGCCCCAATGCATGATCATCGGCGCCGGCAGCTTTTTCGGCAGCCGCAGATTGCCGACGACGGTTTTGCCGCCCATCGGCATCGAGACGACTTCGAGCGGGATCTCGAAATATTTAGACGCGGCGAGATACATCTCGCGCGTCTTATCGTACGCGCGCTGCTTGCCCGGCGAGTTGGGAAACGGATGGCGCGCGATGCCGTAGTAGCCGTAGGCTTTGATGAAGGCGTCTTTCGCCGCCTGCGCGTTGCCTTTGCGCTCTTCGTCGCGCGCTTTCGCTTCCCATTTGTCCCCGATGGCGCTCCACGCCGCGGCCCACGGCTCGGGCTCGATGGAGTCGAGCTTCGCGAGCGCGTCTTCCGCCTCCTTTTTGTCGGCATGGATGAACGGCGCACGCTTGCCGACGCGGCTCCGGATGTCCTCTTTGATCTCTGCGATCGTCCGCGGCGCGAACATGTGGCCCTCCTACTTTTTTTCTCCCCAGAGCTTATCGAAAAAGCCGCTCTTTTCCATTTCAACGAGATAACGGCGGTCGATCATATCGCCCGTCTTGATCGCCTTCGCGCGCGCATCCAGCGGCGCGATCTCGTCGAGCGAGGCCTGGAGCGCCGCGTCCTGGATATCCAGGCGCCGCTCCAGCGCCGGGATCTCCGAGTTATACGAGGCATCGAGCACGCGCGTATCGGTGATGCGCATGTATTTCCCGAGCACTTTATAAACGAAGCTCTTGTCGGTGTGGAGGATCTTCGCGGCCTCTGCCATCGTGCGCATGAAACGGCCGATTACCGGACCGCGCTTGGCGACAAGCGTACGCAGCGTCACCAGCGTCGTCGCGCCGTAGGGAATCCGGAGTTCCGCGCCCTTGACGACGACGTGAAAGCCTTGCGCGATCGCCGCCGCGTCGCCGGGCGCGACGATCGCCGCCGACTCGACCTTACCGGCAACGAGCGCCGCCACCGTCTCCGGGCTGCCGCCGGTCTGAATCATCTGCACATCGCGTGAGGCGTCGAGGCCGATACGCCTGAGCGCTTGGATTGCAAAGTAGTGCGTGTTGCTGCCAAAGCGGCCGACGCCCATCGTTTTGCCCTTGAGATCCTCCGGTCTGCGAATCTCCGGCTTCGCGAGAATATTGTGTGTCAAAAAGTTTTTAACCCCGCCGATGAAGACGAGGTCCTTCGAGCCCTGCACGTACGCGCGCACATTGCCGATCGCGCCGGTGACCTGCACCTCGGCATCGCCGCCGAGCGCGGCCGCGGTTGCGACCGGCGAAGAGGTAATAAAAACAAGATGGAAGTCGAGATCGTATTTCTTGAAGAGACCCGCCTCCTGCGCGATCCACGGCATCGACTGCGAGAGCACCTGCGCCGAGTTGACGCCGACGAGGCGATCGGCAGCCGTTGCGGCATTTCGCCGGACACCCGCAATTAGAAATAGCAGCATCACAAACAATATTATTCTGTGCTTCATTGCACCCTCACGCGCCGCGAACGCGCTCGATGATCGCAGCCGGATCCGCCGGCGCTTCGTCGCCGCGCCACGCGACGTGGCCATCCGGGCGCGCGAGCACCAAGCGCCGCTCGTAGATTCTTCTCGCCTCGGGCTCGTTCAGCTCGACGACTTCGAGCGGCACCCGGGCCTGCCTCGCCGCCGCAGCCAACGGCCCCGCTTCGGCTTTATTGTCAGCGCGCGCCAGCAGCACGAATCCACGCCCGAAGAGGTCGAGCGTCGACTGGCCGCCGGCGAGCGCGACGTGCGGCGCGCGCGCGCCGGGCCGCGTCGTCGGATTATAAACGCCCTGTTCGAACGGCGGCGCGGGCGTTCCGTCGCCGACGCAGATCGGCGAGTCATCGTAGCTGTAGCCGAGCTCGATGCCCGGCGAATCGTTCTGAAACTCCTTCGCGCGCGTCCTGAGAATCGCCGCGCGCGCCTTTTCGCGCAGAACTCTCCCCTCTTCCGTGTCCGTATCTAACAACGGCGAGACTTGCAGCGCCTGATCGTAGCCGGAGCGCATCTCGCTCGCCTCCTGCACGTTGCGCATGCCGATCGGCCGCCGCTCCGGCTCGTAGCTGTCGAGCAGCTTCGGCCTGCCCCAGCTCTGAAGCACGGCCGTAAGCTTCCATCCCAAATCGACCGCGTCGCCCACGCCGGTGTTCATGCCGAAGCCGCCGGCGGGCCACAAGAGATGCGCCGCATCGCCGGCGAGAAAGACGCGGCCGTCGCGATAGCGCTCGGCGACGACGCAGTGGCCCGTCCACGGGCGCACGGAAACAATTTCGAACGGGACATTTGCGCCAAGCGCGTGCCGCAGTTTGCCCGCCGCGTCGAGCGAATCGACTTGATCGGGCTTGACGCCGCGGATGTTGAGACGCCAGAGCTCGCGCCCGTCGACCGCGGCGATCGCGCCCTGGATGTCGGCGTTGATGATTTGATATTGCACGGCGGGGCCGAAGCGGGCGATCGACAACAGCGGCGAGCGGAACAATACGGCGACGTTCATGCCCTGCGAGAATGCGCCCTGCAGTTCGATGCCGAGCTGACGCCGCACGTTGCTGCGCCCGCCGTCGCAGCCGACGAGATAATCGGCATCGATTTCGCTGGATGCGCCGGTCTCCGCATCGACGACGGTGACCGAGACGCTCCGCTCGCTCTGGCGGAATGACTCGAACGCCGTGCGATAGCGCACGTCGACGCCGGGAAGATTTCTCACGTGCTTTTGCAGGATGGGATCGAAGAACGGCTTCGAGACCCAGATTCTTCCCTCGGGACTGTAAGGCGAGCGCGCGCCCGGATCGGCCGCGGCCGGATGATCGAAGCGCGCAATCTCATGGCCGCTCATGCGCGTGACGAAGACGTAGTTGCGCGGGTAGTCGCTCGGAAACCGGGAGCGGTAGCGCACCTCATCGGCGATGCCCCAGCGGCGGAGATGCTCGCAGGTGCGCGTGTTGACGAGATTGGTGGTCGGGAAATCGACGCTGCCGTCGCCCTGCTCGACGACGAGACATTCGATGCCGCGCCAGCCGAGCTCGGCCGCGAGCGCGAGGCCCGTCGGCCCGCCGCCGGCGATCACGACGGGATAGCGCTTGCGGCTTATCGTCATTTCAAGCCGGCCGCGGCTTTTTGCGCGAAGCTGAAGTCGAAGACGCGCGCCGGAGCGACCTCTTTGTCGACGCCGCCGAGGCTTTTTTGCGTGAACTCGATCGCGCCCTTCATCCACGCCTCGTCCGCCGAGCCGGCCGCCGAGATGCGGCCGACATAGCCGTCTAAAATTTGTTGACTTAACGCGGCGTCTTTTACACCGAGATAGTCGCCGATGATCTTCGCCGCCTCGACGCGGTTCTGCTTTGCGAACAGAAGCCCGCGCAAACTAGCTTTGACGAACGCGAGCACCTCGGCGGGATCGGCTTTGATTTTTTCGTCTGTCACACCGATGCCGCCGGTCGGATAGGTCGCCATGTAATCGCCGGAGTACGCGATGCGATTGAATCCTTCGCGCTCGAGGATCGGCGGCCGCGGCGGCGTGAACAGCCCGGCGGCGATGCGGCCGGTGCGGAGCGCGAGCGCGGTCTCCTCCTGGCCGCCGACCACGATGCTGGTGACGTCCTTGTTCGGCGTGAGGCCGTTTTTCTGCAGTATCGCCTGCGTCAAAAGATCGATGGCGCCGCCGCGCGACGAGATGCCCACGAGCTTGCCGCGCAGCTCCGCGACGGAGCGGATGTCTTTCTGCGCCATGAGATCGAACTGCGGCTTGGCGGAGCCGATGAAGACGAGCTTCACCGGAATGCCGCGTACCGCCGCCGCGATGGTCGCACCGGACGCCGATGTATAGTCAACCGAGCCGCCGACCAACGCTTGCAGACCGACGGCGCCGCGGATCAAGATCGTTTCGACATTGAGTCCCTCGTCGCGGTAGAAGCCCTTGACGCTCGCGATTTTGAACGGCACCTCGGCGATCGAGATCGCGCTGACGGAAAAGCGGACTTTCTTACTTTGCGCGAAGAGCGGCGCGGCTACGAGAAGTACGGCGAGGATGCCCGAGGCGGTGAGAAATTTATCGCTGGCCGGCTTCACAAGAGCCGCAAGTAACACAGTCACATCGCGACTGCAATGAGCAGAACGCCGTTCTTGACGGCGATGGTTAGCGCTTAGCGTACTTTGAAATCAAAATACTTGTCGGGATACGGCTCGTTATTAAGCGTAAAATGCCACCATTCTTCCTCTAAGTTTTTGAAGCCGTTCCGCTCCATCGCGGATTTCAAAGCAATTCTATTATCCTGCTGAGATTTCGTTATGCGATTGTTGACTGTATGGGATAGCGGGTCAAAAAAATCGAACTCCGTTCCCATGTCCAATTCCTGTTGGCTCTCGACATCTACAATTGTCAAATCGAGCGTGCTGCCCCGGCTGTGGCCGGATTTCTCCGCAAGATAACCGTTCTTGAATAAATCCTCCTTATCAACCGATGGGTAATATTTTGATTTCGTTTTCTGATCGTTGAGATCTTTCGCCCATCGGATGAAACGATCGACCGCTTGCTGAGGCCGATAACAATCGAAAATCTTCAGTGACCGTCGATTGCGCGCAAGTTCCTCTTGCACATTCTTGAGCGCAGCCGCCGCCTCTCTGGTCAATAAGCATTTAGGAGCGTCGTAGCCGTCAATTCTTGAGCCAACAAAATTCTCGTTCGTGTAGTATCTGACATCCAGTCGAACTGAAGGAATAAATTCCTTAACGTCGACAAATGCACCGTTATTGCCAGTCGCTCTTACTTCATCTCCCGCTGCACAAGCGCTCAAGAGAACGAACGCCGCTAAAAGAACCGCAATTGATGAGCGCTTCATCTGGCCTCACAATTCGTTTTAGGCAGCTAACTATAAATTTACCGGCCACGGAATCCAAGCATCGTTCGCTCGTGGGCGGCCAAGCCATCGTGAGGCTGCTTGACGGAAAAAATGGCATGGCATAAGAGCAACTCTGCCCCATGAAGCTGTTCTGGACAACGCTGGCGAGTGCGCTCGCAATTTTAATTCCTTGGCAGACGGCTGAATCGCAGCCGCTCACAAAAATCCGCATCGGCTATCCGTCGATCAGCTCCCGCCAGGCGCAGCTCTGGGTCGCCAAAGACGAGGGCTTCTTCCAAAAATACGGCCTCGACGTTGAGCTGATTTTTCTCCGCGGTGGTCAGGTCGCTGTCCAGGCGCTCGCCTCGGGCGACCCGCCGCTCGTCACCGTCGGCAACGTCATCCTCGCCAATCTGCAGGGCTACGAGAACGTGCTCGTCGCGTCCGTCGAGAACTCCTACGACCAGATCGTATTCGCCCGTCCGGGGACGGCGAAAAGCGTCGAGCAGCTCAAAGGCAAGCGCTTCGGCATCAGCGGCTTCGGGACAGCGACGCACAATGCGGCGATCATCCTGTTCAAGAAATTCAATCTCGATCCGGCGAAGGACGTCGCGCTGATCGCCACCGGCGCCGCGCCGGATCGGCTCGCGGCGATGCAGACGGGCAAAGTCGACGCGACGTTCTTCAATCCCTCCGAGGCGCCGCTGGCGACGAAGGCAGGATTGGTCGAAATCATCCAGATGGCCGACCTCGGCGTCGAGGTCCAGGGCAGCGGCCTCGCGACTTCGCGTCCGTTCATCCGCGCGCGTCGCGACGTCGTCAAAGCGGCGCTCAAAAGTTATATCGAGGCGATCCATTTCATTTTCGTCAACAAGGCGGCGACCGAAAAGAGCCTCGCCAAATACATGCGGACAAGCGATCCCGACGTGCTCGAATATTCGTACCGCCATTACCTCAAGCGGACGCCGAAAAAACCCTATCCGACCATGCGCGGCATTCAGTACATGCTCGAAATGGCGGCGGCGCAGCTGCCGCAGGCTAAGAACGCGCGGCCGGAGCAGTGCGTCGATTTGAGCTTTCTGCAGGAACTGGAAACGGAAGGATTTTTCGCCGAGTTGGAAAAGAAATACCGATGATCATCGACACGCATTTTCACGCCTTTCCCGGCAAATATCTCGAGCGGGTGCCGGAGCAATCGGCGAACGACCCGCGCGGCGCCGGCTTCCACGCGTTCAATCATCGCGAGTATCTCGACGTGATCGACCGCTACGGCGTCGATATCGGCGTGCTGTCGAATACCGGCGGCAGAATCGAGCAGAGCGGCGACCGCACCCGTGCGCTGGAGCTCTGCAAAATTCTCAACGACGAGTTCGCCGACGCGCACGCGAAGCACCCGCGGCGCTTCAAGGCGTTCGCGCGCCTGCCGATGCTCGACATGGACGATGCGCTGCGCGAGATGGAGCGCTGCTACGGCGTATTGGGCATGCACGGCGTGATGCTGCCGACCAACCTGGCGGGAAAATATCTCGATGAGCCTTTCTACGAGCCGTTCTGGCAGGCGCTCGCCGGCGCCGGCAAACCGCTATTCCTCCACCCGGCGAACGCGCCCTGCCAGGCCAACTGGAACCGCTTCTCGCTGCACCAGAAAATTCTCTGGCCGACGGATACGACGCTGGCAGTCTCGCGCATCGTCTACAGCGGGGTTTTCGACCGGCATCCCGACTTGAAGCTGATCGCCGCGCATCTCGGCGGCATGATCCTCGTATATCCCGACCGCCTCAACTGGCGCGAGGGCAAGGTCGAGTGCAAGCTGGCGCCGGAAAACTACTTCAAACGGATTTATTACGATACGGCGGGGCCGATCCGCGCGGCATTCATAAAGCTCGCCTGCGACACCGTCGGGGCCGAGCAGATTCTATTCGGCTCGGATTACCCGCATGGCCGCGGCGGGCGCGACGACCAGTTCTTTCCGATGACTTTGCAGGCTATGGACGAGCTGGATATCTCGCGCGAAGACAAAGAGAAAATCTACTATCGCAACGCGAAGCGATTGTTCGCATTCGCGGAAGGATGATTTTACAGTTTGAGCAGCCGCCGCGCCGTGCCTTCGAGGATCGCGTCTTTCTCCTTCGCTGGGCAGTCGAGCGCCTCGACCTTCTCGACGCCCATCCAGTCGCCCAGCGTGTAGGGATAATCCGTTCCGACGACCAAGCGCTCGCCGCCGACTTTCCTTCTCAAATAATTTAGCGTATCGACGTCGTAGACGAGCGTGTCGAAGTAGAGATTTTTCAAGTACGCGCTTGGAGGCCATTTGCAATCCGCCGGACGCGCTCCCTTGCCGGTCGCATACTCCTGATCGAAGCGTCCCATGTGATATGGGAAAAATCCGCCGCCGTGAAGCGCGCAGAGTTTCAAGCGCGGGAAGCGGTCGAAGACGCCGCTGTAGATAAGATATCCCAGCGACAGTGTCGAGTCCGCCGGGTTGCCGCACACGGCGTTGAGACCGTATTCGGTCATGCGCTCGGCGCCGGCGATGTGCTCGGGATGCATCACGATGAGCACGTCCATCTCCTCCGCCGCGGCCCAGAACGGATCGAAATCTTTGCTGTTGTAGTAGCGGCCGTTGACATTGGTGCCGATGAAAGCCGCAGAAAATTTTTGTTGGTCGACGGCGTCGCGGAGGACTTTCGCCGCTCGCCCGGGCTCTTGGAGCGGGACGGCGGCGGTCGCGACGAAGCGGTCCGGATATTTTTGCGCGAGCTGGCGCACGCCGTCGTTGTACAGGCGGCACCAGCTCTCTCCCTGCTCTCCGGTCAACCGGTAGCCGAGGCTGTTGGTGTTCGCTTCGAGCGCGGCAACGGCGACTTTGCCTTTCGTCATGATCTCAAGGCGCTTTTCGACGTCCATCAAAGCGGGCTGCAGCATGTGCGGCTTGCTGCCGCCGAACGCGAGCCCGACGCGATTGTTGGGAAGCTCGGCCACGTCGACGCCGAGCGCTTTGCCGCTTTTCCGCGCTTCGTCGATGACCTCGGGCGGCACGTAATGATGATGGACATCGATCGCGTTTGCCATCGTGTCGCTCGCTTATGACTTCGCGAAAGCCTTGGAAAAAAGTTTCTTCGCATTCTCTTCGGTGATTTTTTTTCTGTCCGCTTCCGAGAGCCACTCGATCGATTGGAAGATCGGCACGATGTCCTCGAAGTTGCGGCCGGTCTTCGGGTCGATAACGTTGACCGCGCCGAACATCTCGGTCGCGAAGAGCACCCGGTCGGCGCCGACGCGCTTGATCAAGAGCTCCATCGATTCCTTGTCGTAGATTGCCATGTCCCAGTAGACGCGGCGCGCGGCCTCTTCGAACGGCTCGTGACCTTCCTTCACGTGCATGCCGCGCTGGCGATTCCACTGGAACGGAATCGCGCCGCCGCCGTGCGGAATGATGACTTTGAGCTTGGGAAAATCCTTGAACACACGCGATTTGAGAATCTCGACCGCCGCCGCGTTGTGCCAGCCGATGTAGTACGAGTTGGTCAGATGGAGCGAGGGATTCAACGAGGCGCTCGCGTGCAGCGTGCACGGGATATCGAGCTCGACCAATTTTTCCCACAACGGATACCACCATTCCGAAGCGACCGACGGCGTCAGCGGCTCCTTGCCGCCGGCGGGATCGGGATTGACGTTGCAGCCGACGAAGCCCATCTCTTTGACGCACCGGTCGAGCTCGTCGACCCACTCTCTCGGGCTCACGCCGGGAGACTGCGGCAGCTGACACACGGGCGAGATTTTGTCAGGAAAGAGCTTCGCGACGCGCCCGATAAGATCGTTGCACGCCTCCGTCCAGTAGCGGCTCACCAGCGGCGAGCCGAAATGGTGCCCCATCGCGGACGCCTGCGGCGAGAAGAGGAGCCGGTCGATGCCGGTATCCTTCATGCGCTTGAATTGTCCGTCGAGCGATCGCGCGAGCGTCTCGTCGCCGATCTGGAGCTTGGCGCGGAGCGGATTGCCCTGCTCGATAATTTGCCGCGCGCGGTAAGCGAGCAACTCCATGGGAGCGGAAGTGTAATGCGTGTGCGCGTCGATGATCATGCTTTCACCTCGATCAAATTGTCACCGAAAACCCGCTCTGCTATAGATGGTTTTCTTAACGAAAGGAACACGGATATGCCAGACATACCGCGACTGAATGGAGTAATCAAAGCCCTGGAGGCCGGCCAGACCGCCTTCGTCGCTTTCACGCCCGTGGATGCCGAGAGCGCGATCGCCATGGCGGCCTCCGAGCTCGACGGCGTCGCCTTCGAGATGGAGCACTCGCCGCTCGATTTCACGGGCTTGCGATCCACCCTCCAGTTCATGCTCGACCGGCGCGAGATCGTCGAGCGCAACACGCTGACGCCGAAAGTCACGCCGCTCGTGCGCATCCCGCCGAACGGCAACGAGATGAATCAATGGATCGCCAAACAGGTGCTCGACATTGGCGTCTTCGGCATTATTTTTCCGCATATCAGCACGATGGAAGAAGCGTGGAACGCCGTCGGCGCGTGCCGCTATCCGCGGCTCCAGACGGCGCCGATCGCGAATCCCCCCGGCATCCGCGGCGACGCGCCGCAGCGCGCCGCCCGCTATTGGGGGCTCACGCAGCAGGAGTATTACAAACGGGCCGATGTCTGGCCGCTCGCGCCCGACGGCGAGGTGTTAGTCATCATCCAGTGTGAGGATATGCGCGCCATCGATAATCTGCCGCGCATCCTGAAGGAAGTTCCCGGCATCGGCGTCGTGCTGATCGGCGAGGGCGATTTGAGCCAGGAGCTCGGCCATCCGCGCGACTACGACCACCCGGTCGTGGCCAAAGAGATCAATCGCATTTTGGAAATCTGCAAGCAGCACAATGTCGTCTGCGGTCATCCCCATCCCGACGCCAAGAACATCGACCGCCTGGTAGCGGCCGGCTACCGCTTCTTGATGCCGAGCGCGCCGCGCTCGTTCGGCGTTCTGACGCAAGGCCGGAAACTTACGGGAAGGAATTGAACGATGGGGCGGCATTCAGACGCCGTTGCGCGCGAACAACCACAGCTCGGTCGTGGCAATAAGATTTTGCAGGCAGTGCATGAGAATCGGCGTGTAAAGCGATCCGGTTTGCAAACGTGCAAAGCCCAACAAAATGCCCATCACGCCGATCATTGTCATGTCGTAGAAGTCATATTGCTGGTGAATCGCGGCCCATAGCGCCGCGGTCAGGAAGATAGTTCCTGTGGGCCGCAGCCGTGATCTTGCCCACCCGGCAAAGATGAATCCTCTGAAGAAAAGTTCTTCAAAGACCGGCGCAGCGACGGCTATGCCTAGCCAGAATAGCGGAACGCTACCGGCTGTTAAGTAGGCTTTGACCATAAAGTCCGGCACGACATTGCGCTTGAGCAATACGCTGCTCGTATCGCACAGTGCCCACAATGCCACCGCGACGCCGAGCCATTTGAAGATCGCTGTCGATCGAGGCGACTTTAAGCCAAGATAATCCGAGACGCTTATGCCTTTACGCACGCCGGCCAAGAGGAAAATCAACCCGCCGCATACGAAGGCCGTCGCGATCGAGACAATGGCCAGATAGAAGCCTTCTGCCACAGTGGATTGAATGAGCTTACTCGCGGTTTCGACAGATCCGCCTGGGTACCGCGCTGCAATAATAAGACCTGCGGGTAAAAGAGCGACGATCAGGTAAACGACAGCTACTAGGATGGCGAATACCGTAGTCCACCAAAATCCCCATGGCACGCCCGTGGAGCGAAGATCCTGTGCGTCTCCTCCGGAATTTTCCGTAACTGCGGTCACGTGGCCGTATCATACGATACCAAAGCGCGAACTGTCGACCGGTAATCTTAGAGCAAAGGCCTCTACACGACGGCTAACGTCAAATTTCATTTGCCCGCCTTGTGCTCGTTTGCGACGGGTAGTAAGGAAATTTTATCGGGTCGTATTGCCATTGAAATGTGCGCCTGACTTCGGTACCGCATCGCGCAGTCGGCCGAATTCGTAATCCCGGCGCTTTTGGGCCCGCAGTCCGCCCGCGATGACGTCCGTATCGCCCGCTTTCCCGAATCCAGATGAGATTGTCGGCTCTTCGCCCGCCGTTCGCGCGGTCCTTGCGCGGGTCGAGAAGGTCGCTCCGGCCGACTCAACGGTCTTGATCACCGGCGAGACCGGTACGGGAAAAGAACTCGTCGCGCGCACGATTCACAATCGCTCGCGCCGCGCCGGCCGGCCGTTCGTCGCCTTCAACTGCGCGGGAATTCCAGCCTCGCTCGTCGCTTCAGAGCTGTTCGGCCATGAAAAAGGCGCTTTCACCGGGGCGCAGCAGCGTCGCCTCGGCAGGTTCGAGCTGGCCGCCGGCGGCACGATTTTTCTCGACGAAGTCGGCGAGCTGCCGGGCGAGACACAGATTGCGCTCCTCCGCGTTCTGCAAGAGCGCGAATTCGAGCGCGTCGGAGCCGCCGAGCCGATTCACATCGATGTGCGGGTCATCGCCGCGACCAATTGCGACCTACAGGAGGCCGCCGCTACGGGAAAATTCCGACTCGATTTGTTCTATCGTCTCAATGTTTTTCCCATCGAGATGCCCGCGCTTCGCGAGCGCCGGCAAGACATTCCAGCGTTGCTCGAATATTTTCTCAAACGGTACTCCGAGAAGACCGGAAAAGAATTCCGCGGCACCGACAAGAGAACGATAGAGCTGTTCGAGAACTACGACTGGCCGGGCAATATCCGTGAGCTGCAAAACGTCGTCGAGCGATCGGTCCTTGTCTGCGACAGCGAGCTTTTCGCCGTCGACGCGAGCTGGCTTTCAAGTGCAAAGCTTCGGCCCGCCCAGTCGTCGGCCCTCCTTCCTGAAAGACTATTGCAACAGGAGCGAAAAATCATAGAAACCGCCTTGGCCCAAAGCAGCGGCAAGGTCTCCGGACCGGCCGGGGCGGCGGCGAAACTCGGCGTCCCGCCTTCCACGCTCGAATCGAAGATCAAGTCGCTGAGGATCAGGAAAGCCGCGTTCAAACCGAACTAGTCGCAGGCTTTGCGTCAGGCAGCCTGACGCGACGCGCGGCTGAAACAGCCGATGACCTCGCGGTTGAAAGCCGGAATGTCCTGCGGCTTGCGGCTGGTGACGAGATTGCCGTCGACGACGACTTCCTCGTCGACCCATTCGGCGCCGGCATTGCGCAGATCGGTCTTTAGCGACGGCCACGCAGCGATGCGGCGTCCGCGGGCCTCATTCGCCTCGATAATCGTCCATGGTCCATGGCAGATCGCTGCGACCGGTTTTCCATCTCGAAAGAACGCCTTTACAAATTCCACGGCTTTCGGCTCCATCCGCAGCTTGTCGGGATTCATCACACCGCCGGGCAGGAGCAGAGTATCGAAGTCCTGCGGCTTGGCGCGCTCGATCGGCAAGTCGACCGGCAAGTCATCGCCCCATTCGGTAAATTTCCACCCACGCACCTTCTCATGCTTCGGAGAGACGATGCGCGTCGTCGCGCCGGCCTTGTCCAGCGCCTTTCGTGGTTCGGTCAGCTCCACCTGCTCGAAGCCATCGGTAACCAAAATCGCTACTTTGACCCCCTCGAGATCCGCCATAGGTCTCCTCCTGAAAAGTAAAATTTTGGGTAAAACCCTACTCGTCGAGCTTCGCTGCCAGCACCTCGATCTTCAAAATCGTCGGCGGCGAAACAAACAACTCGGCGGCTTTGGACTTGAGCGCGGCGGCGACGCGCCCCATAAGATGCGTCTCGCGGCCGGCCTCATCAGGAAAAACGTCGAAGATGCCGAACGTCGAGGGGCCCAGGCGAAGCGCGAACCATGCCGTCGTCGCCGGCTCTTCCTGAACGATCGGCAAAGCCTGACGCAGGAATTCTTCGACCTCGCGTTCCCTGCCGGCTTTCGCCTCCAGGTGAACGAACAATCCGACTTTGACCATATATTCTCCTTTTTTTCAGCCCCGGTACCGCGCCATGCGCTCAGGTTTCCGGCAATAGGCGGTCCGTTTGATTGACGCCGATGCGCACGAAAGTGACAAGCGTCTTGCGCCCGTCGCTGCCTTCGATCTCAATCGCTTCGTCGCCGGCAATGCTGGGCGATTTGCACCAGACCCGCTCGGGAGCTTCTATGATATGCACCACATGCCCGTCGAGCTGATTGCCCACACTGATCTCGATGCGCGCGATAGGATCCTTCAGATCCGCCATGACTCCGGCAAGGGGTTTACGCGCCTGCTCCTGATCGCCGATGTCATTTCCCATAATTTCGACGTTGACGATCCAGCCTTCGTGGCGCAAGTTGAATTCGTCAAAAAAAGGCGTCCACTGCGCGCGTGGAATTTCTTGAGTTAGCATTATAAGCCTCCTGAGTCGCTCATGGTCGTTATGCGGGGACCTCGGCAGCGTATGTGGAATCAGTGACGTTGACCGGCGCGGCGTCGACGCGGAGTTCGGCCTTACAGCGGCCGCAGCGCGCCTTTAAGCCGCGCGCCAAATTTTCCACCGGCAACCGGTTGGTCGCACCGCAAGCCGGGCAGCGAGTAAATGCCGGAGACGCCACCGTTCACAGTCCCTATTTCGCAGTCATGCGGGATGATGCGCCGGATGCAGGGCGCCGGAACGCTCCCATGAACGTAGCCGAAAGCCGAGTCCAACCAGCAGCACGCCGAAGACCAGCGCGTAGGCGCCGATCCAGAGAACCAGCGCTAAGACGCCGGGGCCCGGGAACATCGCCAGCAACACGCCGAGAGCGATCGAGATGATACCGCTGAGAACCAGCAACCATTCGTTATCGATCACCTTCCTCAGCCGGAATGCCTCGACGATCTCCAGCGCGCCCGTGATGAGCGCCCATGCGGCGATCACGTAGAGCAAAGCAACCGCCGTGATTCCCGGCCAAACAAACGTAATGATGCCCGCAATGATGCCGACTAATCCTTCGAGCAGCAGCACCCACCAGCGCCTTTCCGTAGTGTTGCGCACCGCGCTGATGAGCGTAAGCACGCCGTCGACGAGCGCATAAGCGCCGAACAGCAGGATCAGAACTGCAAGCGAGATGGCAGGCGCGAAGAATGTGGCGATACCGAAGACAATTCCGGCAACGCCGCGAAGCAGGACGACCCACCAGTTGCTCGCCAATGTACCTACTTCTGGAAGCTGGCCGGGGCGATCATACGCTCCTTCAACAGTATCCATGGAATTTACCTCCTAGGATTAAAAGCAACGCCTATGCCACGCTGTCGGATCGGGAAACTCCCCTGTTTCACGGGTAGCGAACGGCGGGGGGTTGCGAATTTCCGCGAATTTACGATCACTCGCGATTTTTTCGCAGGAAGAATTCACGTCTTCCTACGATTCGCAGTGGTCTGTCAATTGCACACATGTCGCGATGAGGTAAAAAATTTTTCTCAATGGAGGAAGCCATGGCAAAAGAGAGTAGAGATTTGACGCGGCAAGAGCGGCAGCAAGGCGGAAGCATAACACCGTTCAGGCCTCTGGCCGAGATCGCGCGCTGGGAGAGGGACTTCGATCGTATGCTGGAGAATTTTTTCCGCGGCGGATTCCCGATGGCGTTCGAAGGCCGCTGGAGCGATCGGCTGGGCATGAGAGAACTCGCCGTCGATCTTTACGAGGACAAGGACGATATCATCGTAAAGGCGGAGATGCCGGGCCTGAGCAAAGACGATATCGACGTCAACATCACCGACCATCTTCTCATCCTAAAGGGAGAGAAGAAAAAGGAAGAGGAAACGAACGAGCGGGACTACTATCGGTCTGAGCGTGTTTACGGATCTTTCATGCGTTCGATACCGCTCCCCGTCGAGACGGATCCGCAGAAGGCGAAGGCCAGCTTCAAAAACGGAGTCCTGGAAGTCCGACTGCCGAAGAGCGAGGAAGCGAAGAAAAAGGAGATCAAAGTCAACGTGGAGGGCGAGCCAGGCGAGTCCGGGCAACGTCGAAGCTAGCGCGGCAGCGTCGTCGAACGGCAACCAGACGAGCGCCGGGCAGGTCGGCGCTCGTCTTCTAACTTTTATCTATGACTTGGCCGTTGACCGGATCGGCGACCGCGGCTTCCAAGCCGCGGACCCCCTTCCACTCGTCGGCCGGACGGACGCGTCCGTCCGTGCCGATCTGGTCGAGCCCCCAGTAAATCTCTAAACAATGGCCGTCGGGATCGAGGAACTCGACGGCTATCTGGCAGCCGGCGCGGCGCCGACCGTCGAAGGTGATCGGCACGCTGAATTCGCGCAGACGGTCGCGCACGCGAAACACTTCTTCCACCGTGCCGACCTCGAAAGCGATATGATGCAGCTCCTCGTGCTTCGATTGTCCGTGACCTGCGCCGACCAAGGCGATCGAATGATGGTCGGTGCCGCAGCGCAGAAAAGCGAAGCCGCCCGGCTGCATCTCTTCGGGGTACACGTCGGAGACTTTAAAACCTAGTACTTCGGTATAAAATTGCATCGAGCGCTCGAGATCCCCGACCATGATCACGATGTGACCGAGGCGGCGCACCTTGAACGGCATTTTTTCCGGCGGGCTCAGCTTGCGCAGTTTGTGAACGTCGACGGCCATTTCACAGCCTCCTTTTCGCTCATACCCCGGTAAAATATTAGTCGAAGCGACAGACGAAGAAAAGCCCGTGACGGCTTTCGATCATGTCTTGGAAAGACGCTCAAAGTGTGTTTTTTTATATCTTGGCGGTGGAGTTGCGGCCTGCGCGTCGTTCTATGCCATTAAAATCCAATCAAATGCCGGTTATCTTCGGCGCGGCCCAAAGCGTCACGGAGAGGCTGTGGCGGCCGGCCGCCGATATATATCAAACCCGCGACGGCTGGATCATCAAATACGCCGTCGCCGGCGTGAAGCCGGAGGATATGAAAATCGCGATCAAGGGGTCTGCGATCACCGTGAGCGGCTTTCGCCGCGATTGGAAGCTGGAAGAAGGCTGTACGTATTACGCGATGGAGATATCCTACAACCGCTTCGAGCGCACGATCGAGCTGCCGTGCCTGCTGGACGGCGCCGAGGTGCGGATGGAAGCGCGCGACGGCATCCTGATTGTCAGGCTCAAGTGCCGGGGAGTGAATCCGTGAGCAACTCCGAAGAAGAAAAACTACAAACGCTGCCGCTGCTGCCGATCAAAAACAGTGTCCTGTTCCCGACTCTATTGATGCCGATCAACGCCGGGCGTCCGGCTTCGATCGCCGCAATCGAGGCGGCGCTCGCGACGGAAGAAAAAGAGCTCGTTGTTTTTGCGCAGCGGGACGCCTCGATCGACGAGCCGCAGGCGGGCGACCTTTACACGATCGGCACGAAAGCCGTGGTGAAGAAAATGGCGCGCGGGCGCGGGGGCATCGAGGCGGTGCTGCTCGGAGTCGAGCGCGTCGTTCTCATCAAAGTCGAGCAGGACGGCACGTATCAGCGCGCGCGCGTGCGGCCGCTGCCGATCATCGAGGAGAAGAGCACCGAGATCGAGGCGCTCCATCGCGAGGTTATCGATCTCGCGACGCGCGCCGTCGAGCTGACGCAGCCGCAGGCCGCCGCCGGCATGGCGCAGCTGATCGCGAGCGCGAAAGAGCCGCTGAGACTCGTGTATATGCTGGCGCCGATGTTCAGCCTGGAGCTCGAGAAAGAGCAGGCCCTGCTCGAAGCTGCGACAGTGACCGACACGCTCCGGCTCATGCACGCCTATCTCTCGCACGAGCTGCAAGTCCTCGAGCTGCGCAGCAAGATCGCCAGCGAAGCGCAGACGGAAATGAGCAAGGAGCAGCGCGATTACCTGCTGCGCCAGCAACTGAAGGCGATTCAAAAAGAGCTGGGGGGAGAAAACCCAGAGCAGAACGAGCTCACGCTTTTGCGCGAGCGCGTCGAAAAAGCCGATTTGCCGGAAGATGTGCGCAAGGAAGTCGAGCGCGAACTCGGCCGTCTCGAACGGCTTCCACCGGCGGCGCCGGATTATAACGTCGGGCGCACCTACCTCGATCTGGTGCTCGAATTGCCGTGGAAGACAGCGACCGAGGACGTCCTCGACATCGGCCGCGCGCGCACCGTGCTCGACGAAGACCATTACGATCTGCGCGAGATCAAAGACCGGATTCTCGAGCATCTGGGCGTCTTAAAGTTGAATCCGACGGCGAAGTCGCCGATTCTCTGCTTCGTCGGCCCCCCCGGCGTCGGCAAGACCTCGCTCGGCCAGTCGATCGCTCGCGCGCTCGGACGAAAATTCGAGCGGCTCAGCCTCGGCGGCTTGCACGACGAAGCCGAGCTGCGCGGTCACCGGCGGACTTATATCGGCGCCATGCCCGGCCGCATCATCCAGGCGATCCGGCGCGCCGGCGTCAACAATCCGGTGCTGATGCTCGACGAGGTCGATAAGATCGGCCACGACTTTCGCGGCGATCCCGCGGCGGCGCTGCTGGAAATTCTCGACCCCGAGCAGAACCGCACGTTCCGCGACAACTACATCGATCTGCCGTTCGACCTGTCGAAAATTTTCTTCATTACGACCGCGAACACGCTCGATACGATCGCGCGTCCGCTGCTCGACCGCATGGAGTTGCTGCGGCTTTCCGGCTACAGCGAGGAGGAAAAAGTCGAGATTGCGAAGCGCTACCTGATTCCGCGGCAGATCAAAGAAGCCGGTCTTCAGCCGGATCACGTTACACTCGAGAGCGAGGCGCTCAAGGCGATCGTTTCCCTTTACACGCGCGAGGCCGGCGTGCGCCAGCTCGAGCGCACGATCGGCAGGGTCACGCGCAAGATCGCCGTGCTGCACGCGGAAGGAAAAAAGGACCCGGTGACCGTCACGCGCGATAACCTCGCCGAATGGCTCGGCCCGCGGCGATTTTCGACGGATCAGGCCCGCAAGCAGTTGCCGGCAGGCGTTGCCACCGGTCTTGCCTGGACCGAAACCGGCGGCGATGTGCTTTATATCGAAGCGACGCTCCTGCCGAGCGGGCGCGGTCTCACGCTCACCGGGCAGTTGGGCGAGGTCATGCAGGAGTCGGCCCGCGCCGCGCAGAGCTATATCTGGTCGCACGCCGAAGAGCTCGGCATCGACCGGAGCTTGTTCCGCCGCTACGGCGTTCACATTCACGTTCCGGCGGGCGCAACGCCCAAGGACGGTCCTTCCGCGGGCGTCACCATGGCGACGGCGCTCGCGTCGATCTACAGCCGCTTCCCCGCCCGCGTCGATACCGCGATGACGGGTGAAATCACGCTCACGGGGCTCGTGCTGCCGATCGGAGGCGTGAAGGAGAAAGTTCTCGCCGCGCGGCGGATGGGCATGAAGCGCGTGATCCTGCCGCGCGACAATGAGAAGGACTTGAGCGAGCTGCCCGATACTGTCGCGAAGGAGATGGAGTTCATCTTCGCCGACAAGATCGAAGACGTTCTCACCGCGGCGATTCCCCAATTGGGAAAGCATTTCTCGACGCTGGAGCAGGCGGCGAGCTGAGAATTTCAGCGCGCGCCGTTGAATCCGCTTCGCGTCTGATATAGAGGAGAAATATACTTAAAATCACCTGGAAAGGAGGATGGATCACGAATGATTCAAGTCGGACAACAAGCTCCTGATTTCGAGCTGCCGAGCCAGCTGGACGGCCAGAAATTCAAGCTGAGCCAGTTCAAGGGCAACAAAAACGTCATGCTCGTGTTTTATCCCCTGGATTGGACCCCAACCTGAACCTTTGAGATCCCGGGAATTCAAGCCCTGCTGGGCGAATTCGAACGGGCAGACACCCAGGTTCTGGGAGTAAGCGTCGACAGTCTCCACTGTCATAAGAACTGGGCCAAATCCATGGGCGGGGTGACCTATCCGCTTTTGGCGGACTTTCATCCCAAAGGGGAGATGGCGCAGAAGTATGGCCTCTATCTTTCGGACAAGGGCATCACGGACCGCGCGACGGTGATCGTGGACAAGAGCGGCATAGTGCGCTACGCCAACTCGGTCACGCCGGCGGGAAAACGCGAGCCGAAGCAGCTCCTGGCCGAGGCGCAGAAGGTCAATCAGGGCAACAAATAGGCGCGAGCAAGCGCCGAGAAAAAGCCCGTCCGCCGCAAGGCGCGACGGGCTTTTTTATTATCTCCCAAAGCTGAGAACTCTCTTACGCGAGCATAACCGGCGGGACGATTTCGATCATATCGGAGCGCGTCATCGTCACGTTATGCTTATAGCCGAAGCTCGTAAATAGCGAAAAAGCCTGGAGAATTTGCTTCTCGTCGTTGTGCGTCGTGCAGTCCATCGGCACGACAACGCGGTAGTCGCGCACGCTGAAGGCCATGACCGCGCTCTGGACGCAGTTGCGCGTCGAGATGCCGGTCACGATGACGGAGCTTTCGCCGGCACGCATGCCGAGCTTCGGCAGCAGGCTTTCCATGTCGGTGTTATAAAAGCAGTCGTGCGTATGCTTGACGATGAGCGGCTCGCCGGCCGCGGGCTTTAGTTCCTCGATCAGCTCGGCGCCCCAGCTGCCTTCGAGCTTGCGGAGCGTATTTTTAAACACGGTAAACTCGAGCGCGTCGGGCGAGCGCACCGATTGCGTATGAACGATTTTTCCGCCGGCGTGTCGCATCGCGTCGAGCAGCCCGGCAATTTTCGGAATGATCTTCCGCACCGGCTCGCCGATAAAGAGCGCGCCGTCGGGGTGGCAATTCTCGTTTTCCATGTCGATCACGAGCAGTAGCGTCTTCTCCGCTTGCAGCTTGACGGAAAGCGGCTTGGGATAATCGAGTTCGATCAGCATGGAAGTGAATTCAAGCGCGCGGCCGGCCGACGTCGATGAAGATGCCGTCGGGGTCCGACAAGTGATAGCGCGCATAGCGGCACCCGGCGATAATTGCTTGCCGCCGCTCGTGCTCCGCGGGCACGAAGATGATCCGCTCGCGCATTTCCGGATCGCCGGCGCGCAGCGCCCTCACATCGTTCTCCACCGCCGCGACGCTCTCGACCTCGAAGCCGACGTGCTCGATGCCGGGGCCGTCGATGCTCGCGCCGTCGTAATCGCTCATGCGCCACGGCGCGATCACCAGCGTAATCCGGCCGTCGGTGAGATAGTAGTTGGGATCTTCCAGCGCTTTTTCCTCTTCCGCGAGCTCGAAGATATCGCGGTAGAATTCCGCGATCATCGCGGGGTTGATCACTCGCAGCTTGAAATGGCGGATGCGGCGCGGCTGCGTACGCGCTTTTTCCGCGTACACGTCGGCGCGGTTCTCCATCCCCTCCTGTGTGAGATCGAAGAAATTGCCTTCTGGATCGTGCGCGCCGAGCGTCGCGAACGGCCGGTTCGATGGGCGCTTCAGCACCTGGACGGCCGGGTAGCGCCTGCGGATGCGCGCGGTCGCCTCTTCGACGTCGTCGACGTCGATACCGAAGTGATGCAGCCCCGGCACATAGCCTGGCTTTCTACCGATCACCGTCACGCCGACGTAGCCGTCGCCGATGCTGAGCGCGGCGTTCTGCCGGATCGCCTTTTCCTCTTCGGGCGAGCCGGCCTTCGCGCGCTTCATGCCGAAGACGGCTTCGTAGAACTTCGCCTCGCGCGGGAAATTCTCGCTCACGATCGCGAGGTGCTGAATACGGGAGCGCATGGGCTTATTTGCCGAACTTCTTGAAGAAGCCTTCCTTCTCCAGCTCGTCCAGCGTGCCCTCGTCGAGATACTTATCGAGGCTCGTGTCGGCTTTTCCCGCCGGCGCTTTTTGCGCGACCATCTCGATCGTATTCCGCAGGCCCTGATGCGAGACGCGCGTCGGAAAGGAAAAACTCGGCGCGACGTACTGGTAGGTCTCCTCCACCGCCTTGGGATTTTTCTGCTGCATGCGCTGCATCAGGACCGCCGTCGCTTTCTCCTTGCTCGTGAGCAGCTGGTGCGTGCCTTCGGCGTAGGCCTGCTGGAAGCGCTTGACGGCGTCGCGGTTTTTCTCGAGGAACTGGCGGCGCACGACGATCGCGTTCATCGGGTACGCCGCGGTCTTCATGTCGCGCATGTGCGCCAGCACGGTCATGCCGAGCCGCGACGCTTCGCCGAGCTCGGGATAGGCGAGCACCGTCGCGTCGAGCGCGCGCGTCGTGAGCGCGAGCAGCCGGGTCGCCGCCTGGCCGCTCTGGATGATCGTGACCGACTGGCGCGGCACGTTCCATTCCTTGAGGGCGAGGATCACCGCGAGCTCATTCGCGCCGCCGAAGCCTAGAATACCGATTTTCTTTCCGGCAAGGTCCTCCGGCCGACGGATTTCCTTCTGCGCGACGAAACTGAACGGAAACGTATTGAGCGAGCCCGAGATCATGACGAGATCGGCGCCCTGGTTGATCGCGTTCATCGTCGTGACCGCGTCGACCTGCGCGAAATGGACGCTGCCGGCGACGAGCGCTTGGATCTCGCGTGTCGAGCCCGGCACCATGACGGCTTCGGCGTTGAGTCCGTATTTTTTCAGCAGGCCCAAATCCTTCGCCGCCCAGACCGGCGCCTGGAAGCCGGCGAAGCCGCCGTAGGCGATCAGATACTGCTCCTGCGCGAAAGCGGCGGCGGGAAACAGAAAAAGAACAAGCAGCAGCGGGCGCAGCCATCGGCTCGGCATGATCGCTCCTCGAAGGTTACTTGATATTTTGCAGGCTCGCCTGATTTTCCGCGGCGACCTGGCGCATGTACTGCTTGCCGTCGATGTCGGCGGACACGACTTCGGAGAGCACGACGAGATCGGCGAAGCGGTTCGCCTTCTCGTCGCGGATAACATGCCGCGGCTCGCGCCCTTCCTGAACGTCTTTGATCGCGGTCAAAATGAGCTTTCGCCCGGCGATAATCGCCTTGTCGGACGACACCGGATGCTCCGCAGTGCGGTCCTGGATCGCCCCCTGACTTTCGGTAGCGAAGGCGTCATGCGCCTGGAAGTTGACGCCCATGCCGGTAAACGTCTGGTCTTTCATCGACGCGCGGTCCTGCCGGTAGCGATTGGAAGCGTTGCGCGTGAGGCTGTAGTCGGGATTCTGCTCGACTTTGCTCCACTTCCTGAGGTCGTCCGTGAGCGTGCGCTCGCGGCTGAACATGAAAATATATTTCCAGTGCGTCGTGTCGTCGATCGGCACGTGCCAGTGAACCGAGTAGCCTTCGCCGATTGTCGATCCGCCGAAGGCGGACGCGTTCGGGAAAATCAGATTGGTGATGCGCAGGTAGCATTTGCCGGGTCCGGCCGAGCGCGTCGTGTAGATGCGCAGGCCGTAATCGGTAACCTCGACGTCGATCGTCGGCGCGATGTCTTTGCCCAGAAGTGAGTTGTCGCTCTCGTTCTCGCTGCCGCGCACGAAGCGCCGCCGCGGAATGTCGGCGCCGGCGAGCGATTGGTGCAGAAAAGAAAGATGCACCGGATCGATGTTGCCTTCGTTTCCCTGGAGATAGTTGCAGTGGACCAAAACTTTCGTGGCGGTTCGATACGCTTCGGGCACAATGAGAAATTCGTAATTGGGCAGCAGAGGCGCATCGCCCGGTCCCATGTATGCGAAGATGACACCCCCGGCCTCGCGGCACGGATACGCGAGATGGCAGATTTCATTGCGATGCGCGCCGCCGCCCGGCTCGCCCGGCTGCTCGATGACGCGCCCGCTGATGTCGTAGAGCCAGCCGTGATAGAGGCAGCGCAGTCCGCCGTCTTCCACGCGTCCGTAGCTCAGATCGGTGCCGCGGTGCGAGCAGTGGAGTCCCAATAATCCCGGACGGCCTCTGTCGTCGCGAAAGAGCGCCAATTCTTCACCCATCAGCTTGACGGCGCGCGGCGCGCCTCCCGCCGGCAGCTCTTCCGAGAGCGCGACCGGCTGCCAGTAGCGGCGCAGCAGATTGCCGCAGGGCGTCCCCGGACCGACACGGGTTAGAAGGTCGTTTTCTTCGCGTGTAATCATTCCTTTCCTCGTTCGACTCGGCACTTTAAAGTAGGCGAAATCCCCTCCGACGGTCAAGAGCGCGGCCTTGCGCCGCCTGCGTGCGGCTGGTTGATTTTAAATGGAGGCGCAATGGCGGATTTACCGGAAGGCTTCCTTTACCGGCCCGATTTCATGGGCATGGACGAGGAGCGCGCGCTTATCGAGCGCGTGCGCGAGATCGAATTCACGCGTTTTGTCATGCACGGGGTCGAGTCGCGCCGTCGCGTCGCGCATTTCGGCTGGCTCTACGGCTACGAAAGCTGGACAGTCGCGCCGGGCCCGGCGATCCCGGAATTCCTGCTGCCGCTGCGCGCAAAGCTCGCCGCGTGGGCGCAGGTTGATCCGGAGCGGCTGGCTGAAGCTCTCGTGACGGAATATTCGCCGGGCGCGGGTATCGGCTGGCACCGCGACGCGCCGCCGTTCGGAATCGTGGTCGCCTGTTCACTGCTCTCCGCCTGCCGCTTTCGCCTGCGCCGCGGCTCGAGCGGAAGGACGGACGTCGCGCTCACGATCGAACCGCGGTCCGGTTATATATTGAGCGGCGCCGCGCGCACGCAATGGCAGCACAGCATCTCGCCGGCGAAGGAGCTGCGCTATTCGATCACGTTCAGGACGCTGCGCGAGAAGAAAGCTGCCGCAAGCAAGGATGAGAATCCGCGCGTTCGCGAGTGATCAATACCCCACGGCGTAGCCGTCGCGGCGCGGATCGGCGGCGCCCATGAAGACGCCGTTTTCCTGCCGGGCGACCGCTTCGACGCCGCCGAAGGCGAACTCCCAGCGGCCGCGCATTTTCACTTCGTAGCCCGCCGCCGCAAGATGCGCGCCGAGGTCGGCGGGAAAGCGGCTCTCCAGCTCGACGCGGCCGGCCGACTCGCTCTGCCAGCGCGGCGCCTCGATCGCCTGCTGAAGATTCATGCCCGAGTCGAAAATATGCGCGAGGGTCTGGGCGAGAAACTGCGTCTGCCCGAGGCCGCCCGGAGTGCCGATCGCGAGCGCCGGCTTTCCGTCTTTGAGAACGAGCGCAGGGCTCAGCGTATGCGCCGGAAGCTTTCCCGGCGCGAGCTCGTTCGCATGTCCGGGCACGAGATTGAATCCGGGCGTACGGTTGTTCAGCACGATTCCCGTGCCGTCGACGACTACGCCGCAGCCGAAGCTCATGTGCACGCTCTGGATGAGCGAGGCCCAGTTGCCGAAGCGATCGGCGGCGGCGATGTAGGTCGTGTCTTTCCCCGCGCGCGCGGGCATCGGCTGTGAATTCGCCTGCGGCGCACTGGGAAATCTTTTCAGGAAATCGTCCAGCTCTGCGCGCTCTCCCGGCTCCGCAATCCAACGCTCGCCTTCGCGCCATGCCGTCTCGTGCGCCGCGATTTGCGCAGCGATCGCCTCGGCGCTCACGGCGTCCGCCGGACGTCGATCCAATATTTTGAGTTGCAGCAACAGCAAAAGAGCGTAGGAGTTGGGCGGCGGCACGCAGACCTCGTAACCGCGGTATTCGGCCGCGAGCGGCTCTTTCCAAAGCGAGCGATGCTCGACGAAATCGGCGAGCGTGAAATCGCCTCCCCTTCGCTTCGAATCCGCGACAATCATTTCGGCGATGCCGCCCCTATAGAACGCGTCGCGGCCGCCGCGGGCGATCGCGGCGAGCGTGCGCGCAAGATCCTTTTGCGCCAGCAGGTCGCCGATGTCCGGAATCTTGCCCTGCGGCAGGAATATTTTAGTCCACGCAGAATCACTAGCGAGGATTTTACGATTGGATTGAATCACGTTCCGCAGATGCGGAAAGACGGGGATGCCCTCCTCGGCGTACGCGATCGCGGGTGCGAGCAGATCGCCGAGCTTCCGGCTCGCGAGCCGCGCCGCCGCTTCGCTCCACGCATCGACCAGCCCGGGCGTGCAGGCGGCGAGGATGCCGCGCTCTGGTATTTCGTCCGTATAGCGCTCCCGCCGCAGCAGCTTGGGCGAGCGCCCGCTGCCGTTGAGGGCGAGGACCTTCTTTTCTTTCGCCGAATAAAAGATTCCGAAGGCGTCGCCGCCGACGCCGCCGTGATACGATTTGACCACGGACAAAACGCCCGAGGCGCACAGCGCCGCGTCGAAGGCGTTGCCGCCGGCTTTCAGGACGTCGAGCGCCGCGCCGGATGCCAGCGGGTGCCCGGTCGAGACCATGCCCCCGGCGCCCATAACGACCGGCCGGTGAAATTGCGCGTCCGTCGCCATGGATTAAGGCATGACCATGCCGCCGTTGACGTGCAGCGTCTGGCCGCTCATGAACGCCGCGTTCGCGCTCGCGAGAAACGCGACACCTTCGGCGATATCGGCGGGCTCGGCGGCGCGACCCATCGCGATCGCCGCGCCCTGCGCGGCCCAGCTTTCGGCGGAATAATTTTTCCTGACGCGCTCGGTTCCCGTCAGTCCCGGCGCGACGGCGTGCACGCGGACGCCGAACGGCGCGGCTTCGCGCGCGAGCGATTTCGTGAACGCGATCACCGCGCTCTTCGTGGCGGCGTACGCCGTCCGGGTCGCGCTGCCGGTCACGGCGAAGTTCGAGGCTGTGTTGACGATAACGCCGCGGCGGCGCCGCTTCATCGCCGGCAGCGCCGCCTGACAGCAATAAAACGTCGCCGTGAGATTCACGTCGACGACGCGCAGCCACTCGGCGAGCGGAAATTCCTGGATCGGATGCGCGTGCAGCGTGCCGCCCGCGAGATTCACCAACAGGTCGATGTGTTTATAGCGCGCGCGGATTTCAGCGAACGCCGCGGCCACCGCGGCCTTGTCCGTCAACTCCAGGCGCAGGAACTCTCCGGCGCCGCCGAGCGCATCGACCGCAGCGCGCCCGGCGTTTTCATTGACGTCGAGAATGACGGAAAAAAATCCCGCGCGCGCGAGCCGGGCGATCACGGCCCGGCCGATGCCGCCCGCGCCGCCGTTTACGACGGCGATCTTAGGACCGTGCGAAACCATACACTGCTTTATGGTCGACGAAGAGCGTCTGACCCGTGACATATGCCGCCTCGTCGCCGGCGAGAAACAAAGCCGCACCGGCGAACGCCGCCGGCGGAAACTTCTTGCGCGACGCGGCGTACGGGTCGGGCGAGATGGTATTCACGGTAACGTTATGAGACGCCAGCTCCAGCGCCAGCGATTTGGAGAAGCCGAGCATGCCGCCCGCCGCGGCGGCGTAATGCGCGCTGTTCTTCGCGCCGGTAAATGCTTCGGCCGCGGTTAAATTGATGATTCTTCCGCCGCGGCGCTCCAGCATCGTGGGCACGACCGCTTTGGAGCAGAGAAAAGCGGAGACGAGATTGGCGCGCATCGCGCGCCGCCAGGCCGCTTCGGTTATTTTCTCTAGCGGCGCCGACTGCACCGAGGCGGCGGTGTTGACGAGAATATCGATGCGGCCGAATTCGCCGAGGCAGCGCCGGACAAGAGCGGCGACAGAATTTTCGTCGGTTACGTCTGCGGCGACGGTCCGGAAGCTTCCGCTGTGCTTTTTCCCGCCGCCGACGGCGATGACCTTCGCGCCGGCGTTTGCCAGCGCCTGGGCGACGGCGCGCCCGGCGCCGTTCGCCGCTCCGGTAACGAGCGCGATGCGACTTGCGAGCTGCGCGGAATCCGCGACTGTTACACCGGCCATCCGTGCTGGGACAGATCGATCAGGTTGCCGTCGGGGTCGGCGACACGGTACTCGGCCTCGCGATTCACGGGCCGCTTCTGGATATCGGTTTTCGCGCCCAGCTCTTTGCACACGGGCCGCAACTCCTCGATATTCTCGACCTCGATACCGAAGTGATACAGGCCTTCTTTGTAGTTGCCGCGCTTTTCAATGATCGCGACATTGAGATAACCGTCGGACAAATAGATCGCCGGACCGACGCCGTCCACCACCTTCATGCCGAAGGCGGTGGTGTAAAACTTCACCAGACGCTCGCGGTTGTCGGTGACGATCGCGAGATGACGAATGCGTGCCATAGTAGCCTCCTTTAAAAGTTTCTCTGTGTCAGCGGTATAGACGGTCGATGAAACCTTCGTCGACCAGCCGGCGCACCGGGCCGAACTGGAGATGGCGCTTGATATCGATGCCCGACAGTTTCGGCGCGACCCGATAGCTGATATCGAGCGTGTTCTTGATCGCCGCGTCCGAAGGGATCGGCACGCGGTCTAGGCCCTCTTTGTAGCCCTCGTAAGCGCTCTGGATCACGCGCATATCCGCGGTCCGCATATACTTCTTCAACACCGCGATCGATTTTTCCCGGTCTTTGACGATCACCGCGATCGCGCGCACGTAGGCGCGCACGACGTTCTGGACGAGCTGCGGATTTTCCTCGGTGAGCTTGCGCGGCGCCCACAGCGCGTCGATGATCAGGGGAATCGGCTCCAGCTTGAGGATCCTCAGACCTTTTTCCTCCGCCGCCGGTATCACCGTCTGAGAGATCGGCGCGGCGTGCACCTTGCCCGTACCGAGCGCCGCCAGGCGCGCCACCGTTCCGCCGACGGCCAGATACGTCACGTCCTTGTCCGGATCGAGTCCCATGTTCTTGATCGCCATACGCGCGATCTCGCCCGCGCGGCCGCCGATCTGCGACGTCGCGATGATTTTTCCCTTCAGGTCTTCGGCGCGGCGAATGTCTTTCGAGACGGCGAAAACGTACGGCAGCACGTTCTTCGCCGAAGCGAGCAGGACGATGTCGGCGCCGCCGGCGATCGCGCTGAGCGCCGAGACCGCGTCGCCCGCCATGAACTGCGTCGTGCCTGCAAGCAGGCTCTGGATCGAGAGCCGCCCGCCCTCCATGTAGACCAACCGCGCGTCTATGCCGGATTCCTTGAACAGGCCCGCCTCGCGCGCGACCCAAAGGGGCGCCGACTCGCCGGTGAGCCCGGGATACGAGATGTGGATCTCTTGCGCGGCGGTTGTCCCGGCAATGAGCCCGAGAACTGCAGCGCAAATTAAGACGGCGAGCTTCTTTCGCATAAATTCCTTTAAGCTGCGGCCAGGAGCTTGCCGAAGCCGCGGATCGGCTCGTTGATGCCGAGTTTCCTGAACGCCTGCCACAGCTCGGATGTCAGATGGCCGACGGCGGGAATGCCGAGGTCGGTCTCGATCGCGTCGAGCACGTCGAGCGCCGGGAACTGCGGGCACGGCAGGTAGAGGCCGTCGAGCTGCGGCGCGCGGCGCACCGCCTCGCGCGCGGCGGCGTACACCTGAGCTTCGGAGACATCGCCGATGCGGGTGAAATCGGCGCCGAGGCCGATGACCGCCGCGACCTCGAAGCCATTCGCAGTGAGAAAGGAAGCGACCTTCGCGTTTAGCTCGTCGGGATAGGGATTGATGAGTCCGACGCGGCGGACCGACATCGCCTTCAGCGCCGCCATTCCCGCCGCGATACTGGTCGTGGCGGGCACGCGCGCGACCCGCTCGATGCGCTCGATCACTTCGCGCTCGTAGCCCGCGCCGCGGCTCGCCACGAGCGGCACGCCGGCGTGGATGATGAAATCGCATTTTCGCCGCCCGAGCTCCTGCGCGCATTCATCGATGCGCTCAAGCCCGCTGCGGTAGGCGTCGTCGCTCCAGCCGTCGATCATGCAGGTGACGCCGATCATGCCGACGCCGGGCGGCACGACGCGGTAAAAATCGTACGCGATCATCTCGAAGACCGACGGACAGAGATAGCCGATGCGCGCGCGCCAGCCGAACATAGCTCGATCCGCGCCGTCTATTCCTGCTCGAGCGCGTTTTCCGGATGCCGCTGCTCGATTTCGGCGATGAGCTTCTGCAATGGACCGTTGGGCTCGGTCGCATCGGCTTTGATGCCCGTATGGTGTGCGCCGAGAACGAAATCCACTTTGCCGTCGCGGTCGACGATCTCGACAAAGTAGTTGGTGCCGAACAGTATTTGGACCCGGCGGTAGCCGGATTCGCGATTGCCTTCGACGACGACTGATCTGATCTTGGCCATGGAATTCCTTTCAGAGCATCCGCATCAAGCGGCCGTAGCCGTCGATTTTCTCTTTCAAGCTGATCGCCTTGAACGCGACGTAGAGCTGCGAGGTGATGTTGGTGACGACCGGCAGGCCGAAGTCGGTCTCGATCGCCTCGACGACGTCGACGACGGGAAAATTCGCGCACGGGATGAAGACGGCCTCGGCGTTCGGCGCCATGCCCACGGCGCGCTTGGCCGCGCGATAGATGTCCCCGACCGAGGCGCCGCTCGAGTCGGTAAACGAAGTTCCGAGGCTTTCGAGCGATGCGACTTCGAACCCCCAGGCTTTGAGATAGTCCGTCATCTTCGCGTTGAGATCGGGCGGATACGGATCGACGACCGCCAGGCGCGTCGCCTGCAAAGCCCGAAAAGCATCCATCGCGGCGACGATGCTGGTGGTGCACGGAACGCGGGTGATCTCTTGGAGGCGGGCGAGGAACTTCGTCTCGAAGCCCTTTCCCTGGCTCAACACCAACGGCGCGCCGCCGTGGATGATGAAATCGCACGCGCGGCGTCCGAGCTCCTTGGCGCAGGTCTCGACCTGCGACAGCGCCTGCCGATAGGCGTCTTCTTTCCAGCCCTCGACCATGCAGGCGACGGCGATCAGACCGACGCCGTCGGGGACGATGCGGTAGAAATCGTAGGCGTTGAGCTCGATGACGGAAGGCGAGATGTAGCCGATTCTAGCGCGGTAACCGAACATAGGCGAAAACTCCGGCGCAATTTTTCCATTCCTTCATGGCACCATCCGCCGCGCAGTGTCAAGCCGCGCGGCGCCACGCGCGCGATCTGTGAACGCGGCTAGCGTTACTGCAGAAAGAGCTTCTGGTACTCCTTCTTTTTTTCCGCGAATCCGGCTTCGTCGAGGTGGTCCATCTCGACGAATTTGATTTTTTCGGCGTCGGGAATCGGCGGGTGAACGCCCTTGCGCGTGACGAACTCGGCGTTGTCGGCCAGGATTTTCATGTTCTGGTTGTCGAGAAAGAAGTCCATGAACGCCTTGCCGGCGTTCGGATGCGGCGGCTGCGCCGCGAGCATGATGAAGCTGCCCTCTCCCGACATCTTTTCGGCGCGCATGTAATCCACCGGCGCGCCCTTCTGGCCGAACAAGTAGCTGAACTTGACGTAAGAGACGCCGAGCGCCGCCTCACCCGCCGCGATGCGCTCCGCGGCCGGCAGGAGCGACTCGACGAGCAGCGGCTTGGCTGCCGCGAGATCGCGAATGAATTTTTCGGCCTTTTCCTTGCCCATCAGCTTCGGCAGGCTCGCGACCCACTGCGTCGTCGTCGTATGCTGGGTGGGATCCGGCATGACGATCTTGCCGCGGAACTGCGGCTTCAGCAGGTCTTCGATTGTTTTCGGCGTGTCCTCGGGTTTGATGACGCTCTTATTGTAGAGAATACCGATGATCGTGTCGCGATAGCGCGGGCCGAGCTCGGGATCGATGGATTCTTTCGTGAATTCCTTGAACATCGGCGAATTGTAGCGGGTGACGATTTTTTCTCTGAACAGATAGCGCATCTCCGCGTTGTGGACGAGAATCACATCGACCAGCGCTTTCTTGGCGCGATACTCGCTGGAGGCGCGCTCGACGACCTTGGTCGTCGACGAACGCCAATAATCCATCGCCAGACCGGTCTTTTTCTCGAACGCCTTTCTCACCGCGTCCGCCGTATCGGCTTCGAGCGAGCCGTAAACCACGACGCGGCCGCCCTCTTTCTTCGCCGCTTCGACGAGTTTCGCGTCCTGAGCGAGCGCCGAAACGGCTCCGAGTAGCGCAACGCACAGGCCGACAACAACGTAAACCGTCTTCATGATGCCCTCCGATCGGCGGCACCGCCGCGACGGCGATCTTCCCCCCGCATGATGGCTTTGTCAATGATAAACCGCGAGTCGGTTAACTCGGCTCAATGATATCCGGCGGCGCATTTCCGTGTTCCTCCTGATTCGGCGCATGGAATAAAAGTCGATACGTAACGAATAGAAGCTCAATGATTGTATTCATCGCGGCAACTTACGTTGAACGCGATTGAGCAAGGAGGAAACATCATGCCGGCCAAGTCCAATGTAACGACCGATCACGAGGAAATTCGTGCATGGGTCGAGGAGCGCGGCGGACGGCCCGCCGCTGTCAAGCGGACGCGCGGCGGACGCGGCAGAGGCGAAAAAACCGGAATCTTGCGCATCGACTTCCCGGGCTACAGCGGCGAGCAGTCGCTCGAGCCGATCTCGTGGGATGAATTTTTCGAGAAATTCGACGACGCCGAGCTCGCGTTTTTGTGCCAAGATACGACTGCAAGCGGAGAGCAAAGCAACTTCAACAAACTCGTCAAGCGTGACACGGCCGAGACAAAAAGCCGCGGAAGAAGGGGCGGAGGGGCTGGAAAGCGCCGCGGAGCGACAGCCCGCCGCGGTCGGCGTGCCGCCACGTCACGCGCGCGCAATCGGACGTCGCGCGGGCGGAGAGGCACATCGGCCGGGCGCAGTCGTCGGCGCAAGCGCGGCGCGGCGGGAACAACCGCACGCGGACGGAGAAGTCGCAGGCGGCCGACAGGCACGATGCAGAAAAGAACTCGCCGCCGCAGAGCGAGACGGTCGCTAACCGCCCGACGGCGGTCGATGTAACCGTCCGGGAACAAGGCGTTTCGCGCACGGCGAAAAAGATCGCCGTGCGCCGGCGTCAGCGGCGCGCGAACAAGGGGTGAACGCGGGACGACGTCGTACCGCCGCTGCCGTACGGACGGGTGATGACCTCCAGAAGATGGCCGTTCGGATCGTCGAAGTAGACTCCACGCCCGCCGTCCCAGGTGTTGATCTGCTCGGGCTCGCGGCGGCCGGGGTCGGCCCAATACGTCAGGCGGCGCTCACGAATGCGCGCAAAGATCGCGTCGAATTCGTTCTCGTCCACCAGGAAGGCGTAGTGCTGCGATTTGATCTCGCCGTGCGCGTCGACATAGTCGAGCGAGGTGTCCTCGCTCACCCGCATCACGGCAAACGGTCCGACCAGCGATGGCGCCGGCAGGCCTAGGATCTCGCTCAAGAACTTAGCCGCGCTTTCCTTGTCGCGCGCGGCGACGATCGTGTGGTTGAGCCGAATAGCCATAGTCATGATCCTTTTTTATTTCCTTGTATGAGTTATATCACTTCAAATCCGCACAGCGAAGTTGCGCCGTGCGACATGCACACGGTCCACGCCGCGCAATACGCAAGACGCGTAGCCGCGGCTTGACAGTCTCGCGGACGCGATGTTAACACTGGCTGTTTATGAGTGATAAACAGCAGGAAGCCACATCGCTGATCGTCGAAAAAATAGCTCAAGCCGGCATCAAACTCGTGGCGAGCCTTCCGGACGACTGGATCGCTCCGCTCATCTTCGCGATCGATAAGGACGACCGCTTTAAACACGTGCCCGTCAACCGCGAAGAGTCCGCGATCGGCCTCTGCTCGGGCGCCTACTTCGGCGGCGTTCCCGCGCTCGCTCTCATGGGCGCCTCCGGACTCACGACCTGCATCTACGGGATCACCAAAATCAACTACAGCTTCCACATTCCGCTTTTTCTTTTCGCCACGCTCCGCGGCGTCATCGGCGATCCGCGGCCGCACCACATCTCCAATGGGCTCTATCTTACGAAGCTTCTCGACTCGATCAGTCTGCCCTATTTGATCGTCGAGGAGCAAAAAACGATCTCGCGCATCCCCGACGCCTTCAAACACTGCATCGCGATGAACCGTCCCGAGGTCGTGATCTTTAGCGAAGCGGTCTTGCGCGGCGAGGCTTAGACCATGCTCGATTTAAGAGACTGCTTCAAATATTTCGCCGAACGCCAGGGCGACGCCGTGGTCATCACGTCCGCGGGAGTCACCTCCGGCACGTGGTGGCGGACCACGCACGACATGGACCAGACCTTTTATCTCGGCGCCTCGATGAGCATGATATCGATGTTCGGCGCCGGCATCGCCATGGGCGCGCCGAACCTGCCGGTATGGGTGTTCATGGGCGACGGCGCCTTTGCAATGAACCCCGGCATGCTGATGGTCGAGCGCGATCTCGATCTGCCCAACCTGAAGCATTTCCTGGTATCGAATCGGGTCTACAACGCCACCAGCGCGGCGCGCCTCGCCAACGCGAAACGCAACGACTATGCGGGTATCGCGAGGGCGGTGGGCATCGAGCGCGTCTTCGAGATCGATTCGCTCGAAGCCTTACACGCGCAATTCGACAAGATCGTGAAAGCGCCCGGACACACCTTCACCGTGCTGGAAGTCGAGCCGCTGCGCGAGAAGCCGGGCGGCGTGCCGCTCGACGACGCGGAGTCCAAATTCCGCTTTGGACGATACATCGAGCGAAAAGCCGGGATTAAAATCTTTCGGCATCCCGCTCTCGAGCCGCTGCTCCGTTAACGGTCGCGCTCGCTACACATAGTACTCTCAAGCCCTTCCGGGCCTGCGTTCTCTACAGCGTAAAAAATTGGTGGGCCCACCTGGATTCGAACCAGGGACCGACCGGTTATGAGCCGGTAGCTCTAACCAGCTGAGCTATGGGCCCGCAGGGATGCGGTTCGCAGTTTGTGGGATCGCGGCGGGAAGCTAGCTTTCCATGAAGCTCTTCAGCCGCTTGCTCCGGCTCGGGTGGCGCAGCTTGCGCAGCGCCTTCGCCTCGATCTGCCGTATGCGCTCGCGCGTGACGGTGAATTTCTGGCCGACCTCCTCCAGCGTGTGGTCGGATTTCTCGCCGATGCCGAAGCGCATGCGCAGCACCTGCTCTTCGCGCGGCGTGAGCGTCGCGAGCACCTTGCGCGTCTGTTCCTGAAGATTGATGTTCACGACCGCGTCGGACGGCGTCATGATGCGCTTGTCCTCGATGAAGTCGCCGAGATGGCTGTCCTCCTCCTCGCCGACGGGCGTCTCGAGCGAGATCGGCTCTTTGGCGATCTTCAAAACTTTGCGGACCTTGTCCAACGGGATCTCCATCTTCGAGGCGATCTCCTCGGGCGTCGGCTCGCGGCCGATCTCCTGGACCAGGTAGCGCGAGGTGCGGATCAGCTTGTTGATCGTCTCGATCATGTGCACGGGAATGCGGATCGTGCGCGCCTGATCGGCGATCGCGCGCGTGATCGCCTGGCGAATCCACCAGGTGGCGTAGGTCGAGAACTTGTAGCCGCGCTGATACTCGAACTTGTCGACGGCCTTCATCAGGCCGATGTTTCCTTCCTGAATGAGGTCGAGAAACTGGAGACCGCGGTTGGTGTATTTCTTCGCGATGCTGACGACGAGCCTGAGGTTCGCCTCGATGAGCTCTTTTTTCGCGATGTTCGCGCGCGTCTCTCCCTCGACGATCGAGCGCACGCGGCGGCGGATTTCCTCCGCCGGCATCTCGAGCTCCTTCTCGATGCGGCGCACGTCGCGCTTGGACGATCGGATATCGTCGATCATGGTCTTGATGGCATCGTGTCCCATCCTGAGCGAGCGTACGGCATGCTGCCAGGCTTTTTTATGTCCGTTCGTCGGCACGACTTTCAGGATCTCCTGGTAAGCCTTGCCGGACTTCCGCTCGAATTCGGCGATCCGCCGATCCATCACGCGAATGCCGTCCATCGCTCTTTTTAGGCCTTCGACGATCGCCTCCGTCTGCCGGCGGTTGAGCTGCAGCGCCTTGAGCGCGTCGATGATTTTCCCCTGCTGCTTCGTCAGGAGTTCCTCGAAAGCCTTGCGTCTTTTCGCCGAGAGACTCTTACCGGAAAGCGTTTTCTGCGTCTTGTCGCGCTCGCGCGCGAGCCGTCTCAGCTTGCCGATCTGGTCGAGCAGACGCTTCTCGTGGACTTCTTCATCTTCCATGAAGTCGGCGTCTTCCTCGGTCTCGTCCTTGATGATCTCGCGGACGCGGATCTCGTGCTCGGCCAGTTTTCTCCCGAGGTCGAGCACGTAGTTGAGGGCCAGCGGGCTGGAAAGCACCTCGTCGAAGACTTGTTTTTCTCCGTGCTCGATTTTCTTCGCGATCTCGACCTCGCCCTCGCGGCTGAGCAACGAGACGGTCCCCATCTCCCGCAGATACATCCGGACCGGATCGCCCGTCTTGCCCGAGATATCGCCGTCGACCTCGACCTCGATTTCCTTTTCCTCCTCCTCCTCTTCCGCCAGTTCGTCGGTCTGCCCGGCAAGGCTCACACGCTGGTTGGAGTCGATGACCTCGATATCCATCTCGCCGAAGAGCGACATGACATCGTCGATCTGGTCCGGCGACACGATGTCGGCGGGCAACATGTCGTTGACCTCGTCGTACGTCAAGTAGCCCTTCTCCTTGCCCAGGTCGATGAGCTTCTTGACTTCCTTGATGTCCTTTTTCTGCGCGACGGGATCGGAGGCGGCTGGCTTCGCGGCGCTTACTGCGTCTCGTTCCTGGACGCGGACCGCTGGCGCATTAACTGTCGCTCTCTTCGGACGACCTCTTGCCATTCAAGCATCCTTTCTTTCTTGGTCTTCTCGTCTTTCTTCTCTTCAGCAATGCGTATGGCCCGCCGCAAATCGCGCTCCAGCCCGCGCAAGCGCCGCCGCTGGAGATGGGCGACGACGTCGCCGAGCATCTTCGCGGCCTCCGCCTCCTCTACCGCTTCGCCTTCGAGCGTCAGCGCCGCGACTTCCGCGGCGCGCTCGGGCGATAATTTCGCCGCGACCATGGCTCCGTCGACATCGCGGCGCTCCTTCCACTCGGAGACGATCGCGTTGAAAATGTCGGTCCACTCCGGACCCACGAGCCCGTCGATTTCGGCGTCGGGCTCGATGCGCTCGATCATCGCCGGGAAGCGCAGCATCAATCCGATGAGCGATCGTTCGGCGGCGTCCCGAGCCGGGCCGGATTCGACCGGCCGCGAGGCCGCCGGCCGGACTTCTCCTTGGGCCAACGGCGCGCGCAACAGCGCCTCGCGGATGTTCAACTGATCGACCGCCCGGCGCACGAGCAAATCGGCCTCGAACGGATTTCGCACCTTCGCCAGAACGCGATTGATTTCCTGCGCGATGCGACTTTTCCCTTCAAGGCTGCGACCGTAACCTTCTTCTAACCAGGTAAAGTAATAGTCTGCAAGGGGAATCGCCTCGCCGAGCAGCTTCTCCAACCCCTCTTTTCCATAGGCGCGGACAAAGCTGTCGGGGTCGTGTTCTTTGGGCAAAAAGGCGCCGCGCCCCATGAGCCCGGCCTCGACGAAAATCTCGAAGCTCCGCGCCGCGGCCTTTCTGCCGGCGTTGTCGCCGTCGAACAGCGCGACGATGTTCTTCGTGTAGCGTCCGAGCATCCGCACATGATCCGGCGTCAGCGCCGTGCCGAGCGTCGCGACGGCATCGCCGATGCCGAACTGCGCGAGCGCGATCACATCCAAGTAACCTTCGACGACGATAACCCGGTCCTTTTCACGGATCGATTCCTTCGCCTGAAACAGACCGTAAACCGTCGCATGCTTGCGAAAGAGCGGCGTCTCCGAGGAATTCAAGTACTTCGGCATGCCCTGGTCGAGCACCCTGCCGCCGAAGCCGACGATCTTGCCTCCCGCGTCGGCGATCGGAAACATGACGCGGCCGAAAAACTTCTCGCCGTAGCGCTCGCCGCCGCGGTCGCTCACGAGACCGACGCGAACGGCGTCTTTCAGCGATAGCCCCTGCTTCTTGAAATAGCCCGCGAGGCCCGGTCCGGACTGCGGGGCATAGCCGACATAAAAGCGGCGCGCGGTGCGCTCGTCGACGCCGCGCTTGCGCAAGTACTCGAGCGCGTGCCGGCCTTCGCCCGGCCCGTAGAGAGTTTCCTGAAAGTAGGCCGCGGCGCGCTCGTTCAGCCGGTAGAGCGTCTCTTTTTCTTCGGCGCTACGCTTCGCGCCGGGAGATTGAAGGCGCTCGACCTCGATGCCGTAGCGCTTGCCGATGCGCTCGACCGCCTCGGGAAAAGTGAGGTGGTCGTATTGCATCAGGAAGTGAAAAACGCTGCCGCCCGCGCCGCAGCCGAAGCAGCGGAAAATCCCCTTCTCCTCGTTGACCGTGAAAGAGGGCGTTTTTTCGGAATGGAAGGGGCAGAGCCCCATGTAGTTGCGGCCGGCTTTTTTGAGCGTGAGGTAATCCGAAACGACTTCCACGATGGAGGCGCGGTCGCGAATGCGTGAAATCGTTTCGTCCGGAATCATACGCCGCGTCTCTCGTTCGCCGTGTTGCGATCGACCGCGGCCGGCTCCGCCGGGTCGATGAACCTGCTCTTGCCGAGCGCGATCAATTGCTGCGCGAGGTGCTGGAAACTCGACCCGAGATAGGAATGGCCGAGAGTCGCCTGGGCGCGCCGCGGCATGAGCGGCGTCGATACGAGAAAGAGCACCGCGAGGCCGATGAGCGCCGCGCCTTTGCCGGCGCCCACGAGCACGCCGCCGATGCGATTGATTCCCTGAAGGAACAAAACGCCGGCCGAGCGATGGAGCAGCCAGCCGATGAGGTTGAAAGCCAACGACACGAGAAAAAAGATCGCAACGAAGGAGGCGGCGCGAAGGAAAATGAACGATGTCTTCCAGCTCTCAGCCAGCCAAGCGGCGAGACGCTCGTCGTAGCGCGCGGCCAGGAGGAAGCCGGCGACGAGCCCTACGAGAGAAAAGATTTCGCGGAAAAGCCCTTTGAAATACCCACGGAGTGCAAACAGAGAGAGCGCGGCGATTAAGATCAGATCGACGGTATTCACATGCAGGTCAAATCCAAGCCGTCGCGCAGAGCGGATGAAGCGCGCTAGCTCAACATTTCTTTGGCCAGCTCGCTGACGCGCTTGCCGTCAGTCCGGCCGGCAACCTTGGGCATCACCTGCTTCATCACCCGCCCCAGGTCCTGAATCCCCTTCGCGCCCACTTCGTCGATGGAATTCCGGATCGCCGCGCGCACCTCGTCCTCGTTCATGGCCGCGGGCAAAAAACGACGCAAGACGGCGAGCTCGGCCTCTTCCTGCTGAAGCAAATCGTTCCTTCCGCCTTTGCGGAAGAACTCGATAGACTCCTGCCGCTGCTTCGTGAGAGACGCGACGGTCTTGAGTATCTCTTCGTCGCTGAGCTCCCGGTGTTTATTGATCTCTTCGTTATGGAGAGCCGATGATAAAAGTCTCAGCGTCGAGAGCGCGACCCGGTCGCCGCTCTTCATGGCGGTCTTGATCCCGTCCTGAATGTCGGCTTTGAGTCCCACTCCCGTGACGCGGCGCCCTGGCGCGGCGTTTAAAAGTAATGGCTGCGCGCCCTGCGCAGCGCTCTTTTCTTCGCCGCGATCGCCTTCTTCTTGCGCTTCACACTGGGCTTCTCGTAGTGCTCGCGTTTGCGCAACTCCGCCAAGATGCCGGCCTTTTCGCACAGCTTTTTAAAGCGCCGAATAGCGCTCTCGATGGATTCGTTTTCTCTTACGCGTATTCCGGTCATTAAGTCGAATCACCCCCGCTCCACGTACCGCTGCGTGATTCCGTTTAAGCGTGACAATTCTATCCGATTCACGAGCCAAGTCAAGGACGTTTACGTCCGTGCCGCAGGAGAATTCCAGCGGGTGCAGGCTTTTCCACTGAGAGGCGTCGAAGATCGGTTCACACAAGCGAAAGCGCATCAGCCGGACGGTCTCGTCTGCCGCAGCTTCCAGAATTTCTCCGGATAATCGGAAAATATGCCGTCGACGCCAAGCTTTAAAAACTTTTCCATATCGCGCACTTCGTTGACGGTCCAGACGAGCGTCTTGAGCCCGATCTGCGCGGCGCGCTCGACGACCGGCGGGGTGGCGAGCTCCTTTTGAATGTGCAGCGATTCGGCGCCCAGCTCGCGGGCGAGCTGAAAGGGATTGTCTTTGTTTTCGCGGCCGTGCAGGACGCCGATCCGCGTATCCGGCGCGAGCTCGCGGATGCGGCGCAGCACGCGGTGGTCGAACGCGGAAAACACCGTTCGTTCGAGATAATCGTAGTGGCTGAGGATGAAAAGCAGCTTGAGCTCGATGCCCAGAATCCCGCGCGGATCGCCCTTGATGTCGATATTGATATCGGCCCGGCCGTCGACGATGTCGAGAAGCTCTTCGAGCGTAAGGATGCGCTCGCCTTTAAACGATTTCTTGAACCAGCCGCCGATGTCAAGTTTTTTGAGCTCCTTGAGCGTCCGCGAGCGGACGTGGCCTTCCGTGCGCGCCGTGCGCCGCAGGCGCTCGTCGTGAAACACGACCACGTGGCCGTCCTTGGAGAGCTGACAGTCGACCTCGATCATATCCACGCCGCTGTCGATGGCTTTTTCGATCGCCGCGCGCGTGTTTTCGGGACAAGTCCCGGAGCTGCCGCGATGCGCGATGCGGATGAATCCGTTCATGGCCGTTACATTCGCGGGCCCACCGCGTCGAGGTATTTCAATCCCGAGGCGGTGTTGAAAATCAGCGCGGTATCGGACGGGCCGATCCATCCGGCCTTCGTCAGCCGGCGCAGCGCCGCGACACACGCCGCGCCTTCCGGACACAAGAATAACCCTTCGAGCCGCGCGGCGAGCCGGATATCGGCGAGCATCTCTTCGTCGGTCACGGCGAGCGCCGTGCCGCCGCTCTCGCGCAGCACGCGGAGGATGAGAAAGTCCGCCACGGCTTGCGGAACGCGAAGCCCCGAGGCGATCGTCCGCGCGTCCTTCCACGGCTCGGCCGCTTCCTTGCCTTCGTTGAACGCGCGCACGATCGGCGCGCAATGCTCCGCCTGCACCGAAACCATGCGCGGGCGGCGCGCGCCGATCCAGCCGACGGCTTCGAGCTCGGCGAAGCCCTTCCACATGCCGATCAGCCCCGTGCCGCCGCCGGTCGGATAAACGATCACGTCGGGCAGCTGCCACTCGAGCTGCTCGGCGATCTCCAGCCCCATGGTCTTCTTTCCTTCCAGCCGATACGGCTCCTTCAGCGTCGAGACATCGAACCAGCCTTCCGCGTCTTTGCGCTCGGCGATCAACCGGCCGCAGTCGCTGATGAGTCCGTCGACGAGCGTGAGGCGCGCGCCGTATTGTTCCGCTTCGGCGACGTTGGCGCGCGGCGCGTCCTTCGGCATGAACACGTGCGCCTCGATGCCTGCGCGCGCCGCGTACGCCGCGAGCGACGCGCCGGCGTTGCCTGCCGACGGGATCGCGACCTTAGCGACGCCGAGCTCTTTGGCGAGCGACACCGCGAGGGCGATGCCGCGGTCCTTGAACGAGCCGGTGGGATTTTGCGCCTCGTCCTTGATCCACAGGCGCCTCAAGCTGAATTCTTTCGCAAGACGCGGCGTATCGAGCAGCGGCGTAAAACCCTCGCCGAGCGACACGCGGTTTCGGTCGTCGTTCAGCGGGAGGAATTCGCGATAGCGCCACAACGTCGCTTCGCGCCGCTTCAACGCGCTCGCGTCGAGCGCATTTTTGATTTTCGCCGCGTCGTAGTCGACCGTCAGTGGCGAGCCGCAGCGGCAGGTGTTGACGATTTTTCCGAGGGGATATTCACGGGCGCAGCGCGGGCAGCGGATTTTTGTCGCGAAGGTCATCGCACGCAGTCGCGGATTCGCATGCGCGCTTCGTCGCGCGCCTGCTCATGAAATCTTGTGCCTTATCGTTCGACTTTGCGCAAGTGGATGAAGAATTCTTTGTTGCCCTTTGCGCCGAGCAGCGGCGATTCGATGACGCCGAGCTGCTCGAAGCCGCAGGCCGAGGCCGCCGTCTCGATCTCGGCGATGACGCGCGCGTGCTCCGCGGCGCTGCGCACGACGCCTTTGCCGATTTTTTCCTTGCCGACCTCGAACTGCGGCTTGATGAGCGCCACGATCTCGCCGCCTTCGGCGAGCAGCGGAGCGACGGCGGGAAGAATCAATCGCAGCGAGATGAACGACGCGTCGATGGTCGCAAGCTCGGGCGCTTCGGCGATTCGATCGGCGCCCAGACGCCGGATATCGGTTTTCTCGAAGACGCGGACGCGCGGATCGGCTCGCAGCTTCGCGGCGAGCTGGCCGCGGCCTACGTCGATGGCGTAGACGCGGCGCGCGCCGCGGACAAGCAGGCAGTCGGTGAAACCGCCCGTCGACGCGCCGACGTCGAGCGCCGTCTTGCCTTCTACGGCGACGGCAAATTCGGCGAGCGCTTTTTCCAGCTTCTCGCCGCCGCGGCCGACATACTTGTGATCGGAGGTGAGACGGATCGCGGCGGCGGGATCGACCAGGCTGCCGGCCTTCGCCGGCGACTTTTCCGCGACGAGCACTTCGCCGGCGAGGATTCTGCGCCGCGCCTCGGCGCGCGTCGCGGCGAGGCCGCGCTCGACGAGAAGACTATCGAGGCGCGCGCGCTTTACGATGTCTCTTTTTTCCTTTTCCGCTCGGCGCGCATCATCTGCATCGCCGCCTGCGCGATGGCGTCTTTGTCGAACCCGCAAAGTTTTTTGAGCTCGTCCTGCGTGCCGTGCGGGATAAAACGGTCGGGCACGCCGAGGCGCCGCAGGCTCACGCCGGTGATGCCCTCGTCGGCCATGAGCTCGGCGACGGCGCTGCCGAAGCCGCCCGCGACGACGTTATCCTCGACCGTGATCGCGCGCCGAACGCCTGCGAGCACGGTCGATAGCAGTTCGCGGTCGAGCGGCTTGACGAAGCGGGCGTTGACGACCGCCGCGTCGATGCCGAGCGGCGCCAGTTCCTGCGCCGCCTTGAGCGCCGGCATCACGGTGCTGCCGATCGCCAGAATCGCGATGTCCTTCCCCTCGCGCAGCAGCTCCCCCTTGCCGATCTCGAGCGGCCGGATCTCGCGGTCCAGCTCGACTCCGAAGCCTTCGCCGCGCGGATAGCGAAACGCGATCGGTCCGTTATAGTCGATCGCCGTCTTCAGCATGCGCCGGAGCTCGTTCTCGTCCTTGGGCGCCATGACAACGATATTCGGCATCGAGCGCAAATAGGCGAAATCGAAGACGCCGTGGTGCGTCGGGCCGTCGGCGCCGACGAGCCCGCCGCGGTCGAGGGCGAAAACGACGTGAAGCTTCTGCAAGCAGACGTCGTGCAGAATCTCGTCGTAGCCGCGCTGAAGAAATGTCGAGTAGATGGCGACGACCGGTATCCAGCCTTCGGTCGCCATGCCGCCGGCGAAGGTGACGGCGTGCTGTTCGGCGATGCCGACGTCGTACGACCGGTCGGACAGCGCGCGCGCGAACTTGTCGATGCCGGTGCCGCTGCCCATGGCCGCCGTGAGCGCGACGACCTTGGGATTCTCCTTCGCCAATTCGATGAGCGCATCGGCAAAGATTTCCGTGTAGCTCGGGATCGGGCCTTTTTCCTTTTTCGCCTTGCCGGTCAGCACATGGAACGGCGTCACGCTGTGATACTTGATCGGGTCTTTCTCCGCCGGCGCATAGCCCTTTCCTTTTCGCGTCACGACGTGAACGAGCGTCGGATGCTCGATTTTCTGCACGTTCTGGAACGTTTGGATCATCTCGGCGATGTTGTGGCCGTCGATGGGGCCGACGTATTGAAATCCGAGCGCCTCGAAGAGAAAACCCGGCGTGACGAGCCCGAGAAAAGATTCCTTGAGCTTGCGCGCCACGTGGTAGAGGTTTTCGCCGACTTTCGGCAGGGTGCGCATGAGCGCGCCGAGATTGTGCTGCAGCCGGACGGCGACCTCGGTCGTCAGTTGCTTGCTGAGGAACGAGGAGAGCGCGCCGACGCGCGAATCGATAAAATGCTCATTGTCGTTCAAGACGACGATCAGATCCTTGCCGAGGTGCCCCGCCTGGTTCAGTCCCTCGAACGTGAGGCCCGCGCTGAGCCCGCCGTCGCTGATGACCGAAACGACTTTGTAATCGTCGCCGCTGAGCGATTTCGCCGCGACGATGCCGAGCGCCGCGCTGACCGAAGTGCCCGCGTGGCCGGCGCCGAAGACATCGTATTCGCTCTCGTCACGGCTCAGAAAACCGCTCAGGCCGCCGAGCTGCCGGATCGTCTGCAGCTTGTTGCGCCGCTCGCAGATGAGCTTGTGGGCGTAGGCCTGGTGCCCGGTGTCCCAGACGATGCGGTCGCGCGGCGTATCGAAGGCATAGTGAAGCGCGAGCGTCAGCTCGACGGCCCCGAGAGTCGAGGCGAAATGACCGCCGACCTCCGACACGACGGAGATGATCTCCTCGCGCACTTCCTGCGCCAGGGCGGGTAGCTCTTCGACGGTCAGTTTTCTCAGGTCGGCGGGATTGTCGATCGCATCTAGTAATTTCGACATGTTGGCCTCAGCTCCTGATGTCCTTATCGAGGGATTGCCGCTTCCCAGCTGGGGGCGCTTTCCCGGCCGCCGCCTCGAGCACCGCGCGCGCGATCGCGCGCAGTGACTCTGCTTTTCTACCAAACGGTTCCAGTTCCTTCAAACATTGCCGCAGCAGCTCGCGCGCCCGGCTTTTCGCGGCGGCGATTCCGACGACCGCGGGATACGTCGCTTTCTTCATCTCCTTGCCGTTCGCAGGCACTTCCGACACATCGGTAATATCGTCGGCGACCTGGAACCCCAGACCGAAGAACTCGCCGTAGCGGCTGATGCGCTTGAGGTCCTTGGCCGCCGCGCCGCCTAGAATCGCGCCCGCGCGGACGGACGCAAGGATCAGCGCGCCGGTCTTCCGCACGTGAATATACTCGACGGTCGCGACATCGGCTTCGCGCTCCTCGGCTTCGAGGTCCATCGCCTGCCCCCCGACCATGCCGGCGATTCCCGCAGCGCGGGCGATCTCGTGCGCCACGCTCAAGACCAACTTGCCGTCGCGCGCCTGCGCCAGGCGCGGATCGGTCATCACGTGAAACGCCTCGGTCAGGAGCGCGTCGCCGGCGAGCAGCGCGATGCCGTCGCCGTAAACCTTGTGCACCGTCGGCTGACCGCGGCGCAAGCCGTCGTCGTCGAGCGCCGGCAGGTCGTCATGGATCAGCGAATAGGTATGAATCATCTCCATCGCGATAGCGAAAGGCATCACGCTCTTCGCGTCGGCGCCGAAAAGATCGCCGGCCGCGAGCATCAAAATCGGACGCAGCCGCTTGCCGCCCGAAAACAGACCGTAGTGCATCGCCTTGTAAATGTTCCCAGAATGCCGGCCGGATTGTTTGAAATGATGATCGAGCGCGCGGTCGATGATCGCGCGGCGCTGTTTGAGATACTGCTCGATGTCGAAGGCAGACACGTCGTGAGTTTCTGTCGGCCATGGGCGGCCGCCTGGAGACGTTTCTGTCGTTAATGCTAGCATCAAGCGCTCCACCACTTCAAACCCGGGCCGGCCGGAACGGAACAGACGTCTTGGTCACGGCCGCCGTCGCTGCAGCGCCGCGAACAACGAGCCAGAGTGCGGCCGCGAGACTCGCAAAGCCGGCGGCGGCGGCGACCCAAGCGCCGCCGACGACACAAAAGCTCAGCGGCAGCGCGAGATTGACGCCGTAAGCCGCAGCGGCAAAAATCGCGCTGCCGCCGGGCTCCGGCCGCGTTCGATAGAGCACCGCCAGCAGCACCAAGCCTGTGACGCTCCAGCCGAAAAGATTGTTAAGGGGCATGCCGTAATAAGCGCCCCGTTCGGCCCATATCCAATAATGCGTCATCTTGCTCATCGCGGGATCGAGCGTCAAATCCCATGCGACGAGCAGCGCGGCGCCGGCAAAGACCGCCCGCCAGCCCGCAAAGCGCCGGCGGGCGACGATCCAGGCGGGCCACGCCATCGTAAACCAGCTAAGCGGAATGACCAGCGGCACGCGTCCGAGCCATTTCGGACCGAGCATCTCGGTGTAGGAATAGGCGCCGAAAGGAATACCGTAAGTCGTCCCCGCGAGCTCGCTCGCGAGGCTGATGCCGTAAACCGCGACGAAAGCCGTCGCGATCGCCCGTTTGCGGTTGCGTAGCAACGCTTCGCTTAGAACGGCGAGACCGCCGAGAACCATATTGCACACCGCAAAGCCGTGAAAGGCCCACGCGTAAAAGCGCACGCCCTCGGGCCCGAGCGCGATCAAAAGATCGGGTCGCGCGGTGAAAATCCCGTAGCCTGCGAGGCTTCCGATCGCGAATGCTAGTTGGAGCGCGAGAAGAGTCCATGGTAAAGCGAACATGACTTCACCTCATCAGATAATTTCACTACGTCGGGAAACCGCCACACGCGGCCAATCGGCGCCGTCGAGGCGGCGCGGAAAAGCCGCGCGGGCCTGAGCGCCAGGGCGACGGCGCGGGCTACCGCGGCGAGCTTTCTGCGCCGCGGCGTAAAAACCCGCTCATCCCACGCCGCCGGGCCGCGGCGGCTGACGAGCGTGCCGATATCGGCGTAAATGTATCTCGCGGCGCCGACGGCGACAGCGCAGCGAAAGCTCAAGGACCGCACGCCCACGTCGGCGGAGCGGTAGTAGCGCTCCGCTTCCATCAGCAGGCGCCGCGCGACGGCGGCGAGCTCGCCGCGGTAGCGCGGATTTCCGAGCGACAGTACCGGAATGCCGGCCTCCGTAAGCCATGCCCGCGGCAGGTAAACGCGCCCATCAGCCGCGTCCGCCACAACGTCGCGCACGATATTGGTGAGCTGCATCGCAATGCCGAGGTGAGCGGCATTTTTAAAAGCCCGCTCATCGCTCACGCCCATCACGTGAGCCATCATGAGACCGACGGTGCCGGCGACGCGATAGCAATAGAGCAGCAGATCGTCCAGCGTCTCGTAGGTCTCGCCGCGCGCGTCCATGGCCATGCCTTCGATTAGCTCGAGCGGGTAATGTGCAGGGATGCGGTAGCGGGCGGCGACGTGGCCGAGCGCGAGGAAGACGGGGTCGCGCTGCGGCTCGCCTGCGATTGCGGAGCGCGTGCCAGCGCTCAGTGCGGCAAGCCGCGCCGCTCGTCGCCCTGCCGTGTCGCCGCGGCGCTCGTCGATCTCGTCGTCGCAGTACCGGCACCAGCCGTAGAGAAAAAACACCGCGTCTCTGATATCGCGGGGGAACAATCGCGCCGCGAGCGAAAAACTTTTCGACCCGGTCGAGGTGATCGCACGGCACTGCGCGAGCGCCGCCGCCGTTGGCGCATCGAGATTTTCACGCATAGGAGAATTTGGTCCTCTGCGTCGCGCGCGCATTCATGGCGGCGAAATCGATCGCCACCAGCGCGGCGGTCGCTTTCGCCGAATTGACAACGCCGGGAACGCCCGCGCCGGGGTGCGTCCCGGCGCCGACAAAGTAAAGTCCGCGGATCCGCTTGTCGCGGTTGTGAACGCGGAAATAGGCACTTTGGTGAAGCCGCGGTTCGAGCGAAAAGGCCGAGCCGAGATGCGCGTTCAGCTCGTCGCGGAAGTCCTCGGGCGTGAAAATCCGACGAGTGGCGATCGCGGCCTTGAGGCCGGGCATGTAGCGCGCCTCGAGGTAATCGACAATCGTATCGGCGTATCTCGGCCCTTCGACGCGCCAATTGATGGGTAATTTCCCCAGGTGCGGCACCGGAGAGAGCACGTAGAACGTTTCGCAGCCGGGCGGCGCCAGCGTCGGATCGGAGCGCGAGGGCGCGTGAAGATACAAAGAGAAATCGTCCGCCAGCCGTCCGCGGCGGAAGACATCGCCGAGCAGGCCGCGATAGCGCGGGCCAAAAATGACGTTGTGATGGGCGAGATGCGGATAGCTCCGCCGTGCGCCGAAGTATAGAACAAAAAGCGACATGCCGTAGCTCATGCGCCGGAGCTTCCGCCGCATACGCGCGGCGCGCGATTCGCCGTCGAGCAGCGTCTCGTAAGTGTGAACGACGTCGGCGTTGCTGACGACGAGATCGCAGCTTTCGCGTTTTCCCGCGCTTCCGACCACGCCGGTCACGCGCCCCGCCTCGGTGATGATGCGGGCGATTTCGCTATCAAGCCGAATGTCGCCGCCCAGTTCCTTGAACAATTTAACCAAAGCCTGGACGAGCGCGCCGGTGCCGCCCTGGGGAAAAAATACGCCCCACTTACGCTCCAGCGAGGAAATCAAAGTATAGATCGAAGTCGTGGTGAACGGGTTCCCGCCGACGAGCAGCGAATGGAAGCTGAAGAGTTCGCGGAGGCGCTGGTGGCGTATACAATGCGAGACCATTCGATACACCGAGCGGTAAGCCTTTAGCCGGACGAGATCGGGCACCGCGCGCGCCATCGACGTCCAATCGACAAACGGCACGTGCGCGAGGCGCTCGTAGCCGGCGCGAAAAACCGCGTCCGAGTAATCGCGGAACTTTCGGTAGCCGGCGACGTCGCATGGGGAGATTCTGGCGATCTGCGCTTCCATGGCATCGGTATCGTCGGAGTATTCGAAGGCTAGGCCGTCCTGCCAAAAGACGCGATAGAACGGACGCACCGGCAGGAGCCGGACGTACTCGTCCATATTCTTATCGGCGACCGCGAATAGTTCGCGCAGGCAATCCGGCGCCGTAATGACCGTGGGACCGGCGTCGAACGTAAACCCGTCCTGCCGGTAGACGTATGCGCGGCCGCCCGGCAGATCGCGCTTCTCGAATATCGTCGTGTCGAAGCCCGCCGCTTGCAGGCGGATTGCCGCCGCGAGACCGCCGAAGCCGCTTCCAATGACCGCGGCGCGCGCTCTAGTCATACGCGAGAGCCACCTTTTGGCCGAGATCGCGCAGCTGCTGCAGCGCGTCGGAGCTGAACCTCAAGTCCGCCGCCGATTCTTCAAGAATGCCGCAGGCGTTCGCCAGAAATTCGCGCGCCTGCAGCTTGGCGCTCTCGATGAGACGGTGCCGCTCGAGCCACGCATTTAACGCGGCCGTATCCGGCAGCCGTTTGACACACGCGACGAAATCGGAAAATTGCTGCGGCGAAGACCCGCGCGCAGCGCAGGCCCATAGCCACGAGGGGCGCCGTAGCACCAGATCTTCATACTGCTTGGCGGGATCCCGGCGGGAACTCGCATTGCCGATGTCGTCGAACATCTGCAGTGCCATTCCAAAGCGAAGGCCAAATTCTTCCGTCGGCGCCAGCTGGTCGCGCGAAGCGCCGGCCAAAATGGCCCCGACGCATACCGCGAGCGCAATGAGCGCGCCGGTCTTTAGCTCCATCGCGGCGAGACATACGTCGGCCGTACAGGCCTGCTGCAAATTATCGACGGCGACGCCGAGATCGAGCGCCTGACCATAATGCGCCTTCAGCAGCGTGCGGTAATAATACTGTCCGACGAGCAGCTCTTCTCCGGGAGTGAGGCGGAGCCGTTTGAAAATCTCGGCAGGCCAGAAGTATAGCCAGTTGCCGATATTGAGAGCGATCGGGAGGCCGTAGAGCCGGTGCAGCGCCGGCGCGCCGCGGCGGAAAAGGCTTCCATCCTCGATGTCGTCCACAATCAGCGATCCCGCGTGAATCAGTTCGACAGCTTCGCCGGCGAGCCAGCAGCGCCGGCGATGAGGCGCGCCGTCGGGATCACCGCCAGCGAGCCTGAAGCCGAGCGTCACGAGGCGCGATCGAAAGCGTTTCCCCCGTCGCGCGGCGAAAGCCTCAATCGGTTCGAAAAGCACGTCGTGGAGGACGCCGTCGAGCACGCCGTCAAGCGCCGCCGCGCGCGATACCGAGAGCAATCCGAGCACATCCGCGCGTGTCGGCAGGACGGGGCGGCCGTCCTCCATACCGAGCGTTCCCAGCTTTGCCGAACGGCGAAAACGACAGCGATCGGTCATTGATAATTTCGCTTCCATCAACGACTCCCGCGGGCTTTAACGTAATCGAATCCTGTCCAGAGGCAGATCCTGTGCGGCGGCGAGTTTGGCGAGCGCGCCGAGACTCAGATTTTGCTTTCCGAGCTCAAAACGTCCGGGTCGAGCCCCGCGCGCTCGGCGAGCTGCGGCTGCGTCAACGCCTTTTGCTGCCGGGCCGAGCGAATGCGCATACCGACCTGCCGCAACAAAGCTTCAAAGTCTCATCAGCCCCGAGAAAATCGACTTTCCAGCCGTCGAAGCGGAGCGCATCGGCGACCATCAACGAACCGAGAAAATGCCGCTCTCCTTCAATGCACGCGACCGCCGCCCGTTTGCCGTTCGGCGGCGGCGCCGGGTACGCGGCGCGAAGCCGCGCCATCTGCGCGAGCGTCGTCTCGGTCGCGCGGCGCTCGTGCCACGTTGATCTTCCGTGGTGCGAAAGCTCGCCGATTTCCACCATCGCCGGATAAAACGGGTCCTGATAAACCCTTATCAGATCGCCGCGACTGCGAAACACCCGCCGCGCGATTGAGGAGGCGCTCTCGACATCGCCGAGGACAAGCGCGCAAACGTACGATTGGATAAAGCGCCCGGGCTGCTTCACGGTGCCTCCTTCTATTGTGTTTATGTTGGATATGCTGATCATGAGCGGCGGACTCCCTCTCTTGATTCTCCAGTTGCTTGCGGGCGTCGTCCTGCTCGTACGGCTCGGTCGAAGGCCGCGGCGCCCCCTGCCCCTGCCAAAAGGCCTTACCCCCGGCAGCGCAACAGTCACAGTTGTGATTCCGGCTCGGAACGAAGCACCGCGCATCGCTGCCGCTCTCGCCGGCGCGATGCGCCAGGGCGGTGTGGTCGCGGAAATTTTTGTGGTGGATGACGAATCGACCGATGGCACCGCAGAGATCGTTCGCGCAGCCCTTGATCCACGCGTGCGGCTAATCGTCGGACGACGCGCGCCGGAGGGGTGGCTGGGGAAGTCGTGGGCGTTGCAGCAGGCTCTGCGTCACGTGCGAACCGAATGGCTGCTATGTCTCGACGCGGATGCACGGCCGGCCCCGGGCCTGGCGGCCGCAGCGCTGGCGGCCGCGTGCGGCGAGGGCGCCGACGCGCTATCCGTCGCTCCGCGGTTCATCGTCGAGACGGCGGGCGAGCGTTGGCTCCATCCCGCGTTGCTGACGACGCTGATCTACCGGTTGGGCGGCGGTGCAACGACCCCAAACCGCCGCGGCTTCGTCAACGGGCAATGCCTCCTGCTGCGCGCGGAGACGGTGCGGCGCGCGGGCGGCTTTGCCGCCGCAGCGGGCGCATTCGCCGACGACTTCGCTCTGGCGGCCGCGCTCGTTCGTTCGCGCGCGCGCGTCGCATTCCGCGACGGATCCGACTTTCTGGAAGTTAAAATGTACGGCTCGGCCGGCGAGACCTGGAGGCAGTGGGGAAGAACGCTGGCGCTGAACGAAGTGACGAAACCGACACAGCAGATTTACGATATCGGGCTGCTGGCGCTGACGCAGGCGGCGCCGCTGCCGCTCGCGGCAGCGCTCGCATGGAATGTAGGCCGCGCGGACATCCTCTCGGGCGCATTGCTGGCCGTCAACGGCCTTTTGCTGGCGCTTCGCTTCGCGGTCCTCGGGTCCGCGGCGCGTTGTTACCGGCCGGCGCGGGATGTTTATTGGCTGTCGCCGCTAGCGGATCCTCTCGCCGTGGTAAGGATTGCGGTTTCGGCTATATGGCCGCGGCGCGAGTGGCGCGGCAGACGGTATTCAAGGCCGCGGAAAACGGCGTGACACGTCAATCGCCGTTGTCCTTGTCGAGCTTATCAAGCTGGCGCAGCTGTAGCTTGCCTTCTTTATCCTTCATCAGCAGCTCGATCTTCTTCTCGACTTCGGTGAGCTTTTGATTGCAGAACTTCACCAGGCGGATGCCGTCCTCGAACGCGGCAAGCGAATCTTCGAGCGACAGCTCGCCCGATTCGAGCCGCTCGACGACCTTTTCGAGGTCTTCGATCGCCGTCTCGAATTTTTGCTTTTCAGGATCTTGCGCCATGCATTCCGCCTATTGTGAATTCCGGCTCGATTCCTGGAGCGCCAGCAGATCGAGCGGGTCGATGCGCGCGCCGTTCAAGCGCGCGCCCCAATGGAGGTGCGGGCCGGTGACCCGCCCGGTCATGCCCGCGAGCCCGATGACGTCGCCCTTCCGCACCGACGCGCCGGTGGGGACGCGAAACTCCGAAAGATGGAAGTACATCGTATAAAGTCCGCCGCCGTGATCCAAGACGAGGCTGTTGCCGCTGAAGAAAAGATTTTCTTCGAGCACGACACGTCCGTCGTTGGCGGCGGCCACGGGCGCGCCGAGCGCCGCCTTGAGGTCGACGCCTTCGTGCGGCGCGCGCGCGAGGCCGTTGACGACGCGGCGAAAGCCGAAGGCGGAATTCACCTTCACCGGCACCGGCGCCGCGAACGGCTCCTGCCACAGCCGCGTCGGGCTGCGGACTTTCCATAACGCCTTCAGCAAGGCCTGCTCTCTTTTGATGCGCTCGAGCGTTGCGGCGTCGAGCTGATCGAACGCGGGAGGGACGCTGATCTCCTCGCGCGGAAAATCTTTGCGCGTGACGTTGATCGCTGCCGTACGGCTCCATGCCTGTTCCGGAGTTCGTCCCGACACGGCGATCTCGACCTTGCCGGGCTTTTCGTCCATATCGATGCCGACGAGCGCCGCGTACGCGCTCGGCTCGGTCTGGAAAACCGGGATGTCGTCCGCGCCGCGGCGCGCTTTCAAATCCGCCATCGGGGCGCCGGAGATCACGACCTCGGCGACGCCGCCCTGTAACACCTGCGCCGGCCGGACGACGATCAGAATGTCTTCGGCGAAAGCCGCCGCCGGACAGAGAAGCGCGAGCGCGACGATCAGCCCGACAACCTTCATTCTTTCTCTTCGACGCGGCAGAGCGCCTTCCCGCGCGCGAACGTGACGCGGAGACGATCTCCCACCGTAAGCGCCGCGCTGTCTTTGACGATCGCCCCGTCCGGCACGGTGTGCGCGATGCTGTAGCCGCGCTCGAGCACCGCGAGCGGGCTGAGTCCGTTCAAGCGCTCCGAGCCGTGCGCCAGGCGGCGGCGAAAACGCGCGAGATGATCCTGAAAGCGTCGCGACAGGCTGAGCGAGAGATCGTCGACACGCTGCTGGTTCTCGCGCAGCCGCCGCGTCGGGTCGCTGAGCCTTTTCGCCAGGCGGGCGAGCGCGTCGCGCTCAACGGCGAGACGGCCCTGCACGCAACGCAAAAAGCGGTTCGCGAGCGCATGAATCTGATCTTCGAGCTCTTCGCGCCGCGCCACGACCATCTCGGCGGCCGCCGTCGGCGTCGGCGCGCGATGATCGGCGACGAAATCGGCGATCGTGAAATCGATCTCGTGTCCCACGGCGGAGATGACCGGTACCGAAGCGGCGTAAATCGCGCGCGCGACGATCTCTTCGTTGAAGGCCCAGAGATCTTCGAGCGAGCCGCCGCCGCGGCCGACGATCATGACCTCGACGAGGCCCGAGCGCGAGAGATCGGCGATGCCCTCGGCGATCTCGGAGGCCGCGCCGTCGCCCTGGACCTTCACGGGCCGCACGATCACACGGCGCTCGGCGAAGCGGTCGTCGAGAATGCGGAGCATGTCGCGCAGGGCCGCGCCGTGGAGCGAAGTCACAATGCCGATCGAACAAGGCAGCATCGGCAGCGGGCGCTTGCGCTCCGCCGCGAAGAGGCCCTCCGCGGCGAGGCGCCGCTTCAGCTGCTCGAAGGCGAGATAAAGCGCGCCCTTGCCGCGCGGCTCCATGATCTCGACGTAGAGCTGCACGTCGCCGCGCGCGGCGTAAAGACTTACGCGGCCGAAGCAGAGAACTTCCATGCCGTCTTCGGGCGCGAACGCGAGGCCGTTCCCTTGCCGGCGGAACATCACCGCGCCGATCTGGCTTTTGTCGTCTTTTAGCGTGAAATAAAGATGGCCGGAAGGCGGGATGCGGAAGTTCGACATCTCGCCGACGACCCACACTTCGCCGGGCTCGCGCTCGAGCGAATTTTTGATCGACTGGGTGAGCTCGCTGACGGTCAGATAGGCGGGAATTTGATTGGCAAAAAGCGGCAGGTCGTCTTCCCGTCTCACCATACCGACACTATAAAGCAATTAGCCCTCCGAGTGGAGGGCTAATTTAAGATGCAGAAACTAGAACTTGGAATGTAGAATTCTGAATTCAGAATAACCGGGAATCCCGGTTCTCTATTCTGTCTTCTAGATTCTATATTCTATCTTCTGCCTTCAATCCGCTTTGTTGGTCAACACGAGCTGTTTGAAAACGTCCCAGCCTTTGAGCAATTCGAGCGCGCGTTTGAGCTGCGCGTCGTTTTCCGTGCCCTCCGAAGGAGGCGTCGGCTGGACGGTTTTGCTGTCCTCGTCGGGCGCCTGCTCGGGCTTGGAGTTCTGCTCCGGCGGCTTCGGCGCCTCCGGCTTGGTGTTCGGATTGCGCAGATGGCCGGGGAGATTCTCTTCCCTCAAGGACGGGCGGTTCTTGTCTTCCACCTTGGTCTCGGGAATCACGACCGGATTCTCGATGACGATGTCGGGAACGATGCCGGTGGCCTGGATCGAACGCCCCTTGGGCGTGAAGTAGCGCGCGGTCGTCAGGCGCAGCGCCGAATTATCGTCGAGCGGCAGAATCGTCTGCACGGAGCCTTTGCCGAACGTCTTCGTGCCGAGGATCACGGCGCGCTTGTGGTCCTGGAGCGCGCCGGCGACGATCTCCGAGGCGCTCGCGCTGCCGCCGTTCACCAGGACGACGATCGGGAAGTTGCTCCACGTGCCTTCTTTATGCGCGAAGTATTTCTGTTTCTGGCTCTCGAGGCGGCCTTCCGTATACACGATCATGCCGGACTCGAGGAACATGTCCGAGACGCGCACCGCCTGCGTCAGCAGGCCGCCCGGATCATTGCGCAAATCGAGGACCAGGCCTTTAAGCCCGCCCTTCTCCTTGCTCAGCGTCTCGAGCGCCTTCTGCAGATCGCGGTCGGTCCGCTCCTGGAACTGCGCGAGCCGGACGTAGCCGTAGCCCTCCTCGAGCACGCGGCTGCGGACGCTCTGCACGCGGATCGTGTCGCGCACGAGGTTGAAGTTCAACAGCTCGGCGATGCCTTCGCGCTTGACCGAGATGGTGATCTTCGTGCCCTTGTTGCCGCGCATTTTCTTGACCGCGTCGACGAGCGTCATGTCCTTCGTAAACTCGTCTTCGATCTTGATGATCTGGTCGCCGGCTTTGACGCCCGCCTTGTAAGCCGGCGTGTCTTCGATCGGCGACACGACCGTGAGCACGCCGTTCTTGATCGTGATCTCGATGCCGAGACCGCCGAATCTACCCTGCGTGTCCATCTGCAGGTCTTTGTAGAGATCGGGCGTGAGGAACGCGCTGTGCGGATCGAGCGAGCTGAGCATGCCGTTGATCGCGCCGGTAATCAGGTCCTTCGAGGTGACCTCGTCGACGTAGTTTTTCTTGACGATCGAGAGGATGCTCGTGAAGGTTTCGAGGTTCTCGTAGTCTTCGCGCGGGATCGCCGAAACGTTCGTGACCACCTGTCCGCTGAAGACGAAAACCAGCGTCAGGCAGAATAAAATCCAGATAAGCGACGACTTGTGGCGCGTGACCAACTTCATGAAAAAACTCCTAGCGAAAAAAGATGTATCGGTACTTTAACGCAAACAAAATAAAATTGCTAATCATTTTCTGAACCACGGACTGGGGTCGACGGGCTTGCCGTCTTTGCGGATTTCGAAGTAAAGACGGCTGCCTGCCAGCGACTCGCTGTCGCCCACCTGGGCGATCGGCTCCCCCCTGCGCACCGGCTCGCCGACCTTCTTCAACAGCTCGGCTAAGTGTGCGTAAACAGTATAGTATCTCTCGCCGTGGTCGATGATCATCATCTTGCCGTAGCCGGAAAATCGGTCGGCAAAAACGACTTTTCCGGCCTCGACGGCCCTGACCTCCTCGCCCAAAGGCGCGTCAATATCGATGCCCTTCCGGAACACCTCCGCCGGCACGTCCGGGTGGCGCGTTGCGCCGAATCCGCCCGCGAGCGTCCCCCGCACCGGGTAGTCGAGCTTCCCGCGCAGGGCATCGAAGTGTGTTCCCGACGGCGACGGCTTGGAGAGGACCGCGCGGCGGTTAAGCTCGTCCATCATCTTTTGCAGCCGGAGCGCCGCCTGCTCCAATTCCTTCAAAGCCCGCTGGTGGCTTTCCTTCTCGCGCCGCACCGACGCGAGCAGCACCTCTTTTTTCCGCCGCTCGGCGCGGATCGAATCCTGAATCGCGGAAAGATTTCTTTTCTGCGCGCTCGCCGCCGCGCGCTTTTCGTCCAGCTCTTCGGCGAGCACTTTCTGCCGCGCCGATTCATCGTTCAAGCGCGCGACCTGCGCATGATCGTACGCCAGCGTCGTCTCGAAATAGCGGCGGCGCTGTATGCTTTCGGCGGCGCCGTCGGCGCCGCTCAGGAGAACAAACGGGCTGCCGGAACGCTGCCAGCGGTAGAGCGCGACGGCGCGGCGCTTGAGCCAATCCCGGCGCGCAGCGAGCGAAGCGTCGATCGACCGAAGCTCCTGCTCTTTACGCGCGAGATCGGCGAGAATCGCTTCCAATAAAGCGTTGACGCGTTTCAGGTCCTTGGTTTTCCGGTCGAGGTCGGCGTCGATCTTCGCGAGACTGCCGAGAACCGATCCTTCCTTTTTTTTCGCCTGGCTGATGCCCTGGCGCTCGCGCTGTATCTTTTGTTTGACGCCTTCGAGCTCGCGCGCGGGCTGCGCCGCGTGAGCGAGCGCGGCCGCGAGCGCCACAAGCGATAGAGCTGTTACGATCCTGGTCATCGCCCGAGCTGCCGGCCGAGCGCGAAGAGACTCGCGGCGGCGCCGATCGCCGTCCCGACAATCAGGAGAACGGCGCAGCTCTCAATCGTAAGAAAGTGCGGCGGCTGCGCGTAGGCGATGCCGGTCGCGCGCGGCAGCGCCGATACGGCGAGAGAAAAAACGGCGGCGAGGAGCGCGAGCGACAGCGCCGCGCCGGCGAGCCCCTGGCTCATGCCTTCGATGAGGAACGGAACGCGGATCAGCGCGGGCGGCGCGCCGGCGAGCTCCATGACCTCGATCTCGTCGCGGCGCGCGATGATGGCGAGCTTGACCGAGTTGCTCACGATGAAAAGCGCGGCGACGGCGATGAAGCCGCCCAGAATCCACTTCGCCGCTGCGAGCGAGAGCGCGAGGAGGTCGAGCTTCTCCGCCCATTCCGCGGCGTAATCGACTTGCGTGACGCCCTTTTCGGCGCGCAGGCGCTGCGCGACTGCGGCGATCGAGGCCGGATCGCGCGACGGCGGCTTGAGGGCGATGTCGAACGACGCGGGCAGAGCTTCGGCGGGCACGCCTTCGAGGATTCCCGACTGCGCGCCGACGCTCTTCTTGAAGCTCGCGAGCGCTTCGGTCTGAGACACGAAGCGCGCGCTTTCGACTTCGGGATACGCGCCGATGCGCGTCGAGAGCGAGGAGACGTCCGCCGCGCTAAGACCGCCGTCGACGTAGGCGAAGATCTGAATCGCGCTGCCCCAGCCCTGCACGAGGCCATGAAGATTTTCCTGCAGCAGTAAAAAGCCGCCCAGCAGGAACAGCGTAAGCGCCACCGTGCCGGCGGTGAGCACATGAGTCCAGAAAATCTCGCGAAAGCTCTTCGCGACCTTGCGTGCAATGAAAGCGATTTGATTCAGAGCGCGGCCTCCCGCAGCCGGGCGCCGGGCTCGACGACGCGGCCATGCTCCAGGAGCACGACGCGCTGGCCGGAGCGCCCGGCGAGCGCCGCGTCGTGGGTCGCGATGACGACTGTAGCGCCGCGCTCATGCGCGCGTTCAATGAGGCTCATGGTCGCATCGGCGGTTGCGGCGTCGAGATTCTCCGTCGGCTCGTCGCCGAGAATCAGCGACGGGTCGTTGACGAGCGCGCGGGCGACCGCGACTTTTTGCCGCTCGCCGGCGGAGAGCATGGGCGGCTTTGCGTGGCGCTTCGCCCCAAGCCCGAGATCTTCCAGCAATGCGGCGGCGCGCCGGCGGCTTTCGCGCGCGGACACACCCGTCACTTCAGCCGCGAGCGCGACATTATCCAGAGCAGTCATCGACGGCAGCAGCTTGAACTCCTGGCAGACGAGACCGAGCGCGCGCCGGTGTGCCGCGAGCGCGCGGGAGGACAACCGCCGAAGGTCGCGTCCGAGCACGAGGACATCCCCGGCCGAAGCGCGCACTCCGCCGAACAGAATTTTCAAGAGTGTCGTTTTCCCGGCCCCGGTTGGGCCGTTCAAAAAGACGAATTCACCTCGATCGATGTCGAGATTGACATCGGCAAGCGCCGGACTTTCGGGCGAGTAGAGCTTCGAAACGCCAGCAAGCCGGATCATTCGCGATGGATGCTCCTCGTTCGCCTTGACATCGGAGAGGAGGGGCTGTAAAACGGTGATAACTCCAGCGGTTTTGCACCATTTATAAGACATGTTCAGACAACTTACAAGCCGCGGCGCAACCGCGCACCCGAAGCCCGCTTTCAATAAATTCCGAATCGTTTTGATCAAGCCGTCCAAGTACGACGACGACGGCTATGTCATCCGCTTTTGGAAAGGGGTATTGCCGAGCAATACCCTGAACGTGCTGCACGGGCTCACCGACGATGTCAGGCGCCGCCGCGCGCTCGGCGACATCGACGTCGAAGTCGTCACATTCGACGAGACCGCGGAGCGGTTGCCGGTGAAAAAGATCATCCGCTGGGGCCGCCGTCCGCTGACGAAGCTGCTCGTATGCCTTGTCGGCGTTCAGACGAATCAGTTCCCGCGCGCGCTCGATCTCGCCAAGCAGTTCCGGGCCGAAGGCATCGACGTCATGATCGGCGGCTTTCACACAAGCGGCACGGTTTCGATGCTGGGCGAGCAGGAGCCCGACATTCAGGAGCTTTTCCGCGAGGGGATCACTGCGATATCCGGCGAAGTAGAAGGCAAATGGGAAGGCATTCTCGCCGACTGCCTAAAGGGCGAGCTGAAGCCCCTTTATCACTACGCGCAGGATTTACAGAACCTGGTCGACATCGGCGAATCGCCGCTCCCGGTGACGAGCCCGAAGACGATGAAGCACTTTGCCCAGCCGGCGTTCGGCACCGCCGATACCTCGCGCGGCTGCCCGTTCGCCTGCTCGTTCTGCACGATCATCAACGTGCAGGGACGCAAGATGCGCGAGCGGAGTCCGGAGAGCATCGCCGAGTTGCTCAGAATGAATTACGAGCACGGCGTCAGGTTTTATTTTTTCACCGACGACAACTTCGCGCGCAAAAAGCTCTGGCGTGAGACCTTTCTCGAGATCATCAAGCTTCGCGAGCAAGGCCTCGACGTCTCCTTCATGATGCAGGTCGACCTCGCGAAAAAGCCCAAGGACTTCGTTCCGCTCGCGGCGAAGGCCGGCTGCACGCAGGTCTTCATCGGAATGGAAAGTGTCAATCCGGAGAACTTGAAGGCCGAGGGCAAGGCGCAAAACAAGGTCGAGGAATACCAGAACATCATTAAAGAATGGCACGACGCCGGGATCGTCGTGCACACAGGCTACATCATCGGCCTGCCGTGGGACGATACCGAAGGCGTCCGCCGCGACATCGACTATCTCATGAACACCATCGGCCCGGACCAGGCCTCGTTCTTCATGCTCACGCCGCTGCCGGGCTCGCAAGATCATAAAGAGATGAAGCAACGGGGCGAATGGATGGACCCCGACTTCAACAAGCGCGACTCCTTTCACGCCACGATCCATCACCCGCGCATGAACGCGGAGGAGTGGACGGCCGCCTACGACGAGGCGTGGCGGACCTTTTATAGCAAGGAGAACATGATCCGCATCCTTTCGCGCTGGAACCACAATCCGAAAGTCTATTGGAATCTCATGTCGCTGTTTTTTTGGTATAAGAATGCCGCCATCATCGAGAAGCAGCATCCGATGATTGCCGGCTTCTTCCGCTTCAAAGACAGAAAGGCGCGCCGCCCCGGCTTTTCGGTCGATTCGCTCCCGGTCCATTTATGGAAACGCGCCGGCGAGACCGCGCGCCTGTTTATCGCCTGGGCCAAATTCGTGAAGGAGATGGAGGAGGTCTGGCTTCAGACGCGCAGGAAGAGCGAACGCGAGGAGCGCTGGCTGCAGGAGATCCAGCGAATCCAGGGCGAGATCTGGCAGTCGCTTAAGATCGCCGAATGGCAAAAGCTCTACAACGGCGCGAAGGCGACGCTGCCTGAGAAAGCCAAGGCGCTGCTCGATCCGGTCGAGGAGCAGTGCTCGAAGATCATCACGAGCCGTAAGGAATTGAATGCGTTTCTAAGGCGCTGGGCGCGCGCGCAGAAGCGGCTGGCGAAGCTGCGCGGGTATCTGCCCGACACCGACGCGGCGCGCCGCGTGATCGACGAGATGTCGCACCTGCAAAAGAGCGCGTGGGCGGGCAGCAAGATCCAGGAATGGCAGCAGGCTTACTCGCGCCTGAAGCACGAGCTGCCGCCGAAGATCGAGTTGATCCACGTGAAATTCGACGCGCTCACGAACCGCGCCGTCTACTCCCGCCAGGATCGCCAGCGCTTCTGGGCGAATACGACGGAGCATCTGAAGAAGATGCGGCTGCGTCATATCCGCCCGTGGAAGCTTCTCACGAATTTTGCAAAGGATTTCGATCTGACGACCTCCTTCGCATCGACGTTCAAAGCCGCCGCGCGCGGAGATCGTTGAATTTAGTGCAGGGCGGCGCCCTTCTTTAGCTCCACCACCTGATCTCTAATATCTTCGGCATCGCTCGCGTCCGGCGCGAGTCGTAGGTACGCCTCGAAATCGTTGATCGCCTGCTGGAAGCATTCGAGCTTGAGATACAGCGTTCCGCGATCGCGGATCTCCGGCGCGGAGGCGGGATCGAGGATCACCAGGCGCTCGGCCGCGGACAGCGCCTTGACGAGATTTTCCTCGCTCATGTAGATGCCCTTCAGGTTGTTGAGCATGCGGTGGATGATCTGCCGGCTGGAGATGGGCGCCAGAAATTCCGGCCGCAACGCGATCTTGCCGTTGTAGACGCCGTCGAGGAGACGCTGCAGCTCCTCCAGCGTCCGCACTTCGCCGTTGTCGAACGGATCGATCACGATCTCTTCGTCGTCGCTCTCGTATTTGACCAGAAAATGACCCGGAAACCCCACGCCGTTGAGCGGCAGCCCCGCCCGTCGCGCGACTTCGATGTAGATCACAGACAGGGTGATCGGTATGCCCTTCTTGCGCTCAAGGACGTCGTTTAAAAAGCTGTTGCGCGGATCGTAGTAGTCGCCCCGGTTGCCGCGGAAGCTCTCTTGCTTAAAGAGAACATGATTGAGCGACGCGATCAGGCGGTAAGGATCGCTCTCGCCGCGGGCGAGATCGCGCACGCGGCCCGCGAGCTCGTCCAGCCGTGCGAGATACGTTTCCGGCCGTAGCGCCGGGTATTCGTCCTGCGCGATGGCTAAAGCCGCGCGTGCGAGGTCGAAATCATCGCCCGCCTGCGCGACGACCCGGCGGAAAAGCGTGTGGCGGTCGCTCCCCATCCATTTTGGCTTAGCGCGGCTCGGAAATGACGTCAACGAGCGCCGGGAGCTTTTTTTCCTGCACGATCTTGAGCGCGCGCTCGATCGCCGGGCGGACTTCCGACGGCTTGGAGATCGGCCCTTCGGCGTGGACGCCGAAGCCGCGCGCGACATTGGAGTAGTCGACCGCCGGATCGTCAACGTGCGTCCCGATGCCGGCGTTCTCGACCGGACGCTTGCGGAACTTGGCGATCTGGATGCCGTGCTCCTCGGAGTTGTAGAACGACTGGTTGTTGTGCATCACGATGAGCAGGGGAATGCGGTGCTTCGCCGCGGTCCACAGCGCGCTCGACGTCATCAAAAAGTCGCCGTCCGCCTGGATGTCGACCGCGAGTGTGCCGCTGTCCTTGAGCGCGAGCGCCGCGCCGATCGCCGCGCCCATGCCGTAGCCCAGGCCAGCCCCGCCGCTCGTGCCGAGGTGCTGGCGGGGCTTGGTGAAATTCCACAGTTTGCGCGCCCAGCCGTTGGCGCTGCCGTTGACGAGCACCCAGTCGTGTTTTTTGATCGCCTCGCCGATCTCATAGGCGAGAAAAGCGGTCGAGACCACCTGGGAGTCAGCCTTGCCGCGCGCTTCGGCCTGCCACTTGCTGCGCAGATCGTCATGGCGCTTTTTGATCTCGCCCATGCGCGCGTCGACGCCGCCTTTTTTACTGCCGAGCAGTTCGCGGCAGAGGCGCGTAAGCTCCGGCACTGCGACCGAGCTATCGGCGGCGATCGGAACATCGATCGCCTGCAGCACCTGATAATCACTGCACCAGCTGCGCACGAGCATGTCGGCCAGCGTGATGTGGATGATCTTGGCGTTCCCCGTCACGTATTCCGACACGCGGGTCGTGCGGTTGACGCGCGTGAGCGAGCCGTAGAGATCGATCACGTCGAGCGCGAGGATCACGTCGGCCTTCTCCAGCAATTCGCGCGCGCCGTCGGTCACATCGAGCGGATGGTTGTTGGGAAAATTCATCCGGTTGCCTTTGTCGACCACGGGAATCGCGAGCAGCTCCGCGAGCTCGACGAGCGACTTCATCGCCTCGGGCTTGCGGCCGTACATGTCGGCGATGATGAGCGGCGCTTTGGCGTCCACCAGGAGCTTCGCCGCGCGCTTCATCGCTTCGGGGTTCCCCTGCATCGGCGCGGGCGGCTCGTAGCGCGTCACGTCCGGCAATTCGAACGCTCCCGTGAGCGCGTCTTCCTGAAGATCGGCGTCGTAGTTGATGTAGACCGGCGCCATGGGCTCGGTCGTCGCGATGCGGTAGCCGCGGATGAACGACTCCGGCACGCTCGCAAGCGTGTAAGGTTGATCGTCCCATTTGACGTAATCGCGCACCTGATTTCCCTGGACGAGGGCCGTGTGGATCCAGTCGATCCGCGGCCGGCGCCGGGTCGTATCCATCGGCCCCGTGCCGCCCAGCACGATCACCGGCACGCGGTCGCACCAGGCGTTGAAGATCGCCATGCTGGCATGCTGGAGTCCCACGATGTTGTGAACGATCGACATCATCGGCTTGCCCTTCGCCTTAGCGTAGCCATGCGCGACCGCGACGGAGATCTCCTCGTGAAAGCAAAAAATCACCTCGGGCATGTAGTTGCCGCCGTAGTTCACGATCGAATCGTGAATGCCGCGGAACGTCGCGCCGGGATTGAAGGCGGCGTATTCGATCTCGTGCGCCTTCATCAGATCGACGATCACGTCCGAGCCGTATTCCGGCCGCTTTTTTTCTATCGGTGCCCTTTTTGCCACGATGCGTTCTCCCTTCTACCGTTGAACGAACACAATGATTTCACCCGCGGCGCGGATCCGATTGCGCGCGCGGGGCTTCCGTCCTCGCTAATTTTTGCGTTGCAGCAGCCCGCGGCGTGAGAATAATTCCAGAGTCTCAATCAGGTCGCCGTCGCGCGCGCCGATTTCCGAAGCCTTGTGCAGATCGAGAGCGGCGATCTCTTCGAGAATCCTCCGCGTCGCCGGCGCGACGACCGGCTCGAGGCCCGAGTGGCGGTAAGTCTCGGCCAGCTCGGCCATTTCCTCGGCGCGGCGGCCGGCGTGCAGCGTCAGCGCGGCGATACCGCCGCCGACTCTGTCGAGCAGACCCGGAAAGCTCGCTTCGTACCGCTTCATGATCGGCTGCAATAAATCAAACTTTCGCGCCCCGAGCAACAGCTCCGTGAAGAGCCCTTGAAGGCCTTTGGTGAGCCCGGCATAGACGACTTTGAAAGCCGAGGCCTGCCCGATCCTGGAGCCGAGAACCTCGACCTTTAGACCCGCTTCTTTCAGGGCCAGCATCTCCGCGGCGCGCGGTCCCGAGACATAGATCGTCGCGTTCCGGAGTTTCGACGCCGATCCGATGATAGAGCCGTCGACGAACGAGCCGCCGGCGCGCGCGATCGAATTGCCAGCGGCCTCCGCCGTCATCGGCGAGATCGCATTGGCTTCGAGGTAAAGACAGCCCTTGCGGCCGGATTGTGAGAACGCGCGGGCGACCTCCGCCGCCACTTTTTCCGCCGCCGACGGAACGACGATCGATACGACGAGCTCGGCTTGGCCTACGAGCTCAACCATCGGCACCATCCGGACGCCGGCATTTTCCGCCCGCTTGCGCGTGACCTCGCTGCGGCCGCCGGCCGCCGTCATCACCTCCACGCCGTGCTCTTTCAGCAGCCGCGCAAAGTGATACCCCATCTCGCCGATGCTTAAAATCGCGACGCGTTTGAATGCCATCTTCACACCTCGCCGTTGAGGACATCGATCATTTGTCTGAGCCGCCCGAAATTACGCCGGTTGAAAGGCACGAGAAGCCGCGGGTAGGAAAGCGTCGCCGGATCGTCGAGCTCTTCCGGCAGCGGCGGCGTCTCTTTGATGTCGCCAGTGAGAATATCGTGGAAATTTCTATTGAGCGCGGCGATAAGCGCGGGCGCGGGAGGCTCGACCAGGCGTATGACGAGCTCGCGCTTGACGTAACGATAGGAGTGAAATCTCCGATAAAAGCGCTTGATCTCCGCCACCGCCGCCGGGGCGTTATCGACAATGGTGAAAAAAGACAGGTCCTCCTCCGAGATGTAGCCGTCGGCGAGGAGGCGCTCTTTGACGAACGCGAGCCATTCGCGCCAATAAGTCCGGCCCGGGAGATCGACCATGACGATGGGAACGATTTGACTCTTTCCTGTCTGGGTCAGCGTGAGGACTTCCAGCGCCTCGTCGTGCGTCCCGAAGCCGCCCGGGAAGAACGCGAACGCGTCGCCTTCCTTGACGAACATGAGCTTGCGCGTGAAGAAGAAGTGAAACGGCATATGCTTCGCGTCGCCCTGAATGAAGCGGTTCGGCACTTGCTCGAACGGCAGTTTGATATTGACGCCGATGCTTTTCGCGCGCCCCGCGCCTTCGTGCCCCGCCTGCATGATGCCTTCGCCCGCGCCGGTGATCACCATGAAGCCTTCGTCGGCGATCAGCTGAGCGAAGTCGCGCGCGAGGGCGTAGTAAGGGTCGGTCTCGGCGATGCGCGCAGAGCCGAAGATGCTGACTTTTCGCACCGATCGGTACGGCGTGAAGAGCCGGAACGCGCGCCGCTCCTCGCGGAGGGAACGGACCAGGACTTTGAGATCGCCGCGGTCGAAATCGCGCCTGGCAAGATCGAGGACCATGTAAAGCATCTCGGCCAACAGATCATGGTTGGGGCTCGCGGGCTCTTCTTTAAGCCACGCATCGACCTCGCGCACGAGCTCGTTGAGGCTCAATCGCTTGCGTCTTGCCATGCCGTACGCTTATCGTCTATGGCACATTGATTGGCGAAAAAAAAGCATGTGAGCAGCCCTGGATTATCAGAATTCTGCGCATTCGGAGACCTGGAGACGTTATGAAATTTCACGACATATCGCTGAACCTGTCCGAAGATACCGTCCGCTGGGCCACGTCGACGCCGTTCGAGCTCGTCGGGCGCCGCCGCATGAGCCGCGGCGACGTCAACAATTCCTCCGGCGTGGCGATGAGTCTTCACGCAGGCACGCACATCGATGCGCCGTTCCATTTCATCGCCGAGGGCGACACGATCGATGGCCTCGCGCTCGAGCGCTTCATCGGGCCGGCGCTCGTGCACGCCGTCGACGCGGAGCGCTACATCGAGCCGCGGCATCTCCACGGACTCGACCTTAACGGCGTCCGCCGCGTGCTGTTCAAGACGCGGAACTCCGCGCTCCTGCGGCAAAAAAATTACGAGCCGAACTTCGTCGCGTTTTCCGTCGAAGCGGCCGAGCTGCTCGCGGCGCATGGACTCGCGCTCGTCGGGTTGGACTATCTGTCGGTCGCGCACGCCGGCGACGCGCAGGTGCCGGTGCATCGCGCGTTTCTCACGCGCGGCGTGGCGCTGCTCGAAGGCGTCGATCTGTCCGACGTCGCGCCCGGCCGTTATGAATTGATCTGCTTTCCGATCAAGGTTCGCGGCGCCGACGGCGCGCCGTGCCGCGCGGTGTTGCGGGAACTCGAATAGTCCCCGCCGCCGACATCCGTACGGATCGATTCAGCTTTTCTTTCCGCGTGGAAATCGCTTCGCGCGTTGGGTGCCCCTGAGCCGCGCCTCGCGATTTCGATGCGCGAAATATTCTTGACATCCGTCACTCTTTGGCGCATATCTGTGCCCCCTCGACGGTTGGAATTTCCGCGCTGGAGTAGAATGGAGCGAAAGGGAGCTCTAGGATGAAAAAATACGCGCCGCTGATCGTCTTAACTGTCGCTCTGGTAGGCTTCATTCATCCGGTTCTCGCGGCGCCGCAGGCGACCGGCGCCAAGCGCCCGCTGCTCGAAGGCGCGCCCGCGGACATCGTACCCTGGGTATCCGATCCCAATCAATCCGACACCTTCACTTTTCAGATTTTAACGACGCCGACCAACGGCACCGCCGCCGCGATCTCGTCGGGCACGGCGCTCGAATACACTCCGGCTTCGGGTTTCACCAGCGGGACAGATTCATATAAGTTCCGCGCCACCGATCAGAACGGTAATTTCGTCAACGGCAGAGCGCGCGTGCGCGTGTACGACAGCGTCGACAATCTTCCGACGCATATCTCGGCGCTGACGAAATGCACCCGCAACGGAACGCTTGCCGATGACGGGAGCGGCATGATCGGGGTGCGTACGAAATCGAATGACTGCACCTTCTACACCCGGCGGCGGACTCGGGTCGCGCCGGACGGCACACCGGTAACGATGGATTATTTCATCAATTGGCCGTCGGACTCGAGTGTGCAGCCCAAAGGCGTCGTCGTTTTGATCGGCGGCGGCGATTTCAATATGAGCTTTTCCGGCGATACCGTCAAAGGCGTTCCCGACGAGACCGGCGGAGGAAACTTCATCGTGCGCACGGCGCAGTTGATAGCGAACGCCGGCTACATCACGGTCGCGCTGAACAAACCCTCGGATCTGCCCGCGGCCGGCACCGTTTGCACCGGCGCTGCCGACGATCCTTGTCAGGCTCAGGCCGACCAGTACCGCGTGTCGACGAATCACGCCGTGGATATTTTGAAAATTTTGAACCGCGTCAATACGCTGAACCTGCCCGTTTTTCTAGCGGGAACGAGCAAGGGCGCGCTGTCGGCAGTCGCGCAGAACCTGATCGCCACCGGCATCTCGCTGTCGAGCCCGGTCACGAATAACGCGGGCAGCCCGACATATCTTTACGTCGGAGCTCCGGGCAATCTGGCAACGACGTTCGTCAAGCGGCCGGTCCAGGTGCTCTGGAATACGAGCGATCTCTGCGCCGCTTCGCCGCCGTCGGGTTCATCTTCGTTGTATTCCGTTCTACTGACGACCACAACTGCGTCGAGCGCGACCGTGAGCGGCGGACTCAGAGTGACAGCCGACGGCAACGGCCTCGACCCCGAGGATATCGGTTTTTGTAGTCCTTTCGACTACCACGGTTATTTCGGCATCGAAGATACGGCCGTTGGTATGATCACGGCGTGGCTCGATAGTCGGGTCCTCGCGCTCGGTGGCGCAACGCCGCCGAGCGCGCCGTCCGGGAAGGCTCCGGTAGCTTCCGGGGGCACGAGACAATTCAACCTGAAAAATATCACCGGCAATCCGGCGGGCGTCGTCTATGGGCTTTCGAACAGCGTCTCGAGCCTCGGTGGGAGCGTTACGATTGCCGGCGCAAAGGTAACCTATACGGCGCCGACGGGTGTGACGAATCAAACGGACTATTTCGTTTACACGGTCACCGGCCCGCAAGGCGCGGTGAACGCCGGCATCATCACTGTCAAAATCAATTAGTACGCTTCGCGGCGCAGACTTTGTTGCCGCCCGAAACGCTCATACCTTCCGCGTTCTCTCCTGTGCGATGCGGATCGGCGGCGTCCACGGCTGCTCCGCCCAGCCGACGCCGGTGCGGCGCACTTGCGCGTCGATGAGATAAGGCTTGCCTTCCTGGGTCGCGCGCTTGGCGCGCGCGAGCGCCTCTTTGAGCTGACCGGGCGAGCCGACGACCTCGCCCTCGACGCCGAATCCTTTCGCGATGTAGGCCATGTTCATATCGGGGTTGCCGAGATAATCGTGCATGAACTGGCCCGTCTGGACCATGCGGCCGCCGGGCGAATGGTTGATCGCGCGGCTGTGCGGTCCCGAGTAGGCATGGTTGTTGTAAACGACCGTGATCACCGGCAGCTCGAGCCGCGCCATGTTCCACAGCGCGGTCGGCCCGAAAATGAACGAGCCGTCGCCGACGAGACAAATCACCTGCTGGTTGGGACGCGCGAGCTTGACGCCCGCGGCGGTACCGACACCGGATCCCAGATGCGCGCCGTAATAGAAAAAAAGCTCGCGGCCGCCGAGCGGGTTAAACTCGAAGCTATGAAAGCCGATCGAGCCCGCTTCGTGGACGACGATGGCGTCTTTGTCGGCAAACTGCGCGACTTCATAGGTTAGGCGGTCGGCGAGCAGCGGGCTTTCGTTCCAATCGGGATTCTTGACGATCTGCGCGCGCAGCGTCTTGGCGCGCTCGCTGAACTTGCGTATATCGTCGGCGCGCTCTCTCGCCTTCTGCTTGATCGCGGGCGTGAGAATCCCCTCGACGGCGGCGATCAGATCATCGAGGCCGTAGGCGACGTCGGCGAAGAGCGGCGCCTCGGTCGTGATCACGTTGCCCATCGACACATTGTCGTTGCGCAGATCGATGAACTTGGCGTTGCGCGCGACGATCGGCGCAGGACCGTTGTGCTGGAGCTTGTTGCCGACATTGATGACGACGTCGGCGTCCTTCGGATAGGTGAGTGAATCGACGCGCGCGCTCGGAATTGTGCCGACCCACAGCGGATGCGATTCGGGGAAATTGGCGAACAGCTGGCGCACCTGCGTGACCGACATGCCGATCATCTCAGCCAGCTTCACCGCCTTGTCCACCGCTCTGGCCTTGTAAAGCTCGTCGCCGACGATCATCACCGGCGTCTTCGCCTCGACGAGCAGCTTCGCCGCCCGCTCGACCTCTTTAGGATTGGGCCGCACGCGTGTGCGCGGGTCGATCTTCTCCTGGGCGATAATCTCCGTCCGGACATTCTCGTCGTTCAAGTCGGCGTGCCAGGAGACGTAGGATGGGCCGTAGGGCGCCGTCCAGGCGGCCTTGAAGCCACGCCGGACGGTCTCGGGGATCATGTCGGCGCGGCGCGAAAGCCAGGTATATTTCGTGATCGGCTGGACCACTTGTTCCTGGTTCGCGACTTCTTCGAAGCCGTCGCGGCCCGAGCGGCGCGTCGAGTCGGTGCGGTAGCTGTAGAAGACGAGCGGCGTCTGCTCCTTGAAGGCGTTGAACATCTGGCCAACGGCGTTCGCCAGGCCGACGAAGCCCGCCTGCATCACGAGCGCCGGCTCGTTCGAGGCCTTCACGTAGCCGGCGGCCATCGCAGCGCCGGGTCCCTCGTGCGGCGTGAGAATATATTTGAGCTGCGGCCGATCGACGAGCGCGTCGTAGAAGTGCGCGTCCTCGCTCGCTGAGTTGCCGAAGACGTATTTGACGCCAGAAGCGACCAATTGCTCGGCGAACGCGGCGGCGCCTTTCCCCTGGAAGAGCTTGACGCCTTCGGGCGCAACACGCCGCGCCTCCTGCGCAAGCGCAACTTGATCGAGCGATTGGAGAATGGACTCGGCGGCGGCGAGCGTAAGGCCGGCCCGCGTGAGACCCTTAAGGAATCCGCGCCGCGAGACCGAATGCGACAAGTAGCGTGCGACCAGCTCTCTCATATAGGCTCCTATTTACCCTCTGACTTCGACGGCTTCGCCTCTTGCGGCGGAAGCGTCGCGAGATACGACGCCATTGTGTTGATTTCGTCTTCCGTCCAGAGCGCGCCGCGGCCGACCATGCGGTAGAGCGCGGCCTGCCAGCGCCTGCGATCCTGGCGCTGGTCTTTCCACATGCCTTCGTTGTGGCATTGAAAGCACTTCGACATGAGCAAATCCTTGCCCGGGCCGTCCGGCAGCGCAACGCTCTGCTCGGCGGCCGGGAGATTTGCCGATGCCAAGACGAATATACAAACGAATAATAAAAGGAGCCTGAAGAAAGACATCGCCGCGGCCCTCCTCGTCGGATGCCAATAGATAACGAGAAAGGCCGCAGCCTGTCAATTAGGAAATCGCCTTTCGAGGCGAGCCACTACATGACCGACAGGCTGCCGGGCGGCGATGGCGGTTTAACGTTAAACGCGGCGTTCACGGACTTGGCCGCAGTCATGGTCACGACGCAGGCGCCGGTTCCGGTGCACGCGCCGGTCCAGCCCGCGAATGTCGCGCCCGCGGCCGCCGTCGCCGTCAAAGCCACCGAGGTACCCGGGGCATAATTCGCCGAGCACGTTGAGCCGCAGTTGATGCCTGCGGGAGCGCTCGTGATCGTGCCGCCGCCGCTCCCGCTTTTCGTCGTCGTGAGGGCGAATGTCTGGGTGTTGAACGTCGCCGTGACCGACTTCGCCGCGGTCATCGACACCACGCAGGCGCCCGTGCCGCTACATGCGCCGCTCCAGCCCGCGAACGTCGAGCCTGCGGCCGCAGTCGGCATTAGCGTGACCGACGTGGCGTTATTAAAGTTCGCCGAGCAGGTCGCGCCGCAGGAGATGCCCGCCGGAGAACTTGTCACACTGCCGCCTCCTGTGCCGGCCTTGGTCAAGTTTAGCGAAAAGCTTTGCAGCGCGAACGTCGCCGTCACCGACCGAGCGGCGCTCATCGTAATAATGCAGGAGCCGGTGCCGCTGCATGCGCCGCTCCAGCCGGTCAAAACCGATCCCGCCGCCGGCGCCGCTGTCAGCGTCACGGACGTTCCGCTCGTATAGCTCGCCGAGCATGTCGAGCCGCAAGAGATTCCGCTCGGACTACTGGTGATCGTTCCCCCGCCGGCGCCGGCTTTGGTGAGCGTCAACGTGGAACCGGTCGTCGCGCACGCCGTATTCGTATAGCCGGAGTCGCCGACCGTGTTGTACGCGCGCACGCGGTAGCAGAACGTCGTCGCGTCGGCCAATCCGGTATCGGTATATGATGTGACATTCGACGCGACAATGCCGATTTGGGTGAACGGCCCGGTCGAAGTCGGGCCGCGCTCGACTTTAAATCCATTCTCGTTCCCGGAATTATCCGTCCAGCTGAGTTGCAGCTGAGCCGCGCTTACTTCGCCGTACAAAAAAAGCACGGTGAGCAATAACGGCGCGATGCGCGGCGTTGCGCTCCGCAAGCGATTCAGGATCCGCATTACTTCCTCCTCATCTGGACTTCGAAAGCCGAGGCGTAAATTTCATTCGCCCGCACGGGCGCAGAGCAAAGCTCGTGCCGCCGCGGCATGGGAAGGTCAATGAGAAAAAATCTAAGGAATTATTCGGCTTGTAATTTTTTAAGTCGCGCGTTTCGAAAAACCTTAGGTAGTCATTTTCATACAGTCCGATCCCGATTCATACAGCCGCGGGTCACAAACTGTGATCGAGAGTTCGTCTTCACCGGGGCAAGGCACGGTCTGCATCTTCCCTTTTTGGATTCATCTGATAAATCCCAAATACCCATGTTAGTCGGCATCCGTATGGGCAACAAAGCTGCAGCGGTCGCTTGGATTTTTTTCGGTGTTGTCTCCGCCATCTTTACCTCCGCCTGCTATTCCGTACCTTCCACGGGAATAACGTCGGGCAGAACCGGCCGTATCGAGCTGAGTGACGCCTTCAAAAACGGCGACGCACGGCTCGGGTGTCAAATGCAGTGTGCGGTCACCTGGGGGCTTTACCGCGACCGCGCGAAAGCCTTGTATAACGCGCGTGCCTGGAACGACCTCGCGACAAACGTGTTAAGAATCGGCTACGCCGACGATTTGTCGTACTTCTATCTCGGCAAAGCCGCGGAAGGTCTCGGCCATTACCGAGCCGCGGAGAACTACTATCGCCTGAGCCGCGCCGCGCCTTTGAAATGCGTGGATATTTTCGGGGATTGTTACGGCTTCGTCTTCCCGCGCGACGCGCGCACCGCCGCGCCTGCTATCGCCAGCAACAAACCGCCGGAGGTGAAGCGACCGAATCCGCCGCCGCCACCGCCTCCGCCCGTGCATGAGCCGAGCGTCCCGGCGCCGGAACCGCTAAACGAAGTCCAATCCGAGCATGCTCCGGTGGAGCCTCCGGCGAAGGAAGGCGGAGAAGCGAAGTATCAGGCAAGCCCCTCCGTCCGCGGCGACAGCCAGCGCGCTGCCGGCGCGAAACCGTCCGCGCCCGAAAAGCGCCCGGTTCAGACGGCGGCAAAAAAACCGCCGGCGGCGCGCAAGCCCGTGCAAGCGGCGGACGCCGGGAATTCGCACGCGGATGCGAAGCCGCCGCCCGAGCCGCCGCCTCCCGTCGCGGAAAAACCGACAACCGAGCCCCAGCCTTCGGCGCCTCCGCCGGTGTCCTTCGAAGAAGTGAACGACAAATTCGGCAACCATAGCCAGCTCACGGAAGCGCAAAAACGCGAGGAGTGGAAGAAATATCAGGGGCGCTGCGTTCAATGGGCCGGCGATCTGACATACGTCGGCGACAGTTTTCTTCGCGGCGTGACGCTGGGCTTCAAGCACGACCCTCGGACACTCACCTACGACGTGCTCGTCTCCGCGCCGGACGATCAGCGCAACTCCGTGCTGCGGATGAAAAAAGGCGGGCACTACACCTATCGCGGCACGCTGAAAAAATACGGCGGCGCGGTTCTGCCGATAAGTCTGAACTGGGGTTGCTCCACCGCGCAGGCTAAGCAGTGAGCGCGCAAACGCCGGGAAAATAGATTCTGCCGACTCGCGCGCAGGTTCTCACTTCCGCGGGAACAGCACATCCATCATCAATCTTTTGTGGTGCGCCGGCGTGCCGAGGTATTGATACATCGTGTGCGCGAGCACACTGTGCGCCATGAGCGGATGCCCGTAATCGGTTCCGGGTCCGGCGAACACCATATGCGCGTAGTTGCACGCGTGGTGATATCCTTCGCTGGCGATCGCTTTTGCCTCGTGAACGGTAGCCTTGGCCGGCTGGCCGGTGTCGAGCATCCAGAGCGCCTCGTACGCCGCCCAGCGCGCGGCGTCGAGATGGATCGAGATATCGACACAGTGGTCCTGAACGCGCTGGAAGCGGCCGATGGGCTGGCCGAACACCACGCGCGAGCGCGTATACTCGACAGTGAAATCGAAGATCTCTTGACAGCCACCCACTTGATAAGCGCATAGGACCGGCAGCGTTTTTTCCAGCGCCGCGTCGAGAACGCGCCAGCCGCTTCCTGCGGAAAGGACATTTTGGCTTGCGATGCGCGCCTGATCGAAAACGACCTCGCCGGCGGAGACGGTGAAACCGATCAGCCGATTGACGGAAACGCCGGCGCTTTTCCGATCGATCAGCACGAGCGCGATCTCGCCGTTGTCCGTGCGCGCGGCGACGATGAAATGCGTCGCCGCTTCCGCGTCGAAGACGAACCGCTTCTTACCGGTGAGAGTCAAACCGTCTCCGCTCTTCGCGAGACGCGTCTCGACGCTCTCCGGCCCCCACGCGGCCGCCGTATCGGCGAGCGCGGGCACTGGAATCATATTGCCGGCGCAGATTTGCGGCAGCCAGCTTTTTTTCTGCTCCTCGGAACCGCCTTCGAAAACGATTTGCGCGCCGAGCGTACCCGCGGAAAAGAGCGGCCCCGGCACGGGGCCGCGGCCAAGCTCCTCGAAGACGACCGCGCAGTCGGTGTAGCTCGCGCCCGCGCCGCCGTACGCCTCGGGCAGCAGCATGCCGACCCAGCCGAGCCCGGCCGCTTTGCGATAGATTTCAGGCCGGAACGTTTCCTTGAGTTGATACCATTGCGTCATCTGATGCGCGGGGACTTCCGCCTTGACGAAGTCCGCCGCGACCTTTTTAAGCATCTCCTGGGTTTCGCTCAGCGTTAGATCCATAAATCCCTCGCTCGTCGATGCGCTAAATCGTCTCCGGCGCCTTCTCTACCAGCGGCCTGCCGATGCCGACCCGGCGCGCGAAGACGAGCCGGTCGGTGTCGAGCGTGCCGCCGCCGTGGAGCTGTCCCGGTCCCGTGCGCACGGCGTACTCGAAATCCACCACCTCGTGGACCGAGAGGTCCTGAACCAGCGCGTCGATGCCCATGATCTGCTGCAGCCGGTCGCCGTTGCGAAGGCGCGCCATGCGCTGGAAATAACGCTGCTGCACCCCGCCGTACGGGTGCGGCTTGCGCGCGAAGCGATGGTAAAAATTCCGCTGGTTGAAGCGGCGGAGCGTGTTCAGCTCCAGCACGATGTCGGCGATCGTATCGCGGATGCGCTCGTCTTCGATCAGTTTTTGCCCCGCGATTCCGTTTTTCTGGCAGTATTCGACGACGCGCTCGACCAGCGGATCGACCCCGATGCGGCCGTCGCCGCCATGCTCGAGCTCGAGGTGCGTATTGGCGACTTTCCACCCGTTGTTCTCGCCGCCGACGAGGTACTTCGCCGGCACGCGCACGCCGTCGAAGAAAACCGCGTTCTTGATGCCCATCATGAGATGCATGTGCTGGATCTCGATGCCGGGAAGATTAGCCGGAATATGGATCCAGCCGAGATTTTCGTGCCGCTTCCCCTGCGGGTTCGTGCACACGAGCGTCCAGAGATAATCGGGCGGCACATGGTGGCCGACCATGACCTTTTGTCCGGTGACCACGTAATCATCGCCGTCGCGGATCGCCTTGGTCTGACAATTGGCGACGTCGCTGCCTCCCTGCGGCTCGGTCAGCACCTGCCAGATGGAGATTTCTCCGCGCGTCATCGGCGGGAGCAGCTCGCGCTTTTGCTCTTCCGTGCCCCACTTGAGCACGACCGGCGCGACGATGCGCGCGAGCGTGTAAAACACATGCGAGAGGTTGAGTCCGTATTTGATCAATTCTGTCTCGAGCACGATCTGATGGTCGATCGTGAGGCCTGCCCCGCCGTATTCTTTCGGAAACATCGGAAAGAGCCAGCCTTTCCCGCCGAGCTTGTTCGCGAGCTTGCGGCGGAAGCGGTACTCCTCCTCGTTCTCGCGCGTCGACCACGACGCCGACCAGCGGAGATGCTCGCCGCCGCGCATATTCTCGGCCATCCAGGCGGAAACCTCGCGGCGGAAATCCGCGAGCTCGGGCGGGTCTTCGTGCAGGTTGAAATCCATGTGCGTCTCCTTTTTCTCGACTATCTATATCACGCCGGCGGCGCGCAGCTCCGCGATCGCGCGCGTGTCGTAGCCGAGCCGGCCGAGGATTTCCTCGGTGTGCTCGCCCAGAACCGGCGCCGCTCGATAAAATTTCGGCGGCGTGCCGGTCAGGTCGATCGGACTGCCGACGAGATTGCTCGCGCCCATCGCAGGATGATGGATCGCCTTGGGAATTCCCATGTGGCGGATCTGCGGATCGTCGAAGACCTCGGCGATCGTGTTGATCGGCGCGTTGGGAATATCGTTTTCGTCGAGCCGCGGCAGCCAGTAGCTCCGCGGCTTGGCGCGAAATTTCTCGCGCAGAAATGCGACGATCTCGTTGTGCCGCTCCGTGCGGTGGCGGCGCGAGGCGAAACGGGGGTCGCCGATGAGATGATCGAGCTCGGCGGCCCGCAGCAGCCCCTCCCACGCTTTATTATGGCCGGAGAGATGGACCATGAACGGCTTGCCGTCGCAATCGAGCAGGCTGTAGATGCGGCCCTTGGGGAAATTCTCGCGCGAGACCGCCTCGCCGCCGTTCAAATAATCCGCGACGTGCGATTCGATGAAGGCGACGGCGACCTGCAGCAGCGACACATCGACGAACTGGCCCTGCCCCGTTTTTTGCCGCGCTAACAGCGCCGCCATGATTCCGTGGGCGGCGAAGATTCCGGCGGAATGATCGACGAACGACACGCCCGCGACCTTGGGATCGTCGAGGTCGGTGACCAGACTCATCATGCCCGAGAGCGCCTGGCCGATCGTGTCGAAGCCGGGCTTGTCGCGGTACGGGCCGCTCTGGCCGTAGCCGGAGATCGAGCAGTGGATCAATTTGGCGTTGAGCTTCGCGAGCTCCGCGTAATCGAGGCCGAGCTTCTGCCGGGTCGACGGCCGGAAGTTTTCTATGAGGATATCGGCGGTCGCGAGCAGATCGAGAAGAATTTTCTTCCCCTCGCGCTCGCGCAGGTTGAGCGTGATGCTCTTCTTGTTGCGGTTGAGCGCGCGAAAGCTCGGGCCGTAGCCTTCGTATTTCGGATTGCGGCCCCGATGCGTATCGCCCTCGCCCGGCAGCTCGACCTTGATGACTTCGCACCCCAAGTCGCCGAGGAGACTGCCGGCGTACGGACCGGCGACGTGCCCGCTGACGTCGATGGCCCTTGTTCCGTCGAGCGCACCGTTGATCATTTCATTTCTCGTAAAGCGTTTTAACGAGGCCGCTCGCTTCGATGTCCTTGAGTAGGCTTTCGTCGACGAACGATTTCGGATCCGCGGACCTCGCCTTCGGGTTCTCGACGAAGCCGAGAACGGTCTCGACGCCTTTCATCGAAGGATAAGGTATCGTCTCGTAATATTTCGCCGTCAGCAGATCATAGGCGCGCTCGAGGTTTCCCTGCTGCGCCTCCGTGATGCGGAGCTTTTTTTTCACGATTTCGAGGCTCTCGTCTCGGTGCTGCTTGAAATAGGCGATGCCTTCGAGATAGCCGAGGAGAAATCTTCTCGCACGGTCGCGTTGCGCGCGGAGATAACTCCGCGTCGTCACCATCATCGCGTGCAGATACGAAATGTTGAGGTCGGCGAGATCGGCGAGCGTCCGGTAGCCGCGGTCCTCGGCGACGAAAATCGAAGGAAGCGTCAACACCGCGCCGCTGATGCCGCCTTTGTCGAGGCTCGTGAGCATGTTGGGCGATGAGCCGACCTGAATGACCTGCACGTCGTTCTCCGTCATGCCCCAGCGGCGGAGGATGATCAAGAGCGCCGCGTGCGACACGGCGCCGATGCGCGTCACGCCGATCTTCTTGCCCTTGATATCAGCCTGACTTCTGATCTCCGGCCTGGCGACGAGCCGCTGGAGACCGCTGTTGATGACGCCGGCTACCATGACGGTGTCGCCGCCCCGCAGGTTGGAATTGATGACCGCATCGCCCGCCGCGGTAGCGAACTGGATATCGCCGGCGAGCAGCGCGCTGACGGCCATCGGCGCGGCGCCGCCGATGACGATGATCTCGGGGTCCAGACCGTGTTTGCGAAAAAGCCCTTTCTGCTCCGCCACCCACACCGCGCTGTGGATCGCGCTTACCGAGCTCAAGCCGAGGCGGATTTTTTCCTGCGACCACGAAGGGACGGCGGACAGGACCACCGCCGCCAGGATCGCCGCTATCGCGCTCGCTCGTTTCATCGGCTCGCCGCACGAACAGTCGAGAGTCAACGTTCTTATCGCAATCGAAATATTTTGCCAACGAGGATTTGAAGCCCTCGGGCGAAACGCCTATGGTGAGCGCTGCAAAGGGAGGACTCTATGGCGTTATTGCTCAAAGCGGAAGAATTGAAGGGGCTGATCTCGATCGAGGAGGCGATCGGCGCGGTCGAGCGCGGCTTTCGCGATCAGGCGCACCACCCGCGCTTCAGCCTGCCGCGTCAGCGCATGACCGCCGGCGACCGGCGCATCAATATCCATTCCGGCGGCTCGGTCGACCTCGGCATCGCCGGCACATTCATCCACTACGAGCGGCATCGCTTCACGAAGGCGGACCAGACCTACGCCGCCGCGGGAAAACGCGTGTATCTCGCTTACGACAGCGAGAGCGCGGCCCTGCTCGCCATCATCGTCGGCTGCATTCCGCTCTACGATTTCGACGACAACGACATTGCCACCGAGACGGCGATCACGAGCGCCGTCGGAACGAAGCGGCTCGCGCGCGACGACTGTCGCGTGATGGGCCTCTACGGAACGGGGCGACAGGCCCGGCGGCATTTAAAAGTCATGTGCACGCTGCGGCCGATCCGCAAAGTCAAAGTCTTCAGCCGCAGCGCCGAAAACCGCCGCGCGTTCTGCGCGCTCATGCAGCCGCACGTCGACGCCGAGCTCGTCGCCGCCGCCAGCCCCGAGGAGGTCGCCCGGGGATCGGATCTGATCGTCTGCGCAACGGGCAGCAACGTGCCCGTGCTGCACGGGGAATGGCTCGAGCCGGGTCAGCACATGACCTCGATCGTCGCGAGCAACAAAGAGATCGTTCAAGAGGGATTGCTCGACCGGCCGCGCCGCGAATTGGACGACGAGGTGCTCCGGCGCGCGGATGTCATCGTCGCTACCCTGCGCCAGCAGGCGGTCTATGACGAGCAGGGAGATTTCGTCGAGCCGGTCGCGAATGGAGTCATCGAATGGGACGAGGTCGTCGACTTGAGCGCCGTATTGGCGGGCGAGGCTAGCGGACGGACGGACGGCAACCAGATCACACTCTTTAAGCAGAACAGTGATCAGGGCGTGGGCTTCATGGCGCTCGCGCGGCTCGCGCACGACAAAGCGCGCGCGGCCGGAGTCGGCCGCGAAATTTAGAAAAATAGCCCGCGCGGCAGGCATCAGCCCACCGCGCCGGCTACAATCAATTGATCGATAATCCGCCAGGCGGGCTTGGCGGAGTCGTATTGAAAGCCGCTCCGACGGACTTCGCGGCGTCGACCGTGACGACGCACGCGCCCGCGCCGGTGCACGCCCCGCTCCAGCCCGCGAACGTTGAGCCGGATGCGGCGGTGGCCGTAAGCGTCACCGAAGTTCCGACCGTATAATTGGCCGAGCAGGTCGAGCCGCAGTTGATGCCCGCCGGGGAGCTGGTGATCGTTCCGGCGCCCGTGCCGCTCTTCGTCGCCGTAAGCGCGAACGTTTGCAGGTTGAATGTCGCCGTGACGGATTTTGCCGACGTCATCGAGACCGTGCATGCGCCTGTCCCGGTGCATGCGCCGCTCCAGCCGCCGAAAGTCGAGCCCGATGCAGCCGTTGGCGTGAGCGTTACGGAAGTTCCGCTGTTGAAGCTGGCCGAGCACGTGGCACCGCAATCGACTCCAGCCGGAGAGCTGGTCACATTGCCGCTGCCCGCGCCGGCCTTGGTGAGCGTCAGCGCAAAGGTCTGCAGGTTAAACGTTGCGGTTACGGATTGCGCCGACGTCATCGAGACGACGCACGAGCCCGTCCCGCTGCACGCGCCGCTCCAGCCCGCGAACGTCGATCCGGACGCCGCTGTTGGCGTCAGCGTGACCGACGTACCGTTGTTGAAGCTTGCGGAGCAGGTCGCGCCGCAATTGATGCCCGACGGCGAGCTCGCCACGGTGCCGGTCCCCGCCCCGGCCTTGGTAAGCGTCAGATTAAAAGTCTGCAAAGTAAATGTCGCGGTCACCGATTGTGCCGCGGTCATCGTGACTACGCAGGTGCCGGTTCCGGTGCATGCGCCACTCCAGCCGGTGAAAACGGATCCCGCCGATGGCGTCGCCGTCAGCGTCACGGAAGCTCCCGCCGAGTAGCTCGCGGAACAAGTCGAGCCGCACGTGATGCCGGACGGCGTACTGCCCACACTGCCGGTGCCGTTGCCGGCTTTGGCGAGCGTCAAGGTCGCGGTCGTGGTCGCGCAAGCCGTATTGGTATAGCCCGAATCGCCGCCGGTATTGTAAGCGCGGACGCGGTAGCAGAACTGCGTCGCATCGGCCAGCCCCGTATCGGTATACGTGGCTACGTTGGTGAGGACCGTAGCGATCTGCGTAAAAGGACCGCTCGTCGATGCGCCGCGCTCAATTTTAAACCCGTCCTCGTTCGTCGAATTATCGGTCCAGCTCAACTGCAGCTGGGCCGCGCCGGCTTCGCTATGACAGAACGACAACGCGAATGCCAATAGCGCAACGCGAAACGTTTGCTTGCACAGGGTATGCAGGAAGTGCATCGGTTCCTCCTCACCGGACCACAAGCCGGCGTTCCGAAAATCTCGGGGAACCTTGAGCAAACGTTGTGCCGCGTAAAATGCCGTTAAGCGGCATAGAAAACAGCGTCAGCTGTTACCATGCGAGGGGCTTTTTACGACACGCTTTGTCAGGACTGCCGCTGATGCCCGCTGCCGCGCAATGCGATTCCGAAAAGAACATCGCTTTACCTTATTGCGCTAGCGAACGACACTCGGTGTGGACAACTGAGCTTACAAGTTGTGTACGTCGCGCCGCGAATTAGAATCGCGCCGCGTTGAGCGGAGGCTTGCTTTTATGGTGTATTCGGGAGTCCGGAAGCGGATTTCGAATCGGCACGGCGGGCGGGTTGCTGTGCGGAACCCTTTTACTTCCTATCGTGATAGCGTCTTAGCGCCCAGGGCTTGGTCGAGAAAACCGCTCTTTTCAAGATCGCGCAGGATCGTCTCGTCGACAAGCCGGTCGAGCTGGAGGTCGGCGATCTTGGGATTGCGCGCTTTCATGAAGCGCTGGATGTTCTTCAGTCCGTCGATCAAGACGAACATGCGCCGGTCGACGCGGCGGACATAATCCTCGTAGCCATCGCTGGCCGCGACCTGATCGGTCATGCCAAGCTTCTTGCTCATGAGCTCTATGACCGACGCCTTGTTCCCGGGGTTGAGGACGTATCCGTGCGCTTCGAGAAGAGACTTCAGCACATTCCGCACGGTGCCAAACTGCGCTGCGAGATAGTCGGACTTCACGATCAGGCTCGTGCCCACGAGAGGAATCTTTTCCATATCACCGATGAAATGGTAGCCCGCGCGTTGTAGCCGCCGGCCGAATACGCCGGCGAGCGACGCCGCCTGAATCGTGCCGCTTTCCAGCGCCTGGCTGATAACACGCTGATCGCCGAACGCGGCGAGGGAAATTTTGTCGCGCTCGGGGTTGAGGCCGACCTGCTCCAACCCGAGCATCGCCGCCATCCAGCCGGTGCCGCCGATGCTCGTAACGCCGATGCGCTTGCCTTTCAAATCGGCGGCGGTTTTAATCTCCGGCCGCACCACCAGATCCGATTGGATATGGTTGGCGAAGGCGGCGACCATTTTGAGATCGAGCCCGCCGACGGCCGCGCCGAGCGTGGCGGTGCCGCCGGTGTAGCCGAACTGAACGTCGCCGGTATTGAGCGTCGCGATCAGCGTCGGCGAGCCGGGAATGAAGATCGCGGCGGCTTCGATGCCATTGCGTGCGAAGAAGCCTTTTTCCTGCGCCGCCCACAGCGTCGTCGCCACCGAGCTCATCGAGGCATAGCCGATGGTAACTTTGGCGCGCCCCTGGGCGATGGCCGGCGATGGCAGAAGCGCGAGAAGAAAAGCCGCGACGCGCAGTGTTTTCCGCATCGCGAGGCGCCTACAAGCCGAGGCCAAGAAGCTGAATGGCGTTTTCGCCGAGCACTTTTTTCTTATTCTCCGGCGAGATCTTGGCGCTCCGCGCGACGGGACCCGTCACCTCGCCCGGCTTGGACGAATCCCAGTGCGGCGAGTCGGTGGCGAGCACGAGGCGGTCGCCGCCCAGATATTCAATCGCCCATTCGAAGAGACTGTCCTCGAACGGCTCGCAGCCGACGTAGACGCTTTCATGGAAGATGTCGCTCGGCCGGCGCTTCTGCCACGGCACGAGATGCGGCAATTTTTCCCAATGCTCGTCCATGCGCGAGAGCCACCAAGGCATCTGCGACGCCCCGGTCTCCAGGCAGACGATTTTCAGATCGGGATGCTTCTCCATCACGCCGCCGCAGAGATACACCATCAGACAGACCATCGATTCGATGGTGCGGCCGACCATGTGCGAAAAGAAAAAATTCTCCGCGAAGCGCTCTTGCCCCATCGAGCCGAGCTTGGTGTCGTGGAAAATAATCGGCGTTTTCGTTTTTTCGAGTGCGTCGAAGATCGGGTCGAAATAGGGGTCCCACCATTCTTTGCCGGGTATCGGGGTCGCCTTGACGTTGAGCGCCTGACTGCCGAGCGCGCGCGAGCGGTCGAGCTCCTTGACGGCTTCTTTCGGGTCCTGCAATGGGATCACGCCCGCCCACATGAGCCGCCCCGGCTGCTCGGCGGCGTAGGCGTTCATGTAATCGTTCTGCGCGCGCGCGTACGCGGCGGCGAGCTCGGGATCGTCGACGAACCAGAGCATGTCGAGGGCGGTCGAATTGGGCGAGAGCACGGCAACGTCGATACCGTCGAGATCCATGTTTCGCACGCGGCCCGCGGATGTGAGATCGTGCGGCTTCACCCATTCGAGCTTTTCTGCCTTCTGCCGGCCGAGCTCCGCGCCGATGAGGACGCGATTGCCGATGAGCGTTCTCCGCCGCTCGTTATCTTTCGTCGGCAGGCGGCGCGGGAGAAACTCTCTGTACCGGGGATCGATCGTCTGGCCCCAGTTATCCAGGTCGCCGACTAGATGGCTGTCCAAGTCGATCACCTTCATGCCGTCGATCGCCATACATAGCTCCCTTCCCGGCTTTTCGTATGCGCTTGCGAAGGCTAAAGCAAATGCCGACGCATTACTTATGTAGTGGTGCCCGGAGCCGGACTCGAACCGGCACGGCCCCTTCCGGGGCCTCGGGATTTTAAGTCCCGTGTGTCTACCAATTCCACCATCCGGGCGAGCGCTCCAACGCGTATCGCACGCGTCGGAGCTAGATTACCTAACGGGAATAAAAATGAAAACCGCGGCCGTGAGCCGGCCGCGGTTCGCGGGCGGAAGGTGCTACACAAATAAAGGCGCCAGCACGAGCGTGATGGTGGCGAGCAGCTTGATCAGGACGTGCAGGCTGGGGCCCGCGGTATCCTTAAAAGGGTCGCCGACCGTATCGCCGACGACGGCGGCTTTGTGGGTCTCGGATCCTTTGCCGCCGTATTTGCCCATTTCGACGAACTTTTTCGCGTTATCCCAGGCGCCGCCGCTGTTGTTGAGAAAAGTCGCCATGAGAATACCGGCGATCGTGCCAACCATGAGCAGCGCCGCGACGGCCTCGGCGCCGACGCCAAGGAAGCGGAAGACGATTCCAACCGCGACCGGCATGCCGATCGCCAGGACGCCCGGCGCGACCATCTCCTTGAGCGCGCCCACCGTGACGATGTCGACGCAGCGGCCGTAGTCCGGCTTGGAAGTGCCTTTGAGGATGCCCGGGTTCTCCTTGAACTGGCGCCGCACCTCGTTGATGACGTAATAGGCGGCTTTGCCGACGGCGCGGATCGCGAGCGCGGAGAAGAGAAATACGAGCATCGCGCCGAGCAGCCCGCCGACGAAGACTTCGGGCTTGGCGATGTTAACCGACTCGAGCTTCATACCGTAGTGCGCGACCTCGTCGAGATAGGCGGAGAAGAGCAGGAACGCGGCGAGCGCGGCGGAGCCGATCGCGTAGCCTTTGGTGAGCGCCTTGGTCGTATTGCCGACGGCGTCGAGCCGGTCCGTCTTTCTTCTTACTTCCTCGGGCTGCTGACTCATCTCGACGATGCCGCCGGCGTTGTCGGTGATCGGGCCGAAGGTATCCATAGCGAGAATGTACGCCGCCGTGCCGAGCATACCCATGGTGGCAACCGCCGTGCCGAAAAGCCCCGCGTGCGCCACGCCGCTCATCATCCCTAGATAATACGAGGCCACGATCGCGATCGAGATGACGATCACCGGGATCGCCGTGCATTCGAGACCGACAGCGACGCCGGTGATGATGTTGGTCGCGGGACCCGTCTGCGACGCCTCGGCGATCGATTTCACCGGCCGGTATTTGTACTCGGTGTAATACTGCGTGATGTAGACGAACGCCTGGCTCATCGCGATGCCGATGACCCCGCAGAAGAAAAAGTAAAGCCACGCAGAGGTTGCCTCGGGGTGCGCCGCCGGATCGACAGTGAGCAGCCAGCGCGTCGAGATGAAAAAGCCGACGATGGCGAGAAAGGTCGTCACGTAATAGCCGCGGTTGAGCGCGTGCATCGGGTCGCCCTGCTCGTCGGTCTTGACGACCATGACGCCGACGATGGAGGCGATCAACCCGAAGGCGCGCGCGACGAGCGGAAACAAAATCCCGTTGAGGCCGAAGTAGGGAAACAGACCGACACCCAGGATCATCGCGCCGATATTTTCCGCCGCCGTCGATTCGAAGAGATCGGCTCCGCGGCCGGCGCAGTCGCCGACATTATCGCCGACGAGGTCGGCGATGACCGCGGGGTTGCGCGGGTCGTCCTCGGGAATACCCGCTTCGACTTTGCCGACGAGGTCGGCGCCGACGTCTGCCGCCTTGGTGTAGATACCGCCGCCGAGCTGGGCGAACAGAGCGACGAAGGAAGCGCCGAAGCCGTAGCCTACGATCGTGAACGGAATCTTCTGCGGGTCGTGGCCGAGCGCGTTGAGGAGCGTGTAGAGCCCGCCGACCCCGAGCAGACTCATCGCGACGACAAACAGTCCCGAGACCGCGCCGCCGCGTAGTGCGATTTGCAGTCCTTCGTTCAGGCTCGAGCGGACCGCTGCGGCGGTGCGGATGTTGGAGCGGATCGACACCCACATGCCGATGTACCCGGCGACGACCGAGCAGGCAGCTCCTAGGATGAACGCGAACGTCGTCCAGAACGCCATCTCCAGCGGCGGCACCGGATCCGCAGGGCTCGGCGTGCGGACATAGCCGTAGAGAATAAAGATGAGCGCCGCCAGCACCACGGCGAGCGTCACGATGGTCTTGTTCTGCCGCGCCAGGAACGCTTCAGCGCCCTCCTTGATGGCGTTCGAGATCGCCTGCATCGCCGCCGTGCCGGTGTCTTTGCTCAAGACGTAGCGCGCCAAAAAGACGGCGAACAGGAGTGAGGCAAAGCTAACGAGAATGACGAATGGGATCATCGAGTTTCCTTTCCAGTAATGTCAAGCATCGGTCGGCTCTTCGCGGTCCTTGCGCCAGACGTAAGCGACGCCGATGCTCAGCAGATACAAAAGCAGCATCGGCGCGGCGAGCAGCGTCTGGTTGATGACGTCCGGGGTCGGCGTCAAAATCGCCGCGGCGATGAAAATGAGCACGATAGCATAACGAAACGACCGCCACATCAGACGGTAGTTCAAAATACCCAGCCGGACGAGAAAAAACGTGAAGACCGGCAGCTCGAAGGTGATGCCGAAAGCCAGGATCATCCGGAAAAAAAAACTGAAATACTCCGCGATGCGGATTTCGGGCGAGACTCCGATCGACTGGTATTGCTCGACGAAATAACCGAACGCGACCGGCAGCACGACCCGATAGCAGAAATACGCCCCGACTAAAAAGAAAGCCGTCGCGCAGAAGACGAACGGAATGACCAATTTTTTTTCTTCGCCGAGCAGCCCCGGCGCGAGAAAACGCCAGATCTGGTAAAAAATGACCGGCGAGGCGACGAAGACGCCGCCGACCAACCCCACTTTCATCTCGATGAAAAACGCCTCGGCGACGCCCGTGCCGATGAGACTCTGGCCGGGCTGCAAATTCTGCTTCAGCGGCGCGATCATGAATGCGAAGATCCTGTCCGACGCGACATAGCATATAATAAAGCCGACCGCGACGGCTGCGACCGACTTGATGAGCCGCCAGCGGAGCTCTTCGAGATGCTCCGTGAAGGTCATGTACGGCGTCGCGGCCATCGCGCAGGAAAAACGGTTCCTCTAATACGACAAAAATTATAGCTCACCACGAAGCGCGCGATCGACGATACGCGTGGAGCCGGCAACGGGGCAAAACTGCGCGCGCTGCGGCGGCTTGACACGCGATAACGTAGATAGGCGTTTCGATCGGCTGGCCTAGTTGCAAAAAAAGGGGAAGGATTTTGGAATCCCTTCCCCTTTTCGGTTGCCAAACCAATCAGGCGAATTGAAGCCTTACTTGCTCTTCTTCTCCGCCGACTTGTCAGGAGCCGCTGGTGTTGCCGGAGCCGCCGTCGTCGACGTATCCATCCCGCCTGGGGCCGGAGCCATCGCGCCCGGCTGTCCCGACGTATCAGGTGCCGGCGGCGCCGCTGGCGCTGGAGCCGGTGGAGGCGGAGGCGGTTCTTCTTTCTTTCCGCATCCGGCGAAAGCTAGAGTGAAGATAAAGACGCTCACCATTGACCATGAAGCAACTCGTTTTCCCATCCTTGTTCACCTCCTTTCCACAACTCAAGAGCCTGCTTGCTACGAATTTGTATTACACAAGATCCAAATTCTTGCAAGGGGGTCAGAATTTTACCATGACGTCCGACTCGGACGTCCTTCGACAGGCTCCTCCGGGACTACCGTAGGTTCGGTTTTCGGCAATGAATCCAATGCGGTAGGCGCCGAATCCTTGACCGGCGCCGGGGCCAGCGCGCGCCCCATGGAGACATAAGGAATTTTTGCGACCGGCGAACTCTCGAAAAGCGGCAGAGGATAGCGATCGCGGAGATTGACATCCATCCAGTTGATCCCTTCCGGGACGGCGAAATCCTCTTCTTCTTTGTCTGCGCTCGCCGTTTTCATGAACGAGAGCCATATCGGCAGTGCCGTGCTCGCGCCGGTTTCTTTATCGCCGATCGACCGGTGATCGTCGTAACCGACCCAAACGCCCGCCACGAGGCTCGGGTTATAGCCGATGAACCAGTTGTCGCGATAATCGCTCGTCGTTCCCGTTTTTCCTGCGATATTTTTTCCCAGCTTGGCCGCCGCGCGCGCAGTGCCGCTTTGGACGACGTTTTTGAGCATGTCGGTCATGACATAGGCGATTTCCGGCGAGAGCACCGGTTTGACGCTCGACTCGCTTTCTTCGAGGATGCTGCCGTCGCGATCGGTAACCTTCAGAATGAAGAGCGGCTCGGCGAGCTTGCCGCCGCCGGCGAAAACACCGAAAGCGCGGACCATCTCGAGCAGCGTTACGGAAGGCGAGCCCAGGGCGAGCGAAAGATTTTTTTCGATCGGGGATTCGATGCCGAGTTTGCGCGCCTGCTGGATCGTTCGCTCGACGCCGACGCGCTGCACCAGACGCACCGAGACGCTATTGAGCGAATGCGCCAATGCCGTGCGCAGCGTCACCGGGCCATGGAATTTATTGTCATAATTCTGTGGAGCCCAGACTTTTCCACCGGCTAGGCGGAACGAAAGCGGCCCGTCCTGCACGACCGACAATTCCGACAATCCCGCTTCCAGCGCCGCGGAATAGATGATGGGCTTGAACGAGCTGCCGGGCTGCCGCTTCGCCTGGAGGGCGCGATTGTACTGGCTCGTCGTGAAGTCATAGCCGCCGACGAGGGCGCGCACCATGCCGGTCTCCGGTTCCATTGCGAGCAGCGCGCCTTCGACCTCGCCTTCGCGCGCCGGAGCCTTCGCGCTCGATTTTTTCTTGACGCGCAACCGCACCTCGTCCAGCCCTTGCCGCACCGCTTTCTGCGCCGCGTCCTGTAGATTGGAATCGAGCGTCGTATAGATGCGCAGCCCGCCCTGCAGCAGCGGACGGAATCCGTATTCATCACCTAGAACGCGACGCACGTGCTCGACAAAGTGCGGCGCGATCTGCGAATTGAGCGCCGGAGCGGGGTTCAAGCGGATAGGTGTCTGGAGCGCGTCCTGATAGACGGCGCGCGTGATGTACCCTTCCGCAAGCATGCGGCCGAGCACGTAGCGCTGGCGCTCGCGCGCGGCGAAAAAGTCGCGGTATGGCGAGTTGCGGCTCGGGGAGCGCGGCAGGCCCGCGAGCAGCGCCGCCTCGGCGATATTGATATCGCCGACACTCTTGCCGAAGTAGTCGCGACTCGCCGCCTCGATGCCGTAATTGCCGTGTCCGAAGTAGACCTGATTCAGATAGAGATAGAGGATCTCATCCTTCGTATGATTTTTTTCCACGCGATAGGCGAGGATCGCCTCGCGGACTTTTCGCGAGAACGTCCTCTCCGGCGTAAGAAAAAATCCGCGCACGAGCTGCTGCGTGAGCGTGCTCGCGCCCTCATGTACGCCGCGGCGCCTGAGGTTCTTGAACGACGCGCGCACGATCGCATACACATCGATGCCGCGGTGCACATAGAAGCGCGAGTCTTCCGCTGCGAGCAACGCCTTGACGACGTGCTTCGGAATGCGTTCGAGCGGTACGACGATGCGGCGCTGCAGGTAGAACTCTCCGATCGGCTTTTCGTGCATGTCGTAAACCGTGCTGACGACTGCGGGCTCGTACGTGGACGCGAGATCGAGCCGATCGGGCAGGTCGTGGCCGTAATAATAAAGAATACCGCCGACGGCGACCGCGGCGATGATTAGCGCAGCGCCGATAGTGTACAGAAAAAAACGCATCATGGCGTAATTCACCTCAGCCGCAACAATCTCGGATCGCCGGATTCTACCAAAAGAATCCGAAAAATATAATTGTTTTCTGACGTTCGGATTGCACGAAAATGAAGTTCGTCACCGACTTGTCAAGTCGGAAACCCACAAAAGCTGTGCATAACTTGTTGATAACCGCTCGCGTGCACGTTTCGTAAGGCTGAAAATAGCTTATCGGAACGAATTGCACAAAATCTTCGCAAAGAAAGAATTGTAATTTCAATAACTTGGCAAAATTTCGTGATTATTGTTACCGAAGTATGAAACGCCGTACAGCGACGTTTGAAGGAACCTTCATCCCCGCCGCGGCGCACAAAAACCGTGTCACTTCGCAGAGTTTTCCTTCGACGACAGCACTGCCGAGTCGCGTTGACTCCGTCGCACCCCCGTGATAAAGCCTTTGAAAACTTTGCGGAGGTTTCGTTTGGCTATTCATCAATCGGCGATCAAGCGCCACCGGCAGAGCCTGAAGAAAAGAGCGATCAACAAAGAGGCGCGTGCGAGGCTCCGAACACTGATCAAAAAAGCGCGGCAAGCGTTAGAGAAGAAAGACACCGAACAGATTTCCGCCGGGCTTCGCGAAGTCAGCAGCGCGCTGGGCAAGGCGGTGAGCAAGGGAATCGTGAAAAAAAATACCGCTTCGCGCTGGCTCTCGCGTCTTTCCCGCTCCGCCAGCCGCCCCGCGTAATCCACTCCCGCCGCGGCGCGGCGCTCAAAACAGCTCCACCAGGCGCATGTGCAGGTCGTGCGCCGCCGATTGTACAAGGCGGCTACGAGCCTCGTCCTTTTGTGTCTCGGTGAGCTGCACGTCGGTGAAGCGACGCAAGTCCGGTGACTGGTACCCGAGGGCGCGCGACTCCGGCGAGGTCGTAACGACGGCGGCGCGCGAGCCCGCGTACTGATCGATAAAGCGCGCGCCCTGCGTTCGCCACAAGAGCTCGTCCGGCGCCCTGCGCCGCAGGTTCAGGTCGATAACCAACAGATACTCGTATTGCAGCGCCTCGTCGTGCCGGTTGATGCCCACGACGCGACTATCGAACGTGCGTATAATGCCGCTGAGGATTGCATCGGCATCTTCAAGCCGATCGACGACGCGCAGCAGCCCCTTGCGATTGATCTCCGTCCTGAGCGCCATCGTCATTTCGCGGTCGATGCCGACCTCTTTCGTGCGATTGACAAGCGGATCGACGAACACCGTACGAACGTCGCTAGGAAAGGCTGCGCCGCGGCCGGTGAATTGATAGCCGCAGCCCGCCACGAGCGCGAGTAGGCAAATCTGAATTGCGACATATTTCCGGACGTGAAGCTTCATTTTCGACGAGACGCGGCTCCCGGCCGCTAACGCGAGTCGCTGCATCTCATCCCTCCAGCACGATGTTGACCAGCCGGCGCGGCACTTGGATGACTTTGTGAATGCCCTTGCCGGCGACAAAGCCCTTCACTTTCGGGTCGGCCAGCGCCATGGCTTCCACCGCTTCGCCGCTGGCGTCGGCCGGCACCGTGATCTTGCCCCGCACTTTGCCATTGACCTGGACTACGATCAAGAGTTTTTCTTGCTCCAGAGCCGCGCTCGAATAAGCCGGCCAGCCGACCTCGTCGAGCGGCTGCTTCTGCCCCAACGCGCTCCACAGCTCGCTCGCGACGTGCGGCACGAACGGATAGAGCAGCGTGACGATTGCCACGAGCGCCTCCTTTACGACCGCAGCACGTCCATCGAGTGACTCTTTCTGCGCGGCCGCGATGACGGCGTTCAGCAACTCCATGATGGCGGCGATGGCGGTGTTGAAATGAAAGCGCGTCTCGATATCCTCGGTCACTTTTTTGATCGTACGGTGCACGAGCCGGTTGAGATCCTTCAGATCTGCCGGGAGATCGGACGGCGCTCTCGCCGCCGCCAGCTGCTCCTGATTCTGCACGACGAAGCGCCACAGGCGCGTTAGAAAGCGGAACGCGCCTTCCACGCCCTGCGAGTTCCATTCGAGGTCTTTTTCGGGCGGCGCCGCGAAGAGCGTAAAGAGCCGCGCCGTGTCGGCGCCGTATTGCGCGATCAGGTCCTCGGGGTCGACAATGTTCTTCTTCGACTTGGACATCTTCTCGACCCGGCCTTTGATCGCCGGCCGGCCGCATTTGGGACAGCGCCAGCCTTCCGCCTCGGAGCCGACGAGCTCGCTCGGAAAGAGCCATTCGTGCTCCTCGCAGCGGTAGGTTTCCTTGCTGACCATCCCCTGCGTCAGGAGGTTGGTGAAGGGCTCATCCGCTTTCGTCAGCCCCAGGTCGCGAAGCGCCTTGGTAAAAAACCGCGCATAGAGAAGGTGCAGCACCGCGTGCTCGACGCCGCCGATGTACTGATCGACCGCCATCCAATAATCAGCTTCGGTCGGATCGAACGGCTTCGCGGCATAAGACGGCGACGTAAAACGCAGAAAATACCAGGACGAATCAACAAAAGTATCCATCGTGTCGGTTTCCCGGCGCGCCGCAGCGCCGCAACCCGGACAGGTCGTTTCGACGAACGATTTGCTTTCCGCGAGCGGCGAGCCGCCCTTGCCGGTGAACGGCACATCGCGCGGCAGCGTCACGGGAAGATCCTTCTCCGGTACGGGGACAATGCCGCACTTGTCGCAATAAACGATCGGAATCGGCGTCCCCCAGTAACGCTGGCGCGACACGCCCCAGTCGCGCAGCCGGTAATTAATTTTGGCTTCACCCAGACCGCCCTCGACGAGCCAATCGATGGCGCGCCGCTTCGCTTCTTCGACGTCGAGTCCGTTCAGAAAGCCGGAATTGATCTTGACGCCCTCGCCCGTGTAAGCCTCGCCTGTCCAATCCGCCGGCCGTTGGACGGTCTCGATGATGTCGAGTCCATACCGTTTGGCGAAATCCCAGTCGCGCTGATCCTCTCCCGGCACCGCCATGATCGCGCCGGTGCCGTAGCCTAACAGAACATAATCGGCGATGAACAAAGGTATCGCCACGCCGGTGAACGGATTGGTGACGCTCGAGGAAAGCCTCAGGCCGCGTTTGGGGCGATCTTCGGCCGTTCGCTCCTGCTCCGATTGCTTAGAGACCTCGGCCCGGAAAGCTTCGACCTGAGCCCGCTCGCCGGCATCGGCTACAAGCTTGTCGACGAGCGGATGCTCGGGCGCGAGCACGGCGTATGTCATGCCGAATGCCGTATCTGGACGCGTCGTGAAAATACGGACTTTCAGATCGTCGCGTCCGACGACGGGAAGATCGAACTCCGCGCCTTCGCTGCGTCCGATCCAGTTACGCTGCATCGTGACGACTTTATCGGGCCAGCCGGCGAGCCGGTCGAGATTGTTCAGCAGCTCCTCGGCATAAGCGGTGATGCGGAAAAACCACTGCTCCAGCTCTTTTTGCACCACCACGGAATCGCAGCGCCAGCAGGCGCCCTCGATGACCTGTTCATTGGCGAGCACCGTCAGGCAGGACGGGCACCAGTTGACGAAAGAGCTTTTTTTATACGCGAGGCCGCGCTCGTAAAATTTTAAAAAAATCCACTGGTTCCAGCGATAATAATCCGGCTCGCACGTCGCGATCTCGCGGTCCCAGTCGTACGACAGCCCCATGCGCTTGAGCTGCGTATTCATGTATTGAATATTGTCGCGCGTCCATGCCTCGGGGTGAATGTTGCGCTCGATCGCCGCGTTTTCCGCCGGAAGGCCGAAGGCGTCCCAGCCCATGGGATGGAGGACGTTGAGGCCGCGCATCCGTTTATAGCGCGCGACGACATCGCCGATCGAATAGTTCCGCACGTGGCCCATGTGAATGCGGCCCGAAGGGTACGGAAACATCTCAAGGACGTAATATTTAGGTCGCGCGTCGTCACGGACCGCGCGGAAGCTTTTATTTTCTTCCCAGACGCGCTGCCACTTCTCTTCGACCGTTTGCGGGTAGTATCTGTCGTCCATTGCTCGAAGCGCCGATCAGCTCGCCTTGGGACCGCTCGCGGCGGCGATTTTATCCAGAATGCCGTTGATGAACGTGGAAGAGTCGGCGGCGCCGAAGCGCTTGGCGATCTCGATCGCTTCGTCGATGCTCACGCTCACCGGGATGTCATTACAGCAAAGCAGCTCGTAGCTCGCCAGGCGAAGAATGACAAGATCGACTTTTGAGATGCGATCGAGCTTCCAGTTCTCGGCCGTCTGCTCGATGCGGCGGTCGATCTCCTCACGATGTTCGAGCACGCCGGCGATGAGCCGCCGCGCGAAGTCCTTGGCTTCAGCGCCACCCTCGAAATGGCTCAGGAACAAAGCCAGAGACTTCGCCGAGGCGTCGCCGGTCACTTCGACCTGATACAGCGCCTGCACCGCGAGCTCGCGCCCTTGTCGACGGGGTCCCATAAAAAACAGGCATTGGGGGATGGGAATTGGGGATCGAAAAAACAGATAGGAGACTTGGAATAGTTTCCGACGCCAAAGCCCCAATCCCTAATTCCCAACGCTTAAGTCCTTCTTCAAATTCGCCATCTCGATCGCCGTCAGCGCCGCTTCGAAGCCCTTGTTCTGGGTCTTGTCGCCGGCCCGTTCCATCGCCTGCTCGACGTTGTTGGTCGTAAGCACGCCGAACGAGATCGGCAAGCGGTATTCCAGAGTGAGTCCGCCGAGACCGCGCGTCACCGCGTCGGCGATATAGTCGAAGTGCGGGGTGTCGCCGCGGATGATCGCGCCGAGGCAGATGAGCGCGTCATGCTTGCCCGCCGCCGCTATCTGTTTGGCCGCGAGCGGAATCTCAAACGCGCCCGGCACGCGGATGACGTCGATGTGGTTCTCGTCCGCGCCGTGCGCCTTCAGCGCCTCGAGCGCGCCGTCGAGAAGCCGATCGGTCACAAAATCGTTGAAGCGGCTGACGACGACGGCGAACTTGAGGCCGCTGGCGTCGAGCCGTCCCTGGATCGCTTGCACCATGACGATGAGCGGCTACTTTCCCGGCTTGGACTCGAGCTTCGAAAGAAGATGACCCATCTTCCGCTGCTTGGTGCGGAGGTATTCGATATTCGTCGCCTGCGGTGCGACTTCGATCGGCACGCGCTCGACGACCTTCAGTCCGTAGCCTTCGAGGCCGATGATCTTCCGCGGATTGTTCGTGAGCAGGCGGATTTTTTGCACGCCGAGGTCGCGCAAAATCTGCGCGCCGATGCCGTAGTCACGAAGGTCTTCCTTGAAGCCGAGCTCGAGATTCGCTTCGACCGTGTCGAGGCCCTGGTCCTGCAACGCGTACGCCTTGATCTTGTTGGTCAGCCCGATGCCTCTGCCCTCCTGGTGCATGTAGACCAGCACGCCCTTGCCTTCCTGATCGATCATTCTAAGCGAGCGGCGGATCTGGTCGCCGCAGTCGCAGCGCATCGAGCCGAAAACATCGCCGGTGAGGCATTCCGAGTGCATGCGCACGAGCACCGGCTCGTCTTTGTGAATGTCGTTTTTCACCAGCGCCATATGCTCGTAGGCGTCGGCGGTGTTGCTGTACAGGATCGCCCTGTAGGCGCCGCCGTGAATCGTGGGAAAATCGACCTCGGCGAGGCGCTTAACGAGACACTCGCTTCGGAGCCGGTAAGCGATAAGATCCGCGATCGACGCGATCTTGAGCTTGTGCTTCGCCGCGAAGCGCTCGAGGTACGGCATCAGCGCGACCGAGCCGTCGTCTTCGAGCATCTGGCAGATGACGCCGCCCGGCGCGAAACCGGCGATGCGCGCGAGGTCAACGGCCGCCTCGATGCGCGCCGAGCGCACGAGAACACCGCCGTTGCGGGCCTGCACGGGAAAGATGTAACCAGGGACGGCGAGATCGCTGCGGCGCGTCTCTTTGGCGACAGCGGCGCGAAGCGTGCGCGCGCGGCTTGCGGCGGAAGCGGCCGAAGCGCCGTCGGCGCGAAGCGCGATCGAGGCGCCGAGCGAGCCCACGACCTTCGAACTGCTCTCCTGTAGCATGAGCGGGATACCGAGCTGCTTCATCCGCTCTTCCGGCAGCCCGAGGCAGATGAGACCGCGCGCATGAAGCATCATAAAATTGACGGCTTCCGTCGTGATCGTCTCTGCGGCGGCGCAGAGGAATCCCTCCCCTTCGGCGCTGTCGTCGTCGACGAGGATGATGAGCCGGCCGGCGCGGATCTCTTCGAGTATCTCTTCGATGGGAGAAATAGCCATGCTATATAAGCTTGAGACGCGATCGATGCGGACGAAGTGCAGCTATTCCCGCCGGAGCAGCCGCCGAACGTATTTTCCGATCAGATCGGTCTCGATGTTGACTTTAGCACCTACCCTAAGGTGGCGCAAATTCGTGTGTTTTAACGTAAATGGGATGGCAGCGATGGAAAAACGCCCGCGCCCGCACTCGTTCACCGTGAGGCTGATACCGTCGACGGCAACCGAGCCTTTGGCGACGAGCAGCCGCGAGAGCGGCGGCGAAACTCGGAAACTATAGAACGTATAATCCCCTTTGGTTTCGATTTTCTCCGCGGCGGCGATGCCGTCGATGTGGCCTGTGACGAGATGCCCGCCCAAGCGGTCGCTGAGCTTCATCGGCCTTTCGAGATTCACCGCCGCGCCCTTTTCGAGGCCGCCGAAAGTCGTCCGCTTCAGCGTCTCGGGCGATACGTCGACCTTGAACGCGCCGCGGCTTTTCTGGGTCACCGTTAAACAGGCGCCGTTGACGGCGATGCTCGCGCCGAGCTCCATTTGTTTGACAGAAAGTCCGGTGCGGACGACGAGAACACCCGCGCCGCCGCGCCGCTCCCAGCGCAAGACTTCGCCCACGTCTTCTATGATCCCGGTAAACATTCTAAGCCCAAGCGGATAACATGTCTTTCATTCTTACTTTTGACTTTTAATTACCGAGATATCCCGTCAGCAGAATATCGTCACCGATCCTCTCCACTTCAACGCGCTTAACCGGCCGGCTCTGGCTCATATCCTTGGTCCCGATCTCCGACAGGATCGGAAGCCCGTCGCCGCCGACGATCTTCGGAGCATAGAAGAAGGCTATCTTATCGACAACCTTCGCCGCTAGAGCGAGGCCGGCGGTGATCGCGCCGCCTTCGATCATGACGCTCACCATCTCCCGCTCGGCGATTTTTTTCAGCACGGCGGCGAAGGACATTTCGTCGCGGCGCGAAGGAATGCGCCAGACTTCCGCGCCGAGGCGCTCGAGACGCGCAGCTTTTCGCTGCGGCGCGCCGAGGTTCGCCACAACGATCGTGCTCCCCTGCTCCGTCAGCATGCGCGAGGTAAGCGGAATGCGTAGCCGCGGGTCGAGAACGATGCGCACCGGGTTGCGACCACCGGGAATTCGGCAAGTGAGCTGCGGGTTATCGGCAATCACCGTTCCGACGCCGACGACAACGGCGTCGTAGCGGTTGCGCAGCTCGTGCACGCGCCGCCGCGCTGCTCGCCCGGTAACCCAGCGCGAGCTGCCGTTCGCAGTGGCGGTTTTTCCGTCGAGAGACGCGGCGGCTTTTAATAAGACAAACGGAAGCCCGCGAGTAATATATTTTATGAATGCTTCGTTGAGTTTCCGACACTCGGCTTCCATAACTCCGGAGTGAACCTGCACTCCCGCCTGCCTAAGGCACCTGAAGCCTCGGCCCGAGACGAGCGGGTTGGGGTCCGCCATGCCGGCGACGACGCGTTTGATTTTCGCCGCGATCAGCGCGTCGGCGCAGGGCGGCGTCCGGCCGTAGTGGCTGCAGGGTTCGAGATTGAGATAAAGAGTCGCGCCGCGCGCCTTTCGCCCGGCGCGTTTCAGCGCATCGATCTCGGCGTGATCGCCGCCGGCGCGGCGATGATAGCCGCTGGCGATAACTTTGCCGCTGCGCACCAGAACCGCGCCGACCATGGGATTGGGGCTCGTCCGCCCGGAAGCTTTCTCGGCCAGATGGAGGGCCATGCGCATATATCGAATGTCGGCTTCATCGCTCAAGACGAATGGCTCTCCTGCTTTTTCGGCTTCGGCGGCTTGTTCGACTGGCCCTTGCGCTCCTTCAGCAGCTCTTCGAGCTCGACCATGAACTCGTTGATGTCCTTGAATGAGCGGTAGACGGAAGCGAAGCGGACGTAAGCCACTTCGTCGATGTCGTGGAGCTCCTTCATCGTCGCCTCGCCGATGACGGAGCTTGGAACTTCCTTCTCTGCGCGCTCCTGCAGGCTGCGCTCGATGCGATCGGCGACCGCTTCGATCGTGTTGATGCTGACCGGCCGCTTCTCGCACGCGCGCTTGAGGCCGTTAACGACCTTCAGCCTGTCGTAGCTCTCGCGCCGTCCGTCTTTCTTGACGACGAGCGGCATCGTCTCTTCGACGCGCTCGTACGTCGTGAACCGTCGGCCGCATTTCTCGCACTCGCGCCTCCGCCGGATCATGTTGGCGTCTTTGCTGAGGCGGGAATCGATGACGCGGTTCTCGGCTTCGTGGCAGAAGGGACACTTCATAAAGCGAGTTAGTGGGCAGTGAGTAGTGAGTAGTGCACGATTGGTTGTTTTCCACTCACTACTCGCTGCTCACTTTCCTTGCCGCAGACGGTTGGGATAAATCGGAAAGCTTCTGCACAGCTCGCGGACGTCGTCGCCGACCGAGCGCAGCGCCGCGTCATCGGAGACGTTATTGAGCGCGCGTGCGATGAAGCCGGCGATGGTCTCCATCTCTTTCTCTTTCATACCGCGCGTCGTGACCGCCGGCGTGCCGATGCGGATACCGCTCGTCACGAACGGCGAGCGTGCCTCGAACGGAACCGTGTTGCGGTTGACGGTGATGCGGGCCTTGTCGAGGGTTTCCTGCGCGACCTTGCCGGTCAGCTCGGACTGACGGAAATCCACGAGCATCAAATGGTTATCGGTGCCGCCGGAGATCAGTTTGAAGCCTTGCTTGACGAGCGCGGCGGCGAGCGCCTTCGCATTCCTGACGATTTGGCGCTGGTAATCTTTGAACTCCGGCGAAAGAGCTTCCTTCAGAGCCACCGCCTTTGCGGCGATCACGTGCATGAGCGGCCCGCCCTGGTTGCCGGGGAAGACCGACGAGTTGAGCGTTTTCGCGAACGCTTCGCGGCACATGATCATGCCGCCGCGCGGTCCGCGCAGCGTCTTGTGCGTGGTCGTGGTGACGAACTCGGCGTGCGGCACCGGCGACGGATGAACACCGGCGGCGACTAGGCCCGCGAAGTGCGCGATGTCGACCATGATGACGGCGCCGACTTCGTCGGCCGCCTCGCGAAAAGGACGGAAGTCGATCTCACGCGGATAGGCGCTGTAGCCGACGACGATCATCTTTGGCCGGTGCTGGCGCGCGAGCTCGCGCATGGCGTCGTAATCGATGCGCTCGTCCGAGCGGCGGACGCCGTACGGCACGACCTTGAAGAACTTGCCGGAAAAATTGACCGGACTCCCGTGCGTGAGATGGCCGCCGTGGGTCAGGTCCATGGCGAGAATGGTGTCGCCGGGCTGAAGCTGCGAGAAATACACCGCCATATTCGCCTGCGAGCCGGAATGCGGCTGCACATTGACATGGTCTGCGCCGAAGAGCTCCTTCGCGCGCGCGATCGCGAGATCCTCGACGATGTCGACGAATTCGCAGCCGCCGTAATAGCGCTTGCCCGGGTAGCCTTCGGCGTACTTGTTCGTCATTACCGAGCCTTGCGCCTCGAGCACCGCTTCGCTGACGGCGTTTTCGGACGCGATCAGCTCGAGGTTGTTCTCGAGACGCTCGGTCTCTTTTTCGATGGCGGCGAAAACTTCCGGATCGCTCTTTTGCAGAAACGACATGAAAAATCTTCCTTTACTTTTTATTCTTCTCTTGCAGTCGGGTTCCGAGCTGCCGCTCGACCTCGGCGATCTTGTCGACGCGCCGCTGATGCCGTCCGCCGGCGAACGGGGTCTCCAGCCAAATGCCCAGGATTTTCTCCGCCATCGGTGGCTCGACCACGCCGCCGCCGAGCACGAGCACGTTGGCGTCGTTGTGCTCGCGGCTCATCTGCGCGCCTTTCGGCTCGTGGACGAGCGCCGCGCGGACGCCCGGATACTTGTTTGCGACCATCGACATGCCGATGCCGCTGGTGCATAGGAGAATGCCGCGCTCGGCGCCGCCGCTGGCGACCTTCTCGGCCACGCGCCGCCCGAAGTCGGGATAATCGACGGAATCGCCGCCGTGCGTGCCGACGTCTTCGACGTCTACGCCGCGCGCGCGGAGCTTCTCGATCAGAAAATCTTTGAGCGCCACGCCGCCGTGGTCACAGCCGATGACGATCATCCGAGCGCTCCCTGTGCCGGCCGGGAACATGCCGGACGCTTGCTGGCTTTCAATAAAAGAAAATCGCAGGAGAATGGCGCCCGGCCATTCGTAGCCCCTGCGATCGCCTTTTGTAGGCTGCGGCGGGCGCCCGATGGCGAGCACCTCCGCGGCCGTGAATATCTACTTATGGGCTTCGATGTAGGTGATGACGTCCTGAACAGTCTTGATCTTCTCAGCGTCTTCGTCGGAGATCTCCATCTCGTACTCTTCTTCGAGAGCCATCACTAGTTCGACGATGTCTAAAGAATCGGCGCCTAGATCCTCGATGAACGAGGCATCGGGCGTCACCTCATCTTCGCTGACGCCCAGTTGCTCGCAGACGATCTCTTTAACTCTGGCCTCTACCGATGATGCCATTCGCTCACCTCCTCTGACCTTTCTTTACGCCATCAACAGTCCGCCGTTCACGCCGATCACCTGCCCTGTAATATATCCGGCTGCGGGGCTGGCGAGAAACGACACGACGGCGGCAACCTCAGCGCCGCTGCCGAACCGCCCCAAAGGTATGGACCGCAGAAATTTTTGCTTCAAATCCTCCGGAAGCTTGTCCGTCATATCCGTTTCGATATATCCCGGCGCCACCGCGTTGACGGTGATGCCGCGTGAGCCCAACTCCCGCGCCATCGCGCGGGTAAATCCGATGATGCCCGCCTTCGAAGCAGCATAAACCGATTGACCCGCGTTCCCTGTCTGGCCGACGACCGAGGTAATATTAATGATCCGGCCGTAGCGTTCCCGAAGCATGCCGAGGCAGACGGCCTTGGTGCAGTGGACCGTTCCCTTCAGATTGATGCCAAGAACACGGTCCCAATCTTCCGCTTTGAGGCGCACGAGAAGATTGTCTGAGGTCACCCCGGCGTTGTTGACTACAATATCAATTTTTTTGTGCTGGTCAACGACTTTTTTCACGCCGGAATCGACCTGTCGCTCGTCCGAGACGTCGAAGAGAGCCAGCTCTCCGGAGCCCCCGGACTCGACGATCGCCCTGACCGTCTCCTGGGCCGCGGCTGCATTGGTCGCATAATTAACGACGACATGCGCGCCGAGCTTCGCCAAGTCCAGCGCGATCGCGCGGCCGATCCCGCGGCTCGCGCCGGTGACCAATGCAACCTGACCTTGCAATATCATGGACGATAAGCGCTTATTGCGTTAAGCGCTGACCTTCTTCAAATCGTCGGGCGTCTCTATATTATCCGCCTGGAGCTTTGGGCTGATGCGCTTGATGAGCCCGGTCAAAACTTTTCCGGGTCCGATCTCTAGAACGCGCTCAGGAGCCACAGCTTCGAGGCGCTTTACCGATTCTTCCCAGCGCACCGGGCTCACCGCCTGCCGCGCGAGCAAGTCTTTGACGCGGCTCGCGTCCGTATTGATATCGGCGGTTACATTGGTGATGACGCCGATGGAAAACGGCTTCACCTCAATGTTCGCCAGCACCGCTTTGAGCCCCTCCGCAGCGGGCTGCATGAGTGCGCAATGAAAAGGCGCGCTGACGGGCAGCTCCAGGACGCGCTTCGCGCCGCGCTCGCGCGCAAGCGTCATGGCGCGGGCAACGGCGGCCTTTGCGCCGGCGATAACGATCTGCCCGGCGCCGTTGAGGTTTGCCGCGGAGACTACCTCACCCTGCGCGGCTTCCCCGCAGATCTTTTCGAGGTCTTCAGCCGTAAGCCCGAGTACCACGGCCATCGATCCTTGACCCGCGGGCACGGCCTGCTGCATGAGACGCCCGCGCTCCCGTACTACCCTGACGGCGTCGGCAAACGCAAGCGCGCCGACCGCGACGAGCGCGCTATATTCGCCCAGGCTGTGTCCGGCGACGCAGACCGGCTCGAGACCGTATTCAGCTTGCAGGCTGCGGAGGATGGCGATCGAGAGAGTCAGGATGGCGGGTTGGGTGTTCTCCGTGAGTTTCAGTTCGTCTTCCGGGCCGGCAAAGCATAGTTGCGTAAGCGGCGCGTGCAAGGCCTCCTCGGCTTCGGCGAAGGTCTCGCGCGCCGCCGCGAAGCGCTCGCAAAACTCCTTTCCCATGCCGACATATTGCGAACCCTGCCCGGGAAAAACGAAGGCGAGCTTAGACTTTGCCGCCACCCTTGGTCTCGCTTTCGGCGCCGGCTTTACCAGTGAACTTGGACTTCACCCGCTGCCAGATGCGCTGCGGCTCGGCAGGCGCGATAGCGCCGTCGGTCTGAACGAGCAGCTCCATAATACGGCGGTTGACGTCGTGCGCGACCGCTTCTTTCGCAACGCGGATCGCGTTTCTGATCTCTTTCTCGCCGGAGCCGCCGTGCGCGACGATCGCGATGCCGCTAAGGCCGAGAAGCGGCGCGCCGCCGTATTCGCGGTAGTCCAGGCGGCGATAGGCGCGCATGAGCGGACCGCGGCTCATGAGATAACCCACGCGGCTGAAAGCGGTTTCGTGAAACGCGTCTTTCAACATACGGCCGATGCAGGAGGCGAGCCCTTCCATAGTCTTGAGCGCGACGTTGCCGGTGAAACCGTCGCACACGACGACATCGACGCTGTCGTTGAAGATGTCGCGTCCTTCCACGTAGCCGATGTAATTGAGCGGCGTGCGCGAAAGCTCTTCGCTCGCGGCGCGCGTCAGATCGTTGCCCTTCGATTCTTCCTCGCCGTTGCTGAGCACGCCGACGCGCGGCTTGGACACGCCAAGAATCTGCTCCGAATAGATCGATCCCATGGTCGCGAACTGCACGAGCTGGCGGGGTTTGCAGTCGACGTTGGCCCCGGCATCGATGATCACGGTGCCTTTGCCGGGTGTGGGAATCACGACGGAGATCGCCGGCCGATCGACCTGCGGCAGCTTACCGACGACGAACATTCCGACTGCCATCATCGCGCCGGAGTTGCCGGCGCTGACGACCGCCTGCACCTCGCCGCGATTCATCAAATCGTAGGCAACCGCGAGAGAGGAATCGCGCTTGCGGATCGCGGCGCTCGGCGATTCATCCATGGCGACCGCTTCCGCCGCGTGGGCAATGCGCACCGCGGGCGCAAGCGAGCGATGCTCGAGCTTCGGCTCGATCGCCTCCTTGCGACCGACCAAGACGATCTCAACGCCGAGCTCACGAGCCGCGGACAGCGCCCCGGCGACGATGGCGTCGGGGGCGTGGTCTCCGCCCATGGCGTCAACGGCGATTTTCACCATACGCGGGAAGGATCAGCTCTCTTCGACGGGAAGCGCCTGTCTGCCGCGATAGTAGCCGCAGGCGGCGCACGCGCGATGCGGAAAAACGGCTTCGCCGCACTTGGGGCAACTCGTAAACTGCGGCGGCGTCAGCGCGTCGTGTGAGCGGCGCTTGTTCTTTTTGGTCTTGGAGGTCCTTCGCTTCGGAACCGGCATGTTGGTTTGTATCCCTTCTTTTCTCTCCGCGCGGGCGGAAGGAAAGGCGTATCAAAGGAGGGTTATTGATGCAACTTCATATCGCGGAAAACCGCCATCCGGGGATCGGCATGGGAATCGCCGCAGCGGCATTCGGCTTCGTTTAGGTCGGCGCCGCACCGCGGGCATAGCCCGTGGCATTCCTCGTCGCAGAGCGGACGCGTGGGCAGCGCCAGCAGCGCCTGCTCCCGGATCAGCGGCTCAAGGCTGATCTCCTCGCCGCGATAGAAACTGAGACCCAACTCGTCGGCGTTGAGCTCCTTGTTTTTCGCCGCTGTCGAATCCGGCGCGAGAACGAAATCGAATTCCTTCTCGAGGGGAAAGGAATAGCTTTTCAAACAGCGGCTGCAATGCCCTTCGACCACCGTCTCGACGCGGCCATGAAAGAAGAGGTCCGCGCCTGACCGATAATGTACGAGGTGGACGCGCAAGGGGTCGGGAAAGCTAAAATCCTTGTTCTCGCCGCTAAAAAGACGGTTCAGCTCGTCCGGAGTTTCGGCAAAATCGAGCTCTTTCGGAGTTTCGGTGATTTGGGAGATTAGCAACTTCACGGGCCTATTTATTTCTATAGTGATTGTGGCCCGATTGTCAAGTTAAAGAACGCCCGGGCGCAGCGAAAAGCACGTGAAATTCTGCGTACTTCGGACGATTTTGGCTATCCGGGGGGAAGCGGTTCGAGGGCGAGAATGCGCGCAAGTACGGCAAAGAACTTCTCGTACGGCGCGGCCTCCAAGACCGCCGTGACGTCATAGCGCGCGACGGCGCGGATAACCAGGCGATCAGCACCCGACGGCGCGGCCGTTACTGTAACGCGCATCAGATACTGGTCCGCTTTTACCCCGCTGACCGCGCCGGAAGCCAAGTCGGCACGGTCTACGATAAAATCGAGCTCCTGCAGCGCGGCGATCGCAGCGCGGAGCGCACTACGCATATCCGCGGTGGCGAACATCCGGCTGCGCCTCGCGGCGAGCATCGCGGCGCTCTCGGGCGGCTGTGAGAAATCGTGCAGGTCGGAAGTACAGCCGGATAGCGCGACGAGCGCGAGCGCCAAGCGAGCGATCCGCGGCAGCAAAAATCTAGACCTCATGCGCTTCGACGCCGGCGGCCTTGGCCAGCTTCGCGAAGAACTCAGCGTAGACCGCGGGATCGGTCACGAGCTCGGACTTGGAGTACGTGCCGTCGTGCTCCCAGACAACGCGCTGGAGCGTCACACGCACTACGACCGCGCCGGACGTCGCGGCGGGATGCGTCACAATCGACGCGCGCATCGATTGATCCTTGCTGAACGCCGTTCCCGACCCGATGCCGGTAACCTGCGAGAGCAAGGTCGTGGCCGCGGCCGTCGCGATATCGCCGATATTATAATCCGTGCCTTTCTTCGACGCCGCGAGCACGCCGAGCTCGTCGCTCCTGACATCCACCTTGAAGCCGAGCTCTTTCAGCACCGCCGCGCTCGAGGTGAGAAGCTTCGTCTCGTCGGTCGTGTCGAAGCTGCGGCTCTCGGCGCGCCTGCGCGCGGGATTTTCCTCGGCGAACTGCAGCGACTGCTTCGGGATCTCGCCCGGCATGCAGGCGGAGAGAAGCGCGAGAATGATCGCCGCGAGCCACCGCTGTCGCATCGGCTCGATGATAGCGCGCGGAGTGCGCGCGAAGCAAACCTGGGTGCCGTGCGCCACAAAAACTTGACAAAGAGTCGGCAACCCTTTACATCAATTGATCTTATGGTAGAGGTGCGCGGGCTCACGAAGTACTACGGCGACTTTCGCGCGATCCACGACGTCACGTTCACCGCCGAGCACGGCGAGATTCTCGGTCTGCTCGGGCCGAACGGCGCGGGCAAGACAACGACGATGCGCATTGTGACCGGCTTCATGCCCGCGACCGAGGGCACGGTCTCGGTCGAAGGCTTCGACGTCGTCAAGGAGGCGCGTGAGGCGCGCCGCCGCATCGGCTATCTACCGGAGAACCCGCCGCTCTATCACGACATGACCGTAAGCTCGTATCTCAAGTTCGTCGGCCGCATCAAGGGCGTCGCCAAGAGCGAGCTCGACGACGCGCTCGAGCGCGTGCTCGACAAATGCTTTCTCACCGACGTCGCCGATCGCATCGTGAGCCGCCTCTCGAAAGGCTACCGCCAGCGCGTCGGCCTCGCGGGTGCGCTAATCCACAATCCGCCGGTGCTGATCCTCGACGAGCCGACGATCGGCCTCGACCCCAAGCAGATCATCGAGATCCGCACGCTTATCAAGGAGCTCGCCGGCGACCGCACCGTGATCCTGTCGACGCACATCCTGCCCGAGGTCTCCCAGATCTGCAGCAAGGTCGTCATCATCAACGAGGGGACGGTCGCGGTCGAGAAGAGTCTGAAGGAGCTCGCGCAGGGCGCGAGCCTGGAGGAGGTCTTCCTCCGGTACATCTCGAAGGAGAGCGCGGCGGCGGCGGTGTGAGCTAGCCATTCGTTTCCGCATACCACATAATAAGCCTGAGCGACCGAATTGATTCGATGGCCGAACTTAACTTGAAACCTGAAACCCGAAACTCGAAGCTGTTTTTCTAATGCGCAACATCCTCGCCATCGCCGGCAAAGAACTCCGCTCCCTGTTCGTCTCGCCGATCGCATACGTCGTGCTGACCGGGTTCCTGCTGCTCGGCGGCTGGTTTTTCTTCAACATGCTCTTCCGCTTCAGCTATCTCCTTACCTTGTATACCGGCATCCAGAACGCCGGCGCGGTCCAGGCGCTTAACTTGAACGAATATGTGATCGCGCCGCTGCTCAACGACTTCACGATCGTCCTCGTGATCATGATTCCGCTCATCACGATGCGCGCCTTCGCCGAGGAGAAGCGCTCCGGCACGTACGAGCTACTCCTGACTTCCCCGCTCACGGTCGCCGAGATCGTCCTTGGCAAGCTCCTCGGCCTGCTCGCCTTTGTGGCGATCATGCTAGGCCTCACGGGCATCTACCCGCTGATTTTGATTTTCTATGGCAACCCCGAGTTGGGGCCGATTGCCGCCGGCTATCTGGGGCTTTTCCTCATGGCGTCGGTCTTTGTCTCGATCGGCCTATTCGCTTCGGCGCTCACCGACAACCAGATCATCGCCGCGGTCATCTGCTTCGTCGTGCTCTTGCTCCTCTATATTCTCTCGTGGCCGGCCGAGACCGCCGGCGGCGGCATCGCCGGACTGCTCAAATATCTCTCCGTCGTCGACCACTTCAACGAGATGGTCAAGGGCGTGATCGACACGCGCGACCTCGTCTATTTCCTGACGCTCCTGATCCTGAGCCTTTTCCTCACGCACCGCGCGGTCGAGGCCTCGCGCCAAGCTCAATGAGCAAGCTGCTGCAAATCTCCGGCATCATCGGCGTCGTCCTCATCGCGTTCGGCCTGATCGCGCTCGCCGTCACCGAGAACCCGGTCGATCCCTACGTCGTCACGCACATCATCCTCGGCGTCGTCTGCGTCGTCGCCTATCTCGTCACGCAAGGAAAAAATTTTCTTGCTTCCTTCGGAAAACGTTCGACCAAGTACGGCGTCAATGCCGCCGTCTACACGCTCGTCTTCATCGGCGTGCTTATCGTAGTCAATATTCTCAGCACAAAATACAACTATCGCTGGGATCTGACCGAATCGCAGGTCTACAGCCTTTCGCCGCAGACGGTGAAGCTGCTCGGCGGCTTGAGTCAGGACCTCGTCATCACCGGCTTTTTCGAAAAGGGCGAGAACCCGCGCGCGAGCGACCTCATCAAGAGCTACGCCTACCATTCGCCTAGAGTGAAATTCACCGCCGTCGACCCCGATAGACATCCCGAGCTGGTGAAGCAGTACAAGGTGCAGCAGCTGAACACGCTGCACATCGCCTACGGCAACGAGTCGACCAACATCACCGACCCGACCGAGGAGAGCGTCACCAACGCGATCATCAAGCTCACCAAGGCGACGAAGAAAAACGTGTTGTTCCTGACCGGCCACGGCGAGCCACGGCTCGACGACAAGGAGAGTCCGAACGGCTACGCCGCCGCCAAGGCCGCGCTCGAAAACGAGAACTACCAGGTGAAGGACATCCTGCTCTCGACGCAGCCCAAGGTTCCGGACGACACTTCGCTGCTTATCATCGCCGCGCCGGAGAAGCCGCTCGATCAGCACGAGACCGAGGCGATCGACGCGTATCTGAAAAACGGCGGGCGCATCATGGCGCTCATGCCGACGGCGCCGAACGACGGCGGCTTGAAAGCCTTGCTCAAGAACTGGTCCATCGAGGTCGGCGACGACATCGTCGTCGACCAGCAGATCCGCCTTTTCCAGGGCCCGACGCTCGGCGTAGAGCCTATCGCCGACAGCTACAACGGCGCGCACCCGATCACGCGCGACTTCAAAGAGCGAACGATCTTCCCGTTCGTGCGCTCCGTCCAACCGGTAAAGGGCGGCAGCGCCGAAGCGGCGACGCTCGTCCAGACAAGCGACACGAGCTGGGCCGAGAAGGACGTCGCCGGCGTCTTCAAGCAGGGACGCGCCGCGCTCGGCCCAGACGACAAGAAGGGTCCGATCTCGATCGCCGTCGCGTCGACGGCGAGCTTGAAAAAACTGGGCGGCGACAAGCCGGGCGATGCCAAGGTCGTCGCGGTCGGCACGGCCGCCTTCGCCAACAACCGCTACATCAATATCTTCTTCAACCGCGATTTTTTCCTGAACGCGTCCAACTGGCTCGTCGGCCAGGAGGAGATGATCACGATCCGCTCGCGCTCGATCCGCGCCTCGCGCGTGCAGCTCACCGAACGCGAGAGCGCGGCGATCTTCTACCTGTCCTTCCTTGCGCCCGAACTGCTCCTCCTCGCCGGACTCATCGTCTGGTGGCGGCGGAGATGATGCACCGCAACACGATCGCGCTAGCGGTTCTCCTCGTCGCGCTCGCCGGCTACTACTATTTCTTCGAGCGGGGGAAATCCGACACCAAGCCGAGCGACAGGCTGCTCAACTTCAAACCCGAGGACGCCGCCGGCGTCGCGCTCGATTTTCCCGGGCGCGCGATCGTGCTCCAGAGAGACGCGCAGGGACGCTGGAAATTGGCCGCGCCGCTCCAGGCGCCCGCCGACGAGCAGACGGTCGCCTCGATCGTCTCGATCCTCAGCACGAGCGATATCAAGCGCACGCTCGACAAGAAGCCGTCGCAGGAAGATCTCAAGAACTTCGGTCTCGCGCCGCCGACCGTCAAGGTAACGATCACGCTGAAGAGCGGCCTCACACTCCCCATCCTCAACGTCGGCGCAAAGACGCCGATCGGCGATTCCACCTACGCGCAGCGCGCGAACGATCCGGCGGTCTACTTGACCGACGGCAGTCTCTCGTTCGCTCTGGATCGCCAGCCCGAGGACCTCCGCGACAAAAGCATCCTGCCGCTGCCGCAGGAGCCGATCGCGCGCCTCGAAATCAACGCCGGCGGCAAGCCGCTCGTCCTGACCAAGGACGAGAAGGAGCAGTGGAAGATGGAGGCGCCGATTCAGGCGCCGGCGAACAGCGAAGCCGTGAACCAATACGTCTTCGGCCTCGCCCGCCTCCAGGCGCGGAGCTTCATCGACAACCCGTCGGACCCGCGGAAGTACGGCATGGACAAGCCCGCGGTCAAAGTCACGCTCGGTGGGGCGGGCGGTAAAACGCTCGCGGCGATCGAGGCCAGCAAAAGCGGCAACGCCTGGTTCGTCCGCCGCGACGGCGAGACCACGATCTTCGCGATCGACGAGAATTCTTATAAGTCGCTCGTCAAGCAGCCTGAGGATTTCAAAGCGCAAGAGAAGAAGCCGGAAGAGAAAAATACGGAGGAGAAGAAAGCGGAGAAAAAATAACGGTGCGGCACGCCCGTGCCTCGACTCCGGACTTTCACTCACGCCTCACCGCTCGTGCCTCGCGCCTTATGCCCCCTTGACCCGTTCCCATGGCGAAGGCTATAAACCAGGACGTTCCAAAAAAACGAGATGCGGTGCCTTGAAGCTGAAACACGCTGTGTTTTAAGCTTTATTCGGTATCGTTTACTTTCTCGCGGCAACCCGGGTTGGCCGCGATGACCGAGACGGACTAAGTGGCGGCGAAGAAAAATCCCAGAACAGAAATTCAGATCCAGGACGAATTCAGGAAGAAAAGAAGGCTCTTCCGGCTGCTGGTGGTTGGACTGGTGGCCCTCATGATCCTTTATGGACGCCTCACTTCAGTCGAAGACCAGGCGGCGACGGGCAGTGTTTTCACTTTAGGGTGCGTCATCCTGCTTGCGGCGGCGGCATGGGCGGTCTTCCGCTGCCCGAGCTGCCGCGCGTCCCTGCGGCAAAGTCACTGGCTTCCGTGGCGCCGGACGTTCTATTGCCCGCAATGCGGCGTCAGATTCACGGGCTGAGAACTCCAAAGAAGGCAGAAGGAGTGCTTCGGCAGAGCCTGTCCTGACCCTGTCGAAGGGCCGATTCTAACAAGGGCACGGCACGCCGTGGCCCTACGCTCCGGAAACAGAACCAGTCATAACAACTCACGCCTAATGCTCGCTATGGTATGATGCAGCTGTTGTGAAGAAACGGCTCGATAGACTCAACTTGATTTTGCTTTTAGTTCTTTTACTTTATTTCCTGTTCCGCTTCTTCGAACCGGTCACGATGCATTAGCAAGGACCGATGAGGGCCGATCTCCGCATTCACCCAATAACGATCTTTCTGTTTATTACCGCGGCGCTCTGCGCCTGCTCGCTGTTCGGCGGCGGCTCCGCAAAATACGATTTCATCGGCACGGTCGTCAGCATGAAGGACGACTTTCCGATTCCCGGCGTCAAAGTCACCGCCGCGTGCGAAAACCCGAAGCTCGACGCGAGCGAGACCACGACCAACGTCGACGGCAATTTCCACCTGGAGCGCGCGTTCGCCGGCGACATCGCCCGCTGCGACCTCGCCTTCGAGCATCCGAAGTACAGGAGCAGAGCGCTGCGCGTCGATGCGCGATTGGTGACCAGGGACGGAGCGAGCACGCTGTGGCGGATCAACGTCCGGCTCGAGCCGCGCTGATCACTCCGGCTCACGCCTCGCGCCTCACGACTCACGCCTGACTTAGATGGAATTTCACGAGCAATTTAAGAGCAAGCGCAGAAGCTTCCGGCTGCTGATCGCCGCCCTCGCCATCCTCCTCTTCATCCACTATTTCACCAAGCCGGTCGAGGAATCGCTCGCCGGCGTCGGCAACGTCCTCTTTATCGGCGGCCTGGTCATGATCGCTCTCTATTCGTGGCTCGTCTTCCGCTGCCCCAACTGCCGCAGTTCTCTGCCTCAGACCTTCGCGCTGCCGTGGCGCAAAGAATGCAAATGCCCGGAATGCGGGGAGAGATTGACGATTTAACCGGCGCGCCTCACTTCGCCGCCGCAGGCTTGCCCTTCATCTCCACCACGACGACTTTGAAAGCCTTATCGCCCACATTCTCGGGCAGAAGCTTGGACGCGGCGTCCCATTGAGTCGTGCGGCCTTGATGGTCGAGTCATGCGCCTTCCGATCGGGCATGGCGCCGGTCAGGAACACGACCACGCTCGCCAAATGTGAGTGCATCACCGAGTTTTCGGCGGGCGCATAGCTGACGCAAGCACCCGGACCTGCGCCGTTTTCGAGCTCCACCTTGTAATGTTTCGAGTCGACTTTTGCGGCGTCCTGCGCCAGCGCCGGTGCTGCTGATGCGCCCATCAAAAACACCGCCAGCACGAAGAGCTTTCGTCGCATGATTTCTCTCCCTAAATGGTTGGGGTCGACACAGCGGCGGCCTATGCCGGCGATCAAGCTGAGAAGTCTTAAGCTGTAGAACCCAAGTACCAACGGGCGAAAAATAGGAAGAAAAAAATGTCGGTGTTCTTTTCCCCCACCGCCTGATCGAAAATTTGGATTGGCATTATTTAAAAACTTGATTGATGCTTCCACGTTTCGGTAATTCTCGGAACGTCGAAAGATCGATGAGAACGTCCGATGGGCTAGAGAAGGTGGGAAAGATCGAGCCTGCCGATGTAGCGCATCGTGCAGCCGCGATTAAGCTTGCAGGAGTGTAAAAATCTGCCGGTAGAAAGTGTTGTCAGTGAACATCAGGCAACCCATGTACTCGCAGTCCTCATATTCCATGATGAGGAAAAAACGGTTTGACGGGTCGCCGCGAGATGGACTGATTTCGGTGACAATACCAACCTCGCCCTGAACGTCTCTTATATTCCCCCGTCGCGCCAAATTCATACCGGCGGCCAGTTCGCCACACCGGAACAGGACATAAGAGGATGGGGGCGCAGTTCCATGAACCCGGGGTATACCTTCGGACGGCCTTTGTCCGGGGATGGCTACTCGCGCCGTCCGACCGACCCTCCCGGTGGTGTTTCGCGCGGAGTTTTCCGCCCCCTTGTCCTCGGGGTGTTTTCCTGTACACTGTCGCATGGCAAAAATCTGGTTTGTGAAAGAAGGTACGTTTCCCACGCGCGGCCACAAGCAGGCGGATCGGAGCGTCGCCTGGTGCGTGCGCCACCTCGGCCTCGCGCCGAAGCAGCGGGTGTCGTCAGCGGGCGTGATCGGCGGCGCCGATCTCTCGGGCTTCAAGGCCGAGCACGGCCGCGTGGTCGTGAGCATCGGCCGCGAGGACGAAGAGCCCGCCACCATGGATTGGCCGCAGGGATTTTATCTTCTGGCGATCGATGCCGATACGGCGCGACAGGCGCTCGGCTTCACGCCGGGGTCCGAACCGATTTAGGCTCCCGCCGGGCGTTTCGCGAAAAGAACCGGAATTTTTAGACGAGCGCTCCCGAAATCGGGGGCGGCTGGACACTCAGCGCCGCACGGGAAGCGGAAGCGCCGTCGGCGCGGGGACATCGGGCTCCGCAGCCCAGCGGACTTTACCCGCGGCGATCTCGCGCAGCGCCGTGACGATGTCGCGGTTGTCGCATTTGAGGAGCGGGCTCGCACCCTTCAGGAGCTGCCGCGCCCGTTTGGTGGCGAGGCTGACGAGCTCGAAGCGGCTGGAGACGCCGCCGAGGCAATCTTCGATCGTTATTCTAGCCATGGTCCACAGTACGCCTCGTGTCGCGGGAACACAACGGCAATCTGGTTTATTTTTTAAGCGTTATTTGTCTATTTTTATGGTGTGACGAGAAATCGGTTCGGATTTTTTCCGGTCGCGGATTTTGCCGCCTGGATGATTTTTCGGTGCTTTATCTTGGACGATGTGCGTGCGATGGCCGAGCGAACAGCGGTATTGCGAGATGGTTTCCTCGTTTTCGGGGCTCTCGAGTTCCAAAGGCATGCCGCATTCTTTGCGGTCGATGATCGCGAGACATCTCTTCGTTTGCATGGGTTTTCAACCGCAAATTTTATCGCGCTTTACCATCTCACCCCGCAGCAGCGTTTATATTTCTTGCCGCTACCACAGGGACAAGGATCGGCACGGTTGTTGGGCGGGGCGCTTGCGCTCGGGCCCGTCGATAAAAATGCGAAGGCTGGATGGTCCGAAGGAACGTCGTAACCCAAGGCGGCGTAGCAATTCAGATGATGGGTCGCCTCGGCCCGCGATCCCGCCCTCTGGTCCTTTTTGCTCGCGCTGTCACCCGACCTTGCGTCGAGCACGCGAACCGCTTCATGCAGCACCGCGACGCAGAGCTCTGTCTCATTTTCCCACAGGCTGGAGTTCCGGCGCAGAATGGTTATCGGATTCGTTGGCCCGCCCGCCCCGGTAAAAGGACCGACACCGTCCGCATCGGTTTCAACGTACCCCGTTCCCCGCACCGCGGCCACGAACATCGCCTTATCCAGATCCAATTCGTTCGGCTCTTTCAGCCGGCGATAGGCGGTGTGCACCGACGCGATCAATTTTTCTCGGCGCTCCGATGCGAGCGGATGCATGGTGATTTCTATTTCCCGCCCGTGCATGTCGCGGATCCGCGCGGAGCCGAAGTCAAGTCCGTAAGGGAAACGAACTGCTCGCAATTCGAGGCTGCCAAAGGCGCAGCGATCCGGATCCTTATCAAAGGTTTCGTTCGTGCGCTTTTCCAAAATCAGCACTCGTCCGAACGTCCTTTCATCCAAATCATTCTTAGTTCGGCCATGATAACCACAACGCCGGTGGCGAGGAGCATTGCCGCGGCAAGCTTCGGCCCCAGCGCAGCACTGCTTTGGATGTGCATCGTTATCTCCGGAAAAGCAAAAACGGTCATTCCGAGAACGGTGAGGGTAGCGCCTACCAGCATTTTTCGAGTGACATACATTGAATTTCTCCCTGCTCTTTGATCAATGGGCGGACCGAGGTTTTCCCAAGCGGGGCCCAAATGGTTTCCTTTTTTCAAAAAATCCTTCGCGCAACAGCTCGACAAAAGCCCGACGGGTGATCCGATAGGCATCTTGGCCATTTTCGGAGTATTGAAACGCCAGACCGCTCGCGATGGTCAGGAGCTTCCTGACACCAGCGTCGGCAATCTCGCCACGGGGGCTTGTTTTCCTTCGGTTCAATGAAATTTTTACGGCCGATTGCACGCGCGAGCTAACCTAGAGGATGAACGGGCGGGAGTTTGCCGCGCGGTAGCCGATGATCTGGTGGCGGCGCTCGCCGTGCATCGCCCCCGCCCCGGTATCCGGAGCGGCGCCGCACTTCGGGCAGCGCTTTTCTCGCGCCGCGGCGCCGGCGCGCTCGCGTTCGGTCAAAAGTAATTCGAAAGCGCTCTCACACTTGCGGCATCTGAACGTCCACGTCCCCGTGTCCATGGCCCAGTATGGGCTCTCGACGATCGATAAACAATACTTTGTCGGTAATATAATTAATGGCTCATGATATCGACGGTTTGGCGGCGCAGCGCGGCAAAAAAAGGGGGGCAAACCGACGGTTGCCCCCCTTCTGACTTTTAGCGCTGAGACTTTACCAGCGCTGGCCGCCGTTGCGGCTTCCGCCCTTGCCGTTGCGGCTGCCGCCGCCGTTGTCGCGGCGCTCCATCGGCTTGGCCTCGTTGACAACGAGCGTGCGGCCGTCGAGCTGCGTGCCGTTCAAAGCATCGATCGCGCTCTGCGCCTCCTGGCTCGTGGCCATTTCGACGAAGCCGAAGCCGCGCGATTGGCCGGTGAATTTATCGGCGATCAGGCGCGCGGACGCGACCGTGCCGTGCGGCGCGAAGACTTCCTCGAGCTTTCCTTCGGTCACCGAATAAGGCAGCCCGCCTACGTATAGTTTATTACCCATGTTCTCCTCCTATAAGAGAAACTGTTGATGTCTTTGACCCTGGAAGCTTGAGCTAAATGGAGCAGAACGGGCGTTGTAGCAGGCTCTGGTCGGTTTACCGTTTAGGCGAATTTCGCAAGGGAGAGACAGACGAGGCCTCGTTGCAGTAGATTCCGTTTTCAGGAGGCCTTTTACTGAAGTGGATAAGACATCGTATGGGTTTTCGCGCGCGTTGTCAACCGCCCGGGAAATAATTCGTGATTTATTTTCGCGTGAGCCCCGGCGCGCCGCCGAAAAACTCCATCGACGGCGTAACTGGCGCCGCGCTTTTCTTTCCCGCCCTAGCGCCGCGACGCGCTCTGCCGCGCGCCGTAACGGCGGCGCGTATATGCTCCGCGTCGAGATCGAGCGACTCGCAAAGCGCGACAAACGAGAAGACGCGATGCGACTTGCTGACAAACCAGCGAAGCGCCTCGTCCCTAAGCTCTGGGTGCTGCGCGTCGTCGAGGCACGCAAAGGCATCTTCTAGGACAGCGCAGAGGAGCGCAGTCTCCGGACAATCCAGCGCGCTCTGCCCGGAATCAAAAAACGGCGCCGGCGGGCGCGTCTTGAGCGGCTTCAGCCACGAGTGAGAATGTGCGCGCGCCCCGGCGGCTGCGGCTTTCGGTCGTCTACCGCGACGCCGCTTCATACTCCGCTCCGCGCTTTTGGCCGCGGCCGGCCTCTGCCGCCTGCCGCCAGCGCATCGTCGATGCTCGCCTCGGCGGCGCTCTCGCTCTCGCCGAGAACTTCGGCTATCTCGCGCGCCAGCAGGCGGCGTGCCTTTTCGAGCAGGCCGTCGCCGTTGAAACGGTTGATGCCGGCGATATCTGTAAGCAGCGCTATGAGTTCGGCGAGGTCGAGCGCCGCGCCGGAGGCGAAAAGCCTCGAGTGATCGTGCGCGCGCAGTTTCCCGTTGGCGGCCGGCCGCGGCGGCTGTGCAAGACGATCGAGCACTTCGGAGATCTCGGATTTCGTTACCAGACGCCGCACGCCCGCCACGGGCGCCCGGCCGAACGGTACAAAGAATTCGGGGCCGCCGTCACCAAGCGGAATCAAATGGTGAAACTTGGCGCGCTCGCCGCCGACCACTTTGGTGACGACCGGTCCGATGAGACAAGGACCCTGAAGAGGATAGCTGACTTTAGTTCCCTCGCTGAGCCGCATTTTGAAGTCTCCGTTTTGAAAACACTCGCCCCAAAAGCACAAAAAGGTGGTCGCCCGATGGATGTGCGACCACCTCCGGAATACCCGGCGCTCCAGTAGCGGGACGCTCGCCCGGGACGCCAGTCGCTCAGTATTATAGCAGAAGCCAGTAAATAAGATAGAGCGCGGACCGGCGGCTTATGGGACTGTTTTGCCCCGCTCCGTCGTCAAACCGCTGGTCCGGCGCGTCATCTGAAATTTCCGATGGCCGCAGGGTTATTTAAAAAATAAATGACCGCAGGAATTTCAAGCGAGCCATCTGTGTTTCGGGAATTGCCGAGACATCGAAGGATTAATTGACATTAAGCTACCGGGATTTCCTTCCGTTGGAATGATGGAACACGCGGTTAGTACGGCGACCCGTCCTTGTGTACGAAGTTCCACTTGCCGTCGACCATCAGCGCCTTGACGTCGTCGTCCGGATAGCTGCCTTCGTCGCCCGGAGTCCGGTCGCCGATCTCGAGGTAGACGACATCCTCGTCGGTCTCGTTGATAAGGCAGTGTCCGTTCCCGGTGCCCGCTTGGAACCCGGCTCACATTCCGGGCGCCAGGACCGTGCGCCCTTCGTCGGTATGGAGCGTCGGCCGCCCCTCGACAACGTAGATGAACTCGTCCTGCCGTGTATGCGCGTGGCGCAATGCCGAAGCCGCCTTGGGCGCGAGGCGAGTGAGATTGACGCCGAAATTGCTGAGGCCGAACAGGTCGCCGAGCGGGCGCTTCTCTCTTCCGGCCATGCGCGCGGCGAACGGCTCGGGATACGCCGAGGGCTTCGCGCGCGCCGGCGCGTCGGCCGCACGGATGGCGACGGGTCTTTTTTTCGCGGACATTCAGCCTCCTAAAGCTTGCCGTACTTATCGTTGAATTCTTCCTGCGTCATAGCGAGCAGCATGATGCCTTCGATGAAGCCGACGACGGCGGGTATGAAGGTCCAGAAAAAAATCGCATAGAGAATGCCCCAGCCGATCTGGCCGAGGTAGAACTTGTGGACGCCGAGAACGCCGAGAACGAGCGCGAGCAGGCCAGCGACGAGCTTGCTCTTGCCGTTGGGCGCGATGCCGGCCCAGGCATTCGGCGGCGGGAACTGGCGCACGCCGCAGCGCGGACAGATTTCGGCTTTCGCCTTGATGATCGCACCGCACTCCGAGCAGAACTTCTCGTCGGGGGCTTTGCGCGGCGGTTCCTCCACGATTTCGTCCTATACGCCGGCGCCGTGGGAATCAACGTCGCCGCGGCGGCTTGAAACAATTTCCAAAATACATCGCATCGTGATTGAAAGCGCTTTTAACGGTCTTATACCGCCGATAAGCATCATCGGGATCCTCCCCGTACTTGATTGATCCATCACAGGCAGCAGAGTTAGATTTTGTTACACCAATGATACAGATATATGTTTAGTCGCGCTCTAGAGGTAGTGTCTTGCCCAAGAAGTGCCACAAGAAGGCATGTCCATCAGATTTTACTTGACAGTGGCATAGGCAGTAAGGCAAACTGCCGCAAAAAAATTCTGTCCTTAAGGCGTAGGTGCTCGCTCTCTTAGAGTGCCGATTAGAAGGAGGAGGCTTTGGATGAAGGGTGCAGCTTTATGGGCGGTCTTGTTTGCAATGAGCCTGCTTTATGCGGCACCACGCTCCGAGGCGGCGACGGTCATCGCATGCCTGGCGAAGAACGGTATCGTCAGGCTCGTGGACGACGACACCGAGAATTGTAAGAAAAACGAGACGCAGATCGTGCTCGGCGTCACGGGACCGACGGGGCCCACGGGAGCTCAAGGCCCGACGGGCCCGCAGGGCCCGACAGGATCGCAAGGAGTTCAGGGCGTCACTGGGCCGACCGGCGCGACCGGCGCTCAGGGCGCAACCGGTTCCACTGGTCCGACGGGTGACACGGGCGCGGTAGGCCCGACAGGTCCGACCGGCGCAACTGGAGCTACGGGCGCCACTGGCCCGATAGGGCCGACCGGCGCTACCGGCGCCACCGGTCCAATCGGACCGACGGGACCGGTAGGCGCGACCGGGGCGACTGGACCGACGGGTGCGACAGGTCCCACCGGCGCCACGGGAGCAACAGGAGCAACCGGGCCCGCCGGCGCGACGGGTCCCACAGGTGCCACCGGCGCAACAGGTCCGGCCGGACCAACGGGAGCCACGGGCGCGACGGGCCCCACCGGGCCGACGGGTGACACAGGCGCGACCGGTCCCACGGGTCCGACCGGCGCGACGGGCGCGAACGGTATTAACATGACGCTGCTCACCGGCGGCACCGGCGACAATACTTTACTGCCGGATTCCACGGTCGCTATGTCGCCAGGAAACGGCAGCGGCTCGCCGGTCGGCATTCCGCTTCCGCCGGGAGTTCTCTCGAATCTGCGCGTCGCGCTGAGCGATGCGCCGGGAAGCGGGCAAAGCATGCTGATCATCGTGGTGATCGACGGCAGCGACTCAGACATCACCTGCACGATCGCTGACACGGCCGATACGTGCTCGGACCTGGTGCATATCGAGACGCTGAGCGGCGGCGAAAAGATAACCGTCGAGGCGCTGAGCAGCGACGCGGCCATTGCCACGAAAATCGGCTTCTCGCTCAGCTTCACGCAATAACAAGCCTGCCTTGAAAGCGGGCGGGCGCCGGCAACGGCGTCCGCCCGCTTTCTTTTTGCGTCCGCGGAGCTCTGCGCGCAAGGTTCGCGTTCGTAATCAAAATTTTTCTTGACTCGCTCGGGCGACAGGTTCACCCTGGGTACGGGAGGGCTTTGCTTGATGCGCAAACGAATCGGGAGACGATGGCTTTGTCTGAACCTGATTTCAAACGCTCACAGTCCGTTCCGCTTGACGCGCGCGCTGGCGCGCGAATGGCGCCCGCGCCGCTGGCGCTTCGATAAATAATCCCGCTACCGGTTCTAAAACTTGGGAGTCTTCGATGAAAGAATTGATGCGCTCGTGTGTTCTCGCGTCCGTGCTGCTCGTTGTGCTCGCAGGCGTCGCTTTCGCGCAGTACCAGGCGGCGCCGTACGGATCGCAGCCGTACAGCACGCCTGCGCCCTACGGGCAGCCAAACCCGTACGCGCCGGCGATGCAGCCAGGCGGTCTGATGCCATCTGCCACCTTCGCTGCGCTCGTCGCCGCGTACGAGGAGCACGCGCGCTACTGGAACAGCAAAGGCATGGCTCTGACGCCGCGCGAGCTACCTGCCAGATCTTGGGGCGTGCGGTATTCGCAGCCGAGCCCGGACCGCTTAAGCGTTTTGTTCCTTCCCGAATCCTCGTCGATGCGCGGCGGTGGCGTGGAGTACATTGTGGACTTGAGGACACTCCAGATCGTGGGGCGAAATTTCGAGCGGTAAAGGCGCCTGTCAGACGAGATACGGGTGGGCGTTTTTCTCCATGCGGTAGCCGATGATTTTGTGCCAGCGTTCGCCGGGAGGCGATCCTCTCCCGGCGTCGGGCGCGTGGTCGCACTTGGGGCAGCGCTTCAGCTTGGCCGCGGCTGCGGCGCTTTCACGCTCGTACAATGCTAATTCGAAAACGCTCCCGCAGCTCCGGCATCGGAAGGTCCAAATTTCTGTGTTCATGCTCTCGAATATGCTCCGCGCCGCGGAATACACAAGGTTTTTTGCCGAATCGTAACAAACAGTTCACGGGAACGACACGTTCGAGGCGCGCAGAGCGCTCGGCGTTCCTTTTTTGTCGGAATGTTAGGGTGCGTGATCGGAAATCGCGGAGAAGATGTCGGTCAGCGGCCGAGTTTGCGTCGTCCCTCTTCCAGCACTTCGGCGAAGCGCGCTTCGAGCGCGGCGTTGACGCGCGGGCAGTTAGCGACGACGGCGGCGGCCCAGTCGAGATATTCCTTGCGGCGCGCGACGTCCCACATCGTCGGCGGCGAGTGCGTCACGTCGACGACGTTGGCGATCTTGTCGCCGAGCTTGATCAGCACGGCGTCGGCCGCGAGGCCGTTCGCGTGCTCGACCTGAAGCTGCTTGCGCTCCGCTTTGCGGAGCGATTTGTCGTCGCTGACCGCCTCGACGAGCGCGCGTACGCGCGCGCCGAAGGCGGCCTCGAGCTCGGCAGGCGTCGTCTCGGTATCTTCCAGCGTGTCGTGGAGGACCGCCGCTGCGAGAATCTCGGGATCCGTCACGCCGCCGACTTCGGCCAGGAGCATTGCAACCGCGAGCGGATGGTTGACGTAGGGCGACGCCTCCTCGTCCTTGCGTTTCTGCGTGCGGTGCTTGCGCGCGGCGAAGTCCGCGGCGCGGAGCAGGAGCAGCGGTTCCATCCGCCGGATTGTCGCGGGCGCGGCGGCGATTGTCAAACGCGGCTCGACAGGTCTGCCCCGAGCGAAGTCGAAGGGCTCACCACGAACGGATTGCATCCGTTCGCAAGGAGCGCGTCGCGGCATTCACTTCAATTGTCCTGCGCTTCTTGAGTCTCGCCGCGCGTTCTGTTAGCGTTTTTTTACCGCGCCGTCATGAACTTTCCACCGCATCTCGCGCGCCGCTGGGGCGGCAAGCGCTACCACTCGCTCAACCGCGCGCTTAAGGATACTTTTCACGCGCGCGTTCATAAGATCGGTGTCCGCATGGACTTCACCTGTCCGAACCGCGACGGCGCCGTCGCCGTCGGCGGCTGCATTTACTGCAACAATGCGAGCCACACGCCGCAGGGCTTCCGCGCCGGAACGTCCGTGACCGAGCAGCTCGCGCAGGGCGCGGCGGCGCTCGCGCGCCGTCACCGCGCGGAAAAGTTCATCGCGTATTTCCAGAGCTACTCCAACACCTATGGAGCGCCGGAAAAATTGGCGCGCCTCTACCGCGAGGCGCTCGCTTTTCCCGGCGTCGCCGGGCTCGCCGTCTCGACGCGGCCAGACTGCGTCCCGGACGAGGTGCTCGATCTGCTCGCCGAGCTCGCTCATGGGACTTATCTCTGGCTCGAGATGGGGCTGGAATCGATGCACGACAAGACGCTCCGCTGGGTCAACCGCGGGCACGATCTTAAGGATTTCATCGAAGCGGTTGTGCGCGCTAAAAAGCGCGGGCTCCGCGTCTGCGCGCATCTGATCCTCGGCTTTCCGAGCGAGACGCGCGGCGAGATGCTCGAGACGGCCGGGCTCTTGAACGCCCTCGGGATCGACGGCGTCAAGCTGCACAATCTCCATATTATCCGCGACACGGCCCTCGCGGAGATGTACCTGCGCGAGCCATTTCCGCTGATGTCGCGCTCTGAATACGCCGATCTCGTGGTCGATTTTTTAGAGCGACTTTCGCCGGAGATTCTCATCCACCGCTTGTCGGGCGAGACCTACCGCGCGCTCACGGTCGCGCCCGAGTGGTCGATCGATAAGATCGGCACGCATAACGCGATCCAGCGCGCGCTCGAGGAGCGCGACGCCTGGCAGGGAAGATTATTCGAAAAAGTTTCACGTTTCGACTTTCACGGTTCAAGTTCGACGGAGGCGGCGCAGTGAACGGGAGCATGCGCCTGATCCATTCGGTGCTGCCGGCAACCGTCGACCTTCGCGTGACGATTCCGGAGAGCCATCCATCGGCGCGGAACCTCGGCGCAGAGCGCTCCGGCTCGGGTACGATCGTCGATTCCGACGGTTACATTCTCACCGTGCATTACATCACCGTCGGCGCGCGCTCGATCGTCGTCACCACCGCCGACGGCGAGGAGCTGCCCGGCACGCTGGCCGCCGACGACCAGGAGAGCGGCCTCGCGCTGGTGAAAGTTCCCGGCCGCGATCTGCCCTTCCTCAAGCCCGCGCCGCCGGAAAGCGTTCAGCTTGGCGCACCCGCGCTCATCATCGCGAGCGGCGGGGAAGGCCAGCGGCGTACGAGCGGCGGCTACATCACCTCGTTCGAGGGTTACGACGGCCACTGGGAATACATGCTGGAGAAGAGCATCCGCTTGACCGCGCCCAATCCCGGGATGGGTGGCGGCGCGCTGGTCGATTTCTCCGGCCGGTTGATGGGCGTCGTGTCGCTGAATCTAGGCGAGATCGCGAAGTGCACGCTCGCCATCCCGATCGAGCTTTATCTAAAATACGAATCGGAATTGAAGCAGTACGGGCGCGTGCGCAGCCGGCCGCCGCGGCCGTGGCTCGGCATTTATCCGCAGCACATGGGCGGCCACGTCGTAATCGCGGGCCTAGTCCCAGGCGGGCCGGGCGAGCAGAGCGGCCTGAAAGAGGGCGATATTATCGTGAAGGTGGAGACGCAGGAGATCCGCTCGCGCGCGGAACTCTACCGCGAGCTGTGGAAAAAGCGGCCCGGGGACCGCATCTCACTTAGGATTCTCCGCGAGGAGGAATCGCTCGAGCTCGCGATCGTCGGCGCCGATCGGCGCGCGCGCTACGGACGCTAGTCGTCGGAGCTGACTTTCTGAATTTCGCCCTTGCCGGTTACCTTGACGGACTGGGCGGGCAGGTAGGCGTCGGGCTCATACTTGATCATCGCTTTGTCGGTCCGCTGCAAGTCCTTCAACTTGACCTTCGAGCCGTCCTTCTCGATGTCGGTTTGATCGTCGACGCCGACGACTTCTTCGCGGATTTTGCCTTTGCGCTCGACCTGAAAGGTAATCGTGCGCTGGCCGACGGCGCTGATCACCGCCTCCACCTCGACGTCCTTGGCCTTTGCCTTCTTTTCCTTTTCTTCCTGCGCGAATAGCGAGCCCGCGAATCCCGCGAATAAGAGCGAAAAAACCACGAGCCATTTAGCGGTGTGCATCGGTCCTCCCTTAGCCGTTTCCCGTGTGAAGCGTCAATGGAAAGTAACGAAAGATGAGTAGAGAGTCAAGGCGCGGCGGCGCCCTTGACTATGGGTGGTAGTGCGCGGGAAACTTCATCCGGAACGTCGTGCCTTGGCCGAGCTCGCTCGCGACTTCGATCGTGCCGTGAAGCAGCTCCATCAGCCGCTTGGCGATCGCCAGTCCGAGGCCCACGCCGCCCAAACTCCGCGTCGCCGAGCCCTCGACCTGCCGGAACGGGTCGAAGATGTAGGGGAGCGAATCCTTCGGGATGCCGACGCCGGTGTCGCGCACTTCGACGGAGATTCCCGCGCCGCCGTTGTACGGGGCGGCGGTGACGCGCACCTCGCCGCGGTCGGTGTACTTGACCGCGTTGAAAATGACGTTGCTCAAGATTTCCTTCATTTTCATGCGGTCGCTGCTAAGCGTCGGCAGCTCGCCCTCGATCGTCCAGAAAAGCTCCACCGGTTTGCCGGAGAGGCCGACGCGGATGAAGGCTTCGAGGTCGTTCCAGATCTCCTCGAGGCGGAATTCCTCGGTATGGACGATGTACTGACCGGCCTCGAAGCGCGACAGATCGAGGAGGCTGCTCACGAGGCTCAGCGCCTCGCCGGAATTGCGCAGCGCGGTCTCGAGACATTTGCGCTGGCGCTCGGATAATTCTCCCAGGAAGCCGCGCAGGACGAGGTCAAGGTTGCCGATCACGATGTTGATCGGCGTGCGCATCTCGTGAGTCATCGTCGCCAGCACCTCGGCCTTGAGCCGCGCCGCCTCGGCCAACTCGTCGTGCAGCCGCTTCACCTCGCGAATGAGGCGCGCGTTCTCGAGCATTATCGCGACCGGGCCTGCGATCGCGCCCAGCATGTCAAGTTCCTTGTCGCCGAACGAGCCGGGCTTTTTGCTCACGATCTCGATGACGCCGGTAAGCTCGCCCCGGACTTTGAGCGGCACGCAGGCGATCGCGCGGGTCTTGAAGCCGGTGATCTGGTCGACGCGGGCGGAAAAACGCGACTCGCGGTTGACGTCGGAGACGACCATCGGCAGCCCGGTCTCGGCGACGAAGCCGGCGATCCCCTCGCCGCGCTCGAGCGCGATGTTTTTGAGCTGCTCAGCCTTCTCGCCGAGCACGATGAAAAAGCTGAGATTGCCGCTGGGACGCTCGATCAGCAGAATCGACGAGCCGTCGGCGCCCATGAGGCCGGCGGTAAAGCGCAGCGCGGTCGTGAGGACGTCTTCGAAGGCCATGGACGTCCCCATGAAATCCGCGATGTGGGCCAGAATGCGCACTTCGCTGTCGACGTCCACCGTAGTCTCCCTCTAAGCCTGTCCTTTGCCCAGTTCCTGCGAGCGGCGCGTCGCCTGCAGCACCGCCTCCATCACGGTGCCGCGGAGACGGCCTTTTTCGAGCGCGTAGAGTCCGGCGATCGTCGTACCGCCGGGCGAGGTCACTTCGTCGCGCAGCTCGCCCAGGTGCTTGCCGCTCTCGAGCGCCATGCGTGCGGCGCCGAAGACCGTCTGCAGCGCAAGCTTGAGCGCCACGTCGCGGCTAAGGCCCACCTGCACGCCGCCATCGGCGAGCGATTCGATGAAGAGAAATACGTACGCCGGACCGCTGCCCGACAGGCCCGTGACGGCGTCGAGATATTTTTCTTCGAGCGGAAGGCCCACGCCGAAGCTGTTGAGGATCGCGCCGACCTTTTCGAGATCGGCGGCCTCGGCGCTCGTCCCGCCGGCGTAGCCCGACGCGCCCGCCCCGACGACGCACGGGATGTTCGGCATGACGCGCACCACGCGCGCGCTCTTGGCGAGATTCTTTTCCAGCCGCGCGAGCGGCACGCCCGCCGCTACGGAGACGACGAGCTTCGTCCGGCCGACTTTCTTCGCGATTTCCTTCACGACCGAATCGATCACCTGCGGTTTGACCGCGAGAACCACGATATCGGCGAAGTCGCAGAGTTTGAGGTTGCTGGGCGTCGCTTCGACGCCCAGCTCCGCGGCGAGCGCCTGGCGCAGCGGCTTGCTCACGTCGCTCGCCATGATTTGCTCCGGCCGGGCGAGGCCGGCGCGCACAATGCCGCGCGCGATCGCAGCGCCGATCTTGCCGGCGCCGATGATGCCGATCTTTTCGTTGAGGGTTCGCGCCATCGGTCAGTCTAAAATATTAAGAGTCGGTGGAATTCTCAATACCTTTTTCCGAGCTTTTGGAGCTCGCGCCAGGACTCCCAGTCGTCGGGGCTCGACGCCAGCGCTTCGCGGAACTTCCGTTCGGCTTCCTTCACTCTGCCGACCTTCGCGAGTGCGATGCCGAGCTTGCGGCGGAGCTCGACGTTGGTCCGCTTCAGCCTCAGAGCGCGCGTGTACGCGTCCACCGCCTCCGGCCACGCATCCATCTGTCGGCACGCCTCGGCGAGCGCGATGTAAAGCGCGTCGGACTTTTCGCCCTTGTCCCTGGCGCGCTCGAGCAGCGTCCGCGCCCGGGGCGCGTCGTTTTTCTCCAAAGCCAGGCGGCCCTGCGCGAGCAAGACCTTCTGGTGCTCCGGCGCGAGCTTGCCGGCCTCGGCGAGCCATTTCTCCGCCTCGGCAGCGTCATGCCGGTAGAGGGCGATATTGCCGAGGCCAAGGTACGGCTGATAATCCTTGAGTCCGAGCTGGATCGCTTTCAAGTATACCTGCTGCGCCTCGCTCAGATAAAAGTCGCCGGAGAGCGCGAGGATCGCGCTTACGGTCTGAGGCGATCTCTCGATCGCCGCCATCGCCGCCTTCAGTGCCTCGGGGTTCTTCTCCGCCTCGAGCAGGATATGCGTCTTTAGGACGTAGAAATCGGCGCGGTTCGGCTCGAGCTCGATCGCCTTCTGCACCTCTTCGAGCGCCTTGGCGTGCCAGCTGTTCGCCTCGTGCGCCTGGGCGAGATAAAAATGGCGCAGAGCCTCGGGAATCGGCGCGTCGAGCCATGGCGCCGCGCTCAAGTACGGCGTCATCAGCTTCCTATTGAGTTCGGAGGTCGCCCGGCCGAGGCTCTTCGGCGCGGAAAACTCCAACTGCGCGCCATCGTCGGTGTTGAACGACGCGCCCTCCGCGAACGCGACGGCGCCCTGCCGGCTCATGCGGTAGAAGCCGAGCACGGCGTACGGGTCGCTGAGCCCCAGATCTTCGAAGTCGGATTTGAGAGTCTCGTTTTTCGCGTAGACTTCCTTCAGCTCGGGATAGCGGAACACCTGCTCCTGCATCGTGCCGACCATCAGGAAGTCGCTCTCCTTCATGCCCCACACGGTGACGTACGGAAACGCGTCGGTGAAAGTGTGGAAGACCATTTTAAAATCGTCCGGCGACATCGAATAGTTGTGGAACCATTGGGCGAAGACGCCGTCCGGCGTGAGCTTCGACTTGATCGCCGAATAAAACTCGCGCGTATACAGGTTCGCGATGCCGGCGATCCATGGATTCGACGGTTCGGCCGCAATGACGTCGTATTTTTTAGGAGTGGCGAGAATGTAGTTGCGGCCGTCGGTCGGAATCAGATGGACCTTGGGATTCTCGAGGATCTTGCCGTTCTTGTCGTTGAAGAAGGTCGTCGCCTCGCGCATCGCGGGCTCGATCTCCAGGACCTCGACCTCTTTGATTGGAAATGCCGAGACCGCGCGCGTCGTCATGCCGGTGCCGAGACCGATGACCGCGGCGCGCTCGCCGCCCTTCGGCCGGAGCAGCATCGGAATATATCCGGTCATGAGCTGGCTCAGCGCGTCGCCGTACGAGCCGTCGATCTTTCCGTTCGTGCGAAAGTACTTGTATTCGCTTCCCGCGCTCTGATGGACACTGACGGTGGCCGTCAGTCCCTCCTTATAATAGAGAATGTCGTCTCGGCGCATCTCCTCGGCGCGGAGCGAATCGGTGTGCAGGCTCTCATAGCGATCGCTGTAGACCGTCACACCGCTGGTCATGATGCTCCTGTCCCAGACCGGCGTGCCGGTATAGATGAGCACGATCCCGGCGAGCACGGCGGCGCCGATAGCGACGCGAGGCGTCTTCGACAGGCGCGGGTCGGCGACCATCAGCATCCAGCCGATCAACAGATTCAGCACGACCGCCAGCATGATCGAATTCTGCACGCCGATCAGCGGAATGAAGATGAAGCCGCCGGCGAAGGCGCCGATGATCGCGCCGACGGTGTTCGCAGCGTACGACGTCCCGACGCTGCTGCCGACGCGGTAGACGCTCTGCGTGAAGAGCCGCGCGACCAGTGGGAACGTCATGCCGAGCAGCAGCGTCGGCAGAAACATGACCAGCGCGGCGGTAAACACCTGGATTGCCAGAAAGAGGTTAAACGAATCGCCGAAGCCGAGCATTAAGCGGAGGAAGATGAGCGGCAGTTTGCCGAAGAGCGGGATCGTCGCCAGCGCGCTGAGCCCGACGAGGATCTCGATCACGCCGAACGTCGTCAGGCGAACTTCCCGGTCGCCCATCAGGCGGCCGTAGAGAAAGCCACCGAGCGCCAGGCCGACGAGAAAGGTGACGAGCATCGTCGTGAAGGAATAGATCGAGCTTCCGATGACGAGCGTGAGCGCGCGCGTCCAGGCGTTCTCGTAAACGAGCGCCGCCATGCCCGAGAGGCCGAAGGCGACCAGCAGGATCCATTCGAGCCCCGAACGCTCGGCGGCGATCTCGCCCGAGGGTGCCGCCGCTTCCACTATCGGTGCCGCAGCGGCGACGGCGCCTTTGTCGCGCAGCCGGTCGACCATGAAAATGATCAGTGCGATGGTGAGGTTCAACCCGGCGGCGATGAAAACGGTACGCCTCATGCCGAAGGTCTGAATGAGGTAATAGCCCGAGACCGCGGCGCCGAGGACGGCGCCCAGCGTGTTCATGCCGTAGAGGTCGCCCACGCGCCGTCCGATCTGCGCGTAGCTCCGGACGAAGAAACGGCTCAACACCGGCAGCGTCGCGCCCATCAGCATGGTCGGCAGAACGAGCAGAAAGAACGAGAGGACGAACAGCATGAGGTTGAACACGAAAGGCGCGGACTCGTTCAGATGGTACAGCGGGATGTAAATATGCCGGCCGGCGAGGAACAGCCACGGCACGGCGATGCCGTAGAGGCCGACGCCCGCTTCGAGGATGCCGTAAAGCAAGAAATCGTTCTTGCCGCGGTCGGCGATGCGTCCGAAGACATAGCTGCCGACGGCGAGACCGGCCATGAAAGCCGCGAGCACGGTGGCGATCGCGTATGTGGTATTACCGAAGATCTGCGTCAGCATGCGCGTCCAGACGACCTCGTAGATAAGGCCGGCGGCACCGGAGAGAAAAAAGCAGAGAAACGCTATCGTTAGCAGCGCGCCCTCGCGCGTGCGGCTAAATCCGCTCGGCATATCCATCCTTATAAAGGCCCTCCGGTGAAAGTATCCCGCACTGATATCAGCCCTATACTAAGGTGTAAAGAGAGCTCGAATATAGTCCGCTCGTCTCGCCGGTTGAAGGTAGAGGGCTTGTATCATAAAACGATTAGACGTTTCGGACGGCGTTTCATAGGAGGAAAGATCATGCCCAAGGACATGCGCACGTGGATCGACGAGCTCGACCGCGCCGGCGAGCTCATCCGCATCGCCAAGCCCGTGCACCCGCACACCCAGATGGGCGCCCTGCTCTACCAGTCGCGCGAGAAAGCGCTGCTGTTCGAGAACGTGGCGGGCTTTCCGAAATGGCGCAGCCTGGGCATGGCGCCGGCGAACCTCCGGCACGCGGCGCTCGCCTACGGCACGACCGTCGAAAAGCTTCTTCCGACGGCCGCCGAGCGCGCGCTGTTGCGCCATCCGACCGAATTGGTCCGCACCGGGCCGGTCAAAGATGTCGTTCTGAAAGGCGACCAGGTCGATCTGACGAAGCTGCCGGCCCATGTCGCCGGCAGCGAGGAGACGCCCTACATCGCCGCCGGCCTCATGATCGCGTGCGACCCGGACACCGGGGTGCGCAACGTCGCGTTTCACCGCCTGCAGATCAAAGGTCCGCGCAAGATGGGCGCGCTTATCGTGCCGCGCCACACGCGCGCGATCCTCAACAAGCACGAGGAGCGGAACGAGCCGACGCCGATCGCGATCTTCATCGGCCACCATCCTTTATATTATATGGCGGCGGCGACGACCGGCGCGTTCGAGATGGACGAACTCGAATTGGCCGGCGGCCTCATCGGCGAGCCCGCGCGCGTCGTCAAGTGCGAGACCAACGACCTCGAAGTGCCGTACGACGCCGAGATCGTTCTCGAAGGGCGCATTCTCCCCAACGTGCGCGAGGAGGAAGGGCCGTTCTCCGAGTTCCACGACTACTACGTCGCCGGCATGGGAAAAAATCCCGTCATCGAGGTCGACTGCATCACGATGCGGCGCGATGCGATCTTCAAGGCGATCCAGAACGGCTCGGAGGTCGAGGGCTGCGTCTTCCATAAAGTCCCCTTCGGCGTCGCCGTATACAATCACATCAAGAACATCGGCGGCTACGTCAACCTGCACAATCTTTTGGTGCTTCCGGGTCTGTTCGGCATCGTCGTGCAGATGACGCCGCGCTTCTACGGCGAGGCGAAGCAAGTATTGATGGGCGTGCTGTCAAGCCCGATCCTGCATCCGAAGGTCGCGATCGCCGTCGACGAGGACGTGAATATTTTCAACTATTGGGAAGTGCTGTGGGCGATCAACACGCGCTGCAACCCGTCGGAGGACATCACGGTCATTCCGGGCGTACGCATGCATCCGATGGATCCGACCGGCGACGAGCCGATCCCGCCCGGCGGCCCCTTCTGGCACCGCGTCGGCGGCAAAGTCATCATCGATGCGACCAAGCCGCCGCTCTGCGCCGGCGACGCCGCGCGATTGCCTTACCAGAGATTGAAACCGATGGGCTGGGAGACAGTGAAGCTGGAGGATTTTTTGCCGAAGTGAGGTTTATTACGCCCTCAGTTTTTTGTCTTATTGATCGTGTGTTCTGACTCGGTAACTTCTGCGATACGGCCGTCCTGAAGCCAAATCGCATCGAAGATATTGAACGCCTGCTGAGCCAGCGGCGTGCCGATGACCTCGTCTCGGCTTAGAGCTTTGCCGGCAAGCTTTTCTTGCGCGATCTTCCGGGTCCCGGCGTCGATGACCACCACGCCGAGCCCCGGCTGGTAGACGAGGGAAACTGCTTGCCGCTCGGCATCCTCTCTCCCTTCTGTCCATTTCCAAATGATAAGATCAAAATGCGCGCCGTGTTCGGCAACTTTGCCAAGCGACCAGTGCACATAATAAACGGCCTCTGCGGCATTGTCGCAATAAACATATCCCCAGACGGTCCGGCTATTCGTGCCGCAACAATCGCAGGGACCGAAGTCGTGACTGCCGCTTAGTTCTATTGAGCGTTCTGCCATTATTGTTCTTCGCTCAGATGCTTCAACCCCGCCGCATTCCGCTCCCAATTTCTTCCATCGAACTTCTCGACCACCAATTCCTTCGGCTGCGGGTCGAGGCAGCGGACGTTCACGTCAATGCCGTCGGGATTCGAGCGTGGGATGTAGAACGACTTCACGCCGCAGGTCTTGCAGAATTTGTGCTGCGCGACGCCGGTGTTGAAGGTGTAGGTCGTGAGGCTGTCTTCGCCGCTTAGAAGTTTAAACTTCGACTTCGGCACGATCAGGTGCAGGAAGCCGAATTTCGCGCAGATCGAGCAGTTGCAGTCCTGCGAGATAATTTTCTCCTGCGCTTCGACCTCGAAGCGGACCGCGCCGCAGTGGCAGGAGCCGCGGTAGATCATGGCGCTCAATTCCATCCTATTCGCCGGCGGTATCAAGCCGGCGCTCTTTGCGCATTTTTTGCCGCGGCGCTTTATCACTGCGGCTCTTGTGCGGGCTTTCCAGCTTGAGGAGAAATCGCTTTCTGTCCAAGCCGCCGCCGAAGCCGCAGAGATCGCCGTTTTTACCCATCACGCGGTGGCAGGGAACGACGATGGCCGCGGGATTCCTGCCGGTGCTCGTCCCGGCGGCGCGGATCGCGAGCGGCGCGCCCGCGCGTTCGGCCAGGTCGCTGTAGCTGACGGTTTCTCCGTACGGGATGCGCGCGATCTCGCGCCATACGCTGCGCTGGAAATCGGTGCCGGCCAGGCGCAGCGGCAGCGAGAAGCTTTTTCTCTTTCCGGCGAAATATTCCCGCAGCTGCTTCGCCGCCTCGCGTAGAACGGGGTGTCGCGCGTCGCGCGTCCAGCTGCTGCTCGCGGCCGGGAGTCGATCGCGGCCGGCAAAATAGACGCCGGTCAGAGCGCCGTCGTCAGCGACGAGCGTGAGATCGCCGACCGGGCTTTGAACGATCGAATAGTATTGCATGTCTTTTTGCTTCCTTGCCTCTATACGTTTCATCTCGGCTCCTTTCATCTTCTCAATATAGCCGGGATCGGCGGAATTGCTCGCCATTTTCGGACATGTATATTAAAATAATTTCGCTGTCCGAAAGCGGCGAGCGCTGCCGGCTCGCGCGATGTATGCTCAACGTATGAGACAGGAATCGAAATCGCTTTACAAGGCGCTGCTCTCCCGCGACCGCCGATTCGACGGGCTCTTTTTCGTCGGCGTAGCGTCGACCGGCATCTATTGCCGCCCGATTTGTCCGGCGAAGCCGCCCAAAGAGGTCAACTGCCGCTTTTACAACACCGCGCAGGAGGCGGAGCAGGCGGGATTCCGTCCGTGCCTGCGCTGCCGGCCGGAATTGGCCCCCGGCAGCGCGCCGGTGGACAGCTCGCAGCGCATCGCCCACCTCGTCGTGCAAAAGATCGAAGAAAGCACGGCGGACGAGAAAAGCGCGCTGGAAACCATCGCCGCCGATTTCGAGTTGAGCTCGCGGCAAATTCGCCGCGTTATTCGAAAAGAGCTCGGCGTGGCGCCGATCCAGTTGATTCTCACGCGCCGCCTGCTGCTGGCGAAGCAGCTCCTCACGGAGACGAAGCTTTCGGTCACGGAGATCGCCTTCGCCAGCGGCTTTTCGAGTCTCCGCCGCTTCAACGATGCCTTTACCAACCGTTATGGAATGCCGCCGACGCGCCTGCGCAGAAAGGCCGTCGAAGACGTGAGCACCGTCGACGGCGCGGGCACCTCGACCCTGCAGCTTTCTTATCGTCCGCCCTACGACTGGGCCGGCATACTGGCCTTTCTCAAGGCGCGCGAGATGAAAGGCGTCGAATGGGTGACGGAGGATTTTTACGCCCGCACCGTCCGGCTGGGCGACGCCAAGGGTTGGATCAGAATTACCCAGGGGGAAAAGAAAACCGCGCTGCTGCTGGAATTCACCCACAGTCTGGCGCCCGTGTTGCCGGCTCTCTTGAACCGCGTGCGCAACCTCTTCGATTTGAACGCCCGGCCAGAAATCATCTCCAGACATCTCGCCGGCGACGATGTCTTGAGCCCGCTGGTAAAAGCCAACCCGGGCATGAGGGTGCCGGGCGCATTCAGCGGCTTCGAAATGGGCCTGCGCGCGATTCTCGGACAACAGGTCACCGTTAAATCCGCGACCACCGTTGCCGGCCGCCTCGCCGCGGCGTTCGGCGATCCCATCGTCACGCCGTTCCCGGAGTTGAACCGCCTGACGCCCGCGCCGGAGCGGATCGCCGCGGCGCGCGTCGATCAATTCGCCAGGCTCGGGATCACCGGCGCACGCGGCAAATGCATCATGGGCCTAGCGCAAGCGCAGGCGTCCGGCCGGCTTTCGCTCGACAGCGGCAATCATCACAGTCCCGAAGCCACGATCGAGCGTCTGGTCGAGTTGCCTGGCATCGGCCGCTGGACGGCGCACTACATCGCCATGCGCGCCCTGCGCTGGCCGGACGCCTTTCCCAAGGAGGATATCGCCGTGCGCAATAATCTCGGCGGCGTTACGTCCAAACAGGCGGAAGCGATGTCGCAGGCGTGGCGGCCGTGGCGCAGCTACGCTGTCCTACATATATGGAGACATCCGATGCAGCGGGCCAAGGAAACAAAACCCGCCTGATCGCTGCGCTTATCGCCGCTCCAGCTCCTTCAGCGCCTGGCGCGCGAAAGAAAAGTCGCGGATTTCGTCCAGCGGCCGTTTTTTGTCGCTCAATCTCTCCATCTGAAATTCCAGCTCGGCGTCGGTCATCTGGCCGTCCTTCGTGAGCGCCTTGAGCTCGAGGTCGTAGGAGCGCGCGGCCGCTTCGGCGCTTTGCGGCACCGCGGCCATCATGACGCGGATGGTCTCGTCGCGGTGCTCCTCGATGAAGCGGTTCGCCTTGAACATCGCCCGCAGCGTGCGGCGGAGCACCTGCGGGCTTTCTTTGATGAAGCGGTCGGCGGCGAACAGACCGGATGCCGGATTGCCGATTTCCGGCGGTCCTGAAATCGCTTTGAGACCCATCTTTTGCAGGATGACATCGTGCGGCGGCGAGACCGCGACCGCCTGCACGGCGTTGGTCAACACCGCCTGCGCGCGCAGCGTCGGCTCGCCCACGGCAATCGCCTGCACCGTATTCGGATCCAGCCCTTTCATGCGCATAAGCTCGCTCGCGATAATGTGGTCGCCGGCATTCACGCCGCTGACGCCGACCTTCTTGCCCTTCAAGTCCTGAACGTCCTTGATGACGTCCGGACGGACCATCAGAAAATAGACGCCCTTCTTCAGCACGACAAAGACCGTTTTCATCGGCAGCCCCTGGACGATGCCGCGAAAGGTGCTGAAGAACGAGGTCGTATACGTCACGTCGCCGCCGAGCACGGCGACCGCGCCGAGCCGCGGGTTGATCTGGATCAGCTCGACGTCGAGCCCTTCTTCCTTGAGAAAGCCTTTCCGTTCAGCAACGTAGAAGGTCGTGGCCGTGTTGCTGCGGCTCGAAATCGCGATGCGGATCTTCTGCGTCTGCGCGTGCGCCGCGACGGCCCACAACGCGACGAATAGCACTGTCAAAGCCAGCATGAGTCGGATATTCAGCGCATTCATTTATTTCCCCTGTCTCATTTCACGATAGACAGCGTCGATGAATCCTGCCTTATCGAGCTCGGCGACGAGGCTCGCGTCGACGACGTCGTCGGCGCCGATTTGCGCCACCTTGGGATTGAACTTCGCGAGAAAAGTAATCAGCGCTGCGACGCCTTCCTTCGTCGGATACGGTTTGCGGATGCTCGTCGCATACCCGCGGAGCGCCTTGTACGCGTCCTCGGTCTTGGCGGCATCGTCGAACTTCAAATACTTGCCGAGAACGCGCTTCACTTCCGCGCCGTTGCGCTCCTGCGCGATGAAGGCGATGCCTTCGACGATGCCCTTCACCGCTTTCAGCGCCGTGTCGCGGTGCTTCGCCAGGTAGGCCTTGCTGCTGTCGAGCGACTCGTGCTGGTAGGGAATGCCTAGTTTTCCGAGATAGCCGAGGTCCTTGTAGCCTTCTTTGACCATGAACGTGACGAAACCGGGGTCGACCAGCGTGGCGTCGATGGAGCCCGCGCGCATGCCGGCGACGCGCGTCGTCATCGTGCCGCTCTGCACGAACGTGATGCCATCGCGCTTGGGGTCGATCTTGAAGTGCTCCAGCGCGATCTCGACCGCGGCGTGCGACGAGCTGCCGATGCGACTGACGCCGATTCTCTTTCCCTTGAGGTCGGCGATGTCCTTCACCTGCTTGGTCGAGACCAGGTTGTATTCGAGCGAGTTCACCAGCCCCATGATGATCGTCTCGCCCGAGCCCGACGCGTTCGAGATGATCGCCGGCGCGCCGGCGTTGTCGGCGATGCCGATCTCGCCCGACGCCAAGGCCTGCGACGTCAGCGTGCCGCTCTCGATCAGGATGATCTCCGCGTCGAGGCCATATTTCCTGAAGAACCCTTTCTCACGCGGAATCCACAGAAACGCCGTGCTCGGACTAAGCGCGGAGTAGCTCAACCGGATCTTCTCCTGCGCCGAGACAAGGCGGATGGAACCGGCAAAAAGCGCGACCGCGAGAACGATCAGGGCGGTCGCTCTCAACAGCGTTCTCATGGCTCCCTCCTCGCGCGCTCGTCGCGTCTTCATCTTGGTGCCGGCATTTCGACTTCGAACCGGACAGCGCGGCTTAGTTACAACGTAACCGAATAGATTTCGATACTCGTAAAATTGTCGTCTCTCTCGGTCCAGTCAAAACTTAGATAATAATGGAGATAATCGAGCGCCTGCTCATTCGAGTCGAACAAACCGTGTTCGTTTAACTTGAAAAAGTGATCTCGAAACAGCATCCCTTCAGGGTCGGTCCCGTGCCAGATAGGAATGAACAAGGCGTCGCAGATACAACTAAAATGGTCCGAGCAAAAGTATGCGACGTCGCAGCCGAGAAACAGCGCGCCTTTTGGAGGCAACGCAGGATCTCCAAACTCTTTGCCGAAAATGACCTCGTACTTATTCTGCCCACCACCCAACGCGTTCCAAACACACTCAATATCGTTCGCTGAAGTAACCCAGCCGTCTTCACGTCCAGTGCTCAACTCGATCTTGTTCAGCAGTGCCGTCGCTTCGCTCGCTACGGAAGGCGTGCCCGCTTCGGTAAAGAATTTAGCTTCCTCGTACGACAACGCTCGAAGCGGATCTCGATTAATCCCTCGATAGCGCGGAAAATTTGGCGGAAGTATTGCACGGCTCTTATGTGGAACACCGTAAATCGGCTTCGTCGTATTAGGGTTATTGTCGTATCTTCCGCTTCGAAGCGCCGCGTCGTAGAGCAACTCGAAACGAGTGGCTATCAAATACCCTGATGCCATTACTCACCTAACATCTACGGCTACGGCACGTACATCCCATCGATCAGCCCTGCCGCTTCTTTCGGGAACATGCCGAGATCGACGCCTTCGCGGAGCCATGTTTTCTCGCCTTTGAGCGTCGCGGCGTCGGGCCAGGTGAAATCGGCGGGCAATAAAAACATCTTTGTCCGCGGCCAGGCCGCGGCGATCTCCTCCGGTTTTTCCAGGCCGAAGAACTGCTTCGCGTATTTTTTGAAATGCCCCTCGTCGCTTTGTAAGCCTTTATATGCTTCCGTCCACGCCGCCCGGAGATGCGGAACCATCGCGCCGTTCTCTTTCACCCATGGCTCCAGCGCGGAGAGCCAGATGACCGGCAAGACTTTGACGTTCAGCAACCGCGACAGCTCGTCTCGGAACCCGAGGATCGTCTTATACTTGCCGCCGCTCACGAGGCGCGACACGTGCGCCTCCCAGAGCAGCCCGGCCTCGACATCGCCTTTTTCCAGCACGGCGACGATCGCCGGCGCGCCCAATTTCTTCAGCTGAAAATCTTTCTCGATATTCATGCCGCGCTTGCGCATGATGAAATCGAAAAGATTGTAAAGCGTCGTAACTTCCGCGGTGAGCGCGATGGGCTTGCCCTTCAGGTCTTCGACTTTGTTGTACGGCGAATCGCTTCTGACGACGACATACATGTGGGTCGACTGGTACGGCTGCACGAGACGGATCGGCACGCCGGCTTGATTGGCGCGCAGGCCAGCCTCAGGCGTCATCAGGCCGACCGAAATCGCCTTGATGCCGAGCAGCCGCTGGATCTCCGGCACGCCCGCCCAGCGCGGCTTCATCACGAAGCCGTTCTTTTTATCCAGGCCTTTGTCGAGAATGTACTGCCCGCCGAGGCCGAACAGCCCGTCGTCCGGCAGGCCGATCTCAATCGTCGGCGGTTCGGCGGCGTGAAGATTCACGGCAAGAATACACGTAGCCAACATACCGACAAGTATTTGCATTCCTCTAGCCTCGCGCCTCACGCCTCGCGCCAGTTTTATCATGCATCCTCCTGCCCGATGAGTTTGAGCACGATGTTCAGCAACGTCTTCTTAAAGCCGATGAACTCCGCTTCGTCGGGGTCGCGCGCGCTAGTCGGCAGCGGATTGTCCAGCACCTCGACGATGCGCGCGGGCCGCGCCGAGAAGATCACGATGCGGTCGCCCATGTAGGCGGCTTCTTCGACGTCATGCGTGACGAGCAGCGCGGTTTGATTCAAACGCGCGCAGATATTGAGTGTGTCGCGGCGCAGTTTGCGCGCGGTCAGCTGATCGAGCTTGCTGAACGGCTCGTCCATCAACAAAACCTCGGGCTCGATCGCAAGAGCGCGCGCGAGCCCGACGCGCTGGCGCATGCCGCCGGAGAGAAACAGCGGATACTGCCGGCGGAATTCCGCGAGGCCGACCAGGCCGAGATACTTCTCGAGCCGCGGCTTCCATTCGTCGCGCGGCACGCTCATGCCTCTGAACGCGAACGTCAGGTTGCCCTCGACGCGCTTCCAATTCAATAGACGGGGATCCTGGAATACATAACCGAGTTTCAAGTTTCTGGTTTCGGGTTTCAGGTGCGGATTAGAAAAAACCTCCGTTCCGACAAAATTTAAACTTGAAACCTGAAACTCGATTTTCCCCGCATCGAGTTTCTCCAATCCAGCAATCGCATTCAGCAGCGTCGATTTGCCGCAGCCCGATGGCCCGAGCAGGCACGTGATGCCGTTGTCGCGCGCCTCGAAGGTGACGCCGTCGAGGACGCGCATCTCGGCGCCGTCCTCGCGGACGAACGATTTGAACGCGCGCTCGACGCGGACCGTCGCCATTATCTCCTCCACGCCTCCGCGCGCGGTCGCCAGCGCGTCACGCTGCGCTCGAGCCAGCCGATCAGGCCGAACTCGATGAAGACCATCACGATAAGAAATGCGATCGTCCACGCGAGCACCGCTTTCATCGAGAAGGTGTTGAACCCGCGTACGACTCGGTAGCCGACGCCGTTGCTGAACCCGAACATCTCGACCACGACGACAACTTTCCACGCGAAGCCGAGGCCATACCGGATCGCGGCGAGGATGTGCGAGATCAGCTGCGGCATGATGACGTCTACGATCTTCGACCACGCGCTCGCGTGAAAGACCGCGCTCATGTCGAGCAGCTCCTTGTCGATTGCCTTCGTCCCCTGCCAGATGCTGATCGTGAGCATCGGCAGGATCGACACCGCCACCGCCGCGTAGGCGCTGTGCTCATTGAGGCCGAAGAACATGATCGCGAGCACCGCCCAGATGAGGCCCGGCACCGTGAGACCCAGCACGACCGGCGGCTCGAAGAAGCTCTCGATGGCTTTTACCGTTCCCATGAAAATACCTATCGGGATGCTGAGGACGATCGCGATCGCGAAGGCGACGCCGACGCGCCTGAGCGTCGCGCCCATTTCGATGAGAAGCTCGCCCGACTGTATGATTGCGCCGACCTCGGCGAAGGTCTCGCGCGGATTCGGCACGAGCGTCGGCGGGAAAAACAGGCTCAGCACCCACCAAATGAATATTAGCGTGAAGATCGAGGCGGCGCGCAGCGCGATGTCCGTGAACGTCTCGCGCGCCGGACGGCGCCGGCGTGCCGTCACAGACGCGGCCGTGTCGCCGTCGGCTTCAAGCGGATCGTCGCGCGCGGCGGGCCTGTTGTCGACGGAGTCCATAGGCATTTCTCCGCGGGCGCGCTCATCCTATGCCGCGTTCCAAAAGCTGTCAACGTAACGCGTGCGCACGAAAAGTCCGCGTAGCGGCGGCTCAACCGGCGCCCGCGTTCATTGACTTTCGTGCCGAATATGATAAAGAAAATCCTTCGTTACGCGTCATTTTTGACCATGGTGAGCGGCTGCGAAGCCATGCGAAGCGGCTGCGCCGGCCTGAGATCCGACGCCAACACATAACACGTTTCTGGAGGGACAATGAGCAAGCCCATGGAGAAAGTCTCTGGGGCCCCTCGCGCCGAAGCCATCCGCGACCTGCGCAGCGCGCTCGAATGGCTGAGGGAGCAGGGCGATCTGATCGTCACCGACAAAGAGGTGAACCCGGACCTTGAGATCACCGGCATCCAGAAGCAGCTCGACGGCGGCTGCCCGATACTCTTCAACAACATCAAAGGCAAGCCGCACCATCGCTGCGTCACCAACCTCTTCGGCGACATGAACGTCATCAACAAGATGTTCGGTTGGAAGGACCACGCCGACCGCACGCGAAAGCTCGCCCACGCGCTCACGCATCCGTTGAAGCCGGTAATCATCGATCAGAAAGATGCGCCGGTCCAGGAAGAGGTTTACGAGAAGCCCTCCGACGCCAACGATTTCGTCGTGCCTATCCGCCATACCAATATCGAGCCGGAATTGACCGTCGGCTCGGGCAACCGGCTGATCTCCGGCGAATACTTCGACGGCGGCACGGACCTCGGATACAACCGCATGAACTTCCGCTGGGGCAACGTGGGCACGTTCCAGATTTCTCCCGGCTCGCACATGTGGCAGGTCGTGAGCAAATATTACAAATCGAACAAGCTCGTGCCGATCACGATGAACTTCGGCCTCCCGCCGTCGTGCACGCTGATGGCCGGGGCGGGCTTCGACTACGTCATCCTACCGCAGGGCTGCGACGAGGTCGGCAGTGCCGGCGCCGTGCAGGGCTCGCCGGTGCGATTGGTCAAGGCGCGCACGGTCGACGCGCTCTCCGTAGCCGACGCCGAGGTCGTGCTCGAAGGCTACGTCAATCCGCGCGACCGCCGCTTCGAGACGGCCGAATCGGAAAAGGCCGGCGTCCAGGGCCGCTTCCACTTCCATCCCGAGTGGGCCGGCTACATGGGGAAAGCCTACAAAGCTCCGACCTTTCATGTGACCGCCGTGACCACGCGCAAGCGCGAATCGAAGCCGATCATCTTCCCGCTCGGCGTGCACACGCTCGACGACCACAACATCGACACCACCGTGCGCGAGGCCGCGATGTTCGAGCTCTGCGAGCGCATGCAGCCCGGCATCATCATGGACGTGAACATTCCGTATTGCATGACCGACTGGGGCGGCGCGATCATTCAGGTGAAAAAGCGCAACAAGATCGAAGAGGGCTGGCAGCGGAACTTTATGGCGGCGATCCTCGCGACCTCTCAGGGCTCGCGCCTCGTGATCGCAGTCAGCGAGGACACCGACCCATACGATATGGACGACGTCATGTGGTGTCTCACGACGCGCGTCAATCCGAAGACCGACATCATCAACCCGCTGCCGGGCGGCCGCGGCCAGACCTTCATGCCCGCCGAGCGCATGACCGCCGGCGAACGCGAGTGGACCGCGTCGAACACGATGTTCGAAGGCGGAATGGGCATCGACGCGACGGTGCCGTTCGGGTACGAGAGCGACTTCATGCGGCCGGTTTATCCGGTCGACAAGGTCGATCTCAAGAAATGGTTCAGCGACAAGGACATCCAGAACGCCAAGTCGCGCATGCAGGGCTGGGTGCATTCGCTCGCGCGCACGGGACGATAAACACGGAAGCGCTTGCGGTACCAGCGAGAGGAACAAAAAGGGCAGGGCCGCATCCCCTGCCCTTTTTTTTGAATAGTTTTCACGAACTGCATGGCTGTCGGAGATAAAAATCAGGGCCTCCTCTCCCCCTTTCGCGTTCTCGATCTTACCGACGAGCTTGGATTTCTCTGCGGCAAGATCCTCGGCGACCTGGGCGCCGACGTGATCAAGATCGAGCGGCCCGGTGGCGATCCCGCGCGGCGGTTCGGCCCGTTCTACAAAGATCAGCGCGATCCGGAAAAAAGCCTCTACTGGTTCGGCTTCAACAACAATAAGCGCGGCGTCACCCTCGATCTCGAAAAGAAGGAAGGACAAGATCTTTTTGCCAAGCTCGCGGCGAAAGCCGATTTCGTAATCGAGTCGTTCACGCCGGGCTGGCTCGACAAATTCAACATTGGCTACGGCGCTCTCTCAAAAAATAATCCCAAGCTCGTCTGGACTTCGATCACCCCGTTCGGCCAGACGGGACCGTACGCCAAATTCAGCGCGTCGGACATCGAGATCATGGCGCTTGCCGGCTGCATGTCGCTCACCGGCGATCCCGACCGGCCGCCGCTGCGCGTGACGTTTCCGCAATCCTATTCGTGGACCGGCTCGTACGCCGCCGTCGGCGCGCTGACTGCGCACTATCACCAGCAGCTCACCGGCGAGGGACAGCAGGTCGACGTCTCGGCGCAGGCGACTCTCCTCTGGGCGTTTTCGCACGCGCACGTCTTCTGGGACTTGAACCGCCATATGGAGAAGCGCGCCGGCTCGTTCATGACCGGGCGCAGCATCACCGGCGCGAAGATGCGCGTCTTCTGGCCGTGCAAGGACGGCTATTTGAATTTCATCATCTACGGCGGCGAAGCCGGCCGGCGCACGAACCAGGCGCTGGTCGAGTGGATGGACAGCAAGGGCGTCGCGCCGGATTTCCTGAAGCAGAAAGATTGGAAGACCTTCGACATCGCTAAGGTGACGCAGGAAGAGATCGACCGGATGGAAGCGCCGATCGCAGAATTTTTCAAAGGCGTCACCAAGGCGGAGTTTTTCAAGGAAGTCGTCAAGCGCGAGATGCTCGGCTATCCGGTCGCGAGCGTGAAGGAGATTTTCGAAGACCCGCAGCACGCCGCGCGCGAATTCTGGCGCGAGCTGGAGCATCCAGAGCTGGGCGTCAAAATAACTTATCCCGGCCCGTTCGCGCGCTTCACTAACGGCGCGTGCGATCTCTGGCGCCGTGCGCCGCTCATCGGCGAGCACAACGAAGAAGTGTATTGCGGGGAATTGGGGTTATCGAAGTCGGAGTTGGGTAGACTACGTCGGGAAAAGATTATCTAGCTCGGAAATACCTCCGGGCTTCTGGATTCTGGATTCTGACTCCTGAATTCTTGCTACGGTTATGGATGCTTTAAAAGGAATTAAGGTGATCGAGTTCGCTGCGTTCGCGGCGGGGCCGGTGGTCGGCAAGCATCTTGCCGATCACGGCGCGACCGTCGTGCATATCGAATCCAAGGTGCGCCCCGACGGCTTTCGCGCGCACTATCCGCCGTACAAGGACAACGTCCACGGGCTCAACCGCTCAGGACTGTACGCGCTCTGCAACAACGATAAGCTCGACATCACGCTGAATCTCAAAAAAGCACCCGCAGGGACAGAGCTGGCGAAAAAAATCGCCGCGTGGGCCGACGTCGTGATCGAGAACTTCAGCCCCGGCACCATGGGTCGCCTCGGTCTCGGCTACGAGGAATTGAGCAAGGCGAATCCCGGCCTCATCATGCTGTCGAGCTCGAATCTCGGCCAGAGCGGGCCGCACGCGCACCACGCGGGCTTCGGCTCGCAGCTCTCCTCGCTCGCCGGCTTCACGCACCTGACCGGCTATCCCGGCGGCTCGCCGCAAATTCTTTACGGGCCTTATATCGATTACATCGCCGTCGCGTACGGCGCCGTGGCGATCCTCGCGGCGCTCGATTACCGCAGACGCACCGGCAAGGGCAACTATATCGACGCCGCGCAGTACGAGACGGGGCTGCAATATCTCGCGCCGATTTTATTGGACTACAAAATCAACGGCCGCGTCGCCGAGCGCAACGCCAACCGCAACCCGCACGCGGCGCCGCACGGCGCCTATCCGTGCAAAGGCGACGACCGCTGGTGCGCGATCAGCGTGAGCAATGACTACGAGTGGCAGGCGCTCGTGAAGGCGATGAAAAATCCTTCGTGGGCGAAGAAGTTCGCGACATTCGAGGCGCGCAAGGTGAACGAGGACGAATTGGATCTCCTCGTCGGCGAATGGACGCGCGGCTTCGAGCCGCGGGAGCTGATGGAGACGCTGCAAAAGGCCGGCGTCAAAGCCGGCGTCGTCAACCGCATGTGCGACGTCTACGAGGACCCTCAGTTAAAGCAGCGCCCGCAGTGGGTCGAGCTCGAGCATCCGGAGATCGGCAAAATGCATTACCAGCGCCCGCCGTTTCTTCTGACGAAGACCCCGCCCGGGCCGGCGAAGCGCGACCCGCTCCTCGCCGAGCACAACGAATATTTTTATTGCGAGCTGCTCGGCTTGAGCGAGGAAGAATATAAAAAGCTCGTCGACGAGCAGGTCATCTACTAAATCGTACGCAGACATCACCTTCTATCTTGACTCTCCGCACGGATTCGGCGTAATAGGTGCCGAGTTCGTCGCGTATCCATCGCTTCCACAATCGGAGGAAACTCGCATGGAATGGAAAGAAGCGCTTCCGCTCGTCCAGGACAATCATACCGGCATCGCGGTTTCGATCGACTCGAAAGGCCGCGCGCACGCGACGGTCGTCTCGACCGGCATGCTCGACGGCAAGGTCGGCTTCGCCTCTCGCTCGTGGGCGGTGAAGACGAAAAATATCGAGCGCACCGGCCGCGCCGCGCTCACCGTAATCAAGCTCGATACGCGACGCTACGTCACCGTCGAAGGACCGGCGTCGGTCGAGCCGTGGCAAGACACGCCGGCGCACATCAAGCGGCTGAAAGATCTCTACACGTCGATGGGCCGCGCGCCGAAAAGCGACGAAGAATTCACCAAGCAGATGCGTGAGGAGCAGCGCAATATCATTCTGGTAACGCACGAGCGCTTTTACGGCAGCCTGAAGGCTGGCAAGTAGCGCTAATTCCGGACCGAAAAACGCCCAGAATCCGGGGCATTTTTCGCACGAAGAAATTTTTTTATTGTTGAAGCGCGCGCGGCTGTGCTAAAAGGTCGCGCCATGAGCAAGACACTGAGGCTCGACATGAACGAGCGCGAGCGGCGCATCGTCCGGAATGTCGAGGACTACGGCTGCCATATCGCGTTCATCCGCGAAGCCGCCGGCCTGGCGGGCTTCGCTTATTCGATCGGCCTTTACCAAAACTTTCGCCATCCGGAGATCATTCTCTTCGGGCTGGACACCGAAGTGATGACGCGGACGATCAATCAGCTCGCGCAGCAGATCCGCGGCGGAAAAATGTACGACGCCGGTTTCGATTACCCCGAAGTGCTCGACGGACTCGAATGCCGTTTTCACTACGTGCAGAACCATTGGCAGCTTCTGTTCGCCTCGGTCGCGCGCTGGTTTTACGAAGCCGACGACGTGCCGTTCCTCCAGTGCATGTGGCCCGATCAGCGGAAAAAATATCCCTGGAGCGCTTATTATCGCCCCGATCGGCTGCCGGAGCAGCCGTGGCTCTTCCGCGAAGACGCACGCGATGCGGGCGTGGAGGGCTTCATCCAGGCAACCTACGGCGATGAAGGCATCGACAGCGTGCTCAAAATCTTCGACGAGCGCGCCGCAGGCCAGACGCTCACCTCATCGTGTGCCAAGCATCGCTACGATCGCCTCACATGGCCGTTCGAGCGGCCGTCGCGCATGCGGGTCTTCTCGCATGCCGATCTTCAGCCGGAGAAAATCCTCGCCGTCTTTCACGAGGACGACGGCAGCTGGTTCGTCATGTCGCGCGCGCAGGGCGAGGACGAAACCGCCAGCGAATTGTGCCTCGGCTGTCTCGCCGCCGCCGATCCGTCGCTCGCCGAAGTCGCTGACCTACCGCGCGGCTGGGCCGCGCGCCGGCCGAGTCCCTCCGACACTTGGCGTCGCCGGCCTGGCGACTGATCTCTCCCGGTTGAATTTGCCACGCGCAAGCTGCTAAAAACGGCTTCAGCGAACGTTCGAGGTATTCGCCATGAAGCTCGCGCCCGTCCTCGTCGTCATTCTATTATTCTTCACTGCTTTCCCAGCGCACGCGCTCGAGAACGTCCGCGTCGCCTATCCGTCGATGAACACCTCGGTTTACTGCCTCATCATCGCGCAGAAGGAAGGCTATCTTAAAGAGGAAGGCATCGATGTTCAGATCTTGAGCATTCGCGGCGAGATCGCGATCCGCACCGCGCTCGCGGGCGAGATCGACTTTTTCACCAACGCGGGCAGCGCGCTCGCCGCAGCCGTCAGAAACGTGCCGGTCAAGATCGTCACGGTCTTCCAGGACAAGCCGTCATGGGACCTGATCGCGCTGCCGACGATCAAGTCGATTTCTCAGCTCCGCGGCCAGAACGTTGCGATCATGTCGCCGGAGGGATCGCTCGCCGTCGTCGCGCGCGAGATCTTGAAGAAGAACGGCCTCGACCCGGGGAAGGACGTAAATCTCGTCGTTATGGGCGGCGACGAAGTGCGCTTTCCGGCGCTCAAAGGCAAGGCGATCCAGGCGACGCTGTTCAATACCGGCACGAGCATCGTGGCGCAGCGCGAAGGCTTCACCAAGCTCGCCTCCGCCGGCGACTACGCCAACCTCGTCCAGGGCGGGCTCGCGACGACAGACGAGAAGATCAAGCAAAATCCGGGAAAAATCTTTCGCTTCATCCGCGCGAGCCTCAAAGGCCTGCGCTTCTTCGTCGAGAAGCGCGAGGCGGGAATCAAATACATGATGGATGCGCTGCGCCTCTCGGATCGCGAGACGGCGAACGCCATCTACGACATCGAGTCCAAGCTCGTGCTGCGCGAAGGCGCTAGCCCCGACAAAACGCTCCAAACGATGATCGATGACATGCGCAAGACGACCAAGACTACGCGCGAGATCAAGACGACGGAAATATTCGATTTAACTTTCGTCCGCAAAGCGGCGGAAGATCTGAAGGGCTGGAGACCGTAATTAGCACGAAAGGACCGACATGGGCTTTAACGATTTAAGAGACTTTCTGGACGCGCTCGACGAGCGCGGCATGCTGCGCGTCGTCGAAGGCGCGGATTGGAACCTCGAGATCGGCGCGATCTCGCAGATGATGCAGGAGACCCCCGAGAACCCCGTGCTCTTGTTCGACAAGATCCCCGGCTACCCGAAGGGCTTTCGCGTTCTCACCAATATGCTGAACAGCCCGAAGAAGCAGGCGCTGGCGCTCGGGCTCCAGCATAACCTGCCCGATCTCGAGATCGCGCAGCTCATGAAAGAGCGGCGCAGGGAGACGGCGTCGATTCCCCCGCGCGAAGTTTCCACCGGACCGGTCATGGAAAATCAGGACCGCGGCGACAAGGTCAATATTCTCAAATTTCCAACGGCGAAGTGGCGCACGCTCGAAGGCGGACGCTATATCGGCACTACCACGCTCGTGATCAATCGCGACCCCGACGAGGGCTGGGTCAACATGGGAACGTACCGGCAGATGATCCACGACGAGAAGACCGTCGGCTTCTTCGTCGAGCCGCACCATCACGGCATGATCATCGCGAAGAAATACTGGGCGCGCGGCAAGGCCTGCCCGGTTGTCGCCGTGTACGGCCAACAGGCGGAATTGTTTCTGGCCTCGACGGCGAGTTCGCCATGGGGTAAATCCGAGCTCGACGTCGCCGGCGCGATGGCGGGTCATCCGATCGAGATCGTCAAAGGGCCGCTGACAGGCTTGCCGATCCCCGCTAACGCCGAGATCGCAATCGAAGGCGAGGTCCCGCCTCCCGAGGTCGATTCGCGGCCGGAAGGTCCCTACCGCGAATGGCCGGGCTACTACAGCCAGGAGCCGCACCCGCAGCCGGTGATCCACATCAAGGCAATCTACTACCGCAACGACCCGATTCTAACCGGGCCGCACCAGAACAATCGCAACATCAGCGTCGGCCCCGTCGCCCACGCCGGCATTGCCGTCTGGGAGGCGCTGGAGAAAAGCGCCTTGCCGGGCATCCGCGGCGTCTGGGCGCACGCCAACGGTCTATTCATCGTAATCTCGCTCAAGCAGGCCTTCGCCGGCCATGCCAAGATGGCTCTGCTCAACGCCGTCGGCGCTCGGGGGTCGAACAGCGCCTACCGATATTACGTGGCGGTTGACGAAGACATCGACCCGTCGAACCTGAACGACGTCCTCTGGGCAATGACCACCCGGTGCCTGCCGGAACAGCAGATCGATATCGTTCGGGGCACGGTGAGCACCCGCGTGGACCCGATCATGAGCCCTCAAAAGCGTGATACCTGGGATCTCACCTGCGGCCGCGTCCTCATCGACGCCTGCAAGCCTTTCGAGTGGATGGATCAGTTCGGGAAGCACATGACCTTCACGCCGGAATACGAGAGGCAGGTCCGGGAAAAATGGAGCTTCTTGGTGAAGGACGGCAGGGGAAAACACAAGTAATGGTATCGACATAAAATCATAGCCCCCATATAACGAAATTCTCTAGCCCGCCGTCTTGACAAACGTTTTAGCTGCTGGTACTCTCCGGGTACCTAAACCGCCCCGTATATGTTCCCTCCGGGCGGGGCCTCGCAGCCATGCTATTCGGAAACGAAATTTCGTCGCTGTCGAGATTCGAGCGCAGAGTCGTCGTGGCCCATGCGGTCGTTTTGGGCCTGTTCGTCCTTTTCTTCCCGAGCCGTCTTTTCAACCCGGGAAACCTGCCTGTGCTGGAGCGCCAGGAGCGGCCCACCCCCGAGCTCCTGAAGATCTATTCGATCCTGCGGTCGGGCATGGGCCAGGCGAGCGAGAGCGCCGTATGGGCGGTATCCCGGACCATCATCCAGGAGAGCCGCCGGCACTCCTTCGACCCCCTATTGGTTCTGGCCGTGATCGCGGTCGAGAGCAGCTTCCAGCACACGGCGGAGTCGCCTGACGGGGCTCGTGGGCTGATGCAGATCCAGCCTTACATCGCCGGCGCGCTGTCGGAGCAGCGACGCTCGCTTTACGGCGACAAGCACGCGGTCGGCGCCCCCGACCTCGACAACCCGATCGTCAACATCAAGCTCGGGGTCTTCTATCTGCATTCCTTGTGGACGAACTTCCGCGACATGAAACTCGCTCTCACGGCCTATAATTACGGCCCGGGGAATGTCCAGAACCGCATCGACGAGGAACAGGAAGTCCCGCAGGAGTACGCGTCGAAGGTCCTCTCCACCTACCAGGGGTATCGTCGCACTCTGCACCGCTCCCGCTAAGCGAAGCTTTCCGTTCTCAACTCTCGCTCACGTCCGCGACCTGTGTTAGTAATCGAGCGACTGCGGTGAGAGAGTTTTTGCAAATCGTCCTGAGCGACCCGGCGCTGGCCGACATCTCTCGGCATGCCGCGGAGTCGTTCCCCGAAGAGTGCTGCGGCGTCGTCCTGGACTACGGCGGGCGCGACGAAGTGCGCCGGCTCGAGAATATCCAGAACCGGCTTCACGCGCTTGACCCGGAGACTTATCCGCGGCTCGCGACAATCGCCTACGCGATGGATCCCAAGGAGCTCGAGACGGTACTGGATCGCGCGGCCGTCGCGGGCGGGCGCGTCAAGGCGTTCTATCACTCGCATCCGAACCACGAAGCCTACTTCTCCGCCGAGGACAAGGCGTTCGCGATGCCCTTCGGCGAGCCGACGTTTCCGGACACCGCGCAAATCGTGGTCTCAATCTACGACCGCGTGGTCAAGCGCGTCGCAGCGTACCTTTGGGACGCCGAGCGGCAGGACTTCGTCGAAGCCGCGCTCAGGAACTCCGCCCGATGACGCCGCCGCGCGAGGGCGCCGTCGACGTGCGCGGCCTCACGATTCATTACCTCGAATGGGGCGACCCTGCGGCGGAGCCGCTGCTCCTGATCCACGGCTTTCTCGACCATGCGCGCAGTTGGGAGCGCTTCGTCGCCGCGCTTGAGACTCACGACGCGACGCCGCGGCGCATCATCGCGCCCGACTGTCGCGGGCACGGCGACAGCGCCTGGGTCGGCGCCGGCGGTTATTATCACTTTCCCGACTATATCTGGGACTTGAATACACTCGTCGAAGTTTTGCGGCTCGACCGTTTCGCGCTCGTCGGCCACTCGATGGGCGGCACGATCTCGTTCATTTACAGCGGCACGTTTCCCGCGCGCGTTAAAAAGCTCGTCCTCGTCGAAGGCATCGGGCCGCTGCCGGCCGCGTTCGCCGAGGCTCCGTCCCGCATGGAGCGCTGGATCGCGGAAGTGAAAATGGTGCCGCAGCGGAAAATCGTCGAGTACCCGAGCCTCGAAGCGGCGGCGGAGCGGCTGAGGCGGAAGAATCCGCGCCTCGACGCCGCACATGCGTTGGAGCTTGCGCGCGGCGGCATGCGCCGGCTCGCGAACGGCAACTGGGTGTGGAAGTTCGATCCGCTACATCGCACGGCTGCGCCGCAGCCGTTCTACTCGGCCCAGGCGGTGGAATTTTTCCGGCGCATCGAATGCCCGGTGCTCGTCATCAACGGCGCGGAGAGCCATCACACACCGCGGCCGGATATCGCTGAGCGCCTCGAGGCGATCCGCGACCGGCGCGTCGCGTCGATCGCGGGCGCCGGCCACATGGTGCACCACGACAATCCCGCGCGACTCGCGGAGCTCGTCGCCGGATTTATTCACCGTTGACGCAAAAATGGAAGATTGTTATCTTCCAACTGTGAGCGAGAGAAAGCGACTGTTTTTGAGCGTGGGCGACGAAGTCACGCACCAGAGCTACCAGCAATGGGGGCATGGCCTCGTGGTGGAAGTCATGACTTCATCGGTGCCCGGCGGCACGTGCCTCGCGCGCGTGCGTTGGCAAGACGGACAGGTGCGCACGTTCAATAACGATATGGACAACCAGAGCTGCTGCTATTATTTCGGCGTGCGGCGCTATTGGAATCCGAAGCACGCCGGCGACGCGTTGAAGGCCAAATTTTTCTCTCTCAAAGGATAACCGCAATGAAGAAAATCACAGCCGTGTTTGCCGGCCTGACCGTCGCAATCGCCCTGCTCGCGCCGCTCTGTGTTCGCGCCGCCGATCCTGTCGAAACCGCCGGAGTAGCGGTTGGCGTCACGGCAGGCAACGCCGTCGTCGTGCCCATGAAGATCATCTCTGTCGGCACCGGCCTTATCGCCGGCGCGTTATCTTTCGTTCTTACCGGCGGCAACGCCGATCTCACCCGGCAGATATGGAGCGACGTCACCGAGGGCCCGTGGTACGTATCACCCGCGCTGGCCCGCCGAGCGATCGGCGAGCGTCCCGAGCTGGAAAAGAAAAAGGCCGGGATGGTCGAAGCCACCCCGGCCATGGAAGCGCAGCCGGCGCCCGCCGATTCTCGCAGCGGTCAATAACTACGCCGCGAGATTTTTCTTAAAAAAGTTTACCGTTCTCTGCCACGCGTCTTTCGCCGCGTCCGCGTTGTAGCGCTCGGCGTTCGTGTTGTTGTTGAACGCGTGCTTCGCACCCGGATAAACTTTGATGTCTGCCTGCTTGCCGAACTTGGCGAGCGCCTGCTTGAGCGGCTCGACTCCCGGCATGATGTTCGGATCGTCCTGGGCGTAGTTGCCCATCACGGGACACGGAATGTTCTGCACCTGATCCAGTGGGTCGGGATTTCGGCCGTAGTAGACCACCGCCGCGTTCAAATCCTTGCATTTGGTCGCGAAGTTCAGCGACTGGCCGCCGCCCCAGCAGTAGCCGACGACGCCTACTTTTCCGTTGAGGAAGTTTTGCTTCTTCAAATAAGCGACGGCACTCGTGAGGTCTTCGACCACCATGTTGCCGTTGATCTTCTTGATCGCCTCGATCGCCTCCTCGGGAGTCTTGAACTGATCGCTGCCGCCGATGCGCGACATGAGGTCGACGGCGAGCGCGGCGAACCCTTCCTTCGCGAAGCGCCGGGCGACGTCCTGGATATGCGGCACCAAGCCGCGATTTTCATGAATAACGATAACCGTGCCGAGACTCTTGCCGTCTTTGGGACGCGCGAGATACGCCTTGACCGGTCCGGCGCTTCCGGGAAAGGTCACGTTCTCTGAAGTCAAAGCCGGGTCATTCGGCTGAACGATGTTGCCTTCCGACATCTTTTTTCCTCCTTTCGGTATTCGAATTGAAGCTGATGACAGTTTCCTTATCTGAAAACCACTATTGAATCCAGACGAGACGGCGCGAAAATGATGGCGCCGAGCGCCGCGTTCCGGCAGCCGTCTCCCCTCCCTTTTTACGCGGCGAAGGGAAATTTTTCCGGGTGGTCGCCGCGGCCGGCGACGCTTCCTCCGCGGGAATATTCGTTTTTTGATCCTGCGGCCGTTGGCATATTTCTTGGTTCAATCATGAAATAAACGCACTGCGGCCTCGCTGCAGCGCCTGAACACGAGATAAAAAAAAAAGGAGGCTTATATATGCTTAACTGGGCAGTCACGTTTCTGGTTATCGCGTTGATCGCCGCCGTCCTCGGCTTTACGGGCATCGCCGGCGCCGCCTCGCAGATCGCGTGGATTCTCTTCGTCGTTTTCATCGTGCTGTTCCTGGTCAGCCTGATCGCCGGACGCGGCCGCGGGCCTCTCGTTTGAGGTGAGCGCGCGCACGGGTGGAGTTGAGGAGGAGGTAAGATGAAGCCTGTCACGATTATCGGCATCATTCTAATTGCACTCGCCGTCTTTTCGTTCGCGTATCAAGGGATTCCGTTTAAGACGCGCGAGAAGGTCGTCGATCTCGGACCGATCCAAGCGACGGCGGAGAGGGACAGGAGCATTCCGCTGCCGCCGATCTTCGGTGCTATCGCTCTGATCGGCGGGATCGTTCTCATTTACTCGGGCACGAGACAGCATTAGCGACTCGCGGGAGCCGAACATTCTCCGGCTCCCACTTTTCCGCCACCAACCCACAAACAACCGCACACGCCCCGGAGCCGCGATGGCGGTTCCGGGGCCTGCCTATTTGTACTCCTAAAGTCTGATAGGTTTATTTCAATCAGTAATCCACCCGGATTGACCGACAGCGGCTAGACGCTAACAGTAAAAAAGGAGACGGCGGCTCCTAATTTTACCAAATCTCAGAAAGGAGAATGTGATGAGACAAAGCACAGCGCTTGTTGGTATCTCTTTGTTGGCAGGGGTGATGGCTCTTGCCGGCTGTTCGACGGCTTCCGATTCGGGACGGCGGGGAGGCGCGGCCACGGGCAGCATTCAGAGCGGAGACGCGCCCAGTGCGCCGAGCCGCAGATCGGGTAGCTCCGGCGGTGGCGAAGGCGCCGGCGTCGGTGGCAGCAGCTCTGAGAGCGGCGGCGGACAGAGCGGTGGTGCGTCCGGATCGGGAAGCGGCGCGGGTGGTGGTTCGGCTGGCGACTCCGGCGGTGGCTCCGGCGGCGGATCGGGTGGTGGCTCGGGCGGCGGGGACGGTGGTGGCGGTGGCGGAGGAGGAGGTGGCGGCGGCGGTGGAGGGGGCGGCGACAGCTGATCCCGTGCGCGAAAGGAGAGTGTGATGAAACGAAGCAAAACGCTGACAGGAATTTCTCTGTTGGCTGCAGTGATCGTCCTGGCCGGCTGCGCGACTCACTCCGATTCCAACGGCTCGGGTGGCGCGACGACCGGCAGCGTGCAGAGCGATGACTCGTCCAGTACACCGAGCGGAAAATCCGGCGGTCAGGCCGGCAGAAGTGGATACGGCGCAGGAGGCTCTGGGTACTGATTCGACGCCCAGGTCGGAGTTTCAAAACGGGCGGAAGCATCGGCTTCCGCCCGTTTTCGTCTCATCGAGTTTCGGTAACGATACATGAGCCAAACATTCCGCGCCACAATAGTTATCGATCGTCAATGAAATCCCTGTACCAATTCGGGTTTTTGCCCCATTGGCCGGGTCATGCCGCCAGACTACCCTGTGGGCTGGGGTATTTCCCAATGGAGGCCGCGTGTCAATTCGTACTGTACCGGCAATAGCGCCGCGCAAGCGCCGACATACTGCTCGCCGAGGGCCACAGATCGTCACACTGGGCGATCTCGTCTTTGCCTTGACCGAAGAGACTCGCCGGTACGTAAGCGACGATGAAGAGGTGTACCGCCTCGTCGCCTACATGGTCACGGACATTCTCGCCAGATCGGAAAAGCGTAAAGCAGCGAAACATTGGCACTGACGCTTTAAATGAGGAGGAGCGGATGGTGAGGCGAAAAACGATCGGAGCCGCCGCCGTGCTGTTCGCCGGACTTTTGCTCTCGGAGGACGCCGTGTGGGCCGGACCGCCGACGCAGCAAGTCCGCTCAACCGTCGAAAGCGTTCAAACCACTCTCCTTAAGTCGCACGCGCGTCAGGATTCCGAATCCAAGAAGAAAAAGCACGACACCGCGATCAAACAGATTATCGGACGGCGCTTTAATTTTTCTGAAATGGCGAAGCGCGCGCTCGGCTCATATTGGGAGCACCGTAGCACGCGCGAGCGGAGCGAGTATATAGAACTCTTCACCGACGTCGCCGGCGACGCCTACTTGGACCAAATCGAGCCATTCGCATCGGAAAGAATCCTCTACCTGCGCGAGAACCGCGACGGTGATTACGCCGAAGTCGCAACCAAGGCACTCGGTATCAAAGGCGATGAGCTGGACATGAACTACAAGCTCATGCGTTCGCGCGGCGGCGAATGGAAGGCCTATGACCTCGTCATCGACAATGTCAGCGTGGTCAACAACTACCGAGCGCAATTTGCGCGTATCATGACTCGAGGATCGTTCGGCGATCTGCTCGCGAAGCTGCGCGACGCGCACGCCAATCAGATACTCGCGCGAAAATCGCGGCCCGATCCGACGTTGCTATCAGCGTGGATTTTGGCGCAGGCGGCCCCCAACCGCCCGCGGTGACATAAATCCAGTCCCCTCTCCCGCAAAATCTCTGCACGGGATACAAGTAAAAAGGCCAAGCCGCCTTCTCGCGACGCTTTTGCGCCGCGGCTCACGGCGGGCCAAAACACCGCGAGCTTACTATCATGTCCCAGCGATATTTCGTGCCGGTCACCGCGATGCTCGCCTTCATCTCCTTCTGGCGGGCGGCGGCGATCGTCTCGCCGATCTAGGCTCGTCCGCCTACTAGGTCGGCGGCATCGCCGAGAAAGCGATCGGCAAAACCGCGCCCTGTTCATGCTGACAATCATGCTTTTTTCCTACGCCATGCGCGCGGTATACACCGAGAGCTGCCGTATGTTCGGTGCGCGGCGGTGTCAACCGGGTCGTGCAAGAGGGATGGGCAGCGTCGCCGCGCTCGCTGTCTTCACGATGTCCGAGCGGCGTTTTCGTGAACGGCGGGAAGCACTCCCACGCGACCCGCACGATGAGTTGCAGGAGGCTGAGATCGAGCGCTCCCGGTGCGCGATGCCCGCGGATATTTCCTGCTAGACGCTCCGCGTCAGGCCAGGCAACATTCCGGTCGCGGTGCAAACCCTCGATGATATTGAAGAGCTGCGTTCCGTGCTCGAGTCAACGGACACAAGAAAAACGACGTCGTCGTATTCGCGATCGAACCGCCCGGCGGCAGGACGGGCACCGGCAGCGAACGGTCTCGCATTTTCAGCCGCGCGGTGCACCTCGCGGAGAAGCCGGCAAGCTCGTGCAGTTGCTCGCCGTCGGGCATGACGATCCTTCCGAGGCGGGCCGCGAAGCGGCGGACAAGCTCTCCTCGGCGCGCGGCCTCTCCGCATCGATAGGAGAAGCGGTGGTCGCCGCCACGAAGCAAGTCGCAGCTGCAGAGCGCAACCGCGCGGGTTCCCACTCGGACTCCCCCCCGACTAGAAGCTGCCCGTACACTTCCCAATCCAATCGGCCTGGGCTTGCCTCTATCTTCTGAGGGATTTCCCTCAAGAAATTATGTGTCACCCCGCGCGCTTTAGGAGCACGATCGGGCTCAATCCAGATTTGTTCCTAAGGAGTTCTGTTGTTGTCCCGGGCATGTTCCATCGCACGGCGCGCGCGCAGCGGCATTTTTTTCCTGGCGCTTCTCGCGATTCTCGCGCTTTCTTACCGGCCACCCTTCGCTCAACTGGTGCCGCCGCTCGCGACGCCGCCGCTCGCGCTGCCCGAGATCAGCCGTCCTTCGGCGAACGGCCGGATCGTCTTCGTTCCATCCGGCGGCGATCTCCAGGCCGCGCTCGACGACGCACGACCGGGGGATATCATCACCTTGGAACCGGGCGCAGCATTCGTCGGCAACTTTACGCTTCCACGCAACACCGGCGCCGACTGGATCGTCATTCGGACTGCGGCCCAACAAAGCCTCCCGCCCGCGGGATCACGCATCGCGCCGGCGGACGCGCGGCCTTTGCCTAAGATCGTCACGCCGAACTCCGCCCCGGCGCTTACCGCCGCCGCCGGGGCGCACCATTTTCACCTGGTCGGCCTCGAGATCGAGTCCGCTCAGGCGGCGCGTCCGCTCGAAGCGCTGGTCCGCATTGGGAACGGAGCGGCCGAAAAGCCGACCGACATCATCTTCGATCGCTGTTACATCCACGGCGATGCGGCCGGCGGCGTTTCGCGCGGCCTCGCGCTCGACGGCGAACGCATCACGATCGTCGATTCGTATGTGTCGGACTTCCGCGATGCCCCGGCGTCGTGGGCGGTCTCGGCCGACGGCCGCGGCCCGTTCAAGATCGTCAACAATTATCTCGCCGCGACCGGAGAGAACGTCGTCATCGGAGCGACGGCCGATGTCGTTCCCGCAGATATCGAGATCCGCGGCAACTATTTTCACAAGCCGCTGGACTGGAAGCGCGATGCAGACACAGCGAGGAATTTCCTAACGCTCAATAGCGCCGAGCGCGCGTTGATCGAAAACAACGTCTTTGAAAATAATTGGAGTCAAGAAGCAGCGGGCTTCGCCGTCGTTTTGGCGGCCGGCGAAGACGGCATGGGGTCGACGCTGCAGGATATCACTTTCCGCAAAAACCTCGTGCGCCGAAGCGGCGCGGGCATCGCGGTCATGGGGCAAACGGCGGATTTCCCCGGTCGGCAGACGCGCCGCGTGCTGATTCAGGACAATCTGTTCGAAGATATCGGCGGCGCGATGTGGGGCGGGAGCGGCGTGCTTTTTCAAGTCGTCGGCGTAACCACTGACGTCGTCATCGATCACAATACCGGCCTGCAGAACGGCAAAGCGATCATAACCGACGGAGCGACGCACTCAGGCTTCGTTTACCAAAACAACATCAGTCTCGACAATCAGACTGCCGCCGCGCTCGGCTACGGGGATGCGTGGAGCGCGCGCTTTCCCGGCTACGTCTTCGCGCGCAATGTTCTCACCGGAGGGAGTCCATCGGGCTATCCAACGGAAAATTTCTTCCCCGCTTCGGCCGATACCGTCGGCTTCGTCGATCGCGCCAACGGCGACTACCGCCTTTCGTCGACGAGCCCGTACTACAACGCCGGCACCGACGGCGCGAACATCGGCGCGGATTACGATGCTCTCAAGACAGCTGCGTTCGCCGCGGTCCGCGGCGAGCGCAGCTCCTAAAGACCCGAGCTTCTCCGCCGTCTGCGGACGCGCGCGCCTGTCGCGACAGCACCTCAACGACACGACACGGCGCGCTTGGCGCTTCAAAACTCGCGCGCGTTTCCTAGCGGCCGGCCAGGCCGACTTTCCGGCGCGCTGCGCGCGACTTGACAATCAACACGGGACAAGGCGCGTGGCGGACAACTTTTTCCGCCACGTTGCCGATCAGCAGACGTTTGATGCCGGTCCGGCCGTGTGTCGCGAGAACGATTAAGTTGACGCGCCGCTCCGCGGCCGTATCGAGGATCGCGTCCAGCGGGTCTCCACTCTTGATGATGTATCTAACCTTTGTCAGCGCCGTCACCCAATCATGCGCGAACTGCTTGAGCAGCACCGCCGAGTGCTCCTCGGTTGCGGTAACGATCTTCGCGCGTTTCATGGGCTGGCTTCGGTAGAGACCCAACAGGGCCGGATCGGCCTGTCCGATCGAGCTCATGTAGAGCTCGTCGAACGGATTATCGATTGCGTGCAGGACGTACAGCGCTGCCTTGCTTGCCGCCGCAACTTTTACCGCCAGCTTCAGGCCGTCGAGAGAGAACCTCGAAAGATCGACGGGGCAAAGAATTCGCTTAAAGTCCAACGCCATGGCCACCTCCTCAACAAGTAATTCGGACCAAATTTATACCGCAATAACTGCTTTGCAAAGCGGGCCGGATTGTAACATGTGTGGGGATTAATCCTGATTTGACCGGTGGGATGCCATTCGCGATCATAATTTGGAGGGCGCATGAAGCCGATCGTAGGAATTTTCATCCATCGCCGCGACGCCGAAGCCGCCGTCAAAGCTCTTCGGAGCCAAGGAATAGCCGAGCGCGACATTCACCTACTTTTCCCGGGCAGGCCGGAAGACGCCTTACAGAGCTTGCCGACCGACGAGGGAGAGCAGCCGGGGATGGGCGAAGCCGTCGGAGCCGTCGTCGGCACAGGCCTGGGCGCATCGGGCGGCGCATTTCTTGGCGCGATCGCCAGCGCGTTGATTCCCGGCATCGGGCCGGTCGTCGCGATCGGCGTCGCGGGCGCGGCCCTACTCGGTATCGTAGGGGCCGTCGGGGGAGCCGCCGCCGGCGGTGCGCTCGAAGATGCGCTCTCCGACGGCATTCCAAAAGACGAATGGTTCGTTTACGAAGACGCGCTCCGCCAAGGACACGCGATTGTCGTAATAGCCGCGGACGATGATGAGGAAGCGGAAGCGGTGGGCCAGACGCTCGCCCGTCATCATGCAGAGACTGTCGACGCTGCGCGCGAGCGCTGGTGGATCGGCCTTAGAAGCGCGGAGGCGGAGCATTATCACAACGGCGATTTCAAATCAGTCGAGCCGCGCTTTCGCCGCGGCTTCGAAGCGGCGCTCCACCCGGAGACCCGGGGCCGTCCCTATGAGACAGTCACTGCGCTGCTTCGCCAGCACTGCCCCAACGAATATCAGGATCCCGCCTTTCGCGACGGTTATCGCCGCGGCCAGGAATACTGCAACCAGCGCTAGCCTCTATGCACCCGGGGAAACCTCGATTGACAACCCGGATGTCCGGTGTACTTTGAAAACGCCGGGGAGGTGCGCCGATGAGCGACTTGGACAAAAGAATCGTCGAGGACGAAGGCATCGTCGTGGAGATCATCGGCACCGGGCCGCGCTTCGACTTCGAGCAGATTCTGAAATTGCTCAAGAAGGCGAACGACCTTGGTCTGGAAGGCCGTCGGCTGATCAAAGTCGAGAGCATCGGCAAGCCGCGCGATGTAACGCTCGGGACGTTCATCTACCGCTTCATCACAGAAAAATCCTGACGCTGTCTTGAAATTATTCCGGCGAGCGTTAGGAACAAAAGACGACAGGAGGAAGACATGAACAATCAACAACAACCATTTCTCACCGACATCAAGACCCTGCGCGAGCGCGCGCGTCAACACATCCAAGACGGGGCCGTGACGGAGGGCTATCGCGCCGATCGCGCCACGGTGGTGAAATTGCTCAACGAGGCTTTAGCGACCGAGATCGTGTGCACTCTACGCTACCGACGACATTACTTCATGGCGGCGGGAATGGACTCGCAGGCCGCAAGAGACGAATTTTTACAACACGCCAACGAGGAGCAGGGTCACGCGGATCAGATCGCAGAGCGCATCGTACAGCTCGGCGGTCAGCCGGATTTCAATCCTCAGGGGCTGCTGACCCGCAGCCATGCCGAGTATGTGGAAGGCAGCTCACTGGAAGAGATGGTTAAGGAAGATCTGGTGGCGGAAAGAATCGCGATCGACAGCTATCGAGAGATGGTACGTTACCTGGGCAACGACGATCCCACGTCGCGCCGGATGATGGAAGGAATTCTTGCGGTCGAGGAAGAGCACGCCGACGATCTCGTCACACTGCTCGAGAAAATGCATTGACGCAACGGTCCGAGCCGAAGCTTCAGGAAAAAACAACGGCGGCTTAGGCATGTGACGCGCGGCATGCTTGCCGCCGTTTTATGCGCTTCACTCAGCGCACCTTTCACTTCGCTTGCGCAACAGCCACGATAGCGGAAAGGTCTCCTGCGAGCCGAAGACAAAGCATGCGTCTTTCGGCGCGTCGGTTTGGATCTCCTGACACTCAGTGCACAGATAGGCTGTGACTGATCTTCATTGAAACCTCTTTGTTGAAACTTACTTCCGGGCAGGCCGGAGACCGCCCTGCCCGGAAAATCAAAAACTATTTCGCCGACTTGTCGCGCGAGCTCGGCGCATTGCGGCCGCTCGACTGGTCGCTGAAGGAGCCGGTGTCCGTGCCCGTATTCGTTGTTGTGCCGCTCGAGCCCGAGCCACGCTTGGGATCGCGCGAGCTCGGCGCGTTGCGGCCGCTCGACTGGTCGCTGAAGGACCCGGTGTCCGTACCCGTATTCGCTGTGGTGCCGCTCGGGCCCGAGCCACGCTTGGGATCGCGCGAGCTCGGCGCATTGCGGCCGCTCGACTGGTCGCTGAAAGACGAAGAACTGCCCGCGTCTGAGCCCGTCTTCGAAGCGCTTGATTTTGCTGAGCCGCTCTTGTCCGCGCCCGTATTTGAGGAACTCGATTTTTCCGACCCGCTCTTATCCGCGCCCATATCCGAAGAGCTCGATTTCGTGCTCTTCGAAGCCGACGAGCCGCTGGACGAGCTCGCCGACTCCACACCGAGCGACTTCATAGTCGCGGAATCCATGCTGCCGGTCGCCTTCATGTTGTTGGCGCTCTGGTATGCCTTGATCGCGGCTTTCGTCTTCGGCCCCATACGGCCGTCGATCGGGCCGGGGTCCTGTCCTTTGTCTTTCAAGGCTTGCTGGACTTTCCTGACATTCTCACTGCCGCCGCCGCTCGCTGCGCTCTTCGCGGGAGCCTTGCTCTTGGTTGTATCCGACGACGACATGCCTGCATCCGAGCCGCTCTTCGTCTGCGCCCATCCGTACCCGGCGAACAGCAGCATGCCGCTGAGTACCAGCGCTGAACCGATCGAAAATTTCTTCCTCATGTCTCTTCCCCTCCCCTGCTAAGATTTTGGACCCGTTAAAATATACTGCAGTATGCCAGCGGCGACAATAGTCCCCGCCAAGCGGAAAGTCCGTCGTCGAATGGTCAAAAAAGACCGCATCGCGGCTGCTGAGATATATCAGGTTCTCTGCCCGGCTTGCTTTTTATCGATGTCCTGTACGCGCAGGCACTGATCGTTGGCGCAAACCCACATCCGGCCGGTCAACCGGTCGATGCGGTAAATCGCCGAATAATCGTCGTCAGTAAGCGCGATGACGTCGTATCTCGCGGCCAGGGCGTGAAAGATGATCGCAAGCGCCACGAGCAAAAGACCCCCGAGGATTTTATTTTCCATGAATCCGCCCCCTTGTAGGTGAAGATAAAGATTGACCCCAAGTTAGCTTTAGAGGACGAGCGGATGCAACTGTCGGAAATAAATGCCTAACGACGGATGGTGGGGCCGCGGCGGACGACTAAGCGTCAGTGCGTGGTTCTCGAATCGTGTCGTTGCTTGTTTAATAGATCCGCCACCATATAGGCGACGACGCGATAAACTTCCCTCTCATCATGCACAAAGTGAGACGTTTCGTCTGTGAGCGCGGCGATGAGCTCGCCGAGCGTGCTGTTTTCAGTATTCGCGTGGATATCAGCGGGATTCTTCATGACGGTCTCCCCGGGATTTTTCCGCTACTGTACGCAGCAATACCCGAAGCAGCCAATCCGGGAAAACCCCGACTTTCAGCGTGAAAATACCCTACACCGGTGAAGAATAGGGCTTTAACGCGCTATTTTACGACTTTATCGGCTTTTTTGCAGCAAGGAGAAGGCGGAGATTCGTCATTTACAGTTTTACTCAAGTGGCGGCGTGCGCGGCGAAGGTCGCCGAATCCTCGTTGGTGATCTGCAGGCGGAAACCGCTCGGCTCCTTGAAGTAGGTCGCGAGCTGCTCGTCGCGCCGCCCTTCCCGCTCGCCGTGCTCGTCGCGCTGCTCGATGCCGGCTTCCTGCAGCCGGCCGACGATCGGATGGAAATTGTCGTCGCTCACGTTAAAGGCGAAATGCCGCCCGCGGTAGGTCGTGCGCGTCGCCTGCGAAAGCTCGGCGACTTTTTCGAGCACGATACTCTGACCGCCCGGCACGCTCATGATCGCCAGTCCGTTGTCGCGTTCGCTTAACGGGAATTTGAGAAAGTGCGTATAGAAGCGAACGCTGGCGTCGATGTCGAGCGTGTCGAAATGGAGATGATCGAGCTTGACCGGTCCGGCGCCCTCGCCGCGGAACAGCTCGAAAGTGTTGTTCTCCGTGTCGGCGAAGGCGATGCCCTCGCGCGCGCCGCAGCCGCGGCGGCTTCCTTTTTCGATCGGCCGCGTGCGCGCGCCGACAGAGCGCAGACGCCCGACTATTTTGTCGTAATCGCCCGAGGATGCGACGAAGCCATGCCGCGGAAAGCCCTTGAGCTCTCCCGGATCCGGCATGGTCGCGCTTTTTTGCGAGAACAGGCCGATGTGATTTTGTCCGAACTTGACAAAGGCGCGGGTAACGCTCGGGTCGCTGATGCGCTTGAGCAATCTCGCGCCCAAGACTTCGAGGTAGAAATTTTGCGCGCGGTCGGGATCGACGACCGGCACGACGAAATGATCGAGGTGATGGACGACGCCTGCGGCTTGGCTTGACATACTCCTCCTCCTTTGTATGTACTACGTCTGTATTACAGCCATATTAAGACGGGTCTTCGCGAAACAACGCCATCCGGGCGGACGGCAAGTGGACGAAGACGGTTCCTTTCAGCGCTTCCCTATCGGACATTGCACGCGCAAGCAAGAGCTTGCCGTTGACTTCGATGTCGTACAAAAATTCGCCGCCGGTAAAGACGGCCGAGCGGACCTCGCCGACGAGCACATTGTCCGCTTCCGCGCGAGCGGCGGAAAGTTTCACGTCCTCGGGCCTGACCCCGACGACGATGCGGCCCGGGGCGGCACCGTCGACAGCAAGCCGCAACGCGCCGATTTCGGTTTCCACCACGCCGCCGCGCGCTTCGCCGCGGAGCCAGTTGATGGCGCCGAAAAATTCCGCGACCCGCGGGCTCGCCGGACGGCGGTAGAGTTCGTCCGGCGCGCCGGCTTGCAGAATGCGTCCATCCGCCATGACCGCGATGCGGTCGGCGAGCGTCATCGCCTCGACTTGATCGTGCGTCACGTAGAGCACGGTGACGCGCAATTCGCGCGCAACCGCCTTGATCTTGACGCGCACCTCTTCCCTTAGCCGCGCGTCGAGATTGCTGAGCGGCTCGTCCATCAAGAGCACCTCGGGATCGATCGCGAGCGCACGCGCCAGCGCGACGCGCTGCTGCTGTCCGCCGGAGAGGAGCGGCGCGGGCCGCGCGGCATACTCTTCCATACCGACGAGCTTCAGCGCATCCGCGACCCGCTGGCGGACGCGCTCGCGCGCGAGGCGCTTCTTTCCCTGCGTCAGCGGCAGCGCGACATTCTCGAAGACCGTGAGATGCGGCCAGATCGCGTAGGATTGAAAGACCATGCCGACGCCGCGCTCCTCGGCGGGCACGAAGAGCTTGCGCTCAGAAGAAAATGCCGCGTGGCCGCCGACCTCGATCTCGCCGCCGTCGGGACGCTCGAGGCCGGCGACCGAGCGCAGCAGCGTCGTCTTGCCCGAGCCGCTGGGTCCGAGCAGGACGAAGAATTCCCCGCGCGCGACGTCGAGATCGACTTCGCGCAGCGCATGCACGGCGCCGGAAGCGCCGCGGTATGTCTTCGAGAGTTTCGCGACGCGAATCACGCCTTCAATCCTTCCGGCGCGAGGCGCCGGCCGAAATACCAGTACGCCGCGACGAACGGCAGCATGAAAACGAGTCCCATCGCCGCGCCCGCGGCCGCGCGCGTAAACGACCCCGACTGCCACAGCCCCCAGATCACCATCGGCAGCGTGACGTTATCGGGCGTCACCAGCAGCGAAGCGATCGTGAGCTCGCGGTACGTGAGCAGCGCGATCCAGAGCCATCCGTTCAAGAAAGCCGGCGCGAGCAGCGGCACGAGAATCCGCGCCAGCCGCCGGAATAGCGCGATGCCCATCACCTGCCCGGCCTCTTCCAGCTCCGGATGGATCTGCGCAAGCGCGTTGTTGAGCATACGCGTGCCGAAGCTCGTGCGCTCGAGCACATAGACGGCCAGCAGCAGAAACACCGTGCCGTAGATCGGCACGAAATCGCGCAGGACGAAAAGTGCAACGTAAGCCGCGCTCAGCGCGAAAATAATCCCCGGCACCGCATGCGGCAGAAACGCGACCGCGTCGAGCACGAATCGGCCGCGCGCCTTCGAGCGCACGACGATCCAGGAGATCGCGAGGCTCAGCGCGAGCACGAACGTCGAAACCGCGGCCATTAAAAATGCCGTGTTCTTGAGGCCGTCGATCAGGTGCGGCCACGGCAGGCCGCGGTAATTGACGAGCGAGAGATTGGCGAAGGCGGCGGCCGAGGGAAGCTGGAAATAACGCAGCAGCGAGCTCCAGACGAGCGTCAGCAGCGGCAATAGCTGTCCGATAAATAGATAAACCGACAAAAACATCCAGGCGAAGAAGACGCCCCCGCGGCCGAGCTCCGTCTGCCGCGGCCTATAGGAGCGGCCGGTCACCACGGCGAAGCGATGGCCGTGGCGCAGCACACGGAAATAAAGCCACGAGAGCGAGCCGGCGAGCGCCATCACGAAGACGCCGAACGCGGCGGCGAGATCGTAGCGCGGCGCGCCCTCGTTCGGATGGACCTGCGTGTAGATGTACGTGCTGAACGTAAAGACGCGATTCGAGAGGCCGATCACCGCCGGCACCTCGAAGGCGGCGAGACCTATCGTGACGATGTAGATCGCGGCCGCGAGAATGCCCGGCCAGGCGAGCGGCAGCGTCACGCGCAAGAACGCCCGCACACCGGCGATGCCGTGCACCGCGGCGGCTTCCTCCAGCTCGGGATTCGCCGAGCGGAACGTGGCGGCCGTCATAATGAACGCGAGCGGGGCAAGGCCGAGCCCCTGCACGAAGCCCATGCCGACAGGCGACGCGATGTTGATGCGCCACTCCGGCACCACCATGCCGATCGCGGCGTTGACGAGACCGATGCGCGGGTGGAGCAGGAAGACCCAGCCCATCGCGCTCAAGAATCCGGGAATCAAAAGTCCGGCGGTCATGAAAGTAAAGACGAGCCCCTTGCGCGGCAGCGTCGTGCGCTCAACGATCCACGCCGCCGGCACGCCGAACGAAAGCGCGGTCAGCGTCGCGATGGAACAAAAGATCGCGGTGTTGAACAGCGTGCGGTAGGAAAACGGATCGGAGAACAGCGCGCGGTAGGCGCGCAGGCTGAAGACGGCGCCGGCGTCGGTGTCGGCGCGAATGCTGACCCATACCGGGATGAGAAGCAGGCCGACGATCGCGGCGGCGGGAATCAAGGCGATCGCGATAAGGACCGAGCGCTGGGTGGGCCTACTGAATCTCATATTCAAATCTCAAATTTCAAATTGTGAGGTATGAGATTTGCCATCTGAGATTCCGCGCGCAGCCCAGCCTAGCGCTGCTGCAAAATCTTTTGGAACTCGTCGCGCCGCTCTCCCAGCATCTTGCCGTTCTTGATCACAAACTCGGCGGTGAACTCCTTCAGCTCGATGCCCTGCGCCTTAAGCTCCTTGTATTGCTTGTTCGCCGGGGTGCCTTCGATGAGATGGGCGGTGGCGCCGATGGAATCGAAGCGGACCTTCTGACCCTCGGGTGTGAGCAGATAGCCGGCGAAAAGCGTCGCCATATTGGGATGCGCGGAATGCTTGGGCACCGACAGATACCAATAGCCGACGATCGGCACATCAGTCAGAATGCGCGCGTTGACGGGCATCCCCTGGCGCTGCGCCCGCTCGGCCTCGTAGGTGCCGCAGTTGAGCGCCAGCATGACGAATTCGCCGCTCGCGATCCGCTCTTCCTCGCCGCAGCGGATCAGCCCGGCGACGTTTTGCGTGAAGCGCTTGAGGAACTCGCGCGTCTTCTCCATACCGATGACCGACGCCAGGCGGTCGAAGCTCGCGGCGTACGGGGTCGACGCGATCCTGCCCTTCCACTTCGGGTCGAGAAGATCGTTGAGCTGCCGCGGCAGCTCTTTTTCCTGCAGCGCCTGTCGGTTGTACGAGACGCCGATGTAGCGTGTCGCCTCGCGCAAAAGCCGGCCGTCCATTTCGACCATCGGCGCGGGAATATTCGGAAAGGCCTCGCGCCAGTTGAAATTCCTGAGCGCGTCGGAGCGCGTGAGCTCGACAAAATGTGATTCCGAGCCGAGATACATATCGCTCGCCGACTTTTGTCCGGCCTTGTATTCGTCCGCAATGCGCCGCGCGAGATCCGGCATCGCCGGGCCGGGAATAAACTTGATATGGACGTTCAGGCCGAAGTGCTTGTTGAAGCCGTTCTCGAGCTTTCGCTGCGCTTCGGCGTCGCCCCAGACGCCGCCGCCGCCGAGCAGCGTGAACTCTTTCTCGGCCTTGGCGGCCGCGATGAGCTTCTGTAGCACCGCGGGCTCTGCCGCAAGCGATATCGCCGGCCAGAGAAACAGAACCGCCGCTAGAATGAATGTTTTTTTGCTCATAACGTATTCCTCAATGAACCTCGATCGCGCGGATCGGCCGCTTGCCCAGGCGGCGCGGCCCGTTCGCCGTGCATGCGACGCAGTCGCCCCAGTAAAGGCGCTTGTTGCCGTCGGGCGTCGCAACCGTCGGCTTAAGAATAAAGACCGTGTTCTCTTCTAGCCGCCAGCGCGCATGCTCGTCGCGCGTCGAGCGCGCCGAGACCGGCGCGTCGTCGCCGAGGCCGCGGCCGTGAAACAGCGGCCGGGTGACGAACGTCGAGTGCCTTTTGCCCCAATTAAGACAAAATTCGTTTAGCTCGCCGATCGTGATTCCCGGCCTGAAGACATCGTAGGTCGCCTGGAGGATTTCCTCGCACGTCTTGAAGATATCGCGCCAGACTCGATCGACTTTGCCGATGAACATCGGCTGCACGCCCTGGCCGACATAGCCGAGCCAGCGCGCCTCGATCTCGTTCATCACGATGTCGCCGTTTTGCAGCGGGCGCAGCGTCGGCAGGATGTTGTTACCGTGCGGCTCGGGACCGGCGGTCCATTGGAGCATCGTGGGCAGCTCGCCGCCCTCCTTCGTCATGGCGTAGATCATCGCCGCGTAGACCTCGCACTCCGGCACGCCCGGTCGCGTGGTCGCCGCCATCGCGTCGATCGCCTTCTCGACCAGCTCGACCGCTTTCGCGAGCGCGTCGATTTCCTCTGCACTCTTCACGTAGCGCGCGCGCTCCAGCAGATCGGTCGCGTCGACAAAGGTCGCGTGCGGGAACGCCTCCTCGATCGCACGCATCGTGCCGTAAGGCATGACGCCTTCCGGCGCGCGGCTGATGTTGTAAAGGCCGGCGACGCCGATGCGCGCTCGCTCCATTTTTAATTCTTTCAGCCGCTCGACGATGCCGCGCCCGAAGTAGCGGTTGCAGTTGCGGACGTCCGTGACCCAGTCCTGGAATCCGAGCCAATAGTGAATCGGCGGAATTCCCATCGCAATCGCGGTGACTTCGCCCTCTAGCGGAAACACCGCCGAGGCCTCGCCGCAGTTGCCGCCGATGCCCGTGAGATAGCGCGTATTCGCCTGGAAATGGTCCCAGTGGCCGGTGTTGACCGCGGTAACGATCGCGTTGAGACCCGCCTCCGCCATTAGGCGGCGCACGAGCGCCCAGCGCCGGTCCCGCTCAACGAGCGAGAAGCGCGGGACAACGAGCCTTTCGACTGCTTCCACGTTTTACGCGGCGATTAATATTTCGACTTTGCGCTCGCCGTGATCGCGATAGCCGTCCTTGGTCACGACAAGCGAGGTGCCGCCCAAAAGAGAGTCGGGGCCGTCGCGGTTCACGACGGTCGGCGAGATGCTGTAGATCATCCCCGCTTTGAGCATGTAATTTCCCGCGCCGCCGAGGCCGCCGGCCTCGGGCGTGGGATCGGCGATGCGGAACGATTGGCCGGGAAACTCCGGCACGTCGATGCCGTACTGATGGATCTGCGAGTGCGGAGATGATTTGAAGCCGGTTTCTTTGCAGGCCCTCTGGTAAGCCGTGATGAGGTCGCGCTGCGTCGCGCCGTCCTTCACTTGCGCGAGCACGGCTTTACGGATCGCGATGACGGCGGAAAACATTTCGCGATACACCGGTTTCGGCTCGCCGAAGGATATCTCCTGATCGCTATGGCCGGCGTAGCCGACGTACTCCGCGTGCGCGGTGAACGTGCCGATGTCGCCCGGCTGAATTTTTCTATCGAGGCACAAGTCGGCGAGGATCGGGTTCTGCGCCGGCACCGGCCCAAAGTTGAACGACAGCGTCGATTCGAGGTCACCGCCCGCGTCCCACATCGCGCGGATCGCCTCCTGTACGACCTGCTTTCCGGTCATGCCGGGCCGCGCGACTTTTTGGACGTGCTCCATCGCCGCATCGAAGATCCGGTTGGCGCGGTCGATCAGCGCGTTCTCCTCATCGCTCTTGATCGTGCGGACTTCCGAGAAGATTTCCGCGACGTCGACGATCTTCGCATTCGGCAGCATTTTCTGCAGCCGGTTGTATAGTTTATAATCGATGCCGCCGGCGAGGCCGATGGTGGCGTTCTCGTAGCCCAGCTCTTTGATCCGGTCGATCACGGCCAAGGCGTCGAAGCCGGGCTTCAAATCGGTTACCCAGTCCTGCGCGTCGAGCAGCACGCGCGGCGAAATGTCGATGAGATGCCGTCGATTGACGATGACCGCGAGCGGCCGGTCATCGGCGGGAAGGATCCCGAATAGCTCGCCTTTGACGCCGTTGCTGAGATAAAAAAGATTCGTGCCGCGCACGATCGCGCAATCGATCTTCTTCTCGCGTAGCTCTTTGCGGATCGCGGCGTACCGGCGGTCGCGCTCCTTGACGGAAAGTTCCGGAGCCTGCATAGAACCTCCTGATTTTTACAGCGCGATCTCGCGCCCAAGCTTTCGCCGAACCGCCTCGTCGTAAATCCACTGGGCAAACGCCATGTCACCGAAGCCGCCCTGCGATTCTTTGAAGATGGTAATTTCCTTCGCGCTCTGCCGGCCGGCAGAGCGGCCGACGATGAGATCGCCGAGCTCGGGGACTTTATCCCACGAAGTCTTGCCTTCGGCGACCAACTCGACGATCGGCATCGGCCCGGATCGGTCCCAGTAGTTTTTTTCGTGCTCCCGGCTGCCGACGATGTAGCGGTCGGCGCGGAGGTAAAGCTCCTTGCTGAGCTCGCCGGGCTTGCCAATGCTGGTAAGATGCGTTCCCGGCGCTACCCAATCCGCCGGAAAGACCTCGGTCTGCGAGCTCGTAGAGGTAATGATCAAATCCGTATTTTTCACCGCCGGCTCCGGTCCGTCGGAGGGGACGAAGTCGATTTGCAGATCCTTCGCCCCGCGCTCGCAAAAAGCTTTGCGCCGCTCGACGTCGCGGCTGGAAACAACGACACGCGTAATTTTTCGCACTGCCGCGAGGCCGCGAACGAGACCGAGCGCGTTACGGCCGACGCCGAAAAGGCCGACCGTGTGCGCGTCCTCGCGCGCGAGGCGGCGCGCGGCGGCCGCGATCGTCGCCGCGGTGCGCATCGTGCCGAACGGATAGCCCATGAAAGAGAGCAGTTCGCCGCTCTCCGAATCGAACAGCAGCGCGTACATGCGGTCGCCGCCGGAGAGCTGAACGTTCGGGCCCAGACGGATGCCGACGCGGCGTGATTTGATCAGCGCGCCGGAGACGACGCGGAGCGCCTGCTTTCCCTGCACGTGGATGTGATAAGGCGCGTGCGCCGTCACCTGCCCTTCGGCCTGATCGCGATAGGCCGCCTCGGTGAGCTCGATCGCTTTCGGCAAATCGAGCAGCGGCTGCGTTTCCTCGCGCGAGAGCAGAAGCGGCATGCCGACCTCCTATCACCCTACTTTGTCACGAGCAACTTGAGCTCGCGCGTGCCGAGCCGGCGCGCGCCGCGCTCGGTCACGACGACCGTGTCGCCGATGCTCGCGCGCCCCTTGCCGCTCGTGGCGCGCACCTGCGGCTTGAGGATAAACACCATGCCGGTCTGCAATTCGATCTTGCGAAAACGCTCGAGATCGCGGTCGCCGAGCAGCGCGGGCCCGTCATCGCCGAGGCCCCGCGCGTGCATCACCGGATGGCTCCAGGAATACTTTCCGCCGCCCGCGCGCTCGATCGTCGCGGTATACATGTCGAACAGCGCGCCGAAAGTCGCGCCCGGCCGCATCGCGGCGAGAATCGCGTGAAAGCATTCGGCCGACAGCTCGACCATGCTGCGATATTCCGCCGCCGGCTCGCCCAGCGACAGAGGCGCGACCGCCTGCGCGGCATAGCCGGCGATCTTGGCCTCGATCTCGTTGACGATGCGGTCGCCGCCGGCTAGCTTGCGGCTGGTCGGCACGAACGAGCTCTGGGCGATCTCCGGTCCGCTGCCGATGAAGAACAACGTCGGGAGCTCGCCGCCGCCGGCTAGCATCGTCTGCGTCATAGCGGCGTAAAGATCGCGGTCGGTGATGCTCGGCCGCGCGGTGTCGCGCATCGTCGCGATCATGCGCTCGATCAGCGCCGCCGAGCGTTCGAGCAGCGCGATCTCCTCCGCGCTTTTGACCGCGCGGACCTGCTGCATCATTTCCGTTGCATTGACGATCTTAGCGCGCGGAAAATGCTCCTGGACTTTTGCCACCGTCGTATACGGGATGATTCCCTCTGGTGCGCGAAAGAGGCCGGAGAGACCGGAGATGCCGATCGTGCCGCTGTCGAAGCCGAGCTCTTTAAGCCTTTCGATCGCGTTCTCCGCCCACTGGTTACGGCCGTCGCGCACATCCCCGACCCAGCGCTGCACGCGCTTCCACCAAGCCGCGCGGTTGAAGACGTAGGCGGTCGGCTCGCCTTCGCGCGGAAAAACGGTGAAGATTTCCGTCGCGAAGCCACCGATCGAGCTCAAGTAGCGCGAATCGGCCTGGAGCTGCTCCCAGCGGCCGCTGTTCGCCGGCAGCAGGAGAACGTCGATGCCGCGTCGCGCCATCTCGTCGCGGACATTGCGATACCGGCGATCTCGCTCTTCGAGCGAGAGCTGAGGAATCAGATCGGTTTCCATTATTCCACGCTAAAGCTCGTCTTCTTCCCGGCCGAGCTGTTGAACGCCTTCGGATGAATCATATGGCGCGTGTAAAAAACCATGCGGAGAAATCCTTTGCCGCCGTTGATGCGGTGCGCGATGCCGCGCGGCACGTAGGACATCTCGCCCGGGTCGAGCTCGACGATGCCCCACTCCGTGTCGTTCGCCGCGTGGCCGCGGAACTGGAACCAGACTTCGTCTTCATCGAGGCCGCGGTGAAAGCCGCGCTGCTGCCCTTCGAGGTTGTAGACGTCGATGCGAAACTCGTTACCGTTGTAGAGCACCGGCGCGCGCGCTCCGCCTTTGCCCGTCATGCCGGTGAAATAGTCGAACGCGCGGAGCTTCTTGACCCCGCGCCCACCCTCTTTGACGCAGCCGACAAGCTCGGCCGGCAGGCGCTCGATCCAGAGATCGGACGTCGGGTCCCAAAAACTAATGTGCTCCAGCAGCCGTCCGTTTTCCTCGGCGCCCGCGCCGTTGTGCGCCGACAGCGGCTCGGAGTGCGAGACTTTGAAGCGAGTCTCGGTGAGCGGCTTATCGGCGTCGACCCCGAGATTCACCGCCTCCTTCGACATCGCGCGCAATCTGAGGCATTCGCCTTTGCCGGTCGTACGGTGCGCGATGCCGGCGGGAATCAATGCGACCTCGCCGGGCTCGAGCTCGATCGAGCCGTATTCGCTGTCGATTGCCGAACTACCCGAGAATTGAAAGAAAATGAGATCATAGTCCGCCGCACGCGTCAGTCCGGGCTCGCACCCTTTCACTTGCTCCGCCGCGATACGCAGCGTCTCGCCGTCCCAGACGAGCGCCTGCGAGCCGCCGGGGTGGCTCTCGAGCAGGTCGAAGACGCGGATGCGCGGCATCGGCCGCTGTCCCGCGCGCACCGTGCCGATGAGCCCGTCTTCGTCGCGCTCAACCCAGATGTGCTCGTCGGGGTCCCTGTGAGTCATGAACTCGCGCACTTTGTTGCCCATAAATCCTCCCCTAGGATTGAAACAATTTCTTGATCCATCCCGACGCGTCGAGCTTTTTCAGCACGCCGCTCTCGATCATCTTCGATGCCTCTAATTTTTTAATCTCCGGCTGATCTTCCGCGAGCATTTGAATCTGCTCCTGGAGCTTTGTAGACGACACGTACGGCGGCAAGTCGGTCTTATAGGTGAGACTTTTCCACGCGTCCTCCAGCTGCTCGGCGTCGGAGTTGCGCGTGTACTTGCCGATGATCGCCATCGCCTCTTTCTTGTGCGTTTGAATGTAGCGCACCGAATGAAGCCACGCGCGCGCCATGTTGTCGACGATCATGGGCTTCGTTGCGAGAATTTTCCGCGTCGTGATGAGACAGCGGACCAGCGCCGGCACCTTCAGCTGTTCGATATCGACGAGCCGGCGGTAGCCTTCTTTCTCCAGCGCCAAATTATTCGGCGTGTTGAGAATCGTCGCGGGCACGACGCCGCGCCGGAGCGCCTCCATGCGCTCGGGCTGCTGGCCCGTCTGCACGAAGCGCACGTCCTTTACCGGAACCCCGCTACGCTTCAGCACCTCGCGCATATAATAATACGGCTGATCGCCCGGGCGGCTGATGCCGACGGTCTTGCCGCGGAGCTCCTGGACACTCTTGATCGACGGATGCGAGAGCACGACGTAGTCGAGCACAATGTTCGAGAGGCAGCCGAGCAGCACCACATCGCCGCCGTTGGCGGCGTACGGAATATAGGTCGACGCGCCGGCATGGATGAAGTCGATCTCGCCGGTAACGAGCGCAGCGGAGGTCGTCACCGTGCCGCGCATGTAGACTACACCCGCGTCGAGGTTGTACTTCTCGAAGAGCTTCGCTTCTTTCGCAACCCAGAGCGGTGCGTAGCCGCCGGAGATGCTCGTGTAGACAGCCGTTGTCTTGTCGGCCGCGGCGGTAAGACGCGGCGCGGCGAGTAACGTTAGCGCGAGGATAATGAGTTTACGGCGCATCAGCGCGTTCCCTTCACCGCCTCGTCGAGAACCGAGGCGTCGATCATCGATTCGGGCTTGAGGTTTTTCACCGCCGGCACCGTCGGGACGAGCGAATCGATCGCGTAGCGCAGCCCCTCGATCGGCAGCGCCGGCACACTTTCCAGCAGCTGCCCCGAGTTGAAGCGGTAGTTCTCGTCCAAAATGTCGCGGTCCTTCAAGCGTAAATATTTCGCGAGCACCTTCTTGCTGAACTCCGGATCCGTCTGAATCTTCTTTACACCCGCCATGAGGGCGCGGAAATACTTGACCAGAGTGGGGCGGCGTTCTTTCAGCGTCGCGCGGCGGACCGCCATCGCGTTGCCGATGACGGGAAACCCGAGCCCTTCGAGATCGAGGACGGTCTTGAAGCCGGACTTTTCGAGAATCAGCGCGTTCGCCGGGTTGACAATCGTCGCGGCGACGCGCCCGCTCTTCAGCGCGAGCACGCGGTCGTTTTGACCGCCGACGGCGACGACGCGGATGTCCTGCTCGGGGTTTATGCCGAAGCGCTGCAGCGCAAGGCGCATATAGAAGTGCGACACGTCGTGGATGCGCGCGACACCGACGATCTTGCCCTTCAAGTCTGCGGGTTTTTCAATCCCGCGCGCGGCGACGATGCGGTACTGCATGCGATTGTAGATGCTGCCGATAAACATCAAGTCGGCGCCGCCCGCGACGGCGCTGATGACCGCGTGCGGGATGCAGTAGAGCAGATCTACGTCGCCGGCAATCAGCGCGGCGACCGCCGGCTGCCCTTGTATCGTAATCAGCTCGACATCAAGCCCTTCGCGCTGGAAGAGGCCGGATTCCTGCGTCACCCAGAGCGGTATGATGGCGCCGCCGATGTAGCAGTTGCTCACGCGGAGCTTTTCCGCGGCATTCGCGAAAGTTGTACTTAGGATTATGAGGAAAATGAACGGAAAAAACTTAGAGACAAACGAAATGCAGGGACGTTGGGAGAGAAGATGCATCGATTCCTTCCACGAGCCGGAAGGAATCTAACAAACGGAACAGAAAGGCGTCAAGCTAAGCGGCGGTCGATTCGGAGCTGGAGGACTTGCTTTTCGATTCTTTCTTTTCGGCCGGCTTTTCCTTCGTCTCCGATTTGCTTTCTGAAGACGATTTGCTGTCGGATTTCGACTCGGACTTGGATGAGGAGCCATTATCCGACTTCCCCTTGCGGGCGTAATCCGTGATGTACCAGCCGGTCCCCTTGAGCTGGAACGATGTATTCGAGATGAGCTTCTTAACCTTGCCTTTGCAGGTCGGGCAGCGGCTCAGCGGCTTCTCCGTGATTCGCTGGGTGGTCTCGAAATCGCCGCATTTATCGCAGTGGTACTCGTAGATCGGCATAAAAAAGGCACCCGATTTCCGGTGCTTATATAAGATAATCATAGCCAAGCGGGTTGTCAATCGGCGCGGCGGGCAAAGGCGCAATCGCCCGGAACGCCTAGACTATTTAATGCCCAATTCGTCGAGTACGCCTTGCAGCATGACACCATTCAGATCGCAGGGCGTGACCGCACAATATTCGAGGCCATAGCCGACGCGCTCGTCGACGTAGCCCTGCTCCAGCATGTATTCGAGAACGCCCCGGACGATCGAGGCATGCGAGGCGGTGCCTTCGTGCTCTTTGAGGTCGGCTTCGTAATGGGTGGTGTAGTAAACGACCTGCTTCAGGTCGAGATTGTAGTTTTTCATCAGGGCATCGCGCCAGTCCTGCGAGAAGTAGCCCATCGCCTCTTCCCAGACGACCGACGCCCAGTAGTCCGCAAGCGCGCCGTCCCACACGACAACCTTGTGGAAATCTCCGAGAGCGCGCGCGGCGGGAAGCTGATGCGTATCGAGGACCTCACGCTCGGTAAGGCCAAGCGCCTGGCCGGTCCTAACGAGAATGAGAATATGTCCCGGCGGCTCGGGCTTGCCGAACTCGTCTACCAGTTTCGAGGCGAACATGCGCATGAGCTTCAAATCTTTTTTGAGGAAATCGACCTGCTTGTAATAGACGGCGAGGCCGAGCGTGTTGATCGTCAGCACGAAGCTCGCCCAGTTGCGGTAGTAGAGCTTGAGAGCTTCCCTCGGCAGGGTGCCGTCTTTCAATTTGCGCATGAAGAGGCTTTCGGTGACCTTCTCCTTCCAGCGCGCGTGCATTTTTTCATAAAGATCGTCGACGATCTTCTTCGCCTCTTCATGCGACATCGGTTTGCCTTCGAGCATATCGACTCCCGATTTACTTAGCCGGCGCGCGCTTTTTGACGGCCTTTTCGCCGGTCTTATAATGTTCGCCTTTGAGCGCGAGCTCCGCTTCTTCTTCGTCTTCCGCGGTCCACGCACCGAGATTGTAACCGTACCACGGCTCCTGCGGCTTGAGCTTCGGCAATTCGAGCCGCTCCCAGAGCGTACGCGCGCGCTCCATAAATTCTTTTTTCGGCAGCGACACGGGAGGATAATCCCATTTTCGCGTCGCATCGATCAGGATCGCCGAGCAGCCGTGCATCTCGTCCATTCCCATCTCCACCTTGCCCGGCGGCGCGGCGGAGGGATCCATCGACGGCGTGCGATTGCGGATGATGAGCGTGTCGCGGTGCGGTTGCATGCGAAACGCCAAGCACCAAAAGAGCGAATCGAGGTTACGCGGGTCGATGTCCTCGTCGACGGCGATGACGATCTTGCCGGTGCCGGGATGGTAGCCGACCATGCTGTGGAGCGCCTGCCAAATGTGCGCCTGATTCATCTTCTTCATGCGGATGACGCAGATCTGGCGCACGGCGATCGAGTGGAAAACGACTTCCACGATGCCGGGAATGTTGCATTGGTCGCGGAGAAAGCGGAGATAGTTGCCTTCCGCCGCGACCTGGCGCATCACACTCGATTCGCTCGGCGGCAGCTGGCTCACGATGCAAGCGAACACCGGATTTTTCCGGTGCGTGATGCATTTCACCTCGAAATACGGGTTCAGCATCTTCTCGCCGATATAACCGGTCGATTCGCCGAAGGCGGCCTCGGGCTCGATCCATTCGGTCGAGATCTCGCCTTCGATGACGATCTCGGCGCGCGCGGGGACGAGGATGTCGACGGTCTTGCAGCGCACGGCGTCGATCGGCGCGCCGGCGAGACCGCCGGCGATGTCCAATTCGCTCACGTTGAGCGGCACGCGCGCCGGCGCGGTGTAGGCGACCGGCGGCGGCGCGCCGATGACGAGCGCCGCTTGGAGCGGCACGCCGCGCTCGCGGCATTTGCGCCAGTGATAGCCGCCGTGGTTGCTGGAATTTAAAAACACGCCGGTGCGCGTCGGGCTTTTGATCTGTCCGCGATAGTTGCCTATGTTGATCTTCCCGGTGTCCGGGTCTTTCGTGAACCAGTGCGACGCCGTCGTGTACGGCGCACAGTCGAATCCCGGCGTCGAGATCGGAATGGGAAACTCGCCCAATCCGCCTTTTTCTTCCAGCGCCGCGCCGATGTGGACCTCTTCGTGCACCGGCGCGTTATCAATGATATTCGGCGCGATCGGCGAAGCTTCTGCCTTCGTCCAGCGGTCGACGATCTCTTCCGGCTTGCACTGCAAACCGAAACCGTATATCTGCCGCGAAGCCGCGAGCGCGCCGACGAGCACGGGGATGTCGTATTTCCGGCCTTTCACGTCGGTCACGTGCGTGAACAGAAACGCGCGGCGCTCCTCCTCGGGTAGGCCGCGGAACTGCCAGCGCACAAGCGGCATCAGCTCGGTATCTTTATTGATCGCCTCGTCGATTTTGACGAGCAGCCCGGCTTTTTCGAGCGCGGCGAGATGCTCCCTGACGTCTTTGAAGTAAGCCATGCGAGATTTTCCGTGCGCTACCTGCATAGCAATAAGGTCTGGGAAAGTAAATCGCGATTGACGCGCGAGGAAAAAGACTTTACGTTCACCGCGTGAATTTTTCCGGCGCGTTCTTTCTCGGCCTGCTTTTGGCTTCGATTCCCGGACCGACAAGCATTCTGATCGCGACCGAGACGCTGCGCCATGGCGCGAAAGCGGGTTTGCTTACCATGTTGGCGCCGCTCTTGCTCGACATGCTCGTCATGCTCCCGCTCGGCATTCTTTTACAGGCATGGCTAAGCGACGCGGCGAACGGTATCGGCGCCATCGCGCTCGGCATGACCGGAGCGGCCTTTCTCTTCTGGCTCGGCGTGCAGTCGATCCGCGCCGGCATCGCGCATGTGCAGACGATTCGGACCACCGGTGCGCCGCCGATAGCCAAGAGAGATCTGTCGCCTTTCATGAAAGGATTCATCACGCACGTCGCGAGTCCGTATCCCTACGTCTGGTGGGCGACGGCCGGCGGCGCGTTCGTCCTGCAAGGCTACGCGCGCGGCGGCATCGCCGGCGCGGCGCTTTTCCCCACGGGCTTCTGGAGCGGAACGACCTCGTTTACGTTTTTGCTGATCTATCTCGTTGCGCACGGCAAGCGCCTAATGCCGGCGCGCTGGGAGCCGTACCTGCATCATCTCTCCGGCGTGCTGCTGATCGGCAGCGCCATTTACTTGGCCGTGCGCGTGTGGCACGGTCTATTCTAGACGATGTGGAACCGCGAACGCAGGTCAACATGCTTGAAGCAAGCAGCACCGGCGCGCCGGATCGCTGGCGAACGGCCTGGAGCATTGAGAATACCGGCGATTCGCCGCTGGAAATTTTCCGCGCGCGGCTGCCGCACGGGAAATTTCGCTCGGAGGAGAAAGTCTTCGCGCCGCCTGTCGCGATCGCGCCGCGCGGAAATGGGCGGATTGAAATAGAAGCGCGCTGCGGCGAGGCGCCCGGCGCGGAGGTCGAAAACGGTTTTCTTATCCTGCGCGCTGCCTACGGAGGTGACCAATGGCTGATTTTGGCGCGGCTTAGAATACGAATAGATCCGCACGGCACGCCGGCAGCGGCGACGGAGCTAATCTCGATCCAGCGAGTGGGTTTTTCCGAGCCACGGGCGGGTTAATAGGATGATGACAGACAAAGAGAAATTGATTCTAAGAAAGCTCCGCGGCTGACACAACAATTGAGGCCTCGGCTTCGAGGAGACCACGGGCATGGTCTCGAATTCCCTCGATATGAAGCTCGACGAGCTGCTTCGGACATTGAAGCGGATGACGAAGGATTACGCTTACGACGCGGAGTATCAGAAGCTGCGGGCCGAGCTGCCGCCGGACTGGCCGCTATAAACAATGTTGAATGATGAATTTTGAGTTTTGAGTTTCAATCCAAATGCAACACTCAAAATTCAAAATTACTTCGACAGCCGGACTTTCGGCTGCCGGAGTGTCAGCGGCTTGGTGCCGCTCCAATATTCCCGTTTCCCGGTCATCGCCTGAACGTGGCCGTCCCATTCGAGGCAGAAAGCCGTAATCCCGAGCTTGACCGCGCGGCGAACTTTTTCCTGCGTCTCGTCATCCTTGGCGAAGCGTGCGAGCGCCTCGATCTGACGCGCGCCGTGGCCGACGTCCTGCTCGGCGTGGAGCCGGTAGGTCTCGGCAGCGCGCGGTGAAAAATTATAATGCTCCGTGAGCTCGCGGTAGACCTTGCCGGACGTCTTGTCCGGCCCGCCGAGCTGGCTCTCGACGAAGCTCAGCATCGCGACGCCTTCGAGCGCGGAGCGCCGCTGGCAGCAGCCGATGATCGCCTCGATCGCCGCCGCCGTGCCGGGCGCTGGCTCCGCCCGGTCGGCCTCATCGCGCGAGATGCCGCCCTCCTCGAGGAATTGCAGCATGATGTCGACGTGCGTGCGCGGGCCGGAAAGCTCTTCCATGAAGTTTTCCAGCACCGTGCCCATAAGGCCGTAGTCTTTGGACGCGACGGCGTTGACGGCGATGTAGCCGAAAAATATCGGATTCGTGCGGACGCGGAGATAATGCTGGACCTCGCCCAGGATGATCTGCTCGCGCGTCCAGCGATGTTGCAGGATTCCTTGGAACCACGGATGCTCGCCCATGGGCGCCTCGTCGGCGTAGCCCCAGAGCTCGCGGATGAATTCGTCTGACATAAGACAGTTTCGAGATTCTGGTTTCGAGTTTCGAGTAAGAGCTATTTTACCACTCGTTGCGGAGGCGCAAAGAACCTCCGTCTCGAAACCCGGAACTCGAAACCCGAAACTTTATTTTAGCGGAACCGTCATAAACACGTGCGGCTCGTTACCGATGACGCGGGAAATATGCCCCTTGCCGGTCAGGTCTTCGGCGAGCATAACGTCGCCGGCTTTGAACAGCCGAACACCGTCGGCGCACTCTATCTCCCACCTTCCTGAGAGCGAGACGACGTACTGACGGCGCGGGGCGGGATGCCAGTCGATCACGTGGCCGACGGGCGCGCTGCGGAACACGACGCTCGATGCGTTTTGGATCTCAGTCGTCGCGATGCCGGCGCCGCTAAAGCGCGCCTCGATCTCCTCGAAGTGCGATTTGCCGTCGCCGCCGGCATACAGTCGCACGATTTTCATTCGCTGGCTCGCTCGGCCTGCAAAGTCACGTGCGGCCCGCCGAACGCTTCCGAGCGGTTGCCGAAAAGCACGAGCGGGTCGCTCCCTGTATTGGTGATCTGATAATAATCTTTTGCAGGGAAGAACACGACGTCGTCTTTTGCGATCGGCCGCTCGCTGCCGTCGATCCCCTTAACGACGCCGCTCCCCTCGATCACGAGAAATGTCTCGGGTGAGGCGTGATAATGCATGTCGGTTCCGTCGCCGGGCTTGAACCAGAGCATCCACGAGCGAAAATTGCTCGCCTCGAAGAGATTGATCTTCCGCCGCTTGCGCTCGTCGGTCTCTTCGATTTTGCGCTTCAAGTTGATGAAGTCCATGGGCACGCCTCCTTTGGCCGGATTCGCCCGGCTCGGACTTTTTATAGCGGATATCGCTCAAAAGCAAAACAGGGCTCTTTGAACGATGCCGAGACGACGCTCTGGTTTTGTTTTCGTCAACGGGTTGCTGTAAGGTGGGTCATTTTATGGAAATAGTTCTCGCAACATTGTGGATTTATCGCGTGGCATTTAAGCGCACGTTGCAGCTCTTGAGCACAAACCTGCCGGTCATTTTCGCGCCGCTAATCTATAGCGTGATTCTCTCGCTGGTAACGACGTTATTCAGCGGGCTCTGGCTGATCGGCGGCATCATCGTCACCGCCGTGACGGCGGCCTGCGCCAGCTCGGCGCTCTATTTGATCGAAAATATCGTGCGCGCAGGCAAAGTGAGCGTGGGCGATTTCACCAAAGGGTTCTCGGTTTACATCTGGGATATCCTCACGATCGCCTTCATCTTGTGGATTCCCATGATGCTGCTTTCCGAAGTCGCCGCGTCTTCGCCGCAGGGGCCGGTGATCATTCTCTTCGTCGAGGTGCTGCTCTATGTGATTCTGAACCCGGTTCCCGAGCTGATCTACCAGACGCGTACCTCCGGCGTCGCGCTGCTTTCGGCAAGCTACGAGTTTATCGTGGAAAACTGGATCGAATGGTTCGTGCCCAATGTGGCGATCGGTATCGCCGCCTACTGGCTTCTGATCTGGCTCGATGTTCCTGCCTCTTACCTGCCGACGTTCTTCCGCTTCTTTTTGCGCTTCGCCGTCTTCGGACTGCTGCTTACGTTCTTGATGATTTTCCGCGGGCTCGTCTTTTCGGAGCTGAACGGCACGACGCGGCGGAGCCGGGCCTATCGCTATCGCGCGCGTTCGGACTGAAAATACCGATTACTGCTTTTCTGCGGGTCTTCTGAAGCAGATGCGCTTCAAGAGATGATAGCCCTCGTGCCCCGCGAGGAAGATTCCGAGCGCGAAGCCGCCCCAGCTGAGCAGCGAGGCGACCACAATCGCCGCCGCCTTCGTTTGGCCGGAAAACGGCAGGAAAAGAACAATGATGAAGTAAGCGATGTAGACGGTGAAGCTCACTGCGATCAGCGAGACGCCGATCACGAAGCGCGTCCGTCGCGCGGTTTGTGCGCGTTCGGCGGCGAGTTCGTTCCTCTCCATGTCCATATTCGGCAATAGTTTAGCATATTCGAACGCTTTTCTCCTGCTTGACAGGTGAGCCGCGCTCATCTTTAATCAAGCGGAATCCAATGAAGCTCTATACGTTTTTCCGCAGCTCTGCCTCGTACCGCGTGCGCATCGCCTTGAATTTAAAGGGGCTCCCTTATGAGCCCATGCCGGTGCATCTCCGCCGCGGCGGCGGCGAGCATCTGGCTCCCGCCTACGTCGCGAAAAATCCGCAGGCGCTGCTGCCGGCGCTCGAAGACGACGGCCGAATACTGACGCAGTCGCTCGCGATCATCGAATACCTCGAGGAACGCCACCCCGAGCCACCGCTCCTGCCGAAGGAGCCGGCCGACCGCGCGCTCGTGCGTTCGATGGCCCTCGCCGTCGCCTGCGAGGTACACCCGATACAGAATCTGCGCGTGCTGAACTATTTAAAGAGCGAATTGAAAGTGTCCGACGACGCAGCGATCGCCTGGGCGCGCCACTGGATCGCGCTCGGCCTTGCGGCGCTGGAGGAGATGATCGCCGCCGGGCCGCGGCGCGGCGAGTTTTGCTTTGGCGACGCGCCGACGCTCGCCGATATTTGTCTTGTGCCTCAACTCGTTAATGCGCGGCGCTTCGGCTCGGATCTCTCCGGCTATCGTAATCTCCTCCGCATCGAAGCCGCGTGTGTTAAAGTCCCGGCCTTCGTCAAAGCCGCGCCGGAGAATCAGCCCGACGCGGAGCCATAGGAGCCATCCATGGAATTCACCGGCATCTACTGCGCCAACATCGTGCCGTTCACGCCCGACGGGAAGTCGATCCGCTTTGACGAGCTCGAGCGGCTGTATATCGACTTCAAGGAGAACGGGGTCTCCGGCATGGTGTGCAACGGCCACGCGGGCGAAGGCGAGCTTTTGACGCGCTCGGAAAAGCTCGAAGTTGTCAAGCTCGCGCGGCGCGCGCTCGGCAAGGATTACCCAATCGTGGCCGGCGTGCACGCGCTGCCCACGTGGGAATTGATCGAGCAGGCGGAGGAAGCCCGCGAGGCGGGCGCGAACGCGGTCATGCTCTGCGCGCCGCCGCTGTTCGCTTGGCACGCCGACCGCCATCCGGAATTCGGCATTAACCAGGTGCGCGCGGTCGCCGAGGCGCTGCCGGATTTGCCGATCGTGCTGTTCCAATACTCGCCGAACAATCCGTTCTATTACAAGCCCGACGTGCTCGCGCGCATCTGCCGCGAGATTCCGCAGGTGCAGGCGATCAAGATGGCGACCAATGTCGACGTGGCGCAATTCGAGGAGGAAGTCCGCGCGGTGCGCTCCGTGCACCGAAAGGTTTACCTGCTGCCGGCGAACGGCCGGACATTTTACTACGCTTTTCAGCTCAAGCCGGACGGCGCGCTTTCGGGCTCGGCCAACTTCGCGCCCGCGCACGACGTCGAGCTTTTTGAAGCCGCGACGCGCGGCGATTTGAAGCGGGCGAAAGAATTACACGACGAGATTTTCCCGGTCTTCCGGCTCGTCTATCGCGACCCGTATGTCTATCTGCACATCCGCTACAAGTATTGCGCGTGGCTCCTGGGAAAGATCTCCAGCCCGGCGGTGCGCTCGCCGCTGACGCCGCTGCCCGAGGACGAAGTGAACGGGCTGAAGGAAGGGCTGCGCGCGAGCGGTTTCGAGCTGAGGCTGCGTTAGTCGTTTCATCCGGGCCGCTTTACCAAAAACTTTACCTCCGCGCGACCGTCAGCGTGGCTTTTTTCACGACGCCGCCGTAAGACGCCGTGATCGTCGCGGAGGTCTTGCCGCCCGACGTTGTCGTCACGGTGAAATTGGCGGTTGACGTCCCGGCCGGAATCGTCACGCTGCTCGGCACCCTCACCCGCGATGTCTTGCTGCTGACGAGATTGACCACGACGCCCCCGAACGGCGCTTTGCCGCTCAAGGTCAACTTCCCCTGCGAGCTGCCGCCGCCGACGACGCTCGTCGGATTCAAGGTGAACGAGGAGAACACCGGGGGCTTGAGCGCGAGCGGCGCCGATTTGCTCACCCCGTTGTAGCTCGCCGTGATCGTCGCGCTGCTAGCCGTACCGACCGGCGCGGTCGTCACGGTGAAATTCGCCGTGGTCGCGCCGCCGCTGACCGCGACGGTCGCCGGCAGTGTCACGGCGGAATTGCCGGTTGTGAGATCGACGATCAAGCCTCCGGCGGGCGCGGCCGTGGTGAGCGTCACCACCCCGGTCGCGTTCTGCCCGCCTGTAACTGTGCCCGGGCTGACCGAGACGGCGGCGAGCGCCGCGTCCGTCGTCGTCGATGACCCGGAAGCATTGTAACCCAATTCGATTACTTCGAAATCGCTTGCTGTCAGCGCCGAGAACGCGGGATTCAAGATGCCGTTGTTCCAGCGCGTGTCGTACGTGCCGGTGATGTACATGTCCGAGCCGTTGTCGGCGACGATCAGGCCGTATTTCTGCATCGCGCGGAATATCTTCTGCGCGCCGGGATCGCTCGTCCGCTGCGTCACGTCGACGCTCGCCTTCAGACGCAGGCGCGCGCCCATCGGCAGCGCGCCCGTGGTCGAGCCGGCGCGGTGCGAGGCGGGATAGACGTAGCCGTTGGTCGAGCGCACGGTCACGCGCAGCGCATGGCCGATGTCGGTAATGCTCGGATCGTAAACCTCGTCATAGCGGATCAGCCCCGGCAGGATCGCGAGACCCGCCGCATCGGCCGAGGTCCAGGTGTCGGGCCGGCGCTCGTTCGTATTCATGTCGAAGAACGCGCCGGAGCCCCCGAACCATTTTTTCAGCGTCTGATCGTAATAAACGTTGTAGACCTCGTAGAGATAATTGCGGTCGGCATCGACGATGATCAGGTGCCGGTCCCCGTCGTCCCTCTGATCGACGTTGGCCGGATCGCCGCCTTCTACCCAGAAAGGCTGCGTCTGCGCGGCCGCCGGAATTGGATAGAAAGGAAAACTTTTGTCGGTCGCGTGATCGACGCCGTCGCTCTCGTCCGAGTAGAGGAAATCGACCGCGACGAGATCCGCGCTCGTCACGCCGGTGACGACGGCATACGGCATGCCGTAAATCGCGTTTGGGTGCTGCGGGTCGCCGGCGCTGCCGCCGAGATCGGGATGGAGCTTGCGCGTGCCGCCGTTATTGATGAACGAGATGTATTTCGACGAGTCCCTGTCGACCGGCCAATTACTGATGTCGAGGTTCCACCAGTTGTCCGCCGGAAACAGCGGCAGCGGATCGGGCAGCGGCCCATTGCGCGTGCCGGTTATCGCGCCCGCCGGCGCGGTCATTGCGAAAACAAGCAGCAGAGCGAGCGCCACGGTGCGGCGGATAAATGGGCGGAATGCGCGAATCATGGGGAAGGAAACAGCAAGCCGCGTGCCGGAGCCACGCATTCTCTGGCACAGGAATAATTCGGACGAGCTTAGGAAAACCGCGACATTTCTAGACGCCAGGCGTGCCGCGTTGCGGCATCGACACGCGATAACCGCTCTTTTTCCTTCATGCGGCGGGTTAATCCTGCAATTGGGGGACTATTGACGCTGGTGCGAATGTTGCCCTATTTTGCGGAGCCAAAGGAGCGGGCGATGCGCAGATCATTACTTTCGTTTCTAGTCGTCGCGGTCCTCGCGGCGGCGTCGAATGTGTGGGCGGCCAAGGTCTCGATCCTCGTCGATCTCGATCCGAACAGCGCCGATCAGACCGTCATCGTCGAGACCGTCACCGCGGACGCGAGTGGATTGCTCTACGTCTGCGACCGCGTCACCGGCAACGTCATCCGCGTCGACCCGAAGGCCCCCAAGCCTGTCGTGGTCGGGCGCATCGAGGCGCGCGAGATGGACGGCAAGAAGGTGCGCGCCGATTCGTCCGGCCTCGTCTTCAGCCGCGAGGGCGATCTCTACCTAACGAGCGGCGCGTTCCGCGAGATCGTGCGCATTAGGAAAGCCGATCTGAATCCGGCCAAGCCGGGCGAAGCCGAGACCTTCGCCACCGGCACCGAAGGCGCGAATGGCATCGCCTTCGACAAGAACGGCATTCTCTACGTCTCCGGCGGTCGTAACGGAAAAATCTATCGCATCGGCAAGAACGGCGGCGCGGCCGAGGATTGGGCGCAGATCGAGCTCTTCACGCGCACGCTGCCCGACGGCAAAACCCAGCAGGCGATTCCTGCCAACGGCATGGTTTTCGACAAAAAAGGCGAGACGCTCTACGTCGCCGATACCGCCCGGGGCGCGATCTGGAAAGTTTCGGTGGAAGCGGACGGCAAGGCCGGTAGGCCGGCGCTGGTCGCGCAGAGCCCGCTGCTCGAAGGCGCCGACGGGCCGGACTTCGATCCGCAAGGCCGTCTCTGGGTCGCAGCCAATGAGCGCAACGCGGTCGTCATGGTGACGCTCGACGGCAAGGTCGAGCAGATCGCCAAGAACGACAGCAAAGGGCCGCTCGAATTTCCCACGTCGGTCGTCTTCGTCGGCAACACCGCCTACGTCAACAACTTCGACACGCCACGGCGCGACAACCTCGCCGCCGACGGCAAGACCTCGCTCGACGGCATCGGCGCGTCGATCGTGAAAATCGAGCCGTAAGGTTTAGAGAAATATATGGCCGACGAGATCCAATTTCGCATCCGCCATACGATGCTGCCGGTCGCCGACATCGACCGCACGGTTGATTTCTACACGCGCCTGCTCGGCATGGATATCATGCGCATCCGCGAAGAGCCGGCGAAAAAACTGCGCACGTACTATATCGGCTACGGCAGCGAGGATGACGGGCCGGCGTTGGAGTTGATCGAGACCGGCGGCGGCAATCCGGATGCCAAAATGGCGCCGTGGAACGGCCACGTCGCGCTCTACGTCTCCGACCTGGCCAAGCTCGCCGAGAAATTAAAGGCGGCGGGCGTCAAGTTTCTCGCCGACCCGTGGCACAACCGCCCCGGACAGCCGGATCTCATGGCCTTCATCCAGGACCCCGACGGCTACACCGTCGAGTTGACGGAGCGGCATGGCAAAACCGGGCCGCCGGTGAAAAAAACGCCATCGTAGGGGTTTCAAACCCGACCCTACATCGGAAACGATCCGCGTTTAACTACCCGCCATCTTCTCGACCAACCGCCACGCCAGTCCCGAAACTATAAAAAGATAGAGCGAGAAGAGCGCGACCGTGATCAGGAGATTTTTCTTCCACTCGCGGCTGAGCGCAATGCCGAAGGCGATGCCGATCAAAAAGCCGATGATATGCGCGGCGTAGGCCACGTTGTGCTGGTAGCCAGGAATGCGGCTCGGCGCGTAGACGATCGCGACGTTGTAAAAAAAGTAGATTATCGCGGCGAGACCCTGCGGCATGAGGAAGAGAAAGGAGAATCTCAGCGGCGCGATGAGCATGACGCACGCGGCGACGGTGAAGATCGCCGCCGACGCGCCGAGCATGCCCGTGCCCGGCGGCATAAACGGCAAGCTGAAAAGAAACGCGAGAACGCCGCCGCAAAAAAACACCGCGAGATGCTTGATCGCGCCGACGTGCCGCTCCAGCGTGTTGCCGAAGACGAAGAGGAACAGCATGTTGCCGAAGAGATGCAGCGGGCTCGCGTGGACGAAGAGCGCCGGCAACAGCGTCCACGGACGGCCGTGCGTGAGATTGGTCGAGCTGAAAATCAGCGCCCGCTCGGCGAGCGCCGGCTGCTGCTGCCACGCCCAGACGCTCGCGAGAATGCAGGCGAGAATCAAAAAATAATTGACGCGCATCTAGACCGTGCCGAGCGCGCGGGCGAGGTTGGTCAGCATCTCGATGAAGTCGTCGAGCGAGTTCTGCCGCGGCGAGGCGCCGAGATGCGGCGTGATCACGACGTTCGGAAAGCCGAGCAGCGGATCGTCGGCGCGCCCGGGCTCGTCGTACGGCACGTCAAGGCCGAAGCCGCCGATTCTTCCCGACGCGAGCGCATCGAGCAAAGCCGCGCGGTCGATGAGCAGCGGCTGCGAGATGTTGATCAGCAGCGCGCCGCGTTTGAGGACACTCAATTCCCGCCCGCTGATAATACCGCGCGTGCTCGCGGTGTCCGGCAGATGCAAGCTCACAACGTCGGATTGCGCCAGCAGATCGTCGAGCGTCGCATAACTCGCGTGATAGTCGGTCTCTTCGCGGCCGGAAAGCCGGTGGCGCTGCGTGTAGACGATGCGCATGCCGAAAGCATGCGCGCGGAGCGCCATCTCGCGGCCGATCTCGCCCATACCGACGATGCCGATCTGCCTGCGGTAGAGTGTGAGCGTATTGAGCACGCGGCCCCAGTTGCCGTTGGCGGTGTGCGTGCGGTCGAAGACCGCCGGGTCGTAGCCGGCGGCCTGGAGCTGCTCGACGCTGATGCGGTTGGCGCTCGCGTGGATTTTGCGCGCGAGCGCGAGCATCAGCGCGAAGGCGTGCTCGGCGGTCGCGACATTGGCGCGCCGCTTGAGCGTGAGCACGCGCACGCCGGCGCGCTCGCAGGCGGCGCGGTCTATCGAGGTCGTGACCGCGCCGTATTTCTGCACGATTTTGAGTGCGCCGTCCGCCGCGGCGATCTCCTTCTCGCCGACGGCGAAGCTTTCGACCGCGGCGACCGTCGCGCCCGCGAGATTCGCCGTGAAGTCCGCCTCGTCCTTGACGAGCCTGACTTCGGATGGATAGAGCGACCCGACGTTTTCGCGCAGGCGCGTGAGCCAGCCGGAAAAATCCGGCAGATCGTGCGCGACGAAATGCGCGAACGCCGCCGTTCGCGCCGGCGGCGTCGCCGGGTCGAGAATGATCTGGAACAGCCTTATCCAGGGATCGTCTTCGACGGCCAAAATCATAAAAACCGTTTCAGGTTTCTGTTTCAGGTGTCATGCAAAAACCCGGAAATCGTCTCTGAGAATTCCCTACGTGAAACTTGAAACATGAAACTAGAACTCCGCTTTATTCTGGATCGACTTTCAGCGCGTTCAGCACGCGCGTGAGCATGTTGTAGGCACCGACGAGCATCGTGAGCTCGACGATCTGGCGCTCGCTGAAATGCTTTCTCGCTTCGGCGAAAACGGCGTCCGGGACATCGATGTCGCGGGTCATCGCATCGGTATAATCCAGCAGCGCGCGCTGCCTCGCGTCGAAGGCGCCGGAGCCGCGCCAATCCGCGAGCGCGTCGATCTGCGCCTGCGTCAGCCCTTCTTTCAGCGCGTACTGCCGCGTGTGCGTCTTCAGCACGTACTCGCAGGCGTTGAGGATCGCGATGCGCATGATGACGAGTTCCCGGCACGCGCCGTCGATCTCGGTCCCGAAGCGAGCCGCCTGGTTGAGGTTGAACCATGCCTCGGCGAGCGGCGGGCTGTGCAGCATCAGGCGATAGATGTTGATAAGCCGGCCGCGCGCGCCGCGGATCTCATCCACGAGCGAAGCGATGTCGGGATTATTTTCATCGATCGGCGGAATGCGCGCCATGTTGTTCTCCGCGCCAAAGCTTATAAACCCGCGCCTGCGCTTGCAAGAAGCTGCGTTGACTCTCTTGCGCCGCCGGTGTTACATGCGCCGTAGAAGGGAGAAAAAGATGGCGCTTCATGCAAAAAGGCAGGACGTCCCCGAGCGCAGCGCGACGCGAACCGGGAGCGAGGGCGAAGGCTCGATGGTCTCCTTCAAAGGCTACGGCAACGAGTGCAGCCTGATGGTCGCGACACGCGGCCCCGGCTATCACACGCGCCCGCACGTGCACGAATCCGAGCAGATCAACTACATCCTCGAAGGCGAGATCTGGTTCTTCGTCGAGCAGCAGGGCTACCACTGCAAGAAAGGCGACTTCCAGCGCGTACCGGCGAACAAAATCCATTGGGCGTGGAACCGCTCCGACAAGGAAGCGGTCGTCGCCGAGGCGCACGCGCCGGGGCTCATCGGCGAGCGCGCCGGAGCCGGCGCCGTCGCGCTGTTCGACGAGGGCGAGCGGCCCGCGCTTCGCAATCCCGGAGCAAACCGCTACGTCGACTACGACTCAGCCAACGTCGAGGCGAAATACAAGTAGCATGCGGATCCGCTTGGCAATTTTTTTTCTGCTGACGCTCGGCGTCGCGGCGGCTCGCGCGCAGGAGCCGATGCGCGTGCGCTACGGCGTCACCGCGTCGATCGCGCATCTGCCGGTCGTCGTAGGCCGCGACTCCGGCATCTTTAAAAAGCACGGCTTCGACGTCGAGGTGATCCACATCCGAGGCGGTGCCCTCATCACGGCGACGATCATGAGCGGCAGCGTCCAGTTTTCCGGCGCCGGCGCCGAGTCGGTCGTCGCCGCGCGCATCGAGGGGGGCGACGTGGCGATGATCGCCTGCCCCGTAGATCAGGATGCGGTTTACTTAATAGCGCGGCCGGAGATCAAAACCGCCGCCGATCTCAAAGGCAAGACCACCGCCGTGACACGGCTCGGATCGACGACGCATTTCTATCTCCGCGCGGCGCTCAACCAGGTCGGACTCGACGAGAAAGATCTCACGGTTCTCCAGCTCGGCGCGGGCGGCGAGATCGCCGCCGCGATGCTCGGCGGCCGCGTTACGGCCGCGGCGCTCACGATCCACAACGCCTACCCGTTTATGCAAATGGGCTGGCCGGTCCTGGCCGATTTATCGAAAAGCAATTTCATCTATCCGTCCTCCTGCGTCGCCACCAGCCGCGCCCTTATCAAGAGCAGCGGCCCGATGGTCGAGCGCTTTCTTCGCGGCTACACCGAGGCGATCCGCCTGATCAAAAAAGATACCGCCTTCGCCGAGCGGACGATCCGGAAATGGCAGCGCGAGACCGACCCGCTCGTCGTGAAAAAAACCATGGACGTTTATGCGGCGCTTTTCAAAGCGACTCCCAACGTTCCCGACAAGGGCATTGAGGCGGTCCTCCGGGAGCTCGCGCGGCGCCGGCCGGTGCCGAAGGAATTTCAGAATCTCGAGCTCTATCGCGATCAGGCGCCGCTAGAGCGTGTCGTCCGCTCCGGCTGGATCGACCAACTGTATAAATCTTCATGAAGCGCATCGCCCTCGTTATCGGCTCGATCATTCTCGTCGTCCTGCTTCTCGCCGCCGTAGGATTTCATTTCGCCGTCGCGAAGCTCAAAGAGCGCGTCGTCGCAACGCTCGGCGCCGGCAGCGAGGTGAAGCAGCTGCGCGTCCGGTGGAATGCGATCGAGCTGGTCGGTCTCGCCGTGCCGGGTCCCAAAGGCTGGCCGACCGCGCGCACGCTCGAAGCCGAGCGCATTAAACTCGTGCCGAGTTTAAGGAGCCTGCTTTCGAATGATCTCAAGATCGCGTCGATAGAGATCGAAAAACCGTATCTGTCCGTCTACCGGACAGCGGGCAAAGTCGCGCTGGTTCCGACGGTCCTCCACGCGGGCGAAAAGCCCGACGAGAAGACCTCCTCGCGCACGGTGACGATCGACCGCCTAACCGTGCACGACGGCGTGATGGACATTTACGACGCCACCGTTGCGGCAAAGCCGCTAAGGACGCGCCTCGAAGCGATTCAGGCCACGGTCAAAGGCGTCGTCGCGCCGGCGCTCAGCGACAAGGCGCAGTTCGACATCGACGGGGTCGTCAAAGGCGCGCGCCGCGACGGCAAGGCGAAAGTCACTGGCTGGGTCGCGCAGCACGGCCGCGATTCCTCGTCGGATATCGTCATCGAGGGCGTCGACCTCGTCAGCCTGCAGCCTTATCTCGCGCGCAAAGGCGACGTGCGCGTGGAGCGCGGCAGGCTCGACCTGGATTTGAAATCCGAGGTGCGCAACAACCAGCTCGACGGCAAAGGCAAAGTCGTCCTGCGCGATTTGCAGCTTGCGCAGTCCGGCGGTTTCATGGGCACGTTCATGGGCGTGCCGCGCAACGCGGTGGTGAATTCGCTCAAAGATCACAACGGCGCGATCGATCTCGATTTCACGCTCAAGGGCGACATCAGCCGCCCGAACTTCTCGCTCAACGAGCAGCTGTCGACGCGCATCGCCACCGGCCTCGCCGGCTCACTCGGCGTATCGGTCAAAGGATTAGTCGAGGGCGTCGGCGGCCTCGGAGAAAAAGGCGTCGAAGGCATCGGCAAGGCCGCCGGCGGCATCGGCTCGACGATTAAGGATATCTTCAAGTAGGAATTGGGGGTTGGGGATTAGGGACTAGGGTTAAGAAGTTGGCTCAAATATCCCGACTACCCGTCTTTCCCCCAATACCCAATTCCTGATGCCCAATGCCTGCTTTCTTCGGAGCCTGCACGTTCATGATCAGGAACGCGGAGGCGAGCAGCGCGCCGACGAAGACCGTAAATGAAAGCGTATAGCCGCCGGTCAGGTCGAAAAGAAAGCCGAAAAACGGCGCGCCGCAGGCGGCCATTACGTTCGTGAGAAAGACCCCCATGCCGCGCACCGTCCCGAGTGAGATCCGCCCGAAGAAATTCGCCCATACGACCTCGCGCAGGACGAAGCTGCCGCCGAGACCGATCCCGTAGACGAAAAATCCCGTATAGAGCAGGTCGAGCCGCGCGGACGTGAGCGCGACGATAATCCCGACGGCCTGGATTAGAAATTGCGCCATCGCCGCCTTGCGGATATCCATGCGCTCGGCGACAAGCCCCCACAGAAGCGTCGAGGCAAGCTGCGTGAGCGCGACCGTGCTCATGACGGTCGCAGCGGTGAGCGCCGGATGGCCCAGGTCGGTGACAAAGGAAAAAATATGCAGGTTCAATCCCGCGATGCCGATATTCGCGATACCGAACGTGATGCCCAGGAGCCAGAACGCGCGCGTGCGCAGCGCCTCGCCGCGCGTCCACGGCACGTCGGCGTCGGCGACACCCTGAACTGTCGGCGATGCCGCAGCGGGATCTTTTTCCGCCGGCGACGCCGCCTCGCCGTCCGGCCTGAGCCCCATCTCCTCGGGACTGCTGCGGATAAACAGCAGCGCCGGTCCGACGACGAGCAGCAGCGTGAAAACTGCGAACAGCGCCCAGCTTTGGCGCCAGCCGACGGATACGAAGAGCGCCGCGGCGAGCAGCGGCATCGTCACCTTGGCGACGCCCGTTCCGAGATTGGCGATCGCGATCGCGCGGCCGCGCTTGCGCACAAACCAGCGCGCGATGATCACCATCACCACCACCGATCCCATGAGCGTATCGCCCGCGACAACGAGCGTGCAGCGAATAAGAAAAAACTGCCAGAACTCCTGGACGCGGCTGAGCAGGAAATAGCCAGCGGCGGCGATAACGGCGCCGGCGACGATCAGCTTGCGGCCGCCGCGCCGGTCGACAATCGGGCCGACGAGCGGCGCCATCGCCGCGCTGACGATAATCTCGCCGGTGCGAACGAGCGAGAACGCGCCGCGCGAGACGCCGAGGTCCTCGGTCACCGGCTTTAAGAAAATGCTGAGCGTGCTGGAGAGCGAAAAGACGCCGGCGATCTGCGTCAGGACGCCGACGGCAACGATCCACCAGCCGTAGAAAATGCGGCTGCGCGGCTTTGAATAGATGTTGAGGTCCACTCGGATGTATCTTCCAGCGTTTTGCTTACCATGAAAAATCGGACCGTGACAAAGCTTGACGCGCTCGGCGATTCGGGATTAGGAATTGACAGTTATCCCGTTCGTTGGGTGTTTTCGCGCTACCCGATCACAAGGAGGCTGCCATGCCGATTTGTTTATCTCCCGGAGGTCAGATGACAATCGTTGGCGACACGCGGAGCGATCACGATATACTCCTCGTTGGCACCGTCGACGGCATATTTGAATTCTTTAGCGACGATGGCGGACCTTGGAGCCAGGGCGGTCATTTTCTTCCCGGCGAACACATCAGCGCGATCATCGAAGAGCCGTCGACCAAGACGCTACTCGCCGGCACTTTCGGCTCGGCGCTGCACGCCTCGACCGACGGCGGCAAAACATGGGAGCGGCGCGACAACGGCCTGCGCGGCATGGAAATTTATGCGCTCGCCGCGCACAGCATCGGCGGCCGCCCGCGCGTTTACGCCGGCACGCAGCCCGCGCATCTATTCCAGAGCGATGACCTGGGAAAAAGCTGGAGCGAATTGAGCGCGCTGCGCAATGTGCCCGGCGTCGACAAATGGACCTTCCCCGGGCCGCCGCACCAAGCGCACGTGAAAAGCCTCGCCTTCGATCCCAAGCGGCCGGAGACGATCTACGCCGCGGTCGAGGTCGGCGGCTTTCTAAAGAGCGAAGACGGCGGCAAGAGCTGGCAGACCGTCGATGGGCTCAATCCCGACGCGCACCGCGTGCTTACGACCGCCGAGCCCGGCAAAGTGTATCATGTCATGCCGACGACCAACTGCGGGCCGGAGACGACGGCCGGCGTTTGCGTGAGCGGCGACAGCGGCAAGTCGTGGACGAGCCTCACGCCGCGCGACTTCCGCATCGGCTACGTCGATCCCCTGCTCGTCCATCCGTTCAAGCCGAATCTCATGTTCGTCGCCGGCGGCAAGACCGGCCCCGGCACGTGGCGCAAGCTGCACACGGCGGATTCGCGCATCGCGCGCAGCCGCGACGGCGGCAAGACCTGGGAAGTCCTCACGAACGGTTTGCCCGAGCACATCCGCGGCAATATCGAGGCCTTTACAATTCACGCATGGCCGGGAGGTTCCATTTTTAAAGGAGGATGTGAGCTGTTCGCCGGCACGACCGACGGCGAAGTCTTCTACAGCGACGACGAAGGCGACAGCTGGAAAAGGATCATCTCCGGCATCGGCGCCGTCTCGAAAGCGCACCACTACCAGAATTTGCAGGAGACCGCGGCCTAAAAGACATTTCTCCACAGGCGGAGAGTGATATCCCGGAGTGATTCTTCGCTGCGCTCAGAATGACAAAAAGAACGTCCGCAAGATGTATGTCATCCTGAACGAAGTGAAGGATCTCTCCGAGGCTTTGTGTAGTTTTATTTTCTGCCGTAAAGCCTTTCGATAAATCCGCTCTTCTTGATCTCCTCCATCAAGCTCGTGTCCATGAATTCTTCCGCGCGGATGCCGCGCGCCTTGGGATTCGGGAGAAAATCGAGCGCGGTCTGGATGCCTTTGGGCTCCGGCAGCGGATATTCCGCCATCGCTTTCGCGAGCCGGTCGTAAAGCGGTCGCACGACCTGCGGGTCGCTGTTGCTCTCGCGCAAGACCGCCATCGCCGCATCGGGCTTGCTCTTGAAGATGTAAATCGTTTCCGTCAGCGCCTGGAGAAAGCGCTTCACGTTTTCGCGCTGCGTCTTCAGCAGCTGGCCGGAGACGACGACGCCGTAGTTGGCGTAGTCGATCGGGAGCTCGGATAAGTCCGCCAGCACGCGGCAGCAGCCGGTCTCGACGACCTTCTGCACCTGCGTCGAACTCACGAGCGCCGCGTCGACGTGTCCCGCGACGAGCGCGGCGATGCGCGTCGGCGTGTTGCCGGACTGCAGGAACGCCATGTCTTTGTCGGGGTCGAGCTTCCAGTAGCGGAGCGCGACGCGCGTGATGATGTCCGAGCCGGAGCCGAAGCGGCTGATCGTCACGCGCTTCCCTTTCAGGTCCGCCGGCGTCGCGATCGATTTCTGTACCACGAAGAACGGCTCGAGCCGGTTGATCAACACCGATATCACGCGCAGATCGCGCGCGCCGGAGACGCCGAGCGCCAGCATCGCCGTGACGTCAAAGCCGGTCAGGCCGATCTCGCCCGACGAGAGCGTCTGCGCCATAAGGTTGCCGCTCGAGAGATAGACCGGCTGCACCTCGAGGCCGTGCTTGCGCCAGACATTCGACCTGGCCGCGAGCTTCAGCAGGTCGGCGCCGACGCCGGAGCCGCTCCAGCCAAGCTTTAGTACCGGATCGGCTGCAAGGCCGGGCGCCGCGCAGACAAGCAGGATCGCGAGTAACACCATCAACTTTTTCGCCATGGTACCTCTTCGCCCAGCAAAATTTACAGCCCGGCTTTTCTTATAACAGCTTGCATCGACTTTAAAGACAACTCGCCCGTTCGTATGGGTTTTTACCCGAATTGACAAGAAGCCGCCTTCTGCTACTAATTTTGAGCTATAGCGAGCCGTTGCTTTTGACCGGCTCGTCCGTGAGACTTCCTCGGATGCCTGAGGAACTCGTCCGTATTGGCTCACACTTAGGGCGCTTTTCAGCCCGAACGGGCGAAGCTATATTCAACCCACTTGCCCAGTCTCGGTGATTGTATTCGTTAATAAAAAAACGATTTTTCTGGTTTGTAACCGATCATTTTCCCTTGCAAAGCTCTTGATAACCATGGTAGCTTGCGCCGGGTGCGGTAGAACGCGAAATCCGCTTTCAACGGGATTGAAGTATGACAAAAATGCGGTCATCTCACCGAACGGCGCGAAAATCATGTCGCGCGATTGCGGCAGCGCTCGCCGCGCTGTTTTTCTCCTCGATCATCGCCTCGACTAAAGCATCGGCCGAAGTTTACGGCGGCTTCTCTCTCGGCACGGGCGAAGAATTCAACGACAATATCTTCTTTCGCACGCAGCCCGGCAGGAATAATGTCAAAGACTGGATCACGCACATCGTCCCGACATTTACCCTGCTTTATGCCACGCCCGGCGATCCGACACCGGTCTTGACCGCGACGCTCGCCCCGGAAGGTCAGATCTTTGCCCGCAACGCGACGTTCGGAAATTTCGGCGACAACATCGCTTTCGACTCGGCTTATACGTACAAAGCGGCACCGCAGTTTACGGTCAACTTCACCGAGAACTTGAGACGGACCGGCCTGACGCGGACGATCGGCCTCGATGCTATGGGACCGCCGCCGCAGCTGCCCGTCACACCGACCGATGTACCGACGCTCGGCAGCTTCGTCCCGCTGCCGCTCGCTCAGGCGATCCAGACGCTCGTCATCAGAGGACGGAATTTCACCAACGCTTTCACGATGCAGCCGGTCTATCAATATTCGCCGACGCTCACTTTCTCGGGTGGCTATTCGATGGGCTACTCGAACAATAGGGACGGACAGGACTTCAGCCACTCCGCCGGCGTCCGCGGCGTTTATAACTGGCGCCAGGAGCACAACCTGTTCGCAGGTTACACGGTCAACGTCTTCGACTCCGGCGGCAAGACCACCGTCGTCCACAGTATCGATATCGGCGACGATTTTTTCAGCAACGCGAGAATTCGCCTCTCGCCGACATGGACGCTGTCGGGCGCCTTCGGACTCGCGTTCAACCAAGGCGGCACCGGCCCCACCGTCGTGACGAATGTCAGCGCGGTGCTACAGAAAGTCTGGCAGGACGCGCTGTTGAATCTGTCTATACGCAGAGGTCTCACATCGAGCCTGGGCCTTTTTTCCGGACCGACGACGGCGACGACCTTTTCCGCCGGCTACGGCATCCGTATAACCGATCGGCTCACTGGACTCGCGGGCGCAGACTTCTCGCTGCTCGGCGACAAGAGCGAGACCGATATTCAGGTATTCCGCGCCTCCGCGGGACTCCAGTATTGGATCAATAGCTGGTTGTCTTCGAACCTGTGGTACAGCCGGCGCTGGCGCAGCGCCACGCCGAGCGCGGTCAACGTCCCGGCAGGACGTGCTGCTGGCGACAGCGTGCTCGCGTCGATTACTGCGCATTTCGATATCTATCCGAATCCCGGCCTCGCGATCGGAGGCATCAACCGGCCGCTGTTCGCGCCCGGCGGCGCGCCGACTTACGAGCGCACCGAGCTCCAGCAGCCGCTCCGTCCTGATCTCGGCCGGCCGGAGCTCCAGCAGACACCGCAGCAACAGCTCAGGGAGAAACCGGCGACTCCGCCGCCTCCACCGCCGCCGAGCACAACCCCGGACACCCAGACACCTCCGGCGCGTTAGTAAACTTTTTTCTAACCTTCGGCGATTTAAAACCGCGGCTGGACGGCTCTTCGCAAGCCGTCTATCCAGCCGCGTTCACACGCTTTCTCTCCGAGCACTAACCGGCTCTCAATAGTCATCGATCGACACAAAAGGAGGATGTATGAGGAATGCAAAGTTTCGCTTTATTGTTTTGGGCCTGCTGTTCGCCGCCGGCTGCGGGACGCAGCAACTGCGCTCCCGGGAGTATAGCCTCGCCACGGACACGCCGAATCCCTCGAAGCCCGCCGCCGACGCGTACGTGATCGGCACCGGCGACGCGCTCGAAATCATCGTCTGGAAGGAGCCCACGCTTTCCGGGCCCGTGAAGGTGCGACCCGACGGCCTGATCACGCTGCCGCTCATCAACGAGGTCCAGGCCGCCGGCAGGACGACGGCGCAGCTTAGACAGGCCCTCGAGGATAGGTACAAAAAATATGTCCAGGCGCCGAACGTGACAATCCGCGTCACCGAGATCACTTCCAGCGAGGTCTTCCTCGTCGGACAGGTGGCGAAGCCGGGCGCCTATCCCTCCACCGGCCACGATACCGTCTTACAGCTTATCACCCGCGCGGGCGGCCTCACGATCTTCGCCGACCGCCACAACGTCAAGGTCGTCCGCCGCGAGAATTCCAAAGTGCGGGAATATCTCGTCGACTACGACGCGATCATCAAGGGCGATTTGAAGCAGGATATCGTGCTTAGGGCCGGGGACCGTGTGATCGTCGACTGACGCTCAGCGGCGCTGGTGAGAAAAAGCGGCTGTTTCACCGCGACCGGGTTCGCTCGGCGCGGAGGGGGCAGCCGCTTTTTTTATTTTTTTGTAGTTATGAGGTTATAAACAGTCGCGGGTGAACAAGCTGTTCAGAGCCGCTTTCCAATCTCCCTCAACACATCCTACCCGGCTTGTCCACCACATCTCCACAGGTTACCAACAGCCTTACCTGGACAACCCCAGCTCCTTGCGCACCCGGTCGAGAAAGCTGTAATCCACCACCTGACTGACGCTCACCGGACGGGTGATCTTCGCGCTCTCGCGCGCAAGGTCGATCAACACCTGCACCGATTCCGGCTTGACGACCGCGTCTTTGGTAAGGACGCGCGAGACGTGGCGTAGCGTCTCGCCGGCCATTTTGCGGTCGCTCATTTTCCATTGCTTCATCAAAATATCGATCACCGCCTCGCGGTTCTTCGGGTCGTTCACGAACATCAGCCCGCGGAGCGTCGCGCGCACCATCCGGTAGACCTCGTCGGGATTCTCGCGGATGCGCTTCTCCGACGTACCGAAACCGTTTTGCGGAAACTCCACGACGTCGCCGAGGAAAAGCAGCTCGTTGTATCCCTTTTCCTGAGCGATGATGTTCTCGGGCACGGAGAGCAGCGAAGCGTCGACGACGCCCGATTCGAGAACGGCGTAGCGGCTCGCGGCGCTGCCGGCCATCGGCAGGACCGAGACGTCGCGTCCCGGCTCTAGCCCGATATGCTTCAGCGCCTGCGTCGCGAGCAGCGTCGCGGATCCTCCCGGCGAGCTGCCGGCGACCTTTTTGCCCCGAAGCTGCTGCGGGTCTTTGATCTCTTTTTTGCTGATCAAAAACAGCAGCGGCTTGGACACCGTGAAAATCAGCACTTTCATCGGCTGGCCGTGCACCGCCGCGCCGATCGTGCCGGTGACCGCGCCGTTGTAGTCGAGATCGCCGTTCAACACCGCTGTGCTCGCCAGGTTCGCGGGCATGAAAACGATTTCCAGATCGAGGCCTTCGTCGCGGAAAAAGCCGCGGTGCTGCGCGGCATAGATCGCGAGAAACGAAACGTTCGTCGACGAACTGCCCATGCGCACCTTCTTCAAGCTCTGCGCGTGAGCATCCGACGTGAAGCAGGCGATCGCGACAAGCGAGACCAGCAGCACTACGGCGGCGCAGTTTCGAGTTTCGTGTTTCGGGTTTCGAGTCAAAGACCTGAACACCGTTGTACCCTCCTCGTTGGCAAAAAACTCCTGCCTAGAAACTCGCAACTCGGAACTTGAAACTATTTTTCAATCCGCCGCCGCCCACATGACGCGGTCGGCGGGCAATTCGATCGCGAGCTCGCGCCAGCTCTCGCCGCGGTCGTCGCTGAAAAGAATTTGCCCCTTGCCGCCGCTGCCCGAGGCATGGCCGCGCGCAACGAGGCCGGTGCCGGCGAACAGGGAATTCTTGTCGTGCGGGTGGTGCATCAGCGCCCAAAACATCGGATCGCAGTCGTCGGGAAGTCCTTTGACGACCCGGCGCCATGATTTCGCGCCGTCGCCGCTCTTGAAGAGCGCGGCGCGAGCGCCGCGCTGCTCGCGCCGCCAGAAGCCCGGCGACCCGTCCGCTGTGGCGACGAGCATCTCCGGCGCGTCTCCCTGCTGCGGAGGCGGCAGGAAAAGAAAATCGTGGAAATAATTCCGCGTAAGGCCGTTTTCCGCGCGCACCCAGCCGTCCTCCGGCTTGTCGCTGGTGAAAAAACCGCGCGCGCTCGCGACGAAGTAGCGGTCGAAATGCGCGGGCAGATTCGCTATGACATGGATATCGAGGTAATCGATCCCTTTGCTTACGTCCTCCCACGTCGCGCCGCGGTCGAAGCTGCGCACGATGCCACCGTGCTCGATGCACAGATAGATCGTGCGCGGGTCGTCGACATGGATGAAAATATTGCGCACATGGCCCTGGTGCGGCGGCTGCGGGAAGCGCCAGTTCTTCTTCACTTCGTCGGGAAGCGCTTTCAGCGCAGTCAATTCCTTCCAGCTCTCGCCGCCGTCCTCGCTGCGAAAGAGGCCGACGGGCTCGACGCCCGCATAGACAACGTCATCGCTTGTCGGATCGACGGCGACGGCGCGGATGTCGCCTTCGAGCACCCGCTTCCATGTTTGTCCCGCGTCGATCGTGCGGTAAAGCCCGTCGTGCGTAACACCGACAAAAACGCGCTCCGGACGATCGTGGCAGCCGTGGATTGAATCGATAATGCCGTCGCGGAACGCGCGGCTCGTTTCTTCCCATCCGCCGCTTAGTGCGCGCCAGACGATCAGTCCGTGTTGAGTGCCGGCGTAAAGTCTTACTCCATCGGTCATAAAAAAATCCTCGAAGGAATTGGGGATTAGGGATTGGGAATTGGGGTTTAGGAGTCGCAATTCCTAATTCCCAATGCCTAATTCCTACGGGAAGAGTTCCACCCTTCCCGTTCCCGGCTGCCTATCCCAGCGCGCCTCGACCGAGGAAAAATAATTCCACGCGCGCTCCGCGCGCCGCTCGAAATCCATTTCCGCGTTGAACGCGCGCGCCTGATCGAGCGAAAGCGGGTCGACCTCTCCCAGCGCCGCGGCCTGGAGCGTTTTTTTTGCGTCGTCTTCCAGCACGAGCGCAGCGTAAAGCACCTCGGTCAAATTCCTTCCCACGACAACGGTGCCGTGCGCCCGGAGCAGCGCCGCGCGCTTGTCGCCGATGATTTTGACCAGCGCGCGGCCGCGCTCCGGCGTCGTGACGAGCTGCGCCTCGCGATAGAGCGGCACACCGTCGCTGAAAAGCGTGCCCTGAAGCGTCACGGGCTGGAACTCGCGTTTGGCGATCGTGAACAGCGTCGCGTGCGGCGGATGGAGGTGCGCGACGGCGAGCGCGTCGGCGCGCGCGGCATGCAGTGCGGTGTGGATCGGCCACTCGACCGGCGGGCGGCCGCTGCTCTGCGGTTTGCCATCGAGATCACACGGCACCATGTCCTCGGGGCGGAGCTGCCCCTTGTCCGAGCCCATGCCCGGCGTGATGAAGAGGCGCTTTTTCTCTGGATTATAAACGCTCACATGGCCGAATAGGCCGAGCATGCCCTGCATCGCGAAGATGCGCGCGAGCTGCGCGAGTTTTTCCCTGGCTTCGTCCTCGTTGAACATCGCGCCTCCCTAATCGAGCTGCGCCCACTCGCTGAATTCTTCGAGCCCGAGCTTCTGCAAAGTATCCATGAACGGCCGGCCCGTTCGCTCGTGCCGGCCCGACAGACGGTAATAATCGAATACCATCTGCGGCATCCATTTGCCGATGGTGAACCCTTTGAACTTACCGTCCGGGATCGGCTCCAAGAATCTTTGGCCCACCTGCTGCCAGTCGTGATCGGCGACCCAGCCGCGCTGCGTGCCGAAGATCGTCTGTAGGATCATGCTGCGGTGGCCCGCGATCATGCCCTCGTCGAGATCGAAATTCCATCCGGTCGTCGCGCTCAGCGAATCGGCGACACTCTTTAACCCGTCGGGCTTCATGTGCATCTGCGCGAACCAGCAGCCGCCGGTGACGCCGCAGAACTGGCGATATTGCTCGGAGAGCACCTGCGACCAAGGCCAGCCGGTCGGATCGTCGCGGTCGAGCGGCCCCCATTTTTCCCGGTAGGCCAGATCCGGCGGCGGCTTGGCGCTGCCGCCGCCTTGCGGCTTCATGCCCCCGGAGGCGACGATCTCGCGCAGCATTTGCCCGAAGTGCGGCCGCCAGTCGTGCAGCGCGGGCGTGCCTTTCTTCGTGTGGACGAGCCATTTCGGCGCGTCGCCGCCGATTACCGACGCGACCTGCGTCGGCCCTTCCGCCAGCAACTCGCCCCACTTCCCTTCGCGGCGCGCGGTCATGTCGAGCAGGCGATCGATCGTCGCGACGTTGCCCCATTCGAAGGCGAGGCCGTCGGTGTCGCTGGGACCGATGAGCCCCTTTTCCCACGCCTCGAACGCGACCGCCGCACCGCACGAGAAGTGGCTGCACTCGATGCCGAGGTCGTTGATCTTCTCGGCGAGATAAAGGACTTCGTTGCCTTTCACGCCGAGATTGAAAAAGGTATCGAGCCATTCGCTGCCGGCGTTGAAGTGGCCCACGGCGCCCTTCTTCGGCCCTTCCATCACTTCGACGTCCCACGGGCAGAGGCGCTGACACTGGAAGCACGGGCGCAGCGTAATGCGGTTCTGGTCGAAGCCGCGCGCGTGGTCCTCGATCAGCGAGCTGCGGTAATTCAAATTCGGCAGCGCATGCAGGTCCTCGGCGTGGCCGGCGGTCTTTTTCTCGTCGACATTGCGCACGACCAGCGTCTTGCGCCAGCGAAGCCCCGCCTCGATGAGCTTTGCCTTGTCGTGCAGCGGCGGTCGCTTCGTACCGTAGACCACGATCGCCTTTAGCTTCTTCGAGCCGAAAACCGCGCCGGCGCTGTGCGCCGCGTTGTGGTTGTAGTCGTTGCACAGCATCGCGGCGCGCACGAGATTCTCGCCCGCGGGGCCGATCGTCATCACTCGCGCGTCGGCGATGCCGACCTCTGCGCGCAGCAAATCTTCGGTTTCTCGCGCGCCTTTGCCCCACACGCGCGAAGCGTCGCGCAATTCCGCATTGCCTTCGTTGATGAAGAGATAGACCGGGCGCTGCGACGCCCCTTGAACGATCAGTCCGTCGTAGCCCGCCGCCTTGAGATAGACCGGCCAAAAGCCGCTCGACGCGCCGCGGCCGAGCGTATATTCCGTCAGCGGGCTCAAATACACGGCCGTGACTTTCGTGCCACCCGGCGTGAAGCCCGTGCCGGTGATCGGCCCGGTCATCATGACGACTTTGTTTTCCGGGCCGTACGGCGCCGCGTCGCGCGGCAATTCTTTCAAGAGAATGTAAAGCGCGAGCGACTGGCCGCCGACGAATTTTCTCAAGACCGGCTCCTCGGGCAAATTCTCGTCGGTTAATTTCCCGGTCGTGAGATCGACGCGCAGGATGCGCCCCATGTAGCCACCGGGAAGCCTGGTCGTGCGCCGCGCGGGAAAAAGCTCGCCGTTGAGCATGGCAAATACCGTTAGGCGCGCCGTGGCCAGTAGCGATAGAGCAGCCGCTTCGGGTGAACGACGGCGAGATACAATGCGCGAAGCTTGCCGGGAATGCCGCAGCGCGGCGTGAAAAGGTCCTTCAGCATCAGTCCGAGCGGAATTTTGTGCGCGGGATATTTAGTCGGCAGGATGAATTTGAGGCCGTAGGCCGCCTTGCCTTCTTTCAAGACCATCACGACCTGCGTGCCGCCCGCCTCGTTTTCGCCGTAGGTCTCGCCGCCGACTTCACTCGCGCGCGCGTGCGCCTTTGCGGTCATATCCTCCTCGAGGCCGAAGTCGAGCGCGCCGACCGGACACGCCACAACGCAAAAAGGACTTTTTTCCTCGCTCACGCGCGGCGCGCACATCGTGCACTTCGACGCCTTCTGCGTGACTTCGTCTTTCGAGATCACACCCCACGGGCAGGCGTAAACGCAGTATTCGCAGCCGATGCATTTCACCGGGTCGATGACGACCGGCCCCTCGTCGTACTTGGTGATCGCCTCGACCGGGCAGACCGCCGCGCACATCGGGTATTCGCAATGCATGCAGCTGTTGCGCGCCCACAATGGCGACAGACCTTCCAGCACGGGCGGGTCCATCTGGATCCAGTTGCTGCTGGAGAATTCGTACACCGATGTGCGCGGATGATCGTGCCAGTCCTTGCACGCGTGCACGCACTGCCGACAGCCGATGCATTTCGTCGCGTCGAAGAGGATCGTCCGCGGTTTGCCATCGAGGAGCCTGCCGGTTGGAATGAGATTGCCGTACTTTTCAGACATGAAAAACCTATTCCGCTCGAGATGCTACAACTTATAGTTCCGGGCGCGAAAGAGAGTCAAGCGGCGGGTCGTTTGACATCCTCCCGGGACTACGCGAGAAAAGAGAATCATTTTCACACCGGAGGATTGATCCATGAGCGACAAGAAAAAGCTGCGCGTCATCTACCGCTCGAACGCCCATTCGCCCTTTTGGGTGGTCGCGGACAAGTCGGGCCTGTGGGGCGAGAACGGACTGGAAGTCGATACGAGCCCTCAGCTCGTGCGCGAGAAGGCCGTCGAGTCGCTCAAGAAAGGCGCGGTCGACGTGATCTCCGGCAATCACCACAATCTTTATTCGCGGAACGCCAACGGCGAAGACTTCCTCCATCTCGCGCAGGCGGCAAACACCTGGACCGACAACTTCATGGTCGTCTCCGACGGCATCAAGAGCGTGAAAGACCTGCGCGGGAAAAAGATCGTCGTCGACAAAGTCAGTTCTCATTCGGGCCTCAACGTCTGGCTTTTTTTGCGCCAGGAGGGACTCGACGTCGACCGCGGCGACGTCCAGATCGAAGGGCTGGACGCTTCTTACGAAGACCGCTGGAAAAGCGTGCTCGACGGTAAATACGACGCCACGTTCGTGTGCATTCCGCACGACAAACGAGTCGTCCAGGCAGGCGGGCGCGTCATCCCGGTGCGCGTCATGCCGATGGTGCGCGGCGTCACGTTAACGACGACAATGAGCTTCGTGCGCAGCCACGAGGAAGAGGTCCGGCGGCTCGTGCGCGGCATGGTCGACACGATCCATTTCTTTCTCACGCGCAAGCAGGAGACGATCAAGATTTTGAAGAACCATCTGCCGGCGGCGCTGCCGATCAAGAACGATCAGGAGCTCGAAGCGCTCTATGGCGAATGGGCCGGGTCACTCGAGCGCAAGCCCTATCCTTCCCTAGAAGCAGTCGCGAACGTTTTCCAGCTCGCGTGCAGGAGAAATCCCGAGATACGCGGGGATTACAACCCGATGGCGATGTGGGACCTGCACTACGTCCGCGAGCTGGACGAGAGCGGGTATATCGACAAGCTGTATCAATAAGAATACAGGAGCCAGAAGCCAAGAGTCAGAAGCCGGGAGTCATTTTGATTCTCCTTCCTTCTGGGTCCTGGATTTTGGAGTCTATCTTCCTGCTCGTTCCTACTTTAGATATCCCTTCTCCCGATAAAATCTTTCCGCGCCGCGATGAAGCGGCACGTCGTAGGGAGCTTCTTCGTCGTCGGCGCAGAGCTGCGCGAGGTCGAGGGGCTTGTAGTTGTCCGTCGGGATCAAATCTCTTCTGCGCTCCATCGTCTCGCAAATCGCGTGCGCGACGTCGTCGCGCAGGTCGGCGCGCACGATCATCGGCCAGCCGCTGAAGTCCAGCGTCGGCAATTCTTCTTTAATTCCTGGGAATTCGGCCTTCGTCATGCGCGCGGCGCGGTAGCCGAGCGCGGCCATGTGCTTTAAGACTTTACCTTCGATCGGCAGAAAGCGAAATCCGTTCTCCAGCGCGGTGCCGGACCAGGACTTGATGCCCTCGTCGAAGACGGCGTCGACCGTGCCGTTCTCGATGCCCTGGCGGCGCGCCGGATCCGTCGGCCGCATCGTCGGATGAATCTCTCCGCCCCAGCGGCGGATATCTTCCAGCGTAAAACCTGCGGCGCGGAGCACTTCCGCGACGGTGAACGCCGTCGAGTCCTCCTTGCGCGCGGCCTTGTCGGCGCGCCGAATCGAGACTTTCAGCGGGTAGCGGTCTTTTTTTATCTGTTCGAGCGAAGTAATGCCGGTCGATTCCCGCACAGAGAAGCCCATCACATCATACGAGGGAAAAACCGCAAGCGCGCGTAGCGGCAGCTTCTTCGCGAACATGCCCCTGCCGCGATAAGCCATCGTCAGCAACACAGAAGGGTTTACCCACGCGAGCGAGAACTCCCCTTCCGCCACGCCGCTGATCGCGGCGAAGCCGCCGGTCGTGAAGCCGAGCCGGATGCCTTTGGGATCGTTCGGCTTGGGCGTAAGCGTGAGCTTGAGGGCGTTGCCGATCGGTGTATCGGTCTGCAGCACGCCCTCCGCGGCCTTCCAGGATTCGGTCGCTAGCGAGCTGTCGAACATCCCGGAAGCGATCTCCAATAGTCCGCGCGCGCGCTGAATGCCGGCGTTATAACGCTTGCCGGTCGTCGCGCGAGCTTCGGGATGCGGCATTCTTTTCACGGCATCCTCGCTCAATCGAACAGCTTGCGCGCGAGCTCGGCGGCCGCATCGCGATACTTCGAGATTTTTTCTTCCGACTGGTTCTCGAGCTTGGGATATTCCTCCGGCTTCAGCGTATCCTTCGCCGGCAGAACGCCGAACTCTTTGAGCCACTGCGTGTCGACATCCAGGCGGCGGGTCGCCTGCCCCATCGCGCGCGAATACGTCTCCTGCCCTTCCTTGCCGAGGAACCAGTTGATGAACACCTTCGTCGCATTCGGATGCGGCGCATTTTTGATGATGCTCACGTTGCCGCTACCACCGCTGACGTAAGTCTCGTCGCGCGGCGTGTGGACCGAGCGGACAGGCAGGCCGGCCTTCGCGAACGGCAGCAGCGAATAATAGCTCAGCCCCATGACCACCGCAATTTTTCCCTTGGCCACATTCTCCGCCAGCAGCCGCTGATCGCGCCCGAGAAGCAGTTTCTGCGCCGCGAGTTTCCGCAAAAAGTCCTCGCCTTTGAGCCGCAGCAGGAAAGACCACATCGATGAGCCCGCGCCGGGCGTGCGCGGATCGAGATAGCCGATCTTGCCGGACCATTTGGGATTCAAGAGGTCGTTCAGCGAGCGGATCTCGTCGGGCTTGACCATATCGCTGTTGCACCAGATGTTCTCAACCTGGTACGCCTGCGACGCGTAGATAAATCGTTTCGCATTGTCCAGCCAGATGTGCCCGTCCCACCACTGCGCGGGATCGTTGACTTCCTTCAGCATTATCGCCGGCGGCAGCGGCGCCAGAATGCCCTCGGCAAGCAGGCCCGTGATCAGCGATTCACCGCCGCCCATATGGAGGTCGAATTCGCTCACGCCGGACCGCGCCTCCTGCTGGATTTTGCCGACGATCGAGGTGGATCGCCCAACATTGAGCTCGGCGTCGATGCCGAAGCGCTGCTTAAAGTTCTTCTCGATGCCTTTCCTGAGATCGGCGCTCGCCGGAACGGAGACGACGACCTTGCCTTCTTTTTTCGCCGCCTCGACGGTTTTTTCCCAGTCGGCGGAGGCGGTCGGCTTGGCTGCGGCGGCGAACACGGGCGGACGTTGTAAAACCGTCAACGTGACTAAAAAGACAAGAGTCGGTAAGATTTTCATTAAGTATCTCTTTTGTCTGCAGACACCGTTGGAACGCACGTTGCTTGACATATAAATCCGCCGCGGATAAGTCAAGGAAGTTAGCTTGTATTTCTGGCTTCAGGCGAAAGGATCGACAAAATGGCGAACGTCGCAGTCGCGAACGAGTCCAATTTTGACCTCCTTGAATCCTACTTCAAGAAGTACCCGGACGTTCCTAAAGAGACCACCATCAAGCAGCACCTGCTGAGCCTCGGCCACTGGTTCAGCGACGCCGCGCTCAACGCCGCCGAAGGCGCGCTTGTCAAGTCGTATCGGTTGTTTTCCTACGATCTCATCCCGATGTCCGCCTTCAAGCGCAACGAGCACCGGCGCGTGCCTGAGCATTTCGTCGTGATGGGCGGGCCGTACAATCTCGCCCCGGTCGCGATTCAAACTTCGCTGTCGCCCGATTCGCCTTATCTCATCGACGTTGTCGACGGGCGGCTCGTGCTGACGACCGACGGACACGTGATCGCCGACATCCGCTTCCCGAAGACGCCGACCTATTATGCAGGCAGCCTGCCGGACGGCACGCCTTATCACGAGATCGTCGCGTTCGCGACGTTCATAACGATATTCCGGAACTGCCAGTACTGGGGCGCGAAAGAAGAGTGCAAATTTTGCGACATCAACGAGAACGCGCGCCAGATGAAGCTGTCGCGCGATTTCACGCTGAAGGCCCCGGTAAAATCGGTCGCGGATGTCGTCAAAGTCGCCGAGGCGGTGACCGCCGACGCCGACAAGCACAACGTCGCGCGGCCGGGCTTTCTCGTGAGCGGCGGCACGATCACGAAGACGCTGCACGGAAAAACCGAAACCGAATTCTACGGCGAGTACCTGCGCGCGCTCAAGGCGAGCAACGGCAAGCCGCGCATCACCTTCGAGGTCAACGCGCGCCCGCGCGAGGACATGCAATTCTATAAAGACGCCGGCGCCGACGCGATCCATTTGAACATGGAGTGCTGGGACAGGAAACTGTTCGAGTGGATCAATCCCGGCAAGGCGAACCGCATCGGCTGGGACAACTGGGTGCGCTGGATGTGCGACGCGGTGGAAGTCTTCGGAACCGGGCTCGTGCAGCCGAGTTACGTCGCCGGCGTCGAGATGGCGCGACCGCACGGCTTTAACTCGATCGCCGAGGCCGTCAAATCCACCAGCGACGGCTTCGAGTTCCTCATGTCGCGCGGGATCTTTCCGCGCCCGCAGCAGTGGCGGCGCGAGCCGGCGACGGCGTTGGTGAAAGAAGCCGAGCAGCCGCCGGTGCCGCTCGACTTCTATATCCTGCTGATCCGCAACTGGTACGAGACCTACGACAAGCATCGCGCGATCCTGCCGAAGTTTGGCACGCGCAAGCCGGGCTTGCTGCCCGAACGCAACCTGCTCGGGCCCGTCCACGGCGCCTACGGCGACTTCGCGCTGATCGTCGACAAGCTCCATCCCGCCGACGTTCTCGACCAGATCAACCGCAACAGCGTGCCTTACGAAAACCTCGAGGTGGACGCCCGTGTTTCATGACATTTCAACCGCGATGCAGCAGATGATGAAGTCGCTCGAGTCGCTGAACGAGCGCAATCAGTCGGGCATTCGCAGCGTCGACTCCGACGTCGCGAGGCTGCTGACGATGCTCGCGATCACCGCGCCCGAGGGCGCGTGGCTCGAGCTCGGGACGAGCGCCGGCTATTCCACATTGTGGCTCTCACTGGCCGCTAAAGCCCGAGGGGTTACTATCACGACGGTCGAGCTCGACGAGAAGAAAGTCGCGATGGCGCGCGAGCACTTCGCGAAAGCTGGCGCCGGATCGATTTTGCAATCGGTCCACGGCGACGGCCTCGAATACGCCGCACGCTTCGACAAAGTCGGGTTCTGCTTCTCTGATCTCCAGCCGCCGGAGCTGAACGGGGAAGTCTACGATAAGATCGTGCCGCGCCTCGTGCCGGGCGGCTGGCTCGTCGTCGACAACGTGACCTCGCCGCGGATGCAGACCGATCTCATCAAGCGGGCGCAGCAAGACCCGCGGGTCGATGCCGTGCTCCTGCCGTTCCCCAAGGGCGACCTGATTTGTAGAAAATGCTGAGTAAAACAGAATATAGAATTTAGAATTCAGGAGCCAGAAGGAAGACTCGAAAAGAATCCGATTCCGAGCTTCTGAATTCTATATTCTGGATTCTTGCCGTTTATCTCGCCCCCGAAAAAATCTCTCTATACTGATTGCCGATCGCGTTGTAGCGGCGGCCGATGTCGAGGACGTCGGGCGGCATCCGGAGGTCGCGGCCCTCGAGCGTCTGCGCCTCTTGCGATTTGACCCGGCTGCTCGCCGGCATGCGGTTGGTCGAGGCAATGAGACGCTGGCCGGCGTCCGAGAGTAGATAATCAATGAACAGCGCCGCCGCGTGCGGATGCGGCGCGCCCTGCGCCAGGAACAGCATACTCGGGCTGAAAAAAAGCGGCTGGATCGGCGCGAACCAGAGCGGCGCGCCGTGGGTGGCGAACGTGAGCACGGAATTGAGGTTCGTCTCGACGGTCATGTCGAACTCGCCCGCGGCGATGAGCTGTGTCCCGAGCCGCCGGCCGCGAAAGTGGCGCGGCTCCTGCGCGCTCAGCTGCTTCATGAAGCGCAGCCCGGCTTCTTCGCCTAGATATTGCATCATCGTGCCGAACCAGACATACGACTGGCTATCCATCGCGAGCTTGCCCTTCCAGCGCGGCTTCAGCAGGTCTTCGATTTTGGCCGGAGCCTCCTCTTTTTTCACGAGCCGCGTGTTATAGGCGGTGGCCATGACGTTTGTCATGTAGACGGTCCAGTAGCCGTCCTTGTCCTTGAAGGCATCGCGGAAGTTCTGCCGCTCGGGCGAGCGGTAGCGCGCATAGATTTTTTTATCCATGAGCGCCAGCATGCCGAGCTGTCCGCTGTCGATGATGTCGGCGAAAGTTTTGCCCGCGCGCGCTTCGGAATCGATGCGCGTGATGATGCCCGCGCCGGAAACGCGCACCGAATTCGCTCTGATGAACGGATATTTTTTCATGAAGCCGTCGAGCAGCGTCTGCGTCGCGGCGAGGTCGAGGTTCCCGTAGGCGGTCATCTCGCCCTCTTTGCGCGCGGCCTCGACGAGCTTGGCCTGCCGCTCCGCGGGGGGCAGCGCGTCGAGCCAGGCGAGCTTCGATTCCGTGCTTTGGGCGTGAAGGCGAAGCGAAGTGGAGAGAAGGAGCAAGAGAACCGCGCCGGCTTGCAGTCGTCCGCGCATGAACCGATTCCTCTTAAAGGTATCCCTTCTCCCGGTAATACTTTTTCGCGCCTGGATGCAGCGGGATCGTAAGCGCGCCGCTCTCGCCGCCGCGGCAAAACTCTTCCATCGTCAGGCTGCCCTTGTCGAGGCGGTCCGCCTCGATATCCTCGTGGCAGCGGTCGACCGCGCGCGCCATGTCGTAAGCGGTCTTCGCCGGCAGATCGGCGCGGCAGAAATACAGCCAGCCGCTGAAATCGACCGTCGCGATGTCTTCGTCCATCGCCGGAAAGGCGTTCTTTCCGAGTATCGCGCCGCCGAAGCCGAGGCGCGACATTTTTTTCAAGACGTCGTCGCGGACCGGCAGGAATTTCATGTCCGCGGCGAGCCCCAGCGCGCCCCACGTCTTGATGCCTTCGTCGAAGACCGCCTGAACGCCACTCTGTAAATGCTCGCGGCGCGCGGGATCGCTCGGGCTCTCGACGCGCAGCACCGTGCCGCCCCATTTCTGAATATCGGCGAAACTCATGCCGTAGGCTTTTAGCACTTGGCCGATGACGTAGAGCGTCGCGTGTTGCTCCGTGCCGGCACGCGTCGAGACGGTGAGAGGAATTTTTCTCTGCGCGATCTCGTCGAGCGACGAGATGCCCGAGTCCTTTCTCACCGCGAAGACTAGCCGGTCCCACGAGGGAAATACGCCGATCGCGCGCAGCGGAAGCTTTTTCTTGTACGGCCCGACGCCGGCCGTCGCCATGCGGGCGAGGCCGGCGGGATTGGCGATGCCGAAATCCCATTCGCCGCGCGCGACGCTCAGCGGTATCGCCGTGCCGCCGAGGCGGGAATCGCGGAAGCCGAGTCCCAGGCGCACCTCGGCGTCCAGCGGCATCTTGGCCGAGCGGTAAAGCGAGCGCGCGACGGCGATTGCGATTTCCGCGCGGCGCGACGTCGTCGCGATCGAGACGAGCTTTTTCTCTCTCACGAAGCGGCCCGCGATTTCGCCGGCGCCAGCTCGCGCCCGAAGAATTCCAGCGTGCGCTTCCATGCCGCCGCGGCGGATTCCGCCCGGTACTTGTCGCCGTGCGGGTCCATGAACGCGTGGCCGGTCTTCTCGTACGAATAGAATTCGTGCCGCTTCCCGAGGCGCGTCATCTCGGCGTCGAGCTTCTTGATGTCCTCAGGCGACGGGTTCTCGTCGTCGAGGCCGAAGTGGCCCATGAGCGGGCAATGGATCTCCGCCGCGCGCTGATACGGCGACGGGCCCTCGCCCCACGGCTCGAGCATGTTGCCGCCGTAGAAATCCGAGCCGGCCTTGAAGCGCGGCCCGGCCGAGGACATCAGCAGCGTCACACGCCCGCCCATGCAGAAGCCCATGATCGCGAGGCGCTCGGGATCGACTTTGGGGTCGCGCGCGAGATAATCGGCAGCGGCGTTCACGTCCTGGATGACGAGCTTGTCGCGCAATCGCGCGCGCCGGGTCTTGGCGTCGTCGCGGCAGTCCGGCGGATCGCGGTGGTAGAGCTCCGGCCCCGCCGCCACGTAGCCCTCTTTAGCGAGCCGCTGCGTCACTTCCTCGATGAATCGGTCGACGCCCTTCTGCCCCTGGATGACGATGACGCCGGGGAACGGCCCCCCGCCTTCCGGGCGGCTCACGTATAATCGCATCGTGCCGTCGGGCACCTTCATCGATTCCCATCCCATAAAGCACCTCCAATCCGCTTTAACGTTTACGCTCCATTTCTTCTTTGACCTCGGCGGCCAGCCGGAGATTGAGGAATTTCTCCGTCTGGACATCTTCCTTTATTTTAAGCGGCGCCTTGACGTCAAACTCGATGACGTTCTTGAGCCCCTGCGCCGACGGCACGCCGGGAACGCCTTCCGGCAGCGCCTGCGCGAAGCGGCGGATGCCTTCGACGATCATCGGACGCGTGAGCTTCCCGACTGGGAGCTTTTTGATCGCGATGTCGGCCGCCTCCTCGGGCTTCTCGCGGATGAAAACCAGGGACCGCATCATCGCGCGCAGCCAGCGCTTGATCTCGCCAGGCCGCTCGGCGATCTTTTTATCCGTCGTGAGAAATCCCTGAAATGGATAGGGAAATAAATCGCCGATGAAGGCCAGCGTCCGCAGCCCCTCGCTCTCGCCGAGGATCGCCTCGTCGCCGTTGACGACCGCTGCGTGGACCGCGCCCGATTTGAGCGAGAGAAAGGTCGTGAACGTGTTGCGCGACGGCATCGCGACGCGCGTCATCTCGCGCGCGCCGACGCCGTGCTTTGCCGCCACCAGCGTGATCAGCGTGTCTTGCGTGTCGCCGATCGTGCCGACGGCGATGCGCCGCCCCTTCAAATCGGAAATCTTATGCACCTCGGGTGCGCCGAGCAGATACCATGTGACTTTTTCGGTCTGAAACATGACCGCCTTGATCGGCGCGCCGCGGAGCGCCGCGCGCATGCCGCTGCCGCCGGCGCCGCTGTAGTCGACCTCGCCGGACACGAGCGCGGCGATCGCCGTCGAACCGGGAATAACGATCGTCTCGTTCTCGAGCCCCTCGTCGCGGAAAAATCCTTTCACCTCTGCGACGGGCACGGATAAATAATTCAGCGTCGCGCGCGGCGTGATCGTCCGGACCTTCTCGGCCGAGGCGGTCGCGGCGATGAGGCTCAGTAAAAGAATAACGAGCAGCGGTAGCGCCATCTATTTCGTCCTCTCCCGGCGAATCTCCTCGAGCAAGCGGAAATCGACCATTTTCGTGAGCGGTATCTCACCCATGCCTTTTTCCGTCCGCCGGATGATATCTGCGTGCACCTTCATTGCCGCCTCGCTCGCCGCACCGTCTTTGCTGATCGAGCGCAGCACCGACGCGTAGGATTCTTTCGCCACCGTGGGATCGAGCTTCCATTCACGCTCGACGATTGCGACCGTTTCGGCCGCTTGCTCGCGCGCGAAGATAAGGGCGCGATAGAGTGCGCGCAGTAGGCGCTTTACCTGAGCGCGTTCACTAGATAATTTTTTCTCGGTCGTAGCGAAACCGTTGCTCGGGAACTCGATCGCGTCGCCCAGGAACAAAAGCTCGTTGAACCCCTTTTGCTTCAATAGCACGTTGTCCGGCGGATTAGCGATAGTCGCGACGACCGATCCGGACATGAGCGCCGCAATGCGCGTCGACGGGAGCCCGATCATGATCAGCACCACGTCGCGATGCGGGTCGAGGCCGTTCTTGCTCAGCGCGACGCGCGCGGCGAGATCGGTCGTGCCGCCGAACCGGCTGATGCCGACGTATTTGCCTTTGAGCTCGGCGACCGAGCGGATCGACTGCGCCGACATGAGAAAATAATTCGGCAGCGCCGCGCCGAAAAAGATCGTCTTGATCGGCGCGCCTTTGGCGGCGAGTCTCAGCGCCGAGTCCGCCGCGCCGTGATAGTCGATTTCGCCCTGGAAGAGCGCGTTGTGGGCGATGTCGGGAAGCATGAGGACGACTTCGAGATCGATGTTCTCATCTTTGAAAAAGCCGCGGTTGAGCGCGACATAAAGCGGCAGGTAGCCCAGCGACTTCGACGGCAGCGCGAGTTTTACGCGCTCGGCGAAGGCGATTTCAGGGAGTGAGATTAAAAGAAGTATCAGGAATGCCCGCAACGGGGTGGCTTTGAACATCGGAGCGAATGTTGGCAGGTAGGCCGCTTTACGTCAATACAAAGCGCTACTCTCTTAAGTAGCGTTTTTTCCCGGAGAGAACTCCGACTATAGCGGTTTTGAGAGCCTCAAGTCGGGGATGTACCCAAGTTTCCAAAGCAACCAAGCCGCCACCCATTCCGCCTCCGATTACCTCACCGACATGATGTCTTTCGAAGCAAACGCGGGACATATCCCAATCATTGTTGGGCCACTCCATTTCATCGATATCCCTCAGAAGTCTCCGCAGTGTTTCCTCGGAACATGCAACGTCCGAAGCCCTGGCGACGACATAAATTTCTCCACCTTCATCACCTTCCAAAATAACTACACCGTCCGCATCTCGTTGTGCCTCGGATAATGAGGCGAACGTGTGATGTTCGACGCCGTCAGCTTCGGCAATTAAGCTGAGCAGAGGACTGTCGATTTCTTTTTTCGACATTACTATCTCCCCACTCCCAGCTCCTTCTGCACTTCCCGCAGCACGGAGAAGTCCACGACCTTATTGATCGGCGGCGGGTCTTTGAGCTGCATCGGCGCGGTGATCGTAAGCTCGATGTTTTGCTTGAGCGATTCCTCGCTCGCGCCGCCGGGATCGCGCGGATCGATCGCGCGCACGGACACCGCCGACGCGCTCTCGGCGACGTCGCGCGGGTGCTTGAACTCGCGCATCGCGATCTTGATCGTCTCCTCGCGGTTCTTCAGCATGAGCTGGAGCGAGCGCACCATCGCTCGCGTCCAACGCTTGATCTTGCCGCGCTCGTGTGTGAGCTTGGCTTCGCTCGTCGCGTAGCCCGCCCACGGCCACGCGCCGATATCGGCGAGCGACGCCAATTCGGTAAAGCCTTTTTTCTTTAAAATAAACGCGGCGTCTGGATTGAACGCGCGCGCCTGGATGATTCCCTGCTGCATCGCCTGGACGGCGGTCTCGGCGCCGCCGGCGGAAAAATAGGTCACGTCCTTTTTGGGATTCAGACCGTAGTGCTCGAGCACCATCGCCGAGGCGATCTCGGTGCTGCCGCCGGGCGCGGTGATGCCGATCACTTTGCCCTTTAAGTCCTGTACGCGCTTGATCTCGGGCGCGCCCACCAGAACGAACGTGCAGCGCTGGTGCGTGAAGAAGATCGCCTTCAACGGCGCGCCGCGGGTCGCCGCGCGCATCGCCGAGCCGGCGGCGCCGGCGACGTCGATCTCGCCGGCCATGAGCGCCGTCACCACGACGTTGGTGTTGACGACGAGCCACTGCACGTCGAGCCCTTCGTCCTTGAAGAAGCCCGCGCGCATGCCGACGAAGAGCGGCAGGTAGCCGTAGTCTTTGGTCGAGAGCGCGACGCGGATGCGCTCGAGCGCCGAGGCGGCGCGGGCCGGAGCGGAGGCGAGCGCGACAAGCGCGAGCGCGGCGGCGAACGCTGCGAGAAATTTCATGCAGCCTTTAGTGCCGCGCGGGAAAGTGGAGCTCGAGATAGTTGCCCTCGGTATCGAACATATAGATCGTCTTGCCGCTCTTGCGCTCGACGATGCGGTGGAATGTGCCAAGCTCCTTCGCTTTCCTGAGCGCCTCCTCGTAATCGCGCATGTCCATGTCGAACGCCTGGTGCGCGATGCCGTCTTGGTCGAGCGCGTCGCGTTCGAGCGGCCGCGGCCGCTCGAACAGCACGACGTCGCTATCGCCGCAGCGCAGCCGGTCGAGGCGCTGGTACTTGCCGTGAATCTCCAGCGCGTCGGGATTGTTGGGATTGCCGCCGACGCGGTCCATGAACTGCAGGCCGAGCACGTTGACGTAAAAATCGCGCGCGCGGTCGATATCGTCGACCGGAATTCCGACGTGATACAGGCTGGTTACTTTCATGAGCGCCTCCTATTGTTTCAAGAACAGCTTGGCGTATTCCTTGCGCTTCTCGGCGAAGCCGGCGGTGTCGAGCTCGTCCATCTCGATCTCCTGAATGTTATCGGCGCCGTCGAGCGGCGGGTAGATTCCCTTGCGCGTAACGAACTCGCCGAGCCGCGCCATGCCCTTCATGCTCTCCTCGCCGAGAAAAAAATCGATGAACGCTCTCGCCGCATTCGGCCGCGCCGCCTTGCTGTCGACACCGATGTAGTGGCCGTGCCCCAGCATCTTGGTCTCCCGCACGTAGTCGAGCGGCGCGCCCTTCTGCGCGAACGCGACGACGTACTTCAAATAGCTGATGCCGAGCGGCGTCTCGCCCGTCGTGACGCGCTCGGCGGCGTTGAGCACGCCTTCGACGATCGCCGGGCGCGTCGCCGCGAAATCGCGAATGAATTTCTCCGCCTTGTCCTTGCCCATCAGCTTGTAGAGGCTCGCCGGCCAGCTCGCGGCGATGACGCCACGCGTCGGGTCGGGCATGGCGACCTTGCCGCGAAACTCGGGCTTGAGCAAATCTTCTAGCGACCGCGGCGCCGCCTCGGGCTTGATGATGCTCTTGTTGTAGATCACGCCGACGACGCCGGTGCGGTAGCGCGGCCCGAGCACCGGATGAACGATGTCCGGCGCGAAATCCTTGCTCGCGGGCGAAATGTATTTCTGGAAGACGTTTTCCTTCAGCATGATCAGCATCGGCGTCGAGTTGGTCACGATGACGTCGGACTGAACTTTATTCGAGCGGTGCTCGCCGATCGCGCGGTCGGTCAGCGAAGCGGCCGACGCGCGCCAGTAATCGACGGCGATGCCGGTTTTTTTCTCGAAGGCTTTCTTGATGTCGTCGAAGATATCGGTCTCGAGCGAGCCATAGATGACGACACGCCCTTCCTTCTTGGCGTCGGCGAGGAGCCTCGCGTCCTGCGCGAAGACGATTCGCGGGAGACAAAGAAGGAAAGCGGCGATCGCCGCCAAAACGCGCAAGCTCATGTCATTCCCCGCCCTGCGCCCATTCGTCGAACTCTTCCAGACCGAGGCGCTGCAGCGTGTCCCTGAACGGCCGGCCGCTGCGCTCGTGGCGGCCGGTCAGGCGGTAGTATTCGAAAATCAAATCGGGCAGCCACTTCGCGATCGTGAAGCCCTGATATTTTCCATCCGGGATCGGCTCCAGAAATCGCGGCCCGACGTTCTTCCAGTCGTCGTCGGCGATCCAGCCGCGCTGCGTCGCGAAGATGCTCTGGAGCATCACGCTGCGATGGCCGGCGGCCATCGCGTCGTCCATTGTAAAATTCCAGCCGGTGACCGCGTTCAGCGCGTCGATGACGCAGGTAAGGCCATCGGGCTTGTGGTGCGTCAGCGCGAACCAGCAGCCGCCGAAAATACCGGTGAACTGCCGGTATTGCTCCGACAGCATATGCGAGCGCGCCCAGCCGTCGGGCGCGTTGTCGTCGAGCGGTCCCCATTTTTCCTTGTCGCGCAGGTCCGGCGGCGGCTTGGCCGAGCCGCCGCCCTGTGGCTTCATGCCGCCGGAAGCGACCAGCTCGCGCAGCATCTCGCCGAGCTTCGGACGCCACTCGTGCATCGCCGGCGTGCCGCCTTTGGTGTGCACCGCCCAATTCGGCGCGTCGCCGCCGATCGCCTCGGCGGTCTGCTTCGGCCCTTCGGCGAGGAGATTGCCGAGCCAGCCCTCGCGGCGCGCCGCCATGTCGAGCAATTTCTCCACCGCTTCGGCGTTGCCCCATTCGAGACGCAAGCCGTTCGTCTGCTCCGGGCCGAGCAGCCCCTTTTCCCATGCCTCAAAGGCGACGCCGGCGCCGCACGAAAAGTGGCTGCACTCGATGCCGAGGTCGTTGATCTTCTCGGCGAGATAGAGCGCCGCGTTTCCGCGCACGCCGAGATTGAAAAACGTGTCGAGCCATTCGCCGCCCGCGTTGAAACGGACCGTGGTGCCTTTGTAAGGGCCCTCGCCCAGCTTCGCATCCCACGGGCAGAGCCGCTGGCATTGAAAGCACGGGCGCAGCACGACGTCGTTCTTGTCGAAACCCGCGATATGGCTCGGGTCGAGCTCGGTGCTGCGCCAGTTGTAGTTATTGAGCGCGCCCCAAGCGTCGCCGTGGCCGTACTTCGTCTTCTTTTTCTTGACATCGTGCGGTTGCAGGACCGAGCGCCAGCGCTGCCCGGCGTCGATGAGCTTTGCCTTATCGGCGAGCCGCGGGCGCGCCGTGCCGCTGACGACGATCGCCTTCAATTTTTTCGAGCCGAACACCGCGCCGCCGCTGTGCGCCGCGAAATGATTGTAGTCGTTCGCCAGCATCGCCGCGCGGTTGAGATTTTCGCCGGCCGGCCCGATGCAGAGGACGCGCGCGTCCTTGATGCCCACTTCCTCGCGGAGCGCGTCCTCCGTCGCGCGCGTGCCGAGTCCCCAGACTCTGGAGGCGTCGCGCAGCTCAGCGACGCCGTCGTGGATGTAAAGATAGCTGGGGCGCGAAGCGGCGCCGCTCAGAATGATGCCGTCGTAGCCCGCGGCCTTGAGATAGGTGCCCCAAAAACCGCTCGTCGCGCCGCGCCCGAGCGAATAGTTCGTCAGCGGGCTCAGATAGACGGCCGTCATCTTGGTGCCGCCGGGCGTGAAGCCGTTGCCCGTGATGGGCCCGGTCATCAAAACGACCCGGCTCTCCGGGTCGAAGGGCTTCGCGTCGACCGGCGTTTCTTTGAGCAGGATATAGGTCGCGAGCGCCTGGCCGCCAATAAATTTTTTTAAGACATCGTTTTCCGGCAGGTTCTCGTCGCTGAGCTCGCCGGACGTGAGGTCCGCGCGGAGGATTTTCCCCATATAGCCGCCGGGCAGCGGCGTGCTCCGCGTCCGCGGAAAGAGATCGCTCATCGCAACTGAAAATAGGAAAACAGAGGGGTGGCGTCAAGGGCGCGCAAGCCACGAAGCGAGGGGGCATGGGGCGTGAGTAAGATACGGAGAAAATCCCCCCGAAGCTAATCTTTTATGTCGGCTCGCGCCTCGCGGCTTGTTTAGGCCAGGGACGCTCTCGCGGCATCCAGGCGCAGCGCCTCGACGCGCGCGCGCTGATCGGACGCGCGCGCCGCGAGATCGTCGTAGTCGACACCGCGGAGGGCCGGCGCCGCTACGGCGGCGGCGCTGAGCGCCTGCCAGAGCGCGAGCTTCCCGTGGATGCCGAGCGCGACGGCTTCGAGACTCTCCAGACGCCGCAGCGGCCCGCTGCTTTTATCGTCCGCGCGCATTTTGAGCCGCGCGCCTTTCTCCGCGATCCACGCGCTCGCCTTCCGCGTAGCGCTCTCGGCGACGCCGAGCTCGCGCATCAGCTCTCGCAGCTTGTTTCGATCTTCCTCGATTTCAGCGCGCAATTCGGCCAGCGCCGGCGCGATGTCCTCGGCCGTCGCTTCGAGGTCTTCGAGATGCTGGATTGCGATGGCGGCGCCCGCCAGGTGATCGTTCAGATAAGTCGCTAAATGTTCTTGCGCCATAGCCCCTCCCGCGGAGGTTCTATGGAAAGTGTAGCACCGGCAGGCGAAACGAGAAGGCGTGTTATTTATTATCCATCCAGGAGAATGCGATACGAGCCGTGGATCGCCTGTAGCCTGTCGCTTTTCGCGTCCCAGACCGACAATTCAAGCTCGCGCAGCCGCGCGGCGCGTTCTTTCACTTTGTCGGTTCTGCGAAGCTCCGGGTCCGTGACTAATGCGTAGGCGCGATCCAGAGCGATTTTACGATATCCGAGGGCTCGCCTGCATAAACCGGCGCAGCCATCAAATATAGCCCGAGGAGGATGCGGGACAAGCGAATAAGCTTCATTGCCGAAGCCTATTAACACAGGGAGGAGTAAATCGGCAACCGCTTAAAAGACGGTGAAATTTATTTTTTATTACGCTTTGATCTCGATCAGCACCGCCTCCGGATCGGCGCCGTAGCGCCATGGGAGGCCGACGCTGCCGAGGCCCCGCGAGACAAGCAGGAGCGACGAGCCAAAGGCGTAAAGCCCTTCGTCGAGGCAGAAGTGGCTCTGGCGGACCATCGGCGGGCCGTATTTGAAGCGGATCTGCCCGCCGTGCGTGTGGCCGGAGAGAATCAACGGCACTTTGCGTGCGGCGGCCTGGTAGAACAGATCAGGATGATGCGCGAGCAGCAGATGCGGCGTTCCATGCGCAGTCGTCATTATATCCCAGTCCGGCTTTCCCATGACGTAATCGTCGATGCCGCCGAGGACGAACTTGCCGTGGCCGTGGCGCACCTCGACCGCGGCATTTTTGAGCGTGCGGATACCGATATTCGCTAGCCGCACGCGGATCTTGTCCGCGTCGCCGCCGAAATAATCGTGGTTGCCGTGGCAGTACCACGCTCCGAGCGGAGCTTGCGAAAGCGGCGCGAGCGCGGGGATGAAGCCGTCCAAATCGCTCGCCTGCGCCGTTACGATGTCGCCGGCGATCGCGACGAGATCAGGCTCGAAGTCCATCAGGCCGTCGACGATATCTGCGACGATCTCCGGCTTCAAAAACGTTCCGGTGTGAATGTCGGAAAGGAGCAGCACGCGTAGTCGCGGCATCTCTTTCGGCCAGCCGAGCGGCTTGAGCGACGCCTCCGCGAGGCCGAAGCGGCGCGGCAACAGCCAGGTGTACGGGTGCCAAAGGCCCAACAGATGCGGAAAGACATAGCGCGACACGTAGCGGTCGATCGCGCGCTCGAAAATCTTGAAGAGGCCTTTGTTCGGATCGAGCCAGCGGCGCTCTCTTCCGGTCATCAGCTTCGGCGGCTTGAGCGTGCGGCGGCGGGTAATGCGAACTGTACGGTGGTCTTCCTTCTCGGGGAATTTTACTGCGAGCTGGTCGTCGACTCTCATCTCAGCACGATTTTGCCGCAAATCGGCCGGTGAGACAACGGGGTAAAAGGGAAAAAGTGGTAGCGTGGACGATTTTTTTCGGCGCGCAGCGTGCGCCTCGGGAAAAGTCGCTCCCTGAAGTGCTCAATTAGTGCTTTTTGTGCCCAAAAGTCTTCTCGTAATCTCTTTGTAACGATTCTGGAATAAATTCGCTTTCCAGCTTTCTTATCTTGCCGATGCCGATGAGCGGCTCCTGCGCCCGCGGCACCACGCCCCATTTATTTTTCTGCGCGCGCGCGTTCCATTCCTCCACCGCGGCGGGGCCTTTTTCTTTGAAGTCGTGCATCAGCTCCCAGGTCGCCTGGAGACCGTTCGCGGTCGTGAGGCTCGGAAACAGCACCGCGGCGGCGCCCAACTCGCAGAATTCCTCCAGCGTCGGCGACGGCGGCGGCCCGTAGTACGGCGCGATCACGGGCGCGGGAATGCGCCTGCACGCTTCTTTGATTTCTTCGCGCGTCCGCAGCGTGTTCACCCACACGGCGTCCACTCCGGCCTTTTCCACGTAGGCGATCGAGCGCGCCATGGCGTCTTCGAAATCGCCCTGCTCCGAGCCGATGGAGTCGCAGCGCGCGACGACGACGAAGTCGGGATCGAGCTCGTTGCGCGCCGCAACCGCGGCGCGGTACTTCCCGATCGCCTCGTCGACCGAGATGAGCCGCCGGCCGGCGAGCGTGCCGGATTTCTTCGGCGCCTCCTGGTCCTCGATGTGTAGCGCGGCGGCGCCGGCGCGGATGTATTCCTGCACGGCGTGGTACGCGCTCACCGCGTTGCCGTAGCCGGTGTCGGCGTCGGCGAAGATCGCGATGTTGGTTCCGGCAGCGAGCCGGCGCGCAGCTTCGACCATCTCGGCGAGGCCGATGAGGCCGACGTCAGGATAGCCGTAGAGATAGGCCGCGATCTGCGAGCCAGCCATGAAAAACGCTTCGTAGCCCAACGCTTCCGCCATGCGCGCGTGCAGCGGGCTGAAGCCGCCGGGCATCACGAGCAGCTCGGGAGATTTCAACAATGCGCGAAAACGCGCGGAGGGTTTGATTGTCATAGGGGCGAAATATCAAGGCAAGAGCCGAGAGGCAACAGGCGTGAGCCGGAAACGAACCCCTAAGAATATTCAGCGTAGTTTAGATATTCTGGCAAGATACAGCTGATTTCTTCATCGCGATCGCGCTTCAGCCTTCGCCGATGCGCCGGATCGCGATACCGAGCGCGCGCGACGCATTGCCTTCGAGGATGGCGCGGCGCTCGTCGGCGGTGATGGCGAGCTGCGCGATACGCGCGACCGGATCGAAATCGCCCATCGCCATCGGGTAGTCCGTGCCGATTACGACGCGGTCGGCGCCGACTGTGCGGACCAAATACGCGAGCGCAGCGGCGGAATGAACGATCGTGTCGTAATAGAATCGCGCGAGATATTCCGAAGGCTTCTTGTCGATGTGTTTTCTCAATTCGGCGCGCACGCCGTAGGCGTGATCGAGCCGCCAGATGTTGAACGCCAGCAGGCCGCCGCCATGCGAGAGACAGAGCCGTAAATTTTGATACTTCTCGAAAAGTCCTTTTAATATCAGACGCTCGATCATGAGCGTCGTCCGATACGGGAACTGAACGACGTTTCCCAGCATCGCGTTGACCGGATCGTCCATGTCGATGCCATCTTCCGTCGGGTGGACGAACAGCAAGAGGTCGAGTGCTTGCGCCGCCTCGAAGAACGGCTCGAAAACAGGATCGTCGAGCTGCTTGTCGCCGACCGCCGTCCCAATCTCAAGACCCTTAAGACCGATGCGCTTCGCGTGATCGGCGACGGCGATCGCTTCGCCCACGTCCTGCAGCGGCACGCTGCCGAAGCCGACGAACCGCTCGGGATATTTTCCGGCGACGGCGCGGATCGCCTCGTTCTGAAGCCGCGAGAAATATCCCGCAGCGGCTGGGTCGTCCCAGTAAAACAGCATGATCGGCGAAGGCGAAAGCGCCTGGAGATCGATCTGCATGCGGTCGAGCTCGCCGAGGCGCACGGCCCCGTCGTACATGGCGGCGGTGAGATTCGCGCGAACTCCGCCGCCGGACTTGATGGTCAAGCGGCCGCCGGCGAGGTCGGCGGTGGGCGCCTTGTCGCGGAATTTACTCGCGCTTTGAAACGCTTCGATGGGGAAAAAATGCGAGTGCAGATCGATGTTCATGCGAGTGGTTTACGCGCGCTGCAAATTCGCCTGGAAGAAATCGAGCGTCCGCGCCCACGCCTCCCTCGCCGCCTCGGGATGATAGCGCTCGACGTTATTGTCGCTGTGAAAACCGTGCTGCGCGCCGGGATAGATCTTGTACGTGTACGATTTGCCGTACTTCTTCATAGCCTCGACCGTGCCGGGAATATCCTGGTTGACGCCGGGATCTTTCTCGCCGTAGTGCGCCAGCACCGGCGCCTCGACCGTTTTCACGCGGTCGAGCGGCTGCGGGCTGCGGCCGTAGAAGACAACCACCGCGGAGAGGCCGCGCACTTCCGCCGCTGACGAGAAGGTCATCTCGCCGCCCCAGCAAAAGCCCACCGTCCCGAGACGGTCGCCGCGCACATACGAGAGCGAGCGGAGATAGTCGCAGGCCGCCGCCGAGTCTTCGGCGACTTTTTGCCATGGCGCGAGCTCGCGAATATTCCCCAGGCCTTCGCCCTTAGGATTCACCTTGGCGGTGCCGCCCTGGCGCGACAAGAAATCGACCGCGAGCGCGGCGTAACCGGCGCGCGCGAGCCGACGCGCGACGTCGCGCGTGTACTCATTGATGCCCTGATTCGCATGCGTGATGACGACGCCGGGAGTTTGTCGGCTCCCCGGACGCGCGAGATAACCGGAGATCGGTCCGACCTTGCCTTTGAACTCTACGTTCCCCGCCAAGACTTGGACTTTGCTCCGCTCACGGACGCCGTCTGCGCCCGCCGCGCAGCCAAAGAGCGCGCCAGCCGCCGCGACGCCGCCCGCGATGCGGAAGGTTTTCAGCACGAATTCGCGTCGGCTGATTTTGCCGTCGCGATAATCCTGAATCAGCGCTTTCAGCTCCTCACTCATTTCTCCTCCCTGTGAATCAGCGCTTCTGCCCCTGGAAAGCGTCTTTCCCGTTTAGAACCGGCTTAAAATAGGCATATCGCCCGGCGCGGTCAATACGTATTTCTATGAAGATTTGCCGTGCCCGAGCGTGGGCGCCGAGGAGGATTCCGGCGATTGATCTTTGAGGCATGATGGCCTAGAATTAAACGCGATAGAATTCTTCCTTGTTGGACAGCAAAGACGAAGCCCCGCGGGACTTCCTATCGCGTTCGGGGCTTTTTTTATTTCGCTAAACAAATCTCAGGAGGGAAACGCCATGACGGGACGCGAGGTGATCAAGGAAAACGACGCGATTTTACGCGGCATCGTGCGCAGCATCGACAAGAACCTCGACTACTCGACCGTCGAGGCGCCGCAAGCCGAGACGCCGAGATTCACCGTGCAGCTTTCGCTTCGCGGGCGGCGCGCGACGGTGTCCCTCGCGCTCGACGATCTCATCGCCGCGGCGCAGGATGTGGTCCGTCGGAACGCTATCCGCCAGAAGATTAAGAGCGTCCACGACCACATGATGGATACTCATGTCGTGGACGTCATGGGCAACAAAACGGCGCGCATGCTGAAGGAATCGGCGGCGAGCCAGGAGGCGTTCCAGAAGCCCAGCTTTAACCGCCGGTCGCCGCGGCGCTGAACCCGCACATCGCGCAATAAAAAAGGCCCGGATCTCTCGATCCGGGCCTTTTTGTTTGGTCTGTGACTGTTCTAACGACCGCCGGGGCCGCCGCGATCACCCCATTCACGCAGCGACCATCCCGGACGCTGACGCGCGCAGAATTGCCGGTCGGCGTCGATGGTCCGGCGTGACCCTTCGATGTCGGCAGTTACGGAAAAGCAATGATCACGGTTGCGCAGCCGGTAGCCTTCCGCCGGCTGCATCTGGATCTCATTTACGCCAGGCCGCAGCATATAGCGCGCGCGCCCGACGAGCTCGTTGCTGTCGCGGATTTCGATTTCAGTCTCGCACGAGCGATCGCCGTCGAGACGAACCTTCACGATCCAACTGCGCACCCGCTGCCCCTGGACGACGGGATCGGGCGACATATCCAGGTCCTGGATGCGCAGCCGATCACCCCGGCGACAGCCCCCGCCACGGCCGTAGGGCTGCGCACTGGCGTCCGACGCGAAGCCGATCAGCATCAACGCAGCGAGCGCGCCGAATAACGTGGTCTTCCACCAACCCATATATTACCTCCTTAGCTACCGCCCTAGCGTTTCTTGGGCCGCCTGCGGCAGTTTGTCGAGTCGATTTTTGACGGCATATATCGACGCCCCCTAACGGCAATAGTTATACCGGCAATAACCGCCATGGCCGTAATACCCTCTGTGATAGCCTCCGCGGTCTACCCAGATGCAGCCCGCGAGCGACCCTAAGAGAGCAAACGTCAGAAGCGCAGTCGCCAGCTTTTTGGCTTTTGCCATTGTCTTCACCCCCCTTCAGCCGTTTAGACGAACGTAGCGGCTAAAAGTTTAATAGCTTGAAATTAGTAGTTTAGGTCCAATAGAAAAAGGCCCGAGTGGCGAAACTCGGGCCTCGGCGTGATGTAAAATTAGCTAGCAATCGCGATAGTATCGGCAGTCACGATAGCGATATTCGCCGGGGCTATGGAACCTAACGGGGCTTTGAAACGTAACGAGCGGGTAGGGCCCGCGCACGGTATAATAGCAGCCGCCGACCGAGGTCCCCAGAAGCGCCAGAACAGAACCCGCGAAGAGGAGTCTTTTAAGCTTGTCCATCCACGCTCTCCTTTCTGGCACTGATTAGACGACGGACGCGCAAGATCGTTTACTCGTTATTGAGGAAAATTCGCTACCTTGCGCGCGTCGCCGGTCAGCTCGAGAATATGCATTCCGGTATTGGCACGATCGACGATGTAGATGTATCCGCGCTCGTCCACCTCGACGTTGTTGGTTTGGATTGCGACTTTACATGCCTCGCCGCCCCCCGTCGCCGGCACGCACCGTTTGTCGGTGTGCTCGGTAATCGCCGGTATGTAGTAGCCAATCTCTTTTGGCCGATAAGGGTCGCGCACGTCGACGGCGCGCACGCCGGCGTTGAAATACGTGATAAAGAGAATCCGCTTGTAATAAATCGGCGTGAACGACTCATTGCTCGAATGCGCGCCGAAGCGTCCGCCGCGCGCGCAGAAATCTCCGCTCGCGTCCAGCACCTGGAAATTCGAGACCGAAAACGGCCGCGATTCTTTCGTTATGTCGACGAAAAAGACCATCTGCCGGAATTCGCGGCATTCGTTTTGCGTCGACTCGTTCACAATCGCGACGAAATCGGCGCGCTGGCCTTTGCCGCTGCGGGCGAACTCCGAAATATCCATGCCAAGGAGCGGAAATGCAGTGTGCGCGCCGGTCGGCGGATACAGATCGAGGCGCCCGATCTGCGCGTAGAGGATATTTTCTACCGTCGGCGCGAACGGGTCGCGGGCGTTGGGATCGCCTTTGATGAGCTTGTCGCGGTCGACGATCTGTAGCGTGCCGCTGCCGGCGGTGCCGTAGCCGAAATAAACGCGGTTGCCGAGCCGGATCGGCCCATGGAGCGGCTGCGGCGGCTCGCCCTTGGAGCCGGGCTCGGCGCCGACCAGGCCGTAATCGCGAATGAAGCGCGGTTTCGCCGGGTCGCTGAGATCGAAAATTTTGACGCCGCGGCTGCGCCAGCCCTCGTCTTTTTTGTACGCGACAAGATAAGCAATTCCGGTGTCGCACTCCCACCAGTTTTTGTGTGTGCTGGTGAGCTTCGAGAGCACCGTGGTGACGAGACTAGGCCGCGTGGGATCGGTCACATCCCAGAGCTCCTGGCCTTGATTGCCGAGCGTGCGGAGGAGAAAGAATTTCGAGCGATCGGCGCCCGGCAGGCCACCGCATACGCGAGACATCTGGGCTCCTCCGGCCTCTCCGGTTCCTTCCGCGGAGCCGGGGATGTGATGCAAATAGCGCGGCTTGGCCGGGTCCGTAACGTCGAGGATCGACGTGCCGTTCGGCTCATTCTTGCCGGTCAGTGGATTCAGCGCGCTGCCGCCGTGATGGCCGATATACGCGATCCAGCGACTCCCCTGCTGCTGGATGACCGGCTGATATGCGCTTCGCGCCTGAAGGTCGTCGGCGCCGACAAGACGCATATTCTGAGTCTCGGCGGGTCGGCTCTTTTCCGCTGCCGAGGCAGCGGGCCCCGCCAACGTGACCAAGCCGACGACGACAGCCGGAGCATGCAGGCGCAGCGCCCGCGACGAGACACGATTCATCGCCTTACCCTCCCTCACGGCTTTTATCGGCCGAGAAAATAGGGCAACTCAGGCAACGCCGTCAAGGTATGTTTTTAGCCGCAAACGGAGCAAGCGGAGGAGCAGGATGAACAAAAAAGGACGATTCGGAACCAGCCAGCAGCCTATTTACAAAGTGAATACCGTCGCACCTTGGCCGCGAACCTCGATCGGGTCGAAGTCGCGGAGCTCGCGAATCTCGATCGTATCCTCGACGAAATCACCGCCAGTGACGTTGCTCAATAGCTCGACGGCTTTTTCTTTGGTCGGCTGCGCCGAAGATTCGGCGAAGAGCGTCCGGGAGACTTTGGCTTGTCCCGCTTTAACGCGAAATTTAAGTACGTAAACCACGACATTCCTCCTTAAGAAAGAGCTATAGGTTTCTCGGGCCTCTTTCTAGCTTGGATTGCGTTTCGAGCCGGTCTGCCTACCGTCCTGAGGCCGAACTTTCACCCGCCCCTCAATGGCTCTCAGCCATCCCAACACGACGAGCAGCGAACCCAAGACAATAATCATTTCGGTCATCGCGACCTCCGTCATCCTTCTGACCAATTTCGTTCAGCAATGAATATGCCAAGCGCATGATTGTATGGAACTTTAAAAGTTTTGCCCAGGTGAGCGCCTTCGATGACATAAACCGGCATATTCCAATTGATTCGACGAACCAAATTTCGTTCCTATTCATACTACGAACGAGCCCGGGGCAATCGTCGGTGGGAAGTAAAAATGACAGAGTTACCTAGAAGCTCCAGACTGCCTATGCGCTGTAGCTTGTCGCGCGGGAATGAGCCTCGACCGGTTGGCGTTCTACTTCTCGACCGTGACACCCGCCTGCTGCAGAACGGAGCGCATTAAAACAATCTGCTCGTCGAAGAACGGACCTAGAGCCGCGCTTTTGAGAAAGACGTCCTCGACCTGATTCTCTTCCAGGTATTCTTTCCAGCTGCGAGTAGCCGCTAGCCGGGCGAAAAAGTCCTCCCAATAAGCGACTACCTCGCGACCCACCCCCGGAGGGGCCAGTATGCCGCGGGCATTCGCGATGATCGGCATCTGGATTCCCTGCTCCTTGATCGTCGGGAGATCCGGCAAAATCGCCAGCCGTTTCTCCGTAAAGGCCGCGATCGGCCGCATCTTTCCGTTGGCGATGTACTCGTTTACATCCTGCGGCTGGGGAATGATGATCTGCACGTTGTTCGAGAGCAGATTTGCAATCCGGTCCTTGATCGCGGGCGTCGATACAAAAGTCCACTTCGCGCCGGTCGCGCTCTGGACAAGCAATCCCGTCAGGCTTTCGATGGCAGTCGCCGAGCCGCCCGCCTGCTTGAGGGCCATGGGATTTTTCTTCGCCGCGGCGACGAAATCGTTCATCGTCTTGTACGGCGAATCGCCTCTGACCACTGCGATCGTCGGCTCGAGCACAAGCCGCACGACCGGTGTGAGATCTTTGACGCTGTACTTCGCTTGCTTGCTCGTGAGCGGCGTCGCGACCCAAGTATTAGTGAAGACGGCGATTGTATGATCGTCGCCTTTCTTGGTTACGAGGTATTCCATCGCCTCGATGCTCGCGCCGGCAGTCTTGTTCACGACGCGCAACGACTGATCGAGCAGCTTCTCTTTTCCGATCATCTCGACCACCGCGCGAGCGAAAACGTCGGAGCCGCCGCCGAGCGCGCTGTGCACCACGATCTCGACCGGGCGCGTCGGGTGAAAACTCTGCGCTCCGGCTACGAAAACTTGACAGAGAGACGCGATGTAACATCCGGTCGCGCAGAGTGCGTGCCGCGTAAATCTCATCGGCATTCCTCCTTCGGCGCTGCGGGCTTTTTCGCCGCGCCGAGAATCGCCGGCATCGGCAGCTCCACAGCGCCGTTTCTGAGGTACAGGCCGCTGGCGTTGCTCATCATGGTGCGGATGCTGCGCAGCGCCTCCGGTGTCTGATGCCGCAACAATCCGGCGGTACGCACCGTCGCCGTTTGCATCGTCTGAAACAGCGCATCGACAGACGGCAACCGCCACGTCTGGGCAATTTTTTTCACCGCCGCATCCGTAAATCCCGCGGCGGCGAGCGACCGCGTGCTCTCCGCCCAGTCGCTGAAGCGAAAGAACGGCGGGCCGTCCGGCAGCGCGACGCGCATATCCCCGTGCGTCAGGATCGCGCCGAGTGTAATGCCAAAGCCCGCCGCCTCCTGCGGCTTCGCCCAGACGGTGAACGCGAAGCGTCCGCCCGGCCGGAGCACCCGGCACGCTTCGGCCAGCGCCTTGTCGGGATCGCCCAGGTGCAGCAGGCCGAAGTTCATCGTAACCGCGTCGAAGCTGCCCTCCGCAAACGGCAGCGCCTCAGCGTCGCCCTGCTCGAAATTCACTTCCGAATATGTCTGCTGCGCCGCGGCGACCATCGGCGCGGAGAAATCGACGCCGGTCACGATCGCCCCGCGCTGTGCCGCCGCGCCCGCAACGTACCCGGGACCGCTCGCAACGTCGAGCAGGCGGATGCCGGATTCCGCGTTGACGGCGTCCAGCAAGGGCCCGATCGACTGCTGTGTCAATTCGCCGAACGCGCCGGCGTACTCGTCGGCGACACTCTCCCAGCCCGCCCGCTCGAAGTCTTTGAAGCTCTGGGACATGAGGTGAAAAATAGGCAACGGCGAACACGACGTCAAGAACTGCTGTGATTACGCTCGATTATATGTCGCGTGAATTTTATAGGAGCCCGGCACGTCGAATGTGAACGATGGTTGAACGCCGGATGAAGGCTGTCGACGGGAAATCCAAGGACAGCAAGTCCAAGGATTCCAAGTCGACCGACGCCCCGGGCAAGTAACCGCTATTCTCAGAGCGAAAGAGGCGGCTCCCTCCGCCGCCTTTCTCGCTAGATTTCTTCAATCGATGGTCGGCGCGCTCAGCTCCACAATTGTTTGCTCGCGATGCGCGCGCCCTCGGCCATCGCTTTGAACTTGGCCCATACGACGGTTGGATGAATTTCTGGTTCAGCGGTCGCCTGCGAGGAGAAGCCGCAGTCGCTGCCGGCCATGACATTCTCGCGCCCGACGATTTTGGCGTAACGCACGAGTCGCTCGGCAACGACCTCGGGATGCTCGACGATATTCGTCGTGTGGCTGATGACGCCGGGGATGATAATCTTTCCTTCCGGCAGCTTGATAGTTTCCCACACGCGCCATTCGTGCTCGTGGCGCGGATTGGCACCCTCGAACGAAAACGCGCCGGCTTTGACGCGCAGCATGATATCGGCGATGTCTTTCAACCCGAGGTCGTGAATCCGCGGGCCGATGTTGATGCCGTAGCAAGTGTGGAAGCGGATTTTCTCCGGCGGAATGTCGCGCAGCGCGTGATTCAGCGCTTCGACGCGCAGGTCGGCCCATTGGCGGCTCTGCTCGACGGACTTGCTGGGATTCGCGTTGTAATACGACACCAGGCGGGGGTCGTCGACTTGCAGCAACAAGCCGGCCGCGACGATCGCCTGATACTCCTCGCGCATCGCGTCCGCGATCGCGTAAATGTACGCCTCATCGTTAGGATAATATTCGTTCTTCCTTTGCGCCTCGATGTTTCCCGGCGAGGTCGAAGGCATAAACGCTTCCTCGACCTTCACGCCGTTCAAAGCAGCCTTGAAATTTTCGATGTCACGCTTGAGCGTCTCGTGGCCCTTGTAGGTCACGGGGCCGGTACAAAACAGCCCACTGGTGGATGAGACGGACTCGCCGCGCAACCGCGAATACCATGCGTAATACTCGGGAAAGTCCGCGATCTCGCGCGAGGCAACCCACGGCCCGGCGCGCGGCGGCGCCGGCCGCTGTTCGAATCCGGTGAGGCGCTCGCCGATGTAAGTGACGAAGCCGGGTTTCCCCTGCTCGCCGTCGCTCACGACATCGACGCCCGCCTCCGACTGGCGGCGCACGACGTCATTCACGGCACTGCGAACTTGCGCCTCGAATACCTGGCTGTCGTAGGGCCGGCCGCTCTCCTTGGCCGTCATCGTTGCGATCAGGTCCGCCGGCCGCGCCAGGCTGCCGACGAAGGTGGTCAGGATTCGACCGCTGCTCCGTTTCATTTTGGATCCTTTCCAGTTAGTTTGCGCGCGGGCGCGCGCCGCCTTTGACGCATAGTCCATCGCGCGCTGCGGGTCAATGTTGACCGCCGCTTGACCCTTTCGGCTCGGGGATAGTAGACGACGACATGCCGGCCGTTCGGCTGATCACGTTGACGAGCGATCTCCGGGGCCGCGGCGCAAAAAAGGCGGCGGGAGTCTTTTCTTGAACAACGGAACGGGCCGCGCGATAGAAGCCTTGCTCATACCGCGCCGTCCGCGCATCGCTACTGGCGGACTAGCTTACCACGTGCTCAACCGGCGCGTCGGCCGGCTGCGGTTGCGCGCGAATTCCGCGTTCGCCGCAACCATACCTACGAGTGAAAAGAGGAGCTCACCAGTACATTGCGGACGCTTTTCCGGGCATAGGGCGGCGCTCTGCGGCCAAAGACGAAGTGACGCGTCTGTGTGGAGCGGGTCAAGGAGGAGCGGGGCATCCTAAAAAAAGCGGCAGTGTACTTTGCCAAGGAGCTCAAGAGAAGTACGCGTTTATTGGAGGCTCAGAGGGAAGCGGAGCCGCAAGGGAAGTCTTTACCTCTTCACTTCAACAGCGATCCGAAAGTCGGAGACCCGAGAGTCGGGCCGTCGAAAGCTTCAGGTGACTATGCAGACCTCCGATGACGGCCGCCCGCTCCATCAAAGCCGTCAATTGTCCTTCGTGCGCCACCTCGAAGAGCAGAATGGACGCGAGACGCAGCTGATTTTCTGCAACGTAGGCACGCAGCTGCTCGTCGCTCCCGATCTTCCAGATGCGTCCGAAAGCACGCATCACCGCAAGGACAGTAGGTGCTACGTCGGAAAGACCGGCTGTATCGAGGAGCTTCGGAAGCGACTCTGGCGATTCTTCATGAACCAAAGCGGTTAACCTTAACGCGATGATTTCCGCATAGTCCTTATCGGCGGCCGTCTCTACGCGCCGGTAAACCTCGCCTATATGCTCGAAGAGTTTCACCGGAAATTTTCCAAGCCGACTCCCGGCGGCGGCGCTGGCGATACTCGAATACGAGCCGGGTCGCGAAATCAGTTGTCGAAGGTCCGAATCACTCATGCTGGTAGAAAGTTGGGATCGGTGAGCTGACCCGCATATCTAACTTAACAACTTCTTTTCTAAGATTGGCTTGCCTGTTCACTCACTGCCACCGCCGGAAAAGACTCCCGACCCCTTAAATTCCGTTCAGGATTCGACCGCTGCTCCGTTTCGTTTTGGATCCTTTTCAGTTAGTTTGCGCGCGGGCGCGCGCCACCTTTGACGCATAGTCCATCGCGCGCTGCGGGTCAATGTTGACCGCCGCTTGACCCATTCGGCTCCGGGATAGTAGACGACGACATGCCGGCCGTTCGGCTGATCAAGTTGACGAGCGATCTCCGGGGCGCGGCGCGGCTCGCGCGATCGCTGCCGGCGTTTTTGCGCGCGCGCGTCACGGCGCGAGACGCCGAAGCGGAGATCGAGCGAGGCGTCCGAGAACGCGAAAAACGTCTTCTCGAATCCGCGCGCGATTGGATCTACGGCAACTCCGACAGCCCCTATCTCAAACTCCTAAAGCACGCCGGCTGCGAGTTCGCGGATCTCGAGGCCGAGGTCGGGAGCCGCGGCCTGGAGGCGGCGCTTGAGAATTTGGCGCGCGCAGGCGTCTATCTCACCGACGACGAGCTTAAGGGGAAAAAGGAAATCGTGCGGGGAGAATGCTCCTTCCGCGTTCGCCCGGCCGACCTAGAGCTGCCGGACGCGCCTGCCGGCTTTGCTGTCGAGAGCAGCGGCACCGGCAACCGTCCAGTGCGTTCCCAGATCCGTCTCGACTATCTCGCGGCCCGAGCGTACATAACGGCCGTCTTTTTCTCCGCGCACGATCTTTGGGCCGCCTCGCACGCGCTTTACGACGCGATTCTTCCGGGCGGCGGCGGAGTGAACAACCTGCTCGTCTATGCGAAATTGGGCATCAGCACCGATCGGTGGTTCGCGCGTAAGATTCCCGCCGACAATCGCCTGGCCGCCTGGTACCATTACCTGCTCACGCAGCTGATCGTGCTCAACGGTAATTGGTTCGGCCCGGGCTTTCCGGCACCTGAATTCACCGATATCGCCGACGCGCCGCGCATCGTCCGCTGGGCTGCCGGGAAGCGCCGCCAAGGGACGCGCTGCTGTATCACCACCGCCGCCAGCAACGCGGCACGCATCGCGCGCGCGGCATGGGACATGGGCGAGTCGCTTGCGGGCGCGCGATTCATCGTGAGCGGCGAGCCGTTCACGGACGCGAAGCGCGCTCTGATCGAGCGCGCCGGCGCCTTCGCAACATCGCGCTACGCGTACGGCGGCGGCGTCATGGTCGGTTACGGCTGCGGCGCGCCGGTAGCCGGCGACGACGTCCATGTCGACGAGACCAGGCTCGCGCTCATCGAGCATCCCGCGCCACTCCCGGATATCGACCCTGTAATCCGTCCGCTGCTTTTGACCACGCTGCACCCTTCGGCCGGCTCCCGCTTTCTGCTCAACGTCGCGAACGGCGACTACGCCGAGCTCGCGCGAAGGAGCTGCGGCTGCGCGCTCGAAAAGAGCGGCCTTACGCTCCACGTCCACGAAATCCGCAGCTACGAGAAATTCACGAGCGAGGGAATGAACTACTTCTACGGCGATCTGTATGAATTCTTCGAGCGCACGCTGCCCGCCGAGTTCGGCGGCGCGGCCGGCGACTACCAGCTCGTGGAAGAAGAAGATGAGACGGGTCAAACCCGCCTCACGCTGATGGTCCACCCCATGATCGGCACCTTCGACGAGAGCAAGCTGCTGCTCCGGCTTCAGCGCCGGCTGGCCGATGGCTCTCCCGCCAACCGCTTTCAGGCCGAAATCTGGCGTCGCGCGGGGACCTGCAGGATTCGCAGGGAGGCGCCGCGCGCGAGTCCGCGCGGCAAAATTCTGCCGCTGCAATTCAGGCGCTGAGCCGCGCGTTAATTTGACACGGCGGCTTAATAAATTTATACATAGTTATCTTTAAGGGCGATGGGGTTCGCCAGCTAAACCATTCGCCGCGGTTCGCGAATTGATGACCCCTACTTCAAGGAATTGGAGTAGGGGTCTTTTTTTTGGAGGTGGTAAATGGCTCAGATCGCAGCGGTAGGCGTGGGGGGTTTTCTCGGTTCGATACTTCGGTATCTTCTCAGCGGATGGGTTCACCGGACGCTGGCGAGCGATTGGTTCCCCTATGGCACACTCGCAGTCAACGTCATCGGCTGTCTGCTCATCGGATTTTTAGCGGGAGTGGAAGAAAAACACGCCGTCTTCACGGCGGACGTTCGCCTATTTATTTTCATCGGAATCGTAGGAGGTTTTACTACATTTTCAGCGTTCGCGTATGAAACCGTTCTGTTAGCGCGCAATGCTCAACTGCTGACTGCATTCGCGAACGTGCTTGTCGAGCTTACGGCGGGATTATTCGCGGTCGGCATCGGTCACTGGCTGAGTCGCTTTTAGACTGAATGCCTCAAACTTCGCGGCGCGCTGTAAGCGCTGCGCTTGACCGTGCCCCTTCGAGAATAGTAGACGAAAGCCATGCCCAAACTAACTTTGAGTTTCGCCTCCGCCTACAACGACCGCGTCGAGCCGCTGATGGACGGCACCGTCGAGGTCGAAGGCATGGAATTCGTCCCGACGCATTCCGGCCCGAGCGAGACCTTCTATCGCCAGCTCAAGTTCTTCGAGTTCGACGTCTCCGAGATGTCGCTGTCATCGTATATCATCGCCCGGGCGCGCGGCGTCGACATGGTCGCGATTCCCGTCTTCCCGAGCCGCCGGCTGTTTCATACGGAAGTCGCCTACAACGCCGATTCCGGCGTCAAGGCGCCGGGCGATCTCGTCGGCAAGCGCATCGGCGTAGCCGAATACCAGCAGACCGCCGCGCTCTGGACGCGCGGCGTTTTGGACCACGACTTCGGCGTCTCCCAGTACAAAGTGCACTGGTATATGGAGCGCACCGAGGAGCTGAGCCACGGCGGCGCGACCGGTTTTCAGCCCCCGGCGGGCATCTCGTTCCAGCGCATCCCAACCGACAAGAGCCTCGCGTCGATGCTGCTCGCGGGTGAGCTCGATGCGGCAGCCGTCGTCGGACCGTGGACGCGCGCCGAAAGCTTCGTCGACCGCTCGCGGCGCATTCCCGGCAGCGGCGATTGGAGCAGGATTAAGCTGCTGTTTCCCGATAAGATCGCCGAGACCAAGCGCTTCTTCCATACGCACGGTTTCCTGCCCGCGAACCACACCTATATCGTCCGCGGTTCGATCTATCGCCAGAACCCGTGGATTGCGATCAATCTCTTCAACGGCTTCGTTAAGGCCAAGGCGCTCGCGGCGCAGAAAATGATCGACCGCATTCCGTCCGGGCTTTTCTTCGGCAAGGAATATGCCGCGATGACGCGCGAGGTCGTCGGCGACGACCCATTCGCCTACGGCATCAAGGCGAACCGGAAGATGCTTACGACTCTGATCGACTATTCGCATGAGCAGGGGCTGATCAAGGACAAGCCGAGGATCGAGGAACTATTCGCGGAATCGACCCGCGATTTATGATCCGGATATTGGGGGCTTTAAACCCGCCCCTACATTAGGAATCGCTGGTCAAATCACAAACCAGCGCAACACTCGTCGAGCGATACTGCAATGACGGGCGTATCTGAGATAGGGGCGACCCGCGAACCGTCGACAACGGATCAAAAGATCTTCATTCGTAGGGCCGGGTTTCAAACCCGCGCGTTTTTCACAAAGTCCAGATATCATACAGCAATTCCATCCGTCTGAACGTATGCTTGCGCGTTAATTCCTGAAGCTCGGGCGACGTGATGTATTTCACGGCGATCTCCTCGGCGAGGCTGCCGTGATCTTCGTCGGCCTCCGAATGCACGGTGAAAAACCGCACATCCTCGGGATCCATTTTATAATTCTTGATGAACCCATGGCCGAGCGCCGCGGCTGCCGGTCCAAATGTTCCTTCGGCGCCGATCTGGATCGCCATGACGACGAACCACGGCAGCGTGTGGATGATGAGCTCGACGTAATAGAGATGCGCCGCCGTCGACGGCGTCAGCTCGGCGTTCTCCAGATCGCTGCGCTTTAGGCCGACAGACTCCGCGAAGCGGATCGCGAGCTGATTGTGGCCGGCGGTGCCGGTGTCCATTCCGCGCGTCTCCTCCTCGACCACGCCCCAGAGCTTCTGAGCGATCTCGGGATCGGTGCAGGCGAGATAGCGCAGCATCGCGATGCGCGGCACGGTGGCGCGGAACTGATAGTCCTGAATCGCCCAGGCGCGGATTTGCTCCATCGTCGCCGTGCCATTGCACACCGCCTTCAGGAACGGATGCTTGATGCGGATTTTTGGAAAAGCCTGAATATCTTTTTTAAGCTGCTTGACGAATTCTGCCGATGAAAGCTCCTGGGCCATAATTCCTCCTAAAAACGTTTCACGTTTCGCGTCGCAAGTTTCACGTACCGGAGCGCTCTCTGATTTCGACCTGAACCTGAAACGTGAAACCTGTAACCACTTATTTTTTTAACCGGCTGACATAGTATTCCCAGCCGCGCTGCGGGAAGCGCTCGTCCGCGCTGAAGGTCTCCAGCTCCTCGGCCGTGAGCCAGCGCGGCTCGCCGTGGAGCAGCGCCAGATGCGCGAGCTCGCCCAGCTTGGCGAGGCGGATCGTCCGCTGCACCGACTGCTCAATCGTCTCGCCCACCACAGCGTCGCCGTGCGCGCGCAGCAGCACCGCCGGGCCTTTGCCCAGCGCTTTGGCGAGCGCGTCGCCGCGCTCGATCGTACGCACCAGCCCGGCGGCCTCGTAGAGCGGCAGGCCGTCGGCCGAGAGAAATTTCCCATAGTGGTGCAGCAGCTTGAGCTTGATCGGCAGCACGCTGAACAGCGTGCTCCAGACCGAGTGCGTGTGGCAGACGCTCATCACATCGGGACGCGTTTTGAAAATGCAGGCGTGAATCGGCCATTCGTTCGGCGGCGTCTTCTCGCCGCCTAGATGATTGCCGGCAAAATCGAGCATGCAGAGCCGCTCGACGGTCGCAAGACCGGGGCTCACATTGGCGATCGTGAAAAATGCGTCGGCGCCGGGGACGCGCGCGCCGATGTGGCCGTAGCCGTCGGTGATGCCTTCGTGATCGAGAATCCGGCACGCGGTTACGAGGGTTTGTTTGACTTTGTCCAGCGCGGGGTCATTGAACGAGACGGCCATCGGTCCTCCATTGTTGTACGCGTTCATATCTATGCGTCCCGCCCGGATACTGTCAAGACGAGTTGATTGGGTTTGTAGGGTTGATTGAGTTGTTTGGGTTGAATTCGATAAGGCGAAACCAGAACAAACCGATAGACCCCTCGCGCCGCGAAGGAAATTTCGGTCTTGCAGGGTATGAGATTTTCACTTTAGAATACGCCTGACCGTCGTCGAGGAGGGCAATATGAAAAAGCTCACTGTCGGCATCGATCTGGTCCCGCTCACGCGGCGGCAACTCCTGCGCGGCGCAGCTATCGGCGCCGGAGCGGCACTGTTACCCTGGGATGTCGCCCGCGCGCAGGCAACCAAGCTCCAGGTCGGCACGATCAAGATCGGCGACCTCTCGCCGTTCTTCATTGCCCAGGAAAAAGGCTACTTCAAAGAAGCCGGCCTCGACATCAACCCGGTCGCGATGGTCGGTGGCGCGGCGATCCAGCCTGCGCTCGCCTCCGGCGCCCTCAACATCGGCTGGTCGAACGTCGTGTCGACGTTCCAGGGCCACCAGGAGGGCTTCGACTATCGGTTCATCACGAGCGGCGCGCTCGCTAAACGCGGGACCAACGAGGTCTTCGGCGTTCAAGTCGCGGCCGATTCGCCGATCAAGTCGGCGAAGGATCTCGCCGGCAAGACCATCGCAACCAACACGATCGGAAACATCACGCAGGCGATCGGCTCGCATTGGGTCGACAACAACGGCGGCGACTCCTCGAAGCTCAAATGGGTCGAGGTGCCGTTTCCGAACATGGAAGCGGCCGTCGTGCAAAAGCACATCGATGCCTTCACCGCCGTCGAGCCGTTCGTGACCGTGCCGTCGCAGGTGAACAAAAAAACCCGCGTGCTCGCGCGGCCGGCTGGGGGCATCGCGCCGCGCTTCATGATCGCGTCGTTTTTCGCGAGCGACGCGTGGATTCAAAAAAACGAAGGCACCGTCAAGGCCTTCGTCGGCGCGCTCCACCGCGGCATCGATACGCATAATGCCGATCTCGATGGCGCGAAGGTCATCATCGGCAAACACACCGGCTTATCGCCCGATGTCCTGAAGGTCATGACGCTGACCGCTTTCGAAAAAAAGCTGCTCGAATCCGATCTCGAGCCGATCATGGATTTGGCGCTGCGGTACAAGCTGATCAACAGAAAATTCCCCGTGCGTGACGTGATAGCGAAGTTCGCGCTCGCGTAAGCCAAGCCGAAGGAGCATGCCTATGCGCAAAACGCTAATGGGACAACTTCGAACCGCGGCGTTCTTCTTGGCGGTTTTCTTCGCATCCGCTTCGACGCAGGCGCAGACCCCGCGCTCGGTCGGTATCGGATCGAATCCCGCCGGCACGATCTACTATGCGCTGGCGAGCGGCCTCGCCAACGTCGTCACCGGCGCCGCGCCGTTCCAGATGACGGTGCAGCCCTACACCGGCAGCAGCACTTATCTACCGCTCCTCGACAACGGTGAGCTCGAGTTTGGCATGGTCAACGCTGTCGACATGGCGCTCGCCTACAACGGTCCCGACCGCCTCAAGATCGGCGGCCGGAATCCTTATCCTTTTGCGCCGAACACGCGGCTCATCATGCGCGGCACGCCGCTTCAGAGCAGCCTCGTGGTCCGCAAAGACGCGCCGATCAAAAATATTTACGACGTGAAAGGCAAACGCGTGACGGGCGAATACCCGGCGCAGCTCGCCGTCTGGTACAACGTCTTCGGCTCGCTCTCGAACGCGGGGCTCACGTGGAGCGACGTCAAGGTCGTGCCGGTGCCCGCCGTGAACGAAGGAATGGACGCGCTCATCGCCGGACGCGCTGACGCATCGACGCATGCGATCGGCTCGGCGAAAATCAAGGAGGCGGATGCCTCGGTCGGCATCCGGTACATCTCGCTCGATTGCTCGCCGCAGGCGGAAGATCGGATGAAGAAAGCGGTGCCGGGCTACTACCTCGCCCATCTCAAAGCCGGCTCGTCGACCGGCATTCTCGAGGACATCTGCGGCTTCGCCTACGACATTTACATGATCGGCCACAAGGGCGTGCCCGACGCCGTCGTGCAAGGGACGCTAAAAGCGATCTGGGACAACGTCGCGAAGCTCCCGCCGCTCCATCCGAACTTCAAGGACTGGACGCGCGAGCGCGCCGCCAGCGCCGATGTCACCATGCCGTACCATCCGGCCGCCGTGCAGTTCTATAAAGAAAAAGGCGTGTGGAACGCCAAGATGGACGAGGCACAGAAAAGATTGCTGGCGGTCAATCAAAAATAACTTTCAAGTTTTTAGTTTCGAGTTTCACGAAAGAGCATCGATGGTCAACTTGGAACCTGAAACCTGAAACGTTTTTTTTAGGCTTTAATTGAGCGACGATTTCGCTATCGCCTCGAAATTTCGCAGCCCGACCGGTTTTCCCGGCGCGCTCGGCCGCTTCTTTCTCTGCAGCATCACGGTCCTGGGCTCCTTCTGGGGCATGGGGGTGCAGCATTATCTCCCATGGGCCTTTTTCAACCAGCAGTATCTCGGGCTTTTTTTCGCACTCGCGATGGCGAGCGTTTTTCTCCTCGTCAAGGCGCGCGCGAAAGACAGCGCGACGGATGTGCCGTGGCACGATTGGCTGCTCACGGCGGCAGCGCTCGGTACCGGCGGCTACGTCGCCGTCATGTATCCCACGCTCGCTTACCGCCTCGGGGTGCTCTCACCGGATCGATGGATACTCGGAGGCATCGCCGTCCTACTCGTGCTCGAAGCCGCGCGGCGCGTTGCCGGCGGCACGCTGGCATGGGTAGCGCTCGGCTGCGTCCTCTACGCGAACCTCGCTTATCTGTTCCCTGGTCTGCTCTATGCGCGCGGCTCTTCGTGGGCGCGCATCGCGAGCTACTTGTATCTGGATTCCGGCGGCATTTTGGGCGTGCCGCTCGACGTCGCCGCGACCGTGCTCGTCGCCTACATTTTTTTCGGGCAGGCGCTGTACGCCGTCGGCGGCGATAAATTCTTGATCGATCTAGCGCTCGTCGCGATGGGCCGCTACCGCGGCGGCTCCGCCAAAGTATCCATCGTGTCGTCGGCTCTTTTCGGCATGGTCTCAGGCAGCGCGGTCGCGAACGTGGCGGTGAACGGCGCGATCAGCATCCCAATGATGAAGCGCTCCGGCTACGCCGCGCACATGGCGGCGGCGATCGAGGCGGTGGCTTCGACCGGCGGACAGATCATGCCGCCGGTCATGGGCGCGGCGGCGTTTTTGATGGCGGAATTCTTGAACATCAGCTACGGCCAGGTCGCACTCGCCGCTGCGATCCCCGCCTCCCTCTATTATCTCGCGCTCTTCGTTCAGGTCGATCTCGAAGCGGCGAAGAAAGGTCTCGCCGGTCTTCCCGCCGAGCAGGTTCCGCGCCTGAGAAATGTCATGCGGCGCGGCTGGGTGTTTCTGATTCCGCTGGCCGCGCTCGTCTTCGGGCTCATGATCGCCGATTGGGACGCCGGCAAAGCGGGCATGGCCGCCGTCATCACCGTCTTCGCCGTCGGCGCGCTGCAAAAGGAGACCCGGCCGACGCCCGCAAAAATTCTCCGCGCGTTCGAGGAAACCGGCCGCACGATGCTCGACATCGCCGCGATCGTCGCGCTCGCCGGCGTCGTGATCGGTGCACTTCAGCTCTCGGCGATCGCCTTCAAGCTCTCGATGCTGCTCGTGAGCATCTCCGGCGGGCACGCGCTGCTGCTGCTCACGCTGACGGCCGTCGGCTGCCTGTTTCTCGGGCTGCCGCTGCCGACGACCGTGGTTTACATCATGCTGGCGGTCCTCGCCGCCCCCGCGCTAGTGCAGGTCGGCATTCCGCCGCTCGCGGCGCATCTGTTTCTATTTTATTTCGGCATGATCTCGCTAATCACGCCCCCGGACTGTCTGCCGGTCTACGTCGCCGCGGCGATCGCCAAGGCGGATTTCTGGAAAACCGGCTGGCTCGGCATGCGCCTCGCGATTGCCGCCTATATCGTGCCGTTCATCTTCGCTTTCCATCCGGCGCTGATCCTGATGGGGACGGTGGCGGAGATCGTTGTTTCCGTCGTCGCCGCCTCGATCGGCGTCTTTTTTCTCGGCGCGGCGTGCGCGGGCTACCTGTTCCGGGCGCTTCCGTGGTGGAAATGCGGCCTGTTCGGCGCCGCGGCGCTGCTGCTGCTGCTGCCGAAGTGGAGCGGCGCAGCGCTCGCGCTCGACGCCGCCGGACTTGCGCTCGGCGTCATAATTATTCTATGGGAATGGAACCGATCGGCTGCCGCCGCGACCCGCCCGGAATCCGCCCAGCGGCTCGAGAATCTCGGATCCGGCAAAACATAGCGACGATTCTTAACGGTATCCGGATTACACATCAGGCGATGATAGATCTTAAGTGTCAACCGCTGCGTAAAGCCGACTTTGAAATATGGCTTCAGATGGGCCGGAAACTTTGGCCCAAATACGGCAATCTCCGGCGTGATTTCGAGAGAATTTCGAAATTGTCGTACGAGAAGGTTTTCATCTGCTGGGCGGGCAAAATTCCGGCTGGTTTTGTCGAAGTCTCGCTGCGCAGGGATTACGTCGAGGGCGCGAATTCGTCGCCGACCGGATACCTCGAGGGCATTTTTGTCGAGAAACGATTTCGCAAGAACGGCGTCGCGCGCATGCTCGTGCGCGAAGCCGAAGCGTGGGCGAAAAGTAAAGGAGCCACGGAGTTGGGTTCCGACACGCGGCTGAGTAACCGAAGGAGCCAAAAGTTTCACAAGGCGCTCGGCTTCATACAAGTCGAAAAGAATGTGGCATTCATAAAGGAGCTGTAAACAACGTCCTCGCGCTCCGTAGAATGTCGGCATTAGGGGAATAAATGAAATTCGGCATTTTTAACATCGGCGATTACCATCCGCAGTCGAGTAAGCCGATTCCCGATTATTACGACGACATGCTCGAGCAGGTCGAATGGGCCGAGCGCCTCGGCTACGATGCGTTCTGGTTCGGCGAGCATCACTTCGATTTCTTCGGCGTCGTGCCGGCACCGCCGGTGATGATGGCCGCCGCGGCCAAGCGCACGACAACAATCCGTATCGGCGTCGCGGTGGCGCTGCTGCCCTATCACAATCCGATCACGATCGCGGAAGAGTACGCGATGGTCGACATCTTAAGCCGCGGCCGGCTCGATTTCGGCGTCGGCCGCGGCACGCCGCCCGAGCTGAAAGGCTTCGGCGTGACCGAAGACAACCGCGACAAGGTCGTCGAGGCGCTCGAAGTCGTGAAGATGGGCTGGCGCGACAGCAGAATCGAATTTCACGGCAAGTACTACAATATTCCCGGAGTCAACCTGAACGTAACGCCGGTGCAAAAGCCGTGGCCGCCGCTGTACTTCGCCGCGCTCAGCCCGGGCTCATACGAGGTAGCCGGCGAGAAAGGCTACCCGATCCTCGGCATTCCCTACGCGAGCTGCACGGACATGGCGGACGTGAAGCAAAAACTCGCGTTCTACAAAGACCGGCTCGCCGCGCACGGCCACGATCCGAAGAAAATCGATATTGTCGAATGCTTTCACACCCACGTCGCGATGACCGAGAAGGAGGCCGACAGAAACGGCCGCGCCGGGCTCGTCCCCTATCTCACGGCGCGCAAGTCGATCCGGCCGCGCGACTACGACGAGCTCTACCGCCAGCGCATGATCATGGTCGGCGACCCTAAGCACTGCGCCGACCACATCGAGGAGGTGCGCGCGGCGGGAAGCAATTACGTCATGTTCCTGATGAACTTCGCGACGCTCGAGCAGGAAAAAATCCTCGCGTCGATGGAGATCATGGCAAAAGAAGTGCTGCCGAAGTTCGCGGGAAAATAAAGATAAGCTGCCCTACCATACGAACGGCACCAGCCGGTAGCGCACTTTTTTCGTGTAATCCTCGTAGCCCGCGAGTTGGCGCGTGAGAAACCGCTCCTCGATGAGAATTCTCACGGCTAATATCGCGAAGGGCAAGGCGGCGAAAATCACCCCAGCATAGGATTCGAGCCACAGCGGCATGCCGATCATGAGGAGCACGGCGCCGGTATACATCGGATGCCGGACGATCGAGTAGACGCCGGTGTCGATCACCTTCTGTTGTCTTTCCTCCTGATACTTCACGACCGGAGCGGCGAAGGCGTTTTCTCTCATCGCCAGCGTCATAATCCACCAGCCGATGACGAAAAGAGCCAGACCGAAGCCCGCGGCGATCGGTCTAGGCTGCGGCAACAGATGGAACCGAACGACGTCAAGACGGATGAAGATCATCAAGGCGAAGAAGGCGACGAGTAACAGCGATACGACGATCTTGTCCGCGAGCGGTTGCCCCTTTTGCACCGGGGGCTTAAAACGCTCTCGCATTAGGGCAGGACTCGCTCGATAGACGACGGCCGTGCTCCACGCGCAGCCGACGAACACGACCGCGACGAAAATCCACGCGCGCGGCCAGTCGAGCGTCCCGGCCGGAAGAAACAGCGGGAGAGCGAAACAGAGGACGGCGATGACGACGCCGAAGATGAGCTTGGAGGTGGACACTGCGTTTCGTATTCGATTGCCGCTTAAAGCATGCGGGAATGAACGCGAGTAGTCCAGACGCGGCGTTACGAGGGCTTCAGTTCGTTTCGTTCGGTTCCGTCACCGTCCGCTTCCATCTTTACATAAACCGTCCGGGTCGGGAACGGCATCGCGATGCCTTCGCGCGCGTAGCGCGCATGCAGGCGCTTGATGAACTCGTGCTTGAGCACAGCGGCGTCGGTAAACTCGCGCGCGCGGAGCGCGACGGTGAAGTCGACGCTCGATTGCCCGAACGCGTGAAAGCGAATCTCCGGCGCGAAGCTGGCGATGCCGCCGGGAACGGTCTTCATAACCTCTTTGGCGACCTCGGCGGTGACGCGCTCGACCTTTTCGAGGTCGCTGTCGTAGGCGACGCCGATCCCGACGGGAACGACGAGCTCGCGGTCCGGCAGATGATAATTCGTGATGTTGTCCTGCACGAGCTTGTTGTTCGGCACGACGACCATATTGTTCGGCAGCATGCGGATGCGCGTGCTGCGCCAGCCGATGCGCTCGACATAGCCCTCCTCTCCGCTTTGCAGCCTGATGTAATGGCCGATGTCGACCGGCCGGTCGACTTTAAGGTAGAGGCCGGCGAAAAAATTCCCGAGCGTATCCTGGAGCGCAATCGCGACCGCGAGGCTGCCGATGCCGAGTGTCGTAAGAATCGGCGTGAGCGAGACGCCGAGGTTATCGAGCAGCAGCATGACGCCGACGGCGACAAGAATGATTTTCAGCACCACCTCGAGCGGTCCGCGGATGTTGCCGAGGCCGTAGCGTGTGCCCGTCGTGCGCAGCAGGAGCAGCGCGCCTTTGCTCGCGAGCACGATCGCGAGCAGCAGGCCGAGCGTGGACAGCAGCTGATGCAGCGCCGCTTGCGCTTTCGCCGGCACCGGCGCTGCGTCGGCGACGAATAACAGCGCCAGCACGATCAGCAGCGGATAGAGATAGCGGTCGAGCAGCGGATACAGACGCTCGTCCACGGCCGTCCGGCGCAGCGCGCGTCTCACGAGCGATGAAATCAGGCGGCTTAGAATAAAGGCGAGAACCGCTGCGGCGGCGACGGCGACCGCAGCGAGGATCCACGGATTTTCCGGGAGGGCGATGTCCGCCATGGCCCCGCTTATAGCAAAATCGGCGCGTCCGAAGCCAGCGCCGGCGTCGCGGCGCGAGGCCTCAGGGATGCTTCCGCTTCACGAAATTTTTCTCGGCGATCGCGACGACGATGAGCACGAAGGAAAGAAAGCGCACGAAATAGAAAAACGGCCTATCTTCGTTGGGATTCCCGGTCAGCGCGAGCGCCGCGCGGTTGACGCCTTCGATGCCGAAGGACATCGCGAAGTAAAGAAAGAACCGGTCGCGCGTGTGTTTCCAAAAGCGCAGAAAAAAAAGCGCCGCGGTGAGCGTGGCCATGACGATCGCGCCGAGCAGCATGAGATCCATTGCTCCTCCTAATCGGCGTCCCAGATGAGGCCGTAGAGCAGAACGACGACCGACGCGAGCGCGACGACCAGTCGGTAGGTGAACAGATCGATATCCGCGCCGAGGATCAGCTTGTCGACTACGAGCAGGCCGTTGTTCAACGCAAGCCCAGCGAAGCAGACTCCGCCCCAGAGCAGCAGCCGATATCCGCTGCGATGGAAGGCACGCAGCTGCAGCAGCGCGCAGAGCGCGGCGGTGAGAGCACAGAGGGAGTAGAAGAATCCTGCCATTAGTCGTCCTTCTTTCGCAGTTTGAACGCGTCGGCAAATTCCTGGACGCGAGTTTTCGACTTCGAATGGATCAGATTCGTCACCGGCACGATTTGCTTGGCATAGATATCGCATAGTCGGTCAATCATTTTGCCGACCTCCGACAAGCCGGGCTGGTATTTATATGCGTCGGGATCTCCCGTTTTACAAAGCGCCAATCCCTTCGCCGATAAGGCGGCGAGGATGTCGACGGCATCTTTGACGTTTAGGTACAGCCGCATCGAGAGCTCGCGCGCCGTCCACTCCCGGTCGGGCGCGTTTCGCAACAGCAGCAGCGCCTCGAGCTCAGCGACGGAATCGATTTTATCGGTCACGAACTGAGCAACGTCGTCGGGGATGAATTTTTGATCCATGAAACACGACGCGATACGCCGCGGCGGCGCAAATGCCGCGGCATATCGCACGATATGTTTGTAGAGCCGGGCGGGCTGCGGTGTTACGCGCCGGCTCTCGAGGATTGGACGACGAAGCGGTCGCGGCGGTTCCGCTGCCAGCAGTCGTCGGTGTGATCGCGGCAGACGGGCGTTTCGCTGCCGAAGCTTGTCGTGGAAATTCTGTCGGCGGAAAGCCCTAGGGACATAAGATATTCTTTCGCGGCCTGCGCGCGCTTCTCTCCGAGCGCGAGATTGTATTCCGTCGTGCCGCGCTCGTCGCAGTGGCCTTCGACCGTCACGCGTACGCCGGGATTGCGCTTCAGCCAGTCCGCGTCGCCTTTCAGCGTCTCGCGCGCGTCCGAACGCAGCGTGTAGCTGTCGAAATCGAAGTAGATTTCTTTCAGCGGACTATTATTCGGCGTGATGGGCGACTGCCCGCGCTGCAAATCGCCGAGGCTCCCCTGCGTCTGCCCCCGGCTCGGGACCGCCGACGACGAATCCTTTCGGCCGGCCATGGAATTGCCAGCGAGCGTCGGATCGTCGCCTTTGGCGGTTTTCGAGCAGCCGGAGACGATCCATACGGCCGTCAAGAGGACAAGCGAAATGACAACGAGGCTACGCAGTGCTTTCATCGTCAACCTCCTTGAGGCGTCTTTATACGACTAATTATGCATATTTGCAAGTTAAATTGAGCTAATTTCTGCAAATATGATTCTTAAGTCGTATTTCAGCGGGAAAAGTCCAGAGTCGCATGGTTTTCTCCGATGCCCCGAATACAGGAAAATAGCTGCTATAAATCTGAAGCCCGCAGAGTATGCGGCTGGGAGACCGAGGGGGCGGCGAGGGCGTAAAAAGGAAAATGGTGGTCGCAGTAGGAGTTGAACCTACGACCTCGCGCATGTGAGGCGCGCGCTCTAACCAACTGAGCTATGCGACCACGAGAGAGAAACTTCTAACATCTTCACCGGGGCCGTTCAAGGAAACGGTCACTTGCCGGGCGGGAAGCTCGCGCTCAGGTATTTCGTAATCTTCTCCGCCTCGTCGGGGAAGATCTGCGCGCCGCGCGCGAGCATGTCGTTGACGCTGCGCTCCCATTCCTGCGGCGTCTTGCGCGACTGCACGACCTTCTGGAGGTTGTGGCAGCCGGTGCAAAGCTCTTTGGTCTCCTGCTGTCCGTCGCCGGCCGGCAGCATCGCCACCCATGCGTCGGCGGACCAGAGGAGCGCGATCGGGGTGAACAGTCCGGTGACAAAAATCAAAGCTGCGAAAATTCCGCGCATCAAACCTCCGAATAGCTTTCAGCAATCAGCTATCAGCAGTCAGCTAGAAAAATCCGTCCCGGATTTCCCGAGCTGAAAGCTGATCGCTGATTGCTGACGGCTTCTTACGCCTTCTTCGACCTCATTTCGGCGATTGAGACCTTTGGATACCAGTTCATGTTCGCGCCCTGCCCGGCCTGGGCGACCAGCACGTCGAGCAGGTAGGGCTTGCCGTCGCGCGTGGCATTGACGGCGCGCTGCATCGCGGGCTTCAAGTCTTTCGGGTCGGCGACAACTTCGCCCTTGATGTCGTACGCCTCGGCGATCTTGGCGAAGTTCACGTCCGGGTTGCCGAGGTGGCTCAGCATGTCGAGCTTCTTCTCGCGCTGGTTCTTGCCGCGCGTCCACATGCGGTTGCGCGTCTCGTTGTAGCTTCGGTTGTTGAAGACGACCGTGATGATCGGCGCCTCGTGGCGGCGCATCGGCCAGAGCGCCTCCGTTTGGTTGAAGAGCATGCCGCCGTCGCCCTGGAGCGCCCAGACCTGTTGATTGGGCTTCGCGAGCTTGACGCCGATCGCCGCGGGCAAGCCCCAGCCGAGGCATTCGCCGGTGGTGCGGCCGAGCTGGGTTTTGGCGCCGTAGCCGATATTGATGTGGTCCATGCACTTGTTGCGCTGTGAGCCGAACTCCTCGACGATGATGGCGTCCTTGTCGGCGATCGCCTCGATCTCCTTGCCGACGCGGTCCCACTCGATCGGCTTGTTGTCCCAGATTTTCTTCGCGTTCGCCTCGCGCCCGGCGCGGAGCCGTTCGGTGAACTTCTTCGTCTCGTCGAAGCGCGCCTGACGAATTTTTTCGATGCGGTCCTTCGTCGCGACCGCCTTAACGGCGTCGATCAAGTCGCGCAGCGATTCGCGGACGTTGCCGACCAGCGCGTCCTCGATGGCGATCCCGTCGCCGAGGTGGCGCACGTCGGTGCCGGCGACGACCGCCGGAACTTTTTTCTCCGCCACGAAGCTTTCGTTTGCTTCGTCCCACCGCGCCCCGATATTCATAAAGAAGTCCACGTTCTGCGGATACCGGATCTGACCGCGCATCTGGCCGAGATAAAGCGGGTGCTGGTTCGGGAAAACCTGACAGAGCTGGCCGCGCTCGAAGATCGGAACGCCGAGCAGCTCGACCAGCTCGACGATCTCTTTCTGCCCGCCGCTCTGATAAACCTCGGGGCCGATGTTGAACAGCGGGCTCTTCGCCTCGACCAGCATCTTCGCCGTTTTCTCGACCGTTTTGGCATTGGGCCGCACGTTCATCGGCACGTCGAATGTGCCGGGCATAAAAATTTTCGTTTTGGCCTTCATCTCGAACATGACGTCGCGCGGGAACATCATATAGGTCGGACCGGAAGGCAGCGTCGACGCCACCTTGAACGCCTTCGCCGTCCACTCCGGCACGCGCGCGACCTCTTTCGGAATCCAGCGCCACTTGGTGTACTGCTTCATCGGCTCGAGCATGTCCTCGAGGTCCTCGTGGCCGTCGCGTCCGTCTTCCGTCGTGTCCGCGCGGTCGACTGCGATGACGAGCGGAATGCGGTCTTTCATCGCGTTGTAGATGTTGCCCGTCGAATGGGCCGCGCCGACGCGGCTGTACATGCAGAACGCCGTCTTGCCGGTCGCGAGCGCGTAGCCGCTCGCCATCGCCACCACGTGCGCCTCGTGCGTGGCGAGCACAAGTTTGAGCTTGGGCCGGTCGATGACGGCATCGCAGAGCGCGCCGAGGCCCGAGCCGTTGCCGACGAAGAGGTATTCGTTGCCGGTCTGGAGCAGCTGCTCGGCGAGCAGCTCGCCGCCGTTGCCTTCGAATTCTTTCCAGTATTCTTTGCCGGCGGTCTCGGCGTGCGCCACCGGCGCGAGATTTTTGAGAATCGATTCCGCCGCGGTCATCGTGAAGCCGGCCGCGGCCATCGCCTTCAGGAAACCGCGGCGGGAAAGACCGAGGTCGAGATAATCTTTAACGAGCGCGCGCATGGGGCACCTCCTGGGAAGATTGAGTTGGTTTAGTCAGTTTTTCTTCTTCGGGATCAGCTCGACGATCAATCCATCGGGGTCGCGGAACTTGATGCGCCCCCCGGCGGTCTTTTCTATAACAGGCGCGCCCAGTTCGGCAAGCAGCGGCACGAACGATTCGACGTCGTCGACCTCCATGCCGATATGATCGAACGGCCCCGGCGGCGCCGCTTCGGGCTTGTCGTACTGCGTGAACGTGAGATCGATGGCATCGTCTTTCAAGTGCAGCGCCATATGGTCGCGCACGCGATGCGTGCCCGTATGCTCGAAGCCGAAAAGCCGCTGGTAAAATGCGCGGCTCTTTTCCAGATCGCCGCTCTTGATCGCCAAGTGCGTCACTTTGCTCATGTCATCTCCTCTCGATCCTGTTAGTGCGCCGCCTCGAGCTGCTTGATAAAACCGCTTTTTTCCAGCTCGGCCAGCGGCTGGAGCGAAAAAATTTCCTCGGCCTTGAGCTTGCCGACCAGCGGATCGCGCGCCGCCATGATGTCGATCGTCGCCTTAGCCGCCGTCAAGTCGCCGACCGGTCGCAATCCCATCTGATGCTGCGGGTGCGTCTTGTAAATCACTTCCAGCGCCTCAGCGTCGGTTAGGCGTAAGAAGTCCTTGAGATAGGCGAGGCTCTTGGCCTTCTCACGGAGAAAGAAGCGCGCGCCTTCGATGTAGGCTCTCAAAAAGCGCTGCACCGTGTCCGGTTTTTTCGCGACCCACGTCGGCGACGCGACGATGGCGCTGCCGAAGAACGGCAGCGTGGGCATATCGAGCACGCGAAAACCCATGCGCCGTGCGTAATACGATTCGCCGGACGACAGCACGGTCGCCTCCAGCGCGCCCTTCTCCAAAGATATGAGCCGCGCCTGGCCGACCTGGATAATCTGAATATCCTTGTCGGGGTCGAGGCCAAGCCGCTGGAATAGATAGCGCACCATCAGCTCGGAGATGCCGCCGAAACGGATGATGCCGACGCGCTTGCCCTTCAATTGCTTCACGTCCTTGATCTCCGGGCGCGTCACGACGTCGTAATCGAGCGTGTTCGACTGCGAGACGAGAAACGTGAGCTTGACGCCGTGCGCCATCGCCTGCAGCGCGGCGACCGGCGCGCGCAGATCCAGGTCGACGTCGCCGTTGATGAGCGCGCTCACCGCCGCGGGACCGCCGGTGATGAGAATGATCTCGGTATCGAGGTTGTATTTCTTGAACAGCCCGGCGCGGTCGGTCACGTAAGTGACGATCGCCGTATTGCCACTGACCGAAGCATAAGAGATGCGGAGCTTTTCAGCCCCCGCCGGAGCGGCTAGGCATAGGATGAAAACGAGGCAGAGCGTGCGCATCTATTGCACTACGAACTGGAGCGTCTCGTTCCGTTCCTTCTGTTCTTCGTAGAGCGCGGTGAAGCGCATGCCGATTTTGAAATGAGACCGGTCGGGGACGCCTTCGATATCGGTCGCATTGGAGATCCTCAGCGCGAGCGGCTTGCCGTCTTCCGTCGAAACCGTGAGATAGCGCCCTTCTTCTTCGATCTTGTCGATCTTCCCTTTCACCGTTCTCTCGTTGACGGTCGTAATTTCGGGACCTTCGCCGCGGAGCTCGCGATAGATCGTCGCAGCGATGACCGGGTAATGCGCCTCGCGGTCCCAGCCCTTGTACTCCTCCATGCGGAAATTTTTCCGGATCGCTTCGAGCGGCATGCCCTTTTCCATCATTGCGCGGACTTTCTGCCGCGCGATGACAAGGTAGTCGATCATCGCCTGCAGATCGGTCGTGCCCATAAGCGGCCCGTGCGCCGGCACGATGACCTTGGGCTTGAGAGCGATCAGCGCTTCGAGCTGCTTCATCATGCCGACGGTCGTGCCGTGGCTATAGTCGGGGCGGATGTCGGGATGGCGCTCTTTGTAGCCGGCGAAACCGGCATGGAGAACGCCTTCCTCAGGCATCCAGACTGCGATGTCGCCGGGATTGTAAGCGTCGTCGACGTAGATCAGCTCCATCGTTTTGCCGCCCAGGCGAAGCGTCATGCGGTCCGTAAACGTGAGCGCGGCGTCGAGCGGATGAAAATTTTTCAGCGCCTCGCTTCGCTCGGGAAAGCGCTTGCGCCAGGTATTCACCTGGTATGGCTTCCAGCCGGCCCACTCCTTCGCGGTGCGCGCGTGCAGCACGACCGTCGCGGGCGGCGAGAAGAGTGGCGTGCCGCCGATGTGATCGCCGTGATTCTGCGTGATGACGACGTAGCGCACCGGCTGCTGCGTCACGGCCTGAATGTGCTTCTGGATGTTCCGCGTCTCGGGCTGGTTATTGCCGGTGTCGATCACCACGACGCCTTGCGAAGTCACGACAATCATCGCGTTGGCGTCGTTGAGCTTGCCGACGTACGCGTAGACACCGTCGGCGAGCTTTTTGAATTCCGCCTTGTCGGGCGTGATGGCGTGGACGGGCGTCGCAAACGCGGCGAGCATCACCGCGGCGAAAAAAGCTTTTCTCACTCTAGTTTCCCTTGACTGCGCGGTACGCCGCCTCGATGTTATTGGGGAAACGATCTTTGCCCTCCCAGTCTTCGGTCCCGGGAACTTTCAATTCCTTCTTGATCTCGTCGAGCGATTTGCCCTGCTTGACCATGGCGGTCACGCCCTTCATCAGCGCATCGTAATAGTTTTCCATGTCGTCGAGGATCTTCGCCGTACCCGGAACGCCGTGGCCGGGAATCACGACCTCGGGCTTGAGCGCCTGCATCATCCTAATCGCGTCGAGCGTGTCCGGGATGCTGACGAACGGACGGTGATTGCCGAAGCGCTTCACGCCCACTGACGCCGCCGTGAACAGCACGCGCTCTTTCGGCAGCCAGATCGCCGTGTCCGCCTCGCTGTGGACGTTTTTCAAATAGTAAAGCTCGAATGTGCGCTCACCCACAGTAAGCGTCATGCGGTTGCGGTACTCGACGTGCGGCGGCACGAGGCGGAAGCCCTTGAATGCATCGCGCATCTCGGGGGATTTTGCCGTCTCCCGCTCGATGCGCGCCGGACTGAAGGATTCGGACTGTTTCATCGACGCGCTCGCGCCGCTCGCCGCAACCACGACGGCCGGCGGCGAGAACACGAAATCGCCCATGACGTGGTCCGGATGTGGCTCGGTATGGATGACGAAGCGCACGGGATCGGAACCGAGCTTTTTGACCGCCGCAGCAACAACATAAGAGTCTTTCGGGCTCTGGCCGGCGTCGATAAGGACGACGCCGTCGCTCGTGCGTATGATCGTGCTGTTGGCCTCGTTGAGCACTGCCGCGTAGACGTAGATGCCATCCTTCACCTGCTTGAAGTGAGGCCCGAGATCCTGCGCCGACGCCGGCGCGGCGAGCCAGAGGCCCAGCGCCGCGAGATAAACAGCGAGAGAAAATTTGGTTTTCATCGAACGCCTCACTTCCCTTGCACCGCGCGGTAAGCCGCTTCGATGTTGCCGGGGTATCGTTCCTTCGTTGCCCACCCGTCGTACTCGGGCATTTTGACGGTCTTTTGAATTTCGTCGAGGGATTTTCCCTCGCGCGCCAGTTTGCCGACCCGCTCGAGCAGTAGAGCATAGTAGCGCTCGGAATCGTCAAATATCTTCGTCGTTCCGGGAATGCCGTGTCCGGGAATGACGGATTCCGGATTGAGCGCCTTCATCATTTTCGCCGCTGCGAGAATATCTGGAATGTTGACGTTGGGCCGGAAGACGTTGAACTGCTCGACCACGACCGCCGAGGCGGAAAAGAGCACGCGCTCCTTCGGCAGCCAGACCGCAGAGTCGGCTTCGCTGTGGACATTTTTCATGTAGTAAAGCTCAAAAGTCCGCTCGCCCACGTTGAGCGTCATTCTGTCGCGGTATTCCACGTGCGGCAGCACCATGCGATAGCCTTCGAACGCCGCGCGCATCTCGGGCGACGACTCCGCGAGCTTGCGGTTGCGGTCGGGATCGGCTTTGTCGCGCGCGAGCATCGATTCGCCCGCCCCTTTCGCCGCGATGATCGTCGCCGGCGGCGAGAAGACGAAATGGCCCGTCGTGTGGTCGGGATGCGGCTCGGTATCGATGAGGAAGCGAATGGGCAGCGGCGTGATTTTTTTGACCGCGTCGGCGATCGCCCTGGAATCCGTCGGATTATGCCCGCTGTCGATCAGCACGACGCCTTCCTGCGTCACGACAATGCCGCAATTGGAGTTGAGGTTTTTGCCGACATAGACGTAAATGCCGTCCTTGAATTTTTTGATCTGCGGTCCCAGATCCTGGGCCGGCAGCGGCGCGGCGATGAGCCACAAAGCCACGGCGAAGAGCGCGGAGAAAAATTTGAGCTTCATGAGCTCCCCTCTCACTTACCCTTAAGTGTGGCGTAGGCGACATCGATGTTGACGCCCAGGCGGTCCTGGCCGGCCCACTCGGCGTACTCGGGCATTTTGAGCTCTTTTTTGATCTCGTCCAGCGATTTCCCCTTTTTCGACATTTCGTCCACGCGCTTCATGAGCAGCGTGTAGAAACCTTCGTACTCGTCGAAAATTTTCGCCGTCGTGGGCTGGCCGTGGCCCGGAACGACGACCTCGGGATTGAGCGCGCGCATCACCTTGTAGCCTGCGAAGACGTCGTTAAAGCGGACATGCGGGCGAAGGTTGATCATCGTCTTGACGTTCGCCGCCGAGCCGGCGAACAGCACGCGCTCCTTCGGCAGCCAGATGATCGAATCGGCCTCGCTGTGGACGTTCTTCAGATAGATCACCTCGAAGGTGCGCTCGCCGAGCTGAATGGTCAGCCGATCTTTATATTCGATCTGCGGCGCGATGAACTTGTAGTTCTTCACGACCTCGGCGACGTCGGGCGACTGCTTCGCAAGCGTCTCGGCCCGTTTGGGATCGAGCCCTTTTTTCATGCCTTCGGCCGCGCCCTGCGCATTGAACACGACCGCCGGAGGCGAGAACACGAAATGATTCCAGGTGTGGTCGTTGTGCACTTCGGTGTCGACAAGAAAGCGGATCGGCTTGTCGGTGACTTTTTTTACCGCCGCCAGCATTTTTTTCGAATCCAGCGAGTTGTTGCAGCTGTCGATCATCAACACACCGTCATTGGTGACCACCATGCTGCAGGTCGTTGTTGTCTGATCGGGAGCGAACGTGTAGATGCCGTCTCTCACCTTGTGAAAGCCGGGGCCGAGGTCCTGAGCGTTAGCGGTACGAGGAGCCGACGTCGGCGGTCTTTCGGTCGAGCAGCCGACGGCGAATAGAAAGGACGCGGCGCAAGCCGCAAAGAGCTTGACTCTCATAGGCGCCTCCTATAAGCGAATGTCCGCGCTGCAAGCTACTAGGAAAGCCGGGGCGGGTCAATGCAGCCCGCGTTCCCTTAAAGGACCCGAAGTTTCTTACTTAAAATCGGGTTTCTCCTTCATGTAGAACTTTTCCAGCGCCGGCCGGTAGCGGTCCATAATTTCTTTATTCAAGTGGATCGGCGGCTTTTGATCGGGCGGCAGGAACGATTTGTATTGCACAGCGCCGATCTCCTTTTTGAACGTCTCTTTGGCTTGCGCCACCAGAGCAGGATCGGCGAAAAAATCCACAACGGAAGCCGCGAGCGCCTTGGCGCCGACGACCGCGCCTTTATGCGCTAGCGACGTGGCGGGCGCGACGCCGGCAGCCCAATGGTGCGCCGGAATGCCGGGGATATTGGACGGGAAGGACACCCGCCCCGTCGGAACGATCCACGTCACCTCTCCGGAATCGTTCGACGACGCCGTCTGGCGCGACTCGCGAAGCGCCTCGACCTTGTGATGGAGGCCGATCACCGGCGCGCCCTGCTTTTTTTGTAGTTCCTTGGCGAGCGCTTCCTCCTCCTCGCTCCACTTCGGCATGCCGATGAGCTCCATGTTTTTCTGCGTTACTTCGGCGAGCGTCTTATTGCCGCGGGTCGGCCAGATCGCGCTGAAGACCTGAAAGCTCCACTGCGTGCCGGTCATGAGCGCCGCGCCCTCGGCGATCTTCTTCGCCTTATCGAAGTTCGCCTGCGCGCGCTCGATCGTCGTCTCGCGGAAGAACCACCAGATTTTGGCCAGCGGTGGGATGACGTTTGGCTGATCGCCGCCGAAGCTGATCACTCGATGGCTCCGCTGCGTGGGCTCCAGATGCTCGCGCAGCTTGTCGAAGCCGATGTCCATCAGCTCCGCCGCGTCGACGGCGTCTCTCCCATGCCATGGCGCCGATGCCGCGTGCGAAGTCTGCCCTTTGAACGTGAATTCCGCCGAGATGAGCGCGTATTGGCGGACACCGTACTCGGTCTTGAGCTCTTCGCCGACATGATCGTGAAACGCTATGTCGACGTCTTTAAAGTAGCCATCACGGACGAAGTACGGCCGCGGGATCAGAAGCTCCTCGGCCGGCGAGCCGAAGATCTTGAGTGTCCCCTTGAGCTTGAATTGATCCATCGCTTTTTTTATGGCGAAAGCCGCGCCGATCATAACCGCCGCGTTCGTGTTGTGGCCTTCGGCGTGTCCCGGCGCGCCTTCGACCATCGGCTTGTGGTCGGTGACGCCGGGCGTCTGCGAGTTCCCCGGTGTTGTATCGTACTCGGTATGGATCGCGATCACCGGCGCGCCCGAACCGTATGTAGCCATGAACGCGGTCGGCATGCCGGATATCCCGCGCTCCACTTTGAAGCCGCCCTTCTCGAGAATCCCGGTCATGAGCTTCGAGGTTTCGAACTCCTGCATGCCCAGCTCGGCGAAATAGAAGATGTTGTCGCCGAGAAGCGCGATCGCCTTGGCGTTCTCGTCGACCGATTTGAAGACGACTTCTTTTTGCGCCGACAGATTCTGCGCCGCGGCCGGCACGGCGCCGAGAATCCACACGGCGAGCGACAACAGGGCGGCGAGTCGGAGCGCAGTTTTGCGGTTGGTGAAAAACATCCGTGACCTCCGTGAGAAAAATTACCGCGAAGGTAGTAAACGGACGCGGCCGATGTCAAGGGAGGAGAGTGTGTTTCAGCGCGCTCCGAGAAGCTTGCGGACGCGCTCGGCCGCCTCTTGCCTGCCGGTCGTGATCCACTGCCATTCGGCTTCGTCGAAGTAGCGCACGCCGGCGCGCGGAATAGCCGCGGGGTTCAGGAACGATTCGTCCACATCGCGCCGCAGAGTCGGCGCGCCGAAGCCTTTGGAATAAATTCCCAGACCCTCTTTGGAAACGATCCAGTTGGCGAACACGAGGGCGGCATTCGGATGCGGCGCGCGGCCGGCGACGGTCAGAAGCCATGGCGAGGCGTTGATCGTCGGTGCGATCGGCGGGAGTTCAAAGATTTCTTCGATCTTGAATCCCTCCTGCTGAAGTGGCCGCACGTTGTCCTCGTCGCAGTTGAGACATATCGGATGCGTGCCGCGGGCGAGCCAGTCGGCCATCTGCCTGCGCTCGCGACTTAAGGCCGGCTTCTGATCGCGGAAGAGCCTGACTACGAAGTCTTCGCCCATCTGGAGCAGGAAGCGGCCCGCTTTGTTGGCGCCTGCGCCCACCGTCGCGGGGTCCTCGCTCGCAATCTTGCCGCGCCAGCGTGGCTGGAGCAGATCCGCCGCTGTGCGCAGGTCGTCGGGCCTGACGTAATCCCTGTTGATGTGGAACTGGCTTCTGACGCCGCTGAACGGACGAAGCACATAGCGCTCCTCGGGATCGGCGAACCAGAGCTTACCGTTTTTCCACCTCGACGGATCGGTAACCTCCGGCAGCATCAGCAGCGGCCTCAGTGGATCGAGCATCCGCTCCTTGTAAAGCACCTGAGCGGTCGTATCCGGACCGGCGAGGAAAACGTCCATGACATAAAGGCCGGCGTTGCGCTCGTTGCGGACGCGCGCGGCGATCTCGCTCGAGCGGCCGGCGACGAACTCGACCTGAATGCCGAAGCGCGCGGCAAAGCGCGGGATGATTTCCTTGCGCATCACGGGATCGGGAAAGCCCGCGACGACAACCGATCCTTCCTTTTTTCCCGCTGCAACGGCGGCGTTCCAGCTTTTCTCCCAGTGAGCGGTCTGAGCAAAAGCCGGCGGCGCCGCAAGGAGGCCGATCAACAGAAGGCGCAGCATCGCGAATCCTAACCCAGCGGGATCACCCGACCCGACCGCAAGACGCTGAGCACGGTCGGATCGAAGACCTGCCGGCCGTTATGATCGGCGTCATCGAATCGAAAACGTCCGGTCGCGCCAGCGATTTCCGCTCCCGACTCGAGATCGTCGAGCGCGTGCGCTAATTTTCCTTCCGCGCCTGCGAGAGCGTCCGCGAGCAGCATCATCGCGTCCCAGCCGAAGCCGTGGTTTGCAGTCGGCAACGGGACGGCGCCAGCGCCGAGAGCGTCGACGAACTCCGCTTCTTCCGCGCTGCGCGGCGCGCCGCGCCGGAACATGTCGACGAAGTAGAAGCCTTCGGCCGAGCCGCCGACTCGCTCGATAAAACTCGGGCGCAGCAAAGAGCGTCCGAGCAGGAGCGGCATGCGCGGAGATATTTGCCGCAGTTTTTGCGCGAGCGGCAGCGCGCGCGTTTCGTCGGAAAGGACCAGATACGTGAGTTCCGGCCGCCACGAGCCGATCTCGTCGGGCCAGTCGGGCCGCGCGGCCGACACGGCGCACACCACCGCGCCTGCGGCGGCGAGAAACGAGGCGGTGTTGTCGGCGACGCGCTTTTGGAATTCCGTCTCGTCGTGAAGCAGGAAGACACGCCGGACACCGGCGACGCGCAGCAATTGGTCGGCGACGGACGCTGCGGTCATGCGCGTCGGCACGCCGATGTGAAAAACCGTCCGGCGGTTTTGCCGGACCGCGGGATTGTTGTTGGCGACGAAACAGAGAAAATTAAATTCTTCGGAAAGCTCGCCGAGGCGAGTCGATTCGGGAACACCTGTCGCGCCGACGACACCGTCGATCCTGCCGGCGTCCGGCGCGAGCGTCGAAGCGAGATCATCGAGATCACCGCGGCGAAACGTCTTCCTTTCGATCTCGACGCTTCGCCGCCGGGCCGCGAGCGTCGCGCCCAGCGACTGATCGACCGGCGACGGATCCTCGCCGGAGGGCCGGACGAGCAGAATGCGTAGCTGCGGCATCGCGAATACTTATTTACTCGAACCGTACAACCGATCGAAGAATCCTTCTTGCTCCAATTCCCGAACCAGGCTGGCATCGATCAAATCTTCGGCCTTTTTGCCTTTGACACCAGGCTTCGCGCCGAATTCTTCGAGGCCAAGGCCGACCGCCTCAGCCTTGGGAAACGGCTTCTGCGGAATCGCGCCGAGCACGTACGTGCGGTACATGAAATCGAGCAGCGCCGGATCGCGCACGCCGATGTATTGGGTAAAAATGCGGTCCGCAGCCGCGCGGTCGCGGCGCGCAAGCGCGGTCGCGTCGCACATCGCCTTGAGGAAATTTTTCACGGTCGCGCGGTCGCGCCGAAGCACCGCGCTCGCTACCGCGAAATCGACGCCGGCGCCGATGTAGAGCTTCAGGCTCTCGTTGTCGGCGAGCACGCGGACTTTATCCATCTCGCCGCGCCGCTCCAGCTCGAAGAGATTATCCTCGTTGCTGGTCGTCGCGTCGATCTTGCCGGCAATGAGCGCCTTCAGACGCTCGACGCTGCGCCCGCCGATCGGCACAAGCGTGACGTCGCGCTCGGGATCGAGACCGACGCGGAGAAGCGCCTGGTGCGTAATTCTGTCCTGGCTGCTGCCGAGCTCGCCGGTGCCGACGCGCTTGCCTTTGAGCTGCGACGGCGCGGTGATTTCCGGCCGCGTCAAGAGCTTGAGAACGCTGTAACCTGTGTTGGCGATGAAGCCGAGAGCGGCGCCATCGCCGATGGCAGAAACAATGTACGGCGCCGTTGCGGCGTACATGTCCGCGTCGCGGCGCGCGAGCGCCGCCAGCAGCTCGTCGCTCGACGCCGGCTCCTTCAATGCGACGTCGACGCCGTATTTCTTGAACAGCCCGGCGTCGCGCGCGAGCCAGAGCGGAAGCTTCGGCGGCCGCGGCGGGTAGGAAACGATAGTGAGGTTTTTCTCCTGCGCCCACGCCGGATGGATCAACGCGCAAAACAAGATCGATAGGAGGATCAAACCGCTTTTCATTGCTGTTTCGGACTTTTACGTTTCACCTTGCCTTTTATTTCCCCGCTTCCTGCTCGGGACGGTCGACGATCGGGCGCGGGATGGGATTCTTGTAATCCGGATGAAACGCGAGGTCGACCGGCTTGCCGTCCATAAAGAATTTCTCGACGCGCATCGTCGCCCGGATGTCGTTGGCGACATCGCCGTTCACGATGACGATGTCGGCGACCTTGCCTTTCTCGACGCTGCCGTAATCTCTTTGACGGCCCCACGCCTCGGCGACGTTAAGACTGACGCCCTCGATCGCCTGGATGGGCGTGAGACCCGCTTCGACGGCCATCTCGAGCTCGGCGTGCAAGCCGTAGCCGGCGAGAATCGCATCGGGATCGGAGCCCAGATGAATTTTGCCGCCTGCCGCGACGAAGCGGCGGGCGAACTCCTGCACGTTCTTATATCCCTGCTCGAGCCGAGCGCGTAGCTCCGGCGGAGCTTTGGCGAAGAGCGAGTAAAGCTTCTCGACGTCCTTCGGAATGTAGGACGGAAGATAGCGAAGGTTGGGATCGTTCAAGAGCGCGGCTTCCTCTTTGCGCATGTCGGCGCCGCGGCGGGCGATCGGCCGGTACGTCGTGCCCCAGGTCGGACTCCAGTGGACGTTGCGCGCGACCATCGTCTTGATGAGCTTGTCGAACTGGTCGCGCTCCATGAACGAGAGCGCTTCGGCGGTGCTCATTTTTCCGGTGATGCGCGCGAAGTCGATCTCTTTTTTCTTTTTCGGGTCCGTGATCGTGGTAAACAGCACAGACCACGCGTGCTCGACGGACTGATAGCCCGCATCGGCCGACACATAGATATCCAGCGTATGGCCGATCACCGGCTTGCCGGCGCGGTGCGCCTCCTCGGCGGCCGCCTTGGCATCCTGCGGCCGGAGCCGCTCGAAGAGCTTGAAGCCGTCGACTCCTTTCGCGATTGCGGCGCGCACCGCCGCGCGCGCCTCCTCTTCGTTGTTGACGAACGTGCTCATGCGCTGACGCCGCAGTCCGCCCATGCCCTCCGGCGGCGGCCCATCGATCACGTTACCGTTGGCCCAGACGCGCGGGCCGCGGATGGTGCCGTTCTTCACCCCCTCGCGCTGCGCAATCACCCAGTCGGTCGGATTGTTCGAGATCGTCGGGCATGTGGTGATCCCGAAATGTAGATAGATCTCGCCCATCCAGTCGCGTAGGTGGCAATGGCCGTCGATCAGTCCGGGCAGGATTGTCCTGCCTTTGGCATTGATCACCTCGGCTCCGTCGGGCGGCTTGACCTCGCCGCGACGGCCGACGTCGCGGATGCGGCCGTCCTGGAACACGACGACGGCATCGGCGATGGGAGCGCGGCCGGTGCCGTCGATCAGCGTGCCGCCGTCGATGACGACCGGGCGGTTTTGCGCTGTCGCGTTCGCGGCGGCGAGCGCGAGCATTGCGAGCGCGAAAAAATAGATTTTCATGCGTCCTCCGTTGGAAACGGTCTAAGCTAACGCAGGACGAAGCTCGGCTGCAAGGCCGCAGCGCGTTTTTGGACGCAAAAAGAAAGGCGGCGCCGCCCGTTGCCGGGCGACGCCGTTGTGGTGAGTTATGGAGCGGAAGTTATGGGAAGGAGACGAGCGGATTAGCCGTAAATATCCATGCCGTTTGGAGCGTCGGAAAATTTGCGCCTACCCATCGTGGACGGCTCGATCGCAGCGCTCGCGTCGGAATACTCGACGTCCAAAAATTCGGCTTCGTCGAAGTAAAGCTTGTCGCCGTCGATGCCGCCGCCCGGATAACTGCGCTCGAATTGCACGAGCCAGCTATGGCGCGACTGCGGGCGATACTCGACGACCGTTCCGTCCTCGAGCGCTCGCAGCCAGTGCTGTGGTTTGATTTTGACCTTCGCTCCGATTCGTACTTTCTTCATTGTTGCCTCAACCTCCAGTGCGAGCCCGATGCCGTTTCGTGACTCCACCTCATAATTTTTATATTTCTTGTCCCCGCCTAACGGCGCGCGCGTCGCCATTGGCGAGTTCGACGTCACGGCCCTGGTTGTCGACAATAGAGAACGCGATCAATTCGGTCGGAGTGCAGCGAGTGCCGTCGCAGTTCGCGCTGAACAGCGCGACGGCATAAAACTGCTTCTCCGGGTTCTGGAACATCGCCAGCACGTGCGTCGCGTCGACCATGACCGCGCTGCCGGGGATCAACTGAAAATCCTTCAAAACCCCGCCCATCGTCTGTGCCTCCGGGACCTCGGGCGAAGACAAGCCGGGGGTTTGGCCCGGCTTGTCTTCGTCTTCATCGGTGCCCGGAGAAGCCAGCGCAACGAGAAAGATAAACACGGTCGTCACGCAGACGAGCGCGGAGACTAATATCTTCCAGCCATCCTGAAGTTTTGCGCCGGGTGTCATGTTCGCGCCTCCATCGGAGCTACCCTTGTGCCTTGAGCAACGCGCATGCCAGAAGAAAGAAGCCGGAAAGTAAATAGATTTCTCGCAGCCGGGCGGCCCGATCACCCGTAAAAATGTGAATGCGGGGAAATTTTTACTAGCCGGTCAGAAGAGCACTGTTACAGGCGGATGACGGCTAGCGAGGCTTTACCGGAGGGATCGAGAGTTATTGGGGTTTTTCACCCGAGACGAGCGCATACGGGAAGCTTCCGCTCACGTGCAGCGCGTCGCCGTGCTTGTGCCAGGTGAAATAGGTCGCTTTCAGCCGCTCGGCCAACGCCGGCGCCTCGGCTTCCAGCTCGGCGGCGATCTCAAGCCAGTGCGCGCCGGTTGGAATACCGTCCATCCCCTCCTGGTCGAAGGTGTAGGTAACGACCCTGGCGCGGGCGCCGCGATAGCCCGCTTTCAGCAGCAGCCGCTGGATGCCGCTCGCCGTGTGAAAGCGGAAATCCTGGCCGTGGGTCCGGCGGAAGACCTCGTTGACTTTAGCGTCGAGAGCGGCGCCGAGCGCGTCGGTGGACTCTTTGAGGACGGGGTCGAGAATCACGAATTTGCCGCCGTTACGCAGGACGCGCAGGACCTCGCGAACGACGCGCTCGGGATTGCCGAAGTGATGCAGGCTGAAGGAGACGAAGGCCCGGTCGAAAGCATTCGCCTTGAACGGCAGCGCGTCGGCCTCGCCGGCGCACTGGCTGTATGCCGGAATGGGCTCTTCGTGCCGGTGTCCGACCTCGAGCATCGCAGGCGCCTGGTCGACGCCGACGATGCGCCCGCCGTGAAGCCGCTTTGCGACCGGCCGGGCGGCGCGGCCGGTGCCGGTCGCAACTTCCAAGACTGATTCCTCACTTCCGAGCTCCAGCATTTCAGCGAGCTTCTCCGCCAGGTCGGCGCGGATCTCCGATTTGCGCCGGTCGAATTCCGCCGCATGCTCGGGGTCGTGGAAACGGGTCTTATGTTCGTGACGGCCGCCGCGATGCTCGTGGGAATGACTCGGGCCGTGATCGTGCTTGTCACCTTCGCTCATTTCGCCATCGTCTCGATCGCCTTCCATTGCGCATCGCTCACCGGCATCACGGAAAGCCGCGGCAGGCGCACGAGATCGAAGCTCTTCAGTTTCGGATCGGCCTTGACCTCGGCCAGCGTCACCGGCCGCGGCATCGCCTTATCCGCCTCGATGTCGAAGACGAGCAGCTTGGAGTCTTTCTTCGCGGGATCGGGATAGGCATCGCTCGCCGCGCGCGCCAGCCCGACGACCGCCTTCTCGTCCCCGGTGTGGTAAATCACGATCGCGTCGCCTTTTTTGATCGCCGCTATATGCTTCAGCGCGAGGTTGTTCTTGACGCCGTCCCACATCGTGCGCTTGTCTTTTTGCAATTGCGCGAACGAATAGGCGGACGGTTCGGTCTTCAATAACCAGCGGTTGGCCATGACCGGTTTTATAGACCGCGCAGCACGGCAATACAACGCCTTGACTGTCCGCGCGCTTCCGAAGTATGCCACTTGTGGCTCTATGACATTTCCTTACCGCTGCCTGACCATTCTTTCCTGCGTTCTTGCGCTTTGTTCATCGGCGTTCGCGGCGGAGCGCCTCCGCGCGTCCTACGCCGCGCCCAACGCGAGCCAGTCGCCGCTCTGGGCGGCGCAGGCGCGCGGCTACTTCGCCAAATACGGTCTCGAAGTCGATCTCCTCTATATCAGCAGCGGCTCGCTCAACGTCCAGGCGCTCGTCGGCAACACCGTGCAGTTCGCCGCCGGCGGTCCCGCCGCGCTCGAGGCGCGGCTGCGCGGCCCGAAGCTCCTCACTATCGCCAATCCCTTGAACGTGCTCGCGAGCAACCTGGTCACGATTCCCGAGATCAAATCGATCGCCGACCTGAAAGGCAAAATCGGCGGCATCTCGCGCTTCGGCTCGTCGACCCATCAGGGCCTGCGCTATTTATTCAGAACCAACGGCCTTAGCGTCGAGAACGATCTCAAGATGCTCCAGCTCGGCGGCGACGCGAGCCGCCTCGCCGCGCTGAAGGCGGGGAAAATCCAGTACACATTCCTCGGCGCCGCGGCGAGCGAGCAGGCGCGCGGCCAAGGCCTCAAGGTCCTCGCGACCGCGCGGCAGATGAACATCCCGTTTCCGTGGACCTCGGTCGTCGTCAACGAGCCGTGGCTGGAAGCGAACCGCGACACGGCTTACAGGTATGTAAAGGCAGTCACTGAAGCGATCCGCTTCATGAAGCATAATCGCGCCGAGAGCGAGAAGATGATCGCCAAGTATATGCGCATCGACGATCCGCGCCTCGCCAGCGTCGAGTACGAGTTCAACGTCGGACTTTTTCCCGACCTCCCCTATCCGACGCTCGACGGCATGAAGCTGATTCTGGAAAATCTCGCCGCCGAGACGCCGGAGTTCGCGCGCCATAAGCCGGACGAGTTCGCCGACTCTTCGCTGGTCGAGCGGCTCAAGCGCGAAAAGTTTGTAGAAAGCCTGAAATAGCCAGGAGGAGCCATGGCCAAGTTCAAAACCTTCAGCAAAGTTCTGCCGGCGGCGAATCTGCCGATGATGCCCGATCAATCGATCGACGCGGAGGCATACCGCAAGCATCTCCGCTGGCTCACGACACACGACATCGGCGGCCTCGTGATCAGCGGCCACGCCGGCGAGCTCGAATCGCTCACGCCGAAAGAGCGCATCCAGGTCGCCGAGATGGCGCGCAAGGAGATTCCGGATAATTTCCCGATGGTCGTCGGCTGCACCGGCCTCAGCACGCGCGAACTGGTCGAGTGCGCGAAAGACGCGAAGGCCGCCGGCGCGGACGGATTGCTCGTCATGCCGATCCCGCACTTCGCCTTCGGCGCCGTCGACCGGCCGGAGCTGATCGTCCCCTGCTTCGAGGAATTGGCCGATAAGGTCGACCTGCCGATGATCGTCTTCCGCTACGGCGTGAAGACCGGTTTAATGTATTCGGTCGAAGTCCTTCTGAAAATCGCCGAGAAAGTCCCGCAGGTGGTCGCGATCAAGGACTCGTCGTTCGACTACGAAGAGGCCTGGGTCGCGTTCCAGAATTTCCCGCGCAAGATCAATTTCCTCGTCGCGCACGGGAGCCTGTTTCTCATCCGCTTCGCCACCTCCGACGGCGCGGTCAGCTCGTTCTCCAACGTCGCGCCGGAGTTCATCACCAAGCTCTACGAGCTCGCGCACTCGGGCAAGATGGAAGAAGCGACGAAGCTCTTCAACAAAATCCGCCCGCTCTCCGACGCGATCTATCACAAGACGCCGCTCATGCAGCACTGGGTAGTGGAAAAAGAGGCGCTCACGGCGCGCGGGCGCTTCCCGCGCTCGACCGTGCGGCCGCCGTTCCAGCCGCTGCCGCCGGAGCACATCGACGGCATCCGCAAGGCGGTCGCGGCGGCGGGCCTCGCGCCGCTGGCCTAGCGGCGCATGAAGGAATTGAAAAACGTTATCCTCGGCGGGCTCTGCGCCGCCGCCGTTTTACTTCACGCGGTGGCCGACGCGAAGCCGGTGACGTTCGCCTACCAGACGCCGACGCTCGGCAGCACGCTGCCGCTCGTCGTCGGCATCGAATTCGGCTACTTCCCCGCCGAGGGACTCGACGTCAAGTCGGTCTTCATTATCGGCGGGCCGACCGCGACCGCCGCGCTGATCGGCGGCGACGTCGACTACGCGCTCATCGCCGGCGTACCCGCCGTGCGCGCGATCGCCGCGGGCGCGCCGCTCATGATCGTCGGCGGCATGCAGCCCTACATCGATTACACATTGATGGGCGCGAAAGGCATTGCGTCGCTGAACGATCTCAGGGGCAAAGTCGTCGGCGTCACCGGCGCGGGCGGCATCGCCGAATTCGCCTCGGTCGAAGGGCTGGCGAAAAAAGGCTTCGTGCGCGACCGCGACTACAAAGTTCTCTACGGCGTCGGCAACAGCCCGGCGCGCGCGCAGGCGCTGGAAGCGGGCCGCATCCAGGCGTCGCCGTTTTCTTTCATGGAAAAGATCGAGCTCGAGCGCAAAGGATTCCCGACGCTTTTCGACATCGGCGAGGTGGTGAGCAACTTCCCATTCGTCGTGATCGTATCGACGCGCAAGAAAGCCGAGAGCGACCCCGACGGCGTCGTCGCGCTGCTCCGCGGCCTCAAGCGCGGCATCGACGCCTTGAAGACCGATCCGGAAAAGGTCATCGCGATGGTGCTCAAGAAAAATAAGTACGGCGACGCCGCGACCGTGCGCAAAGTCGTTGAGCACTTCGCCGGGGCCTACTCCGTCGCGATCACGCGCGAGGAGATTGATGCCGTGATCAGCGCCGCGCACATCGAGGCCGAGGCGAAGAAGCTCGGCGGCGCGGATAAATTTTTCATCGGATCGTTTTCGGCGAAGGCGCTGGGAGTGGGAAAAAAATAGAGAATGGAAGGCGCCGACCGGGCTCAGAGCCTCTCAATGGGTTCGCGCTTATTCTTTCGCCTATAATCGAATGCGCGGCCTTTTCGCTCCGAACGGCGCCCGCGATCGGGAGGATGAGAGGCGCAGGATAAGGCGGTGGACGTCCAACACTGAAGTTTCTACGCTACTCGGCCGAACGGACCGTAAGGAGATATAATGGCGCGTGAACTTGATTTGACCTTCTCCCTCGCCGACTACGACCGCACGCGGCCGATTCTCACCGGCGCGGTGAAAGCGGACGGCATCAATTTCCAATTCCGCCCCGCGGTTCCCGGCGAAGCGTGCCTCGTGCCGGTTTACGAGCAGTTCGACATCGCCGAGATGTCGCTCTCGTGGTACACGATGGCCCGGCTGCGCGGCGAGCCGGTGATTGCGCTGCCGATCTTTCCCATGCGCATGTTCGTCCAGCCGTATATTTTCTGCTCGGCGTCGGCGCCGATCCGCGCGGCGGAGGATTTGCGCGGGAAAAGAGTCGGCATGGACCAGTACCGCCTGACGGTCGGCCTCTGGGCGCGCGGCATCCTGCAGGAATTCTACGGCGTCCGCCCCGGCGAGATGGCATGGGTCGCCTCCGAGCCCGAAGGCGCTGGCTTCGAGCCGCCGCCGGACGTGCGCATCGAGGTCGGCGCGAGCAACGTCGAATCGCTCCTGCTCGACGGCGCGCTCGACGCGCTGATCGCGCCCAACGTGCCGCAAAGTTTCCAGCAGCGCGACCCGCGCATCCGCCGGCTTTTCGCCGACTGCCGCGCGGAGGTCGTGAGCTACTTTCGCAAGACGAATATTTTTCCCATCACGCACGTGGTCGTCATGCGCGAGGCGCTCGCGGCGGAGCATCCCTGGCTCGCCGCGCGCCTGGTCGATACCTTCGAAGCCGCCGAGAAAGCCTGCCGCAAGGCGTATGCCTATCCCAAGCGCCTGGCGCTGCCGGCGGCGGTGCTCGTCGTCGAGGAGGAGGAAGCGGCATTCGGCAAAGAGCCGTTCAAGCACGGCCTCACGGCTGACAATCTGCTTGTGCTCGAGAAGTTCATCCAGTACGCTCATGAGCAGGGGTACATTTCCCGCCGTCCGAAGCCGACCGAGATGTTCGCCGCCGTGGAAAATTAAAAACATGTCCAGCTTCGCCGATTTCTGCGCGGACTTTTTCGCGCGCTACTTCGAGCTTCACCCGACCGAGGCGATCCACTACGGCGTTCCCGGCTACGATAACCGGCTGAAGGACTACACCGACGAGGCGTATCGCGCGGAGAAGGTCTTCGCCGACGAGTCCCTCAAGCGCCTGCGGCAGGTCTCGGTCAAGGGCCTCAGCCCCGACGAGTTGCTCGACTACGCGCTGCTGGACGGCCGTCTCACGATCGACAACTACGAATTCAAAAAAGAGGACTATCGCCTCAAGTCGCCGGAGCAGTATCTCTCGACGTCGCATTTCTACATTCTGACGGTCAAGCCGACGAACGACGTCGCCGGCAACCTGCTCGCGCGTCTGGAGCGCTCGCCCGCCATTATCGATCAGGGCATCGCCAATCTGAGCCGTCCCGAGGCGAACCCGCCGCGTCTCTGGACCGAGATCGCGATCGAGTCCGCCAAGGGCGGGGTGACTTTTCTCGATAATCTCTGGAGCATCCCGCGCGTCAAGGAGACGACCAAAGACCCCGGGCGCTTCAACCGCGCGGTCGAGAGCGCGAAGGCGGCGACGCAAAAATTTCTTGATTTCCTCGAGCGGAACCTGCGGCCGCGAAGCCGCGGGGTCTACGCCGTCGGCCCCGAGCACTATCACCTGCTGCTCAAGAAAAAACACTTCTTGAGCATCGACGCCGCGCAGCTGCTGGCGCAGGGCGAGGCGCTGTTCGCCGAGACGAAGAACCAGCTCGCCGCGCTCGCCGAGAAGATCGCGCCGGGGAAAGGCATCGAGGCGGCGGCGCGGCAAATCCAGGACCGTCATCCGCCGGCCTCCGAGCTGCTGCCCGTTTATCGCAAGGCGATGGAGGCCGCGCGCGCGTTCGTACGCGATCAGGGCCTCGTCACGTTTCCGCCGCGAGAGGAGCTGCGCGTCGTCTACACGCCGGAGTTCGAGCGGCACGAGATGCCGTTCGCCGCGTATCTCTCGCCGTCGCCGAAGGACAGCGAGCAGATCGGCTATTATTATGTCACGCCGGTCGAGAGCGACGACCTGCTGCGCGAGCACAACTACACGGGCCTGGAGAATACCTCCGTTCACGAGAGTTATCCCGGCCATCACCTGCAATTCACGGTAGCGAACTCGATTCCCGCGGCCTGCACGCTGCCGCGCCTGATGAACGAATCGTCGGTCTTTTACGAGGGCTGGGCGCTGTATTGCGAGCAGCTCATGCAGGAGCAGGGTTTCTTGAAGACCGAAGAGCACCGCTTCGTCATGCTGAAGGACCGCCTGTGGCGCGCGCTCCGCATCATCATCGACGTGAAGACGCAGACCGGCCGGCTGACTTACGACGAGGCGGCCGATCTGATGGTGCGCGAATTACAATTCCCGCGTCAACAGGCCGAGGGCGATTTGAATTGGTACAGCCAGTCGCCGTCTGTCCCGATGGGCTACGCGCTCGGCTGGTCGATCATCAACCGCATGCGCGAGACGGAAAAAGCCAAGCACGGCCCGCGCTTCGATCTCCGCGCCTTCCACGACCGGCTCCTGAGCGCCGGCAGCATCTCACTCCCGCTCGTAGAGAAAAGACACTTTTCCGAGTAAGTTTCGGTTTTCGCGTTTCGAGTTTCGTGTCGCCCGGAATCCGAACCCGGAACTCGAAACTGGTCGATAATTTCTCGGAGCTCAGGTATAGCAACGACAATGGCGAAAACTAAAGAACGCCCGACTCAACCATTGTTGGGCGCGCACATGTCGATCGCCGGCGGCGTCCACAATTCTCTGCTCGAAGGCAAGAAGGTCGAGTGCCAGGCGATCCAGATCTTCACGCGCTCGTCGCGGCAGTGGGCCGTGCGGCCGTACGAGAAAGAAGAGATCGCGCTGTTCCATCGACACCGCAAGGACACCGGCATCGGCACGGTCGTCGCGCACGATTCCTATCTCTTGAACCTGGGCTCGCCGGACGCGGCGCTGAGAAAAAAATCGATCGCGGCGTTCATCGACGAGCTCATGCGCTGCGAAATGTTGGGCGTCGCCGCGCTGATCGCGCATCCCGGCGCGCACATGGGCGCGGGCGAGCTTCAGGGCATCAAGACGATCGCGCGCTCGCTCGACGAGGTCCATAAATCCTGCCGCGGCTTCAAGACGAAAGTCGCGCTCGAGATCACCGCCGGACAGGGAAGCTGCCTCGGCTATCGCTTCGAGCAGATCCGCGACATCATCGACGCGACGAAGGAGGGCGAGCGCCTGCGCGTCTGCTTCGACACCGAGCACGCGTTCGCCGCGGGCTACGATTTCCGCACCACGAGCGGCTACGCGGCGGTGTTCGACGAATTCGACGAGCTCGTCGGCATCGAGCGCCTCGCGGCGTTTCACCTGAACGATTCGAAAAAGGAATTGGGCTCGCGCGTCGACCGCCACGATCACATCGGACAGGGACAGCTCGGCGTCGAGGCGTTCCGGCTGATCCTGAACGACCGGCGCTTCTTCGGACTGCCGATGTGCCTGGAGACGCCGAAAGGAAAAGATTTGAAAGAAGACCGCGAGAACCTGACGCTGCTCAGAAGCCTGATCGGGCGCGCCGCGCCGCCGGTCATCCCGCCGGGATCGAGATCCCGGGAAAAAAGTACTGCACGACCAGCCCGATAGCATAGCCGAATAGCGACGCGGCGACCGCAATAACAAAAAATTGCGCGCCCGAGGCGAAGAGCGGCTTCGCCGCGAGACGGCCCTTGAAGACGCCGACGGAAAAAAGCGTCAAGCCGGCGAGCGCGATCGAGACGTACAGTGCTTGCAAGCCCGATAGCAGCAGATACGGCGCGAGCGGGATCGCTCCGCCCAGAACGAACGAGAGACCCATGACCAGCGCCGCCCGGACCGGCCGGTTGAGCTCGGCGGTTCCGAGGCCAAAAACTTTTTCCTGAAACGTCCGCAAAAACACTCCCTGCTGCTGTCCCAGCAGCTTGACGACGCGGTAGCCCTGCTCTTTCGTCATGCCTTCCTGGCTGAGCGCATTGAGCAGTCCTTCGGCGGCGATATAGGGCTCGGCTTCCGCCAGCTCGGCCGCGTCTTTAATCTCTTTATCGAAGATTTCCTTTTCGGCGTTGGAGGAGAGATACGATCCCGTCGCCATCGATACGGCGCCGGCGAACATCGCCGTCAGGCCCGTGATAATCACGACCAGATTATTTTCGGTCGCGCCCTGAATGCCGGCCAAAAGACCGACCGTGCTCATGAGCCCGTCCTGGATGCCGAAGACGAACTCGCGCACGCGCGCGCGGCTTTCGATGATCTCGCGCTTGCGTTGGATTTCGTCGAGGGCCATAAAAAATAGTTTCGAGTTGTGTGTTTCGAGTCTGATCGTTTACCGCCCGATTTGTGACCTGTATTCTTTTACCGCCTTTACGAAATTAGGTATCTTCTCGGGTGGGATGTCGTCGTATATGGGAATATTCTCATTTGCTGCTTCACGACCCCTTATTGGATTCGGTTCCAATTTAACGACGCCGAGCAAAGGACGATTTCGCCGCTCAGCCATGTCCTTCTCGTCGGCGAACCATCCCTTAAAAAAACGGTATCGTGGCTTGAAAATTGTGAAAACTGGGAAGTCGGTATTCGAGGGAGCGCGCCGCTCGATCTCCGGCGCGTTCACAACGAAGTAGCCTTGGTCGTCGGTTAGTACTTCCACCGCATCGTAAAATTGAGTGTTGGTTTGTACGACGGCATATAGCTCGTAATACCAAGCCGCGACCACTGCGGCTCCGCGGATGGGCAAGTTGGTTCGCGCATCCACCACCTGACCTCGATACGGACCTCGTGTGCCCCAAAGAGAATAATCGCCAGTCCTTCTCGCGGCGCAACCGGACGATATTGGAAGCAAAATCAAAAAAAGTAAGAAGATCTTGATAGTCGATTGCATGTACTTGAAGTCAGTATTTTAAATTCAATTCCCCGGTATTTTCGCCCGGCCGCCACTCCGCCGGGCAGAGACGGCCGGTGCGGAGCGCCTTGAGCACGCGCAGCGTCTCCTCGACGCTGCGCCCCACGTTCATGTGGCTCACCATGAGATAATTCACTTCGCGCGCGGGATTGAGAATAAACGTCGCGCGCGCGCTGACGCCCTCCTTCTCGATGAGCACGCCGTAATCGCGGCTCATTTTTTTCTCGACGTCGCTGAGCAGCGGAAAGTCGATGCCGCCAAGCTCGTCGATCCACGAGCGGTGCGTCTCGATCGGATCGACGCTCGCGCCGAGCACCTCGGCCTGCTCGACGCGAAAATCTTTCGCGAATTTGCTGAAGCCCGTCACCTCCGTCGGGCAGATGAAGGTGAAATCCGCCGGATAGAAAAACAGCACGAGCCATTTGCCCGGAAACGACTCCAGTGAGTAATTGGCGATCTTGCCGCCGAGAATGCCCTGGAGCTTAAACTCGGGCGCCTTCGAACCCATCGCGACCATATTCTCTCCTCGAAAACGGAAGTCGAGAAATTTCTTAATCCGGCAGGTTGCGCCAGAGGGAGAAGGTCACGTCGTCCCGCTCCGCCGCTTCGGCCGTGAACCACGGCTCGGCCGACTCGCCGCCCTTCAACAGTCCGAAAAAGTAAATCCGCAGCATCTGCTCGATCAATTGCGGCAGCGGCAGGTCGCGCTTCGGATGATACCAGGTGTAGATCCAGTTCATCATCCCGAAGAGCGCGAAGGTCGCGGCGCGGATGTCGATCACCCGGCCGCTCTCGCGTCCCTGCACCTCGCCGATCAGGTCCATCAGGATCTTGACGTAGCGGCGCTTGAGCACGAGCATCTGCTCCTGGAATTTGCCCGTGAGCGACTCGTCCTCGTGCGCCATAACTTTCATTTCGTGCATGTTGTGGAGAAAAAAGCCGAGATGATTCTCGGCGAAGAGGCGGACGCGAACGCGCGCGTCCTCATCGGGGTTCACCGTCTCCCAGCGCTGTAGCAGCGTCAGGATGCAGCGCTCCTGAATCAGGAACAGCAGCTCTTCTTTCGTCCGGAAATAATAGTAGAGGCCGGCGAGGCTCATGCCGGTCGCGCGCGAGATATCGCGGATCGATGTGCTGTGGAAACCCTTCTCGGCGAATATCTTCGCCGCGCACTTGAGGATCGTTTCGAGCTTCTCGTCGTAGTGGCGCGTAGGAGTATCGCTGCGGGTCGCCATGACGAATCATCTTCGCAAAGGGACAATGGGGTGTCAATCGAAGCTGAATATGGGGCGGTCGCATGCCTCGCAGCACAGGCGATTAATGCTTCTTCCACGGCGTTGTGCGAAGTATACTGAAGCATGCGCCTTCCCGTGAACCCGCCGGTCTTGCCGATGCTCGCCAAGCGTCTCTCCGAATTGCCCGCGGGCGACGGCTGGATCTTCGAGCCGAAGTGGGACGGGTTTCGCGCATTGGTGTTTCGCGACGGCGACGAAGTTCTGATTCAGAGCCGCGACGAGAAATCGTTCAACCGCTACTTTCCCGAGCTGATCGACCCGCTGCGCGCGCAGCTGCCGGCGCGCTGCGTGCTCGACGGCGAGATCGTCGTCGTACAGGACGGCGCGCTCGAGTTCGACACGCTGCAGCAGCGGATTCATCCCGCCGCGTCGCGCGTCAAGCTGCTCTCGCAGCGAACTCCGGCGTCGATCGTCTTCTTCGATCTGCTCGCCGAAGGAGATGAGGATCTGCGCGAGACGCCGTTCGCGGATCGCCGGCAAAGGCTCGAAGCGCTCCTTTCGTCCGCCGCGCCGCCGCTGCACTTGACGCCCGCGACCCGCGATTTGAAAACCGCGCGCGACTGGTTTCGCCGTTTCGAGGGCGCCGGCCTCGACGGCGTCGTCGCCAAGCCGGTTGCGGGCATTTACGAGCCCAATAAGCGCGCGATGCTCAAGATCAAGCACGAGCGCGAGTGCGATTGCGTCGTCGCGGGTTTTCGCTGGCACAAGAAAGGCGCGCGCACGATGGTCGGCTCGCTGCTGCTCGGTCTCTACAACGACGCCGGCGCGCTGCAACACGTCGGCGTATGCGCGAGCTTTACCGAAGCCAAGCGCCGCGAGCTGGTGGAATTTCTCGCGCCCTACCGCAAGAACGCGCTGGCGGATCATCCGTGGAAAGATTGGGCCGAGCAGGAATCGGGCGACGGCGACGGGCAGCGCATGCCCGGCGCGCAGAGCCGCTGGAGCGGCGGCAAGGACATGTCGTGGGAGCCGCTCCGTCCGGAGCTCGTCGTCGAAGTCGCTTACGACCACATGCAGAGCGACCGCTTCCGCCATACGGCGCAGTTTCGCCGCTGGCGCACGGACAAGAAGCCGCGCGACTGCACGTACGAGCAGCTCGAAGTCGTCGCGCCGGAAGAGCTGGCGGCGATTTTCGCGCGCGGCCGCTGAAAGAATTTCGCTAGCGCCGATGCCGCGCGCGCCCGTCGCGCCACGCGCGCGTGGGATCGTCGTCGGGGTCCGGCGTCTCCTGCGGCGGACGCAGGTCTTCGGGCACGTGGCGCAGATTCACCCGGATGCGCGTCCAGGTCGACGACCGGCCGCGCATCGAGTCGACCAGCACGTCGTCGGCGGCGAGCAGCGCGGCGGCTTCGGGATGTTTGTTTTTCCACCGCTCCAGGCCGGCGCGCGCCGCTTCCTTATCCGGCGAATTCGCAATCGTGACCAGCGGCGCTTTCGCGCGCGGCTTTTTCGCCGCGGTGTTCTTTGCCGCCGCGGCGCGGGCGCGCGACGGCGCGACGCGCGGCGCCTCGCCTTCCATCTTGCGGAAGTGGGGCGGCCAGGGCGCGTCGCCGAGGCCGTCGGCCTCGTCTTGTGCCGCGAGCTCCAGCAGCTTTTCGAGCGAGCCCGGCGCTTGATCCATATCCGCGTGCGGATCGCCCAATTCGGCCAGGCGCCGCGGCACCGTGAGCACGGTGAAATCGGCCGGATCGCAGTCGGCGACCTCATCCCAATGCAGCGGGGTCGACACGCGCGCGTCGGCAAGCGGGCGCACGGAGTAGGCCGAGCAGGTCGTGCGGTCCTTCGCGTTCTGGTTGTAGTCGAGGAACACGCCGTGGCGCTCTTCCTTCCACCATTTGGAGCTCGCCAGCGCCGGCGCGCGCCGCTCGATCGCGCGCGACAGCGCGAGCGCGGCGCGCCGCACTTCGACGAAGCTCCAGCGCCGCTCGATTCGCGCGTTCACGTGCATGCCGCGCGAGCCGCTCGTCTTGGGCCAGCCGCAGAGACCCATCTCCTCGAGAAACGCTTTCACCTCGAGCGCGACGCGGCGCACGTCGTCCCAGGCGACGCCCGGATTGGGATCGAGGTCGACGCGCAATTCGTCGGGATGGTCGAGATCGCCCGCGCGCACCGGATGCGGATGGAGCTCGATGCAGCCGAGGTTAACGATCCACGCGAGTCCGGCCGCGTCATCGACCACTATCTCCTCCGCCGTGCGGCCCGATGGGAACGACAGCGTCACGGTGCGCAGCCACGGAGGCCGCTGCGCCGGAGCGCGCTTTTGATAAAACGGCGGCGCATCGGCGCCGTCGACGAAGCGCTTGAGCACGAGCGGGCGGTCGCGAATCCCGCCGAGCGCGCCCGACGCGACCGATAGATAGTAGCGCACGAGATCGAGCTTTGAGAGCTTGGTCTGCTTTGAAAAATAGGCCTTGTCGGGGTTCGTCACGCGAACCTCGCGCCCGTCGATCGACAGAATCTCGGAGGTGTCTTTCATCCTAAGAATCCGGCCAGCGGTCCGCCAATTATGGCGCAGGCCCTTTACAGCTTAGCAATTTTGCTTCATGCACCGAAGGCCAACGTTTCAAGACACAAGCACACCAGAACGACGCCGCACGACGGATCTGAAACTCACCCAAGAATTTGCTAAGATCGCAAAACGCCGAATGCCGAGTTACTTAGAAAGAGCGCGGCCCGGCCTGATTAATGTGACAAGCTCGTCCCTGTTCTGCAACGGAGCCGCGATGACTACTATTAACATCCCCCGCCGCACAGGTTGCCGGAATTGATCACCGCCCGCACCGAAAGACGGGCCGCGCGGCGGATTTTTTTCGGCTGGTACATGGTCGCCGCGAGCGTCGTGGCGAACACGATCTTCTCGGCCGCCTACTTCCAGGGCTTCGGCGTTCTCATTCTTCCGATCGAGCGCGCCTTCGGCTGGGACCGCTGGGTTATCTCGGCCGCCATGTCGCTGCGCCAGCTGGAGTCCGGCATCGTCAGTCCGGCCGTCGGCTTCCTGCTCGACCGCGTCAGCGGGCGTAAGTTGATTTTCTGGAGCGCCGTCATCTCCGGCGCCGGCTTCATCGGCCTCGGCTTTACTAGCGGCGTGGTCACGTTTTTTATTTTTTTCGTGATCATTTCGCTGGGCGCATCCGGCGTCAGTCATGCGGTCACCTGGCCGGTGATCATCTCGCGATGGTTTCGCCGCAATCGGGGCCTGGCCACCGGCCTTGCGGTGACCGGCCCGATCTTCGGCTCGCCGTTCGTCATACTCAACACGCAAATCGAGGAGGCCTACGGCTGGCGCGTTGTCCTCTTCGCCTACGGCGCGCTCGTCCTCGTCATTGTCACCCTAATCAGCATGCTGGTGCGCGATCGACCGGAGCCTTACGGTCTCACGCCCGACGGTGATCCGCCCGAGGGGGGCGCCGCCGCGCAGCGCCTCGCCGGCGCGCCGTACAAGCGAGCGGATGCGGGACTGACGCTCCGCGCGGTGCTTCGCACCAAAGAGTTCTGGCTTTTCACGGGCTACTTGTCCGGCTGCTTTGCGGTCAACTCCGCGGTCCAGGGCCACATGATCCCCTACCTGCAGCAAGACATCGGATTTACCGCGGCCTGGTCGGCGGTGGTCATGTCCATCGTCTTCACCATCAGCTCCATCGGACGTATCGGCGGCGGTTATCTGCTGGACCGGATGGACTATCGCCTCGTTCTGGCCGCCGTCGCGGCGATGATGGGTTTGTCGTTGTTGTACCTCCAGATGGCGGAAGTAAAGACGATCCCGGGCACCTTGCCCTTCGCGCTTTTGTTCGGCGTCAGCTTCGGCTGCCTCGTACCCATGCGCGGCACCGTCGGCAGCCTCATGTTCGGCATCCGCGCTATCGGCGGCGTCTTGGGTCTGCTGCAGGGCGGCTCGATCGCCGCCGGGGTCGTCGGCCCATTATTCATGGGAATCGTCTTCGACCTCCACGGCAGCTACTCCGCGGCTATCTGGGGGCTCATCGTCGTCAGCGCTCTCATGGTGCCGGTGTCGCTGGCCATGGCTTCGCCGGCCGAGCTAGCCAAGCGGATCGAGCGGCAGCGCATCGGCGAGTAACCAAAGCGGACGTTTCGATCGACTCGGCGGACGAGGTCGTTCATAGGCCGAACAAATTCGCCCATTTGATTCGGTTCTCCCAGGGCTTTCCGAGCATCCGAGCGGGCAGAATCGCTTCAACTACCCGTCCGTTTGGTGTATAGCTCTCGCATACATGAGCTACGAAAACATTCTCGTCGACAAGAGCGGCGCGATCGGCATCGTGACGCTCAACCGGCCGCAGCAGCTGAACGCGCTCTCGTACGGGCTCGTCAAAGATACCGCGCTTGCGCTGGAGGAATTGGACCGCGACCCGGAGATCCGCGTGATGATCGTGACCGGCGGCGAGAAGGTCTTCGCGGCCGGCGCCGACATCAAGGAGATGGCCGATGCGGGGGCGTTCGACGAGCGCGTGCAGGGACGTCTCGCCTACCGCGATCGCATCAATAAAATCACCAAGCCGATGATCGCCGCGGTAAGCGGCTACGCCCTCGGCGGCGGCTGCGAGCTCGCGCTCTCGTGCGACATCATCATCGCGTCGGAGACTGCGCGCTTCGGCCAGCCGGAAATTAATTTGGGCACGATTCCCGGCAGCGGCGGCACGCAGCGCCTGACGCGGCTTGTCGGCAAATACCGCGCGATGGAAATGGTGCTCGCGGGCGATTTCATCGAAGCCGATGAAGCGAAGCGGCTCGGCCTCGCCAACAAAGTCGTGCCGGTCGAGTCGCTAATGGACGAGGCGAAAAAGCTGGCGCAAAAGATCGCTGCGAAGCCGCCGCTCGCGGTGAAATTCGCGAAAGAATCGATCCAAAAGGCGCTCAACACCCCGCTCGACGAGGGCCTTGAGTTCGAGCGCAAATCTTTTTATCTGCTTTTCTCCTCGGAGGACCGCCGCGAAGGCATGAAGGCGTTCCTCGAAAAGCGCAAGCCCGAATTCAAGGGCAAGTAAGGAGCGCCGTGGCGGATTTCCAGAACATTCTCTACGCGAAGCAAAACGGCGTCGCGACGATTACTTTCAATCGCCCCCAGGCGATGAACGCCTTCACGATCGAGATGAACGGCGAAGTCCAGCGCGCGCTGAAGGACGCCGACGAGGACAAGAGCGTGCGCGTCATCGTGCTGACCGGCGCGGGCCGCGCATTTTGCGCCGGACAGGATCTCAAAGGCCGTACGCCGGAGAAAAAAGGCTCGCTCGGCGAATCGCTGCGCGAGCGCTACAATCCGATCATCTTGAGGCTCCGGCGCACGGAAAAAATCTCCATCGCGGCGGTGAACGGCGTCGCCGCCGGCGCCGGATGCAACCTTGCGCTCGCGACCGACCTCCGCGTCGCGTCGGAAGATGCGACCTTCGTTCAGGCGTTCTCTCGCGTCGGGCTCGCGCCCGACTGCGGCGGCAGCATCGTGCTGCCGCGGCTGGTGGGCTTCAGCAAGGCGATGGAATTGTTATTGTTGGCCGAGCCGGTCGACGCGCGCGAAGCGCAGCGCATCGGCCTCGTCGCCAAGGTCGTACCGGCCAACGAGCTCGCCGCGACGGCACAGGCCGTCGCCGAGAAGATCGCCAAGGGACCGCGCAGCATCGGGCTCATCAAGCGCGCGGTCAACCGCGCGATGATGCGGGATCTGGCGGAACAGCTCGAATACGAGGCTTATTTGCAGGAGATCGCCGGTAAGAGCGCCGACTACGACGAGGGCGTGCGCGCGTTCTTGGAAAAGCGCGCAGCGACGTTCACGGGGAAATAGCGTTTCAAGTTTCGGGTTTCAAGTTTCAAGTAAAGAGCCTCCGCCACGTGAAACCTGAAACTTGAACAAAAACTTTGATGAGTGACAAAAAAATCCAGGTAGGGGTTTTGGGCGCCGGCACGATGGGCGCGGGGATCGCGCAGGTCGCGGCGCAGGCGGGCTACGAGACGCTCGTCTACGACGTCTCGCAGGAATTCATTGACCGCGGCCTCGACCGCATCAAGCAATTTCTCAAAGGCGGGCGTGAGCGCGGCAAAATCACCGCCGAGCAGGAATCTGGCACGCTCGGACGCCTGTCGTCGTCGCTCAAGCTCGACGATTTCGCCGGCTGCGGGCTCGTCGTCGAAGCGGTGCCGGAAAAGCTCGAGCTTAAGCGCGAGGTATTTCAGAAACTCGACGCGATCACGCCGGCACAGGCGCTGCTCGCGACCAATACGTCGTCGTTTTCCGTAACCGCCATCGCCGGCGCAGCTAAAAAGCCCGAGCGCGTGCTCGGGCTGCATTATTTCAATCCCCCGCCGCTGATGGCGCTCGTCGAAGTCGTCCAGGGCGAGCGGACGAGCGCCGACGCGGTCGAGCGCGCCGCGGCGCTCATGCTCGACATGGGGAAGACGCCGGTGCGCGCCAAGGACACGCCGGGGTTCATCGTCAACCGCATCGCGCGGCCGTTTTACAACGAGGCGCTGCGCATCCTGGGCGACGGCGACGCGAGCGTCGAGACGATCGACAGCGTCATGAAAAGCGCGGGCTTCCGCATGGGCCCGTTCGAATTGATGGATCTTATCGGGAACGACGTCAATTTCGCCGCGACCGAATCGCTGTATCATTCCTTTTTCGACGACGCGCGCTTTCGCCCGAGCCCGATCCAGCACCGGCTGGTGCAGTCGGGCAATCTCGGCCGCAAGACCGGCCGCGGCTTCTACGACTATGGCAAAAAATAGCGTCATCGTCGTCGGCGGCAGCCGGCTCGCCGAGGAATTGATCGGCCTGGCGCAGGCGGCAAATTACGAAGCTAAGCTTTACCGCGACGCCGATGCCGCGGCGATCTCGAGCTCCCTCATCGTCGAAACTCTAGCCGACGGCGAAGCCCGCAAGCGGCAAATCCTTAATAAGCTCGATTCGGGCTCACCGTCGGCTGTGATCCTGACCTCCTGCATCGGCTTCTCCGCCACACGCATCGCGTCGTGGACGATGCGGCCCGAGCGCGTCGTCGGCTTTGCGACGTTCTATCCCTTTAAGGACAAAAAAGTGGTAGAGTTAACGAAAGGTTTGCGCACAGATGATGCGGCGGTAACGGAGGCGGAACAGTTCTTCCGCTCCCTCGGCAAGGAGCCGACGCGCGTCAAAGACGCGCCGGGGCTCGTCTTCCCGCGCATCTTGAGCCTGATCGTGAACGAGGCTGCGCGCGCTTTGGACGAGGGCGTCGCGCAAGCGGCGGAGATCGACACCGCGATGAAGCTCGGGGTCAATTATCCCGAGGGGCCGCTTCGCTGGGCGGACCGGGCCGGCGTCGACGAGGTGCTCGCGGTCCTCGAAGGCTTGCACGCGGAGACCGGCGACGACCGCTACCGGCCGGCGCCGCTCATCAGAAAGATGGTATTAGCGGGCTTTTTGGGAGAAACCACAGGCAAGGGCTTTTACGAATACAAATAAGAGAGGTGAGGCGTGAGGAGTATGGAGTTTACCTCCTAAGGCTTACTCACGGCCCACTGTTCACTACTCACTATGAAGGAAGCCGTCATCATCGATGCCGTGCGCACGCCCATAGGGCGCCACGCCGGCATCTTAAAAGACATCCGCACCGACGATCTCGGCGCGAACGCGATCGCCAAGCTCGTGCAGAAGACCGGCGTCAAAGGCGCCGAGGTCGAAGACGTATTCTTCGGTTGCACGAATCAGGCCGGCGAGGACTCGCGCAACGTCGCGCGCACCGCTTCGCTGCTCGCCGGCCTGCCGATGGAAATCCCCGGCTGCACGGTCAATCGCCTCTGCGGCTCGGGACTCGAAGCGATCGTACAGGCGGGCCGCGCCGTCGCTGTGGAAGACGGCGATCTTTTCATCGCGGGCGGCGTCGAGAGTATGACGCGCTCGCCGTGGGTGATGATGAAGGGCGCCAACCCCTTCCAGCAGGGGAACACGACGCTCTTCGACTCGACCGTCGGCTGGCGTTTTCCGAATCCGCGGCTCGGCGAGCTTTATCCGCTCATCAGCAACGGCGAGTCGGCCGAAAATATCGCCGAGAAATACAACATCAGCCGCAAAGACCAGGACGCCTGGTCGCTAGAGAGTCATCGCCGCGCGGTCGCGGCCACGGAAACCGGCCGCTTCGCCGAGGAGATCGTCCCCATCGAAGCGCCACAAAAAAGAGGCGAAAAAGTCCTGCTCGCCAAAGACGAAGGCCCGCGGTCCGACACCTCGATGGAGAAGCTCGCTGCGCTGAAGCCGGTCTTCAGAAAGAACGGCAGCGTTACTGCGGGAAACTCCTCCCAGATCTCCGACGGCGCCGCCGCGCTCCTCGTCGCGAGCGCGCAGAAGGCACGCGCGCTGGGCCTCAAGCCGATGGCGCGGATCGTCGCCTCGGGCGTCGCCGGCGTCGATCCGGCCTACTTCGGCACCGCGCCCGTGCCGGCGACGTTAAAGGCGCTCAAGCGCGCCGGGCTCAAAATCGAAAACATCGATCTCTTCGAGATCAACGAGGCGTTCGCCTCGCAGACGCTGCACAATATCCGCGAGCTGGACCTCGATATGAGCCGTGTCAACGTCAACGGCGGCGCGATCGCGCTCGGCCACCCGCTCGGCTGCAGCGGCGCGCGCATTATGACGACGCTGCTCTACGAGATGAAGCGGCGCGGCAGCCGCTACGGCGTCGCGACGATGTGCATCGGCGTCGGCCAGGGAATCGCGGCTGTCGTCGAGCGCGTCGCATAGCTACTCTCCGCGTTCAGAGGCTGTTCCTGCGGCATGAGCCGTAAAATCATCGCGCTCTTCGCTGTCGCCGTCGTCATCCTCCTCGCCGTCCTCGATTTTTCCCTCGACGCCATCGTCCGGAAAAACCGTACGCGCATCCAGCAGGACATGGAGCGCGCGATCGGGCGCGCCGTCACGTTCAGCGAACTCAACGTGAGCTTTTGGGGCGGACCGGGCATCGCCGCCACTGACTTGAAAATCGCCGACGACGCGCGCTTCGCCGCGACGCCGATCGTGCAGGCAAAAAAGCTGCGCATGCAGCTCCGCTGGCTGCCGCTCGTGTTGGGACGCCTGCGCATCGAAAAATTCATCCTCGAAGAGCCGGAAATCCAGATCATCCGCAACGAGGCGGGATTGCTGAACCTGGCCGTTCTCGTAGCGCGAGAGAAGAAGCCTGCTCCGCCACCGCTCGCATCGGACGACACCACAAAAGAAAAGCGGCCCGCGACCGCGCCGCGGCTCGCGATCAGCGATATCCGCATCCGCAACGGCAGTATCGATTACATCGACCGGGCTTCGCGCCAACCGGTGGAGGTGCGCGTGCGCCGGCTGGATTTAACCGCCAGCGGCGCGCTCAACGCGGCGGCGCGCGTCAAGGTCTCGGGCGAGATGTTCGAGGACGGCCGCGTATTCACGATCGACGGTAAGGCCGGACCATTTTGGGGCAGACCGTGGATGCAGGTCCCGGTCGACGTCAGCGTTCGCTGCGATGCGCTCGGAATCGACCAGCTCGCGCGCGCGCTGCCGCCGCTGCGCGCATTCCTGCTGCGTTACCTGCCGACGAGCGGTCCCGTCACGATCGCGTCGCGTGTCGCGGGCACGATCGAGCGGCCGCGCATCTCCGGTATCGATCTGCGCGGGCCGTTTTTCGGCGCAACGGCGAACAACGCGATCGTCAAGGGCGACATCGATTTGTCGCGCGGCGCGTCGTGGCAGGATGGGGACATCAACCTGCGTGCGACCGTCGAGCCGCTCGCGCTGGAACAACTGAAAGCGGTCCCCGCCATCTCCCAGGCTCTGCCCTCCCCGCTGCTCGTGCAAGGGCCCGTAAGCCTCTCCGCCGATATTGACGGCACGCCGGCGGCGCTCAACGTCCGCGCCGCGGGCAGGGCGACGCGCAGTGAGATCGTCTATGGCGATTGGTTCAAAAAGAACAAGGACGTCCCCGCCGAGCTCTCGATCGATCTCCAGCGGAATAAGGACCGGATCGTATTTCGCGACGCGATCCTCGCGGTCAACAACGCGAAACTGAGGTTTTCCGGCGTTCTTAACGAACAGCCCGAGCGTCAGCTCACGGTAACGATCGGCGCCGAAGCGCTCCCGCTCGCCGAGTTGGATGGCCTTGTCCCGCCGCTCGCCCGCTACGCATTCGGCGGGAGCCTCACCGCGCGGCTCGCGCTCAAGACCAATATGGCCGTGAATTCCGCGTTGGACATCCGCGGCGGCGTGACCCTCGATAAGGTGCAGGTAAAAGAGCGGCGCAGCGGCCGCGGTGTCGAGCGCGCGACCGGTCAGATCGTCTTTCGCGGCAAGGATGCGCGCATCGACCGGCTGCTGCTGCGCGCTGGAGACTCGGATATCGTCGCCGCCGGCACCGTGGCCGACTTCATGCGGCCGGCGCTGCGCTACTCGCTGCGATCGGCGAAGATCGATCCCGGCGATTTCGGCCCTTCGACGGCTTTCAAACGCGCTCAGCTCCGCTCGGTGGCGAGCACCGGCGAGCTCGGGATTCAAAACGGCAAGCCCTGGCTCCGGGCCAATATCGCTTCGGGCGAAGGCACGCTGTCAGACATCCCGTACCGCAGCCTGCGGGCGGAAATCGTCTGGAGCCCGCAGAGTCTCGCGTTCAAGAATGTGATGCTTCAGGCGCTCAACGGAACGGTTCGCGGCGGCGGGTCGTGGGAGACCGCGGCCGATAATTCGCTGCGGCTCGGGCTCGAGCCGAATATCGACTCGGCCGATCTGCGCGGACTCTCGAAGGGTCCGCTCTCGGCCGTGGCAGAACTTCTCGAGGGCCGGCTTACGCTCAAAGGAAAATTCCGCGCCGACGGCAAAAACGTGTCGAGTCTGCCGCAGGGGCTCGCGGGAGCCGGCGAGGCGCAGGTGCGCGGCGGCGTGCTGAAAGACATCAATCTGCCGCGGCTCGTCCTGGCGCAGCTCGGATTGCGCGGCGCGCCGCGCCGGATGGCGCCGCGGATCGCCGCGCTGGCGGAGGGTAAACACATGCCTTTCGAATCGCTGGCCGGAAATTTCAGCTTGCAGGGCGGCCGCGCGTACAGCAAAAATCTTCTCGTATCCGCCGCCGATTATACGGCAAGCGCGGAAGGACACGTCGACCTCGATAAAAGCCTTGAATGGGACGGAGTGTTGACGTTCTCTCCGGAGTTCGCGCAGGACCTTGCGCGCGAGCTTCCCGATGTCGCGGCGATGGTCGACGCGAAAGGCCGGCTCGCCGTGCCGTTCAAGCTGCGCGGAAACCTGAGCCATCCGCGCGCGACGGCGCCGACGACGAAGGCCGAAGCGCCCGCTAAGTGAATCTCATGCGCTCTAACAACTCCCCCAGGCCTGCCCTCTTCCAAAAGGAGGGGGAATACGAAATGGATCTTCTGCCAAAAAAATCCTTCGCCCTCTCCAGGTGGGAAAGGGCTGGGGTGAGGGTTTCATGAATCTGCACGAAATTTATTTCACCATCCGGCCGGAAGACATCGCGTACGTAAAATTCGTGCTCGAATCGTACGACGGCGTGGGCATCATCCGCACCGTCGACCGCAAGAAGGCGGTCATCGTCGCGCTCGTCGTCGATGACTTTGTCGCCACGGCGCGCGCGCTGTTTGCATCGCTTAAGGGCGAAGTGGCGATCGTCGAAATTCCACGCCCGGCCGAGATCGGCGACGACTGGCTGATGCAGGAGCTGTCCGAAGAAGGTTGAAGGGTTGAAAGATTTAAGGGTTAAATACAAGAGGCCATGGCGATGAATCCCTGTTTTTACCTTAAACCCTGCAGCTCATAAACCCTTAAACCCAATGTCATCGCTTCCAGACCGCATCGTCTCCTTTCTCGCCAAGCGCCCGCGCCAGCGCCTTACGCCCGCGGAAATCCTGAAGGGAGTCGGCGCGGCGCGCGGCGAATTGAACGAAGTCGTCGACAGCCTGCGGACGCTCGCCAAGGAGGGCCGCGTCGTCCGGCTCAAGAAAAATCACTACGCGCTGCCGAGCGCCGACAACTGCCTCACCGGCCGCGTGCACGCGCATCCCGACGGCTTCGGCTTTCTAATCCCCGACGATCGCGACAAAGAAGACCTGTATTTGAGCCGGCGCGAAATGCGCCGCGTGATGCACGGCGACCGCGTCATGGTGCGGGTCGAGCGGCAGCGCGGCCGCATCGAAGCGCACGTCGCGCAGATCCTCGAGCGCGGGCAGAAGCGCCTCGTCGGCACATACGAGGAGCACAACGGCCAAGCCTACCTGATTCCAACCGACCCGCGCATCGCGCCCGCGATTCCCCTCGCCCGTTCATCCGAGCGGCCGGAGAAAGGCGCCGTCATCGCGGCCGAGATCACACGCTACGCCAGCGGATACTCCGCGCCGGAAGCGGAAATGCTGGAGACGCTCGGCGATCCGAACGACCCGGAGATCCAGGCGCGCGCGATTATTTTTCAGTACGCACTCGCGACTGCATTCTCGCCCGCGGCGAAGCGCGAAGCGGAAGGCTGCGCGAAGACAATTCCTGAAAGCGAGCTCGCAGATCGCGTCGATCTGCGCTCGCTGCCGATCGTCACGATCGACGGCGAGACCGCGCGCGACTTCGACGACGCCGTCTATGTCGAAAAACAGGACGGCATCTACCGGCTTTACGTCTCGATCGCCGACGTGGCGCATTATGTCAAGCCGGGCTCGGCGCTCGACGAAGACGCCTACGCGCGCGGCACCAGCGTCTACTTTCCCGACCGCGCCCTGCCGATGCTCCCGGAGGAGCTTTCGAACGGCATCTGCAGCCTAAACCCGAACGAAGACCGACTCACAAAAACCGCGCTGATAGAATTCAATGCGCGCGGCGGAGTCTCGAAGACGCGTTTCTTCAATTCGATCATCCGGAGCCACGCGCGCATGACCTACACCGAGGTACGGCGGATTCTGGTCGACAAAGACGCCGAATCCCGCGCTCGCCGCAGCGAGCTCGTCGCCGGCTTCGAGCGCATGGAGGAACTGGCGCTGCTGCTCTACGCCGAGCGCCGCGCGCGCGGCACGCTCGACTTCGACCTGCCGGAGGCGGAGATCGTCCTCGACTTACAGGGTAATCCCGAGAACATCGTGCGCGCCGAGCGCTCGATCGCGCACCGCATCATCGAGGAGTTCATGATCGCCGCGAACGAGGCGGTCGCGCGGCATCTGAAGGAAAAAAATCTCCCGCTGCTCTACCGCGTCCACGAAGGGCCCGACCACGAGGCGTTGGAAGAAGTCGCGCCGTTTCTCGCGACGCTCGGCTACCGCCTGCCGCTCAAGCACGAGCGCGTCCAGCCCAAAGAGCTGCAGAAAATAATCGAGGCCGCCAAAGGCAAGCCGGAGGAGAAAGTCGTCAATCACGTGCTACTCCGCGCGATGAAGCAGGCGCACTACGCGCCGGAGAATATCGGACACTTCGGCCTCGCGTCGCTCTGTTATACGCATTTCACCTCGCCGATCCGGCGCTATCCCGATCTCATCGTGCACCGGATGCTCGACGGGGCGCTGAAAAACCGCAAGCTCAAGGCGAACGAGCGCGAAGAGCTCGATCGCTACATGAGCGAGGCGGGAAAGCACACTTCCGAGCGTGAGCGAGTCGCGATGGATGCGGAGCGCGAGATGGTGGATCTCAAGAAGGCGCAATTCATGATGGACAAGATCGGCGAGCAGTTCGCCGGCGTCATCGTGAGCCTCGCCAACTTCGGCTTTTTCGTCGAGCTGGAGGATTATTTCGTCGAAGGACTGGTCAAGCTCTCGTCCTTAAACGACGACGACTATCATTACTACGAGAAGGAATACCTCATCAAAGGCCGGCGCCACGGAAGAAAATTCCGCCTCGGCGACCACGTGCGGGTGAAGGTGCTGCGGATCAACGCCTTTCGCGCGGAGATAGATTTCGAATTAATGGAAGCGCCGGCCGCGAATTCCAAAAGGTAGGAGCGGTTCCCGAACCGGCCCTACGAAGACCGAACTCCGCTGTAACGAGAATTCGGGGCGACATCTCTTCCGGCATTCCCGCGAAAGCGGGAATCCCCAGGTTTTTTCCGGACTGACCCGATTAAATAGCATTAAGTGTCAAAATCGAAATCTCTGGCGGCACTAAAAAACGCACCGGTATGATGCTGGTACCCAAGCCGGGTGTCACAAAGAGATGCCTGTTCTGTTCGATGATATGACCGAGGGCAAATCTTTGGCCGAACCTTGAAGGGACGATCGGCCGGCCGATGCCGGGAATATAAACCTGACCGCCATGCGTGTGTCCCGCGATCGTCAGTGACACTCGATCGGGAATTTCCGGAAAAACGTCGGGGTTGTGGGTGAAAAGAATGACCGGCGAGTTCTCCGGTACCGCCGACAATGCGGCACGCACATCATGAGCACCCTTCAAAAAATCGCTTACACCGCCGATCCAGAAAGAACACGCGCCTGAACCTGTTTTCTCAGCGGTATCTTCGAGTAACGGAATATCCGCAGCTGTAAAGGCCTCGCGGAGCCGATTCACGCCCAGCTTCCTATCATGGTTCCCCAACACCGCATACATTCCGATCTTGGGTGAAATATTTCGCAACCGCGCAGCGATCTCTACCGGATCTACGAAATGTCCGCCGAGAACGTGGATGACGAAGTCACCGGCGAGAAGAACGATGTCCGGCCGCGCATTCTGAGTAAGACGGATGATCCTTTCGAGCTTCGAGAGGCCGTTGAAAGGCGAGCCGACATGAAGATCGGCTAACACCGCGACTCGAAGGCCCGAGCAGGCTTTTGGCCAATTCGGGATGGCAATCGCGTATTCTTTCGTACCGATGCTGGCGGGCTCGAGTACGAACGCCCACAAAAAAAGCGCAGCTGCTAGAAAAAGACTAAGAACGATAGTGCGGCGACGCCATGCACGACGCGTCATTCGTATCTCAGCGCCTCGATCGGATCCAAGCGCGCCGCTTTCCGCGCCGGATAAAATCCGAAGAAAATCCCCACGCCGGCGGAGACCAGCACCGCGATCAGGATGACTTCGGCGCGGACGAGCACCGGCCATTCCATCACGCGGTGAATGATGTCGGAGCTTGCGATGCCGATGCCGATTCCCAGCGCGCCGCCGATCGCCGCCATCACCAGCGCCTCGACGATGAATTGCAGTAGAATGTCGCGGCTGCGCGCGCCGACCGCCATGCGGATGCCGATCTCG